>Ga0066793_10000121_pt1 | contig 25310 bp, 62 predicted proteins | sample PersoiDNA2013189_FD_83876 | JGI IMG/M metagenome (GOLD analysis project Ga0066793, IMG submission 83876) | Permafrost soil microbial communities from the Arctic, to analyse light accelerated degradation of dissolved organic matter (DOM) -... | ecosystem: Environmental > Terrestrial > Soil >... | reverse complement strand
GTTACTAACAGCGTTACTAACAGTGTTAGTAACGCTGTCTGTCACGCCGTTACTGATGTTGTGACGTGAGTGTTCACGACGCTTCGCCCGCCACAGCTTCTGCCGTTCCCTGGACGCCGCCCGGTCAGCCTCAATCTCGGCTTTCGACGGCTGATACTTGTCCCAGTCGTGGAAGAACCAGCCTTGCTCACCGTCCTTCACGCACGTCGACCACAGGTTGGCTTTGACCAGTTCGGCGGCGTGTCGCCTGCCTTGCGGGAACCCCACAACCCACGACTCTGCGATGAAACCCTCTGTCACATACGACGCGGAGTAGGAGCCTCCCAGTACCCACATTCCCATCGCTGCGAGGGGTGCCCTGCGAGCTTTCGGGTGCCCGTGCAGGGTGTCATCCACTTTGAACCATGGCATCAGGCAACCCCGCCAATCGTGTCGAGGATGTCAGTCTGTCCAGGGATGAACCGGGCATCACATGACGAGCACATGGGGCCGGACTTGGATGGCTTGCCCTGTCCGTGACCCCAGGCGTCGTAGGGAGGCAGGATGCCTGCAGCTTTGACTTCCGCCTCAAGGGCATTGATCTCAGCTTTCATCTCTGGGAACCAATAGCCGATCTCGTCCAGTTCGCCGGGGTGTGCAAACGCCCCACAGAGACACTCGCCCGACATATGCAGGGTGTCGCTGACAATGTTGCGCGGCACGTCGTTCATCAGCCGGTAGGTGTTCATGTCAAGGGCCGTCCAGAACGCCAGTGGGCTGACCCAGATCGTTGAGCCTCGGCGCTCACTCAGTGGCACGGCGGGCTGCGTGTTGAGGACCATGGCACGGCGGGCAGACTCTTGGCGGCGTCGGCCGGCGACGAACACGATGCGCTCTTTGCGTGGGTTGTTCACCAATTCGCGACGGGCCGATTCCAGGCACCGCTCCTTCAGCCTTTGGTACATGAGTGCGTGCGCAGCTGGGCCTGGGAAACCTCCCTGCCATGCCTGCACCATCTCGCCGGTCTCACGTGAGCGAGCCATGACGCGACCCAGCACAAGGTCCCGATATCGCTGGCCTTTCCGGGGGGTCTTCTCGATCAGTGGCAGACCCCACGCCTCACAGGTCTCACGGACGAAGATCCGTGTCGCCTCGATACCGATCGTGGTGTTCGCGTGGATGACGTGAGAAACGCGATCCTTGAAGATGTGCCCCAAGGTGGTCGAGTCATTGCCCCCTGAGAACAGGAGGCACGACGCCACCAGTTCATGCCCGTCAAGGTGCTCGGACAGCCCGTCGTTGTAGATGTCGTGCGCCTGCTGGACAAGCCTGATGACGCGCAACTCACGGTCCGGCCGAGTGAGTGTGGCGATGAGGCTGATCGGCGTGGGGTGCTCAAGGTCGGGACGAGTGGGATCACCGTCGTAGACATCAAACAGGGTGCCGGGGATGAGGGCGGTCACGAGGGGCCGCCAGGACTACGCCAATTCTCTCCGAGTGTGGCGCCCCAGACAGTGATGAGGTTGTAGCAGTCACGCTTCTCGTGGTGGCAAACCCTCACAGCTCCATGCGGGCCGGTAACAGTGGCGTACCCAAGGGCTACATGACCACAGTGAGCGCATCGATGGTGGTTAGGGTTCAGATCTGGGTCGGTCGGCTCTAGCATGAGTCAACGGCCTCCTTTCGCTCGTCGGGTGCCACGTAGTGCTCCCGCAACCAGTGCCTGTAGAACTCCGCCTGGCCGCCCTTGTCCCCGGTGTTGCAGTCGTGGCAGACCCAGGTGCCCTCGGTGGGCTGGTCCCATTCCTTGGCGGAGGCGTCGACCTTGCGGAACGCGTCCTCAGCTCTCGTGGTTTGCGGGGTCACACGATCACGACCAGGGCAGCGACGTCTTCGATATTGATGGTGTGCAGCTTCCGCTTCGCGCCCGCCGGGGTGACCCAGTTGATCCCGACGAGTTCATCGGTGACGGTGCTGCGTCTTGTTGTCACATCAGTCGCGTCAACGGTGAAAACACTGCCGCTCTTGAGGTGAACCTCCAGGGCTTTCACGACGTCGCCTCCACGTCGGCCCAGTGTTGCTGCCATTGAACGTAGGTGCGCCCGTTCACCGTCATGTGGTCCACGTATTTGACCGCTATCGCTATGGCCTCGTCACGGGTGAACCGGTACGCCTTCAGGAACCGGTCGGTGCGGCTTGACGGGTTCGACTCGTAGCTGGTGATCCCGCGGCGCCCGACACAGTAGGCGCCGTCCATGACCGCCCAACTGTCCTCACCACGCCACACGACCCGCATTGAGAAGTGTTGCCCGTCCACGAGCGACGGCAGGGTGTCCTGATGTTTCGGGTGGAACGTGAACTCGGTCGCGTGGTCGAGGAGGTCATCCTTGCTGATGGGGGTCACGACGCGCACCCCTGGCAGATGTAGTAGCCGTCTTGGGTGCGGGCGATCGGGTCGCCTTGGTCCATGGGGTTCCCGCACCCGCCACACTCTGAGTCGAACCGGGCGCGAAAACGGGCCACGATGACGGTGGACGTGTGCTCGCTCGCGTAGGGGTTCGGTGTGTGGACCCGGCAGGCGCACTGAAGGACGGGCAGGTCGGAGAGCTCACAACGGTCGCTCATGGTGCACCGCCAGGCAGGATGACCACGCCTGCGGCTATGAAGATGTCAAGGACGGCCTGCGCTGTGCTGCGAGGGTCGTCCTTCCAGTACGACTCGGTGAACCCTCCGACGTCTTTGACGATGCGCCCTGCTGCGAGGTCTACGGCGCGGGCGTCGTATCGGTAGCCGCGCTCAGAGCTTGGGTTCTCGCTCATGCTGCCTCCCCTTGGTTCTTGACGTGCCGCCTGACGGTGTTTTTGGTGTGCCCCAACCTGGCGGCGATGGAGTAGATGGATTCCCCGGCCGCGTAGGCGGCGACCATCAACGGGACGTCCCTGGCGATGGGTCCGCGTGGTGCACGTCTCCGCCCGTTTTTGCGTTCGTCCCGCAGCGGCACACCCGCCTTCCCCAGATGGTGTCTGATGGAGTTAGCGGCGCACCCGAACTCGCGGCTGATCTCGGTGGGGGACAAGCCTGTCGCGTACAAGGTGACGATCTCCGCGGTGTCCAGGCTCAGCTTGCCCCTGCCGCCATTGGTTGGCAGGGAAGTTTGTCCTGACACTCGGGGTTCTTGGGGCTCTTGGGGCATCACGGGTCTGCGTGCCCGCCGTGGCTTGGCGTTGCGTTCGGCACGCACCGTCAGATCCTCCACCTCAACGTCGGTGAGCCGCTGGATCTGCACGGGACTGATCCTCGAGCCTTGCTGCTGGTATGCGGTCCACACGTCCCTGCCCGACACGGTCGAGGCAGGCAGTTGGCAGCCGTGGTCCACAGTGCTGCGCGCGCCGGGTACACACGACCCGTACGCCTTCACGAGGCTGCACCACCAAAGTCTGAGACATCAACAGGCTCAGCCGCAGCCACGAAGCACCCACAGCCGCCGACGTCCAATGAGTCGAACATTGCCGGTTGCACCTCGATACGCTCACGAAACCTGCGCAGCGTCATCGGAGTGGACTTGATCGGTGCTGGCGTCGTCTTAGGTATGCGACGGTCTCGCATCACCGCCACATCCGCATCGAGGTATTCACGCAACTCTTGCTCCTTGGCCTCGTGGTAGGCGTACCGCTCAGGGTGTTCACGCAGCAGCAACTCGAACTGCGCCTCACCCGCCCGGACGCAAAACCCGCCACAGTTGTTGTGTTGAAAGCCAGCGCGGTACAGGCGGGGAATGCTGAGCCCGGCAGCCAGACAGTCGGCCACGACGTCTTCCTTGGTTAGGTACGGCGCCTCGGTCAGGGGTGCCTCCGCCTTGAACGGCAGGTAGCCGTCGATGATGGCTGGAAGCCTGTGACTCTCGGTCCAGTCGATGCCGACATAGACGATCGTTTCGGCTGGGTCACAGTTCGCGTCGAGCCATTCGCGGCACGGGATTTGTTTGAGGAACTTCGAGCAGTTCGCCAGCTTGCTGTTGCCCAGGAATCTGTTGTCATGAAAGACCTGCCAGATGTCGCGGCCCTCGTTGAGGGTGACCAGGGTGCCTCCGATGTTTACTGAGGCCTCGCGAATGAACCGGTAGGTGTCCTCGTCCTCGCCGGCGTGTGGGCTGGTGCCGTTGCCCTTGACGTCTGCGAAGACGAGCCACAGGTCATCGGTTCCGTGCTCTTGGGCTATGCGTTTGGCTGTCGCCCAGGAGCCGAGGCCACCGGAGAACATCACGACGTGCTTCACGACACACCTCCGAAGTCGAGGTGGGGTTGAGTATCAAGAGCCCGGTTTGACCACAGAACCTCGATGCGCTCACCCCAGACGGACCCTTGCCCGGTGGATGCTGCGAGCTCCACCCGTTCCCATCCGACGAGTGCCTGTTCGTACAGTGGTGACGTGTACCCGGACAGGACGACGGCTGCGGGGACGGCAAGCAACGCATCGAGCAGGTCGCGGTGGTCTGCCTCTGTTGGCATTTCGATCCGGTAGCCGCGACCTGTGCGGGTTGAGCCGAGGTAGGGCGGGTCCACGTACAGCAGGACACTCGAGTGTTTCCCGTATGCCTCAACGACTTCGAGGGCGGGACGGCACTCAATGGACACACCGAGCAGACGTTCGGCAGCTGGTGCCATGCGCCCGAGGTAGCCACGGAGGTAGGCGGTCATCCCGAGGGTTGTTCCGGCAGGGTCGGCATGGAACCTCCACCCGGTCGACAGGAGCGTCCCTGTGCGGCCCTGGGTGAGACTGACCCAGACCCGGCGGGCGCGTTCGAGATCGGTGACGCCGGTGCGGTCACGGCACGCTTGGAGTTCGGCGCGCCCATGTGGTGTCAGGGTGCAGACGCGGACGAGGTCGTCGGGGTGGTCGCGCAGGACCCGCCAGAACGCGATGATGTCGCCGTCGAGGTCGTTGATCGTCTCGATCTTTGAGGGTCGTTTCGCCAGTAGCACTGAGAGGCCACCTGCATAGGGCTCGACATAGTGCTCGTGTTTGGGTAGCAAGTCAGCGATGCGCGGGGCGATGCGCTGCTTGCCTCCGAAGTACGGCACAGGCGGAGCGATGACGGTCACGAGGTGCCTTCCCATCGTGGACAGGCCGGCCACCAGGCGCGCACGTCACTGGCCTGGCCGTGGGTGATCGTGGACAGGTCACACTTCGGCCAGCGCTCCCCGTGATGGTTCAGGCTCACCCGGTGCACACAGGACCCGCACTTATATGGCAACCCGGCTGGGTCGCGTTTGTCGGCCCAGATGTCGGCCTGCTCGTGCAGTGGCCCGCCAGTGAGCGGGTGACGGCCGGCTGCGACGTCGGCGGCTTGACGTTCGGTCATCCGCTGCCCGGCTGAACATTGCGGAGCCTCGAAGACGGGTGAGGGTTCGGGCATCCCGGGCAGGACATCGGCGACGCACAGGCCGGGGAGGTTGGCGGTCATGACGCACCGCCGTTGATGGCGCGAGCGGTCAGCAGGGCCATGCCGCTGGACTGGGTGCCCTCGAAGCGTCCCGAGTTGCCCTCGATCAGCGCGGCTGTGTGGTCGAGCCAGTCGGCGAGCGCGGGATGGAACCCACCCTCGGCTTGTGTCCGCAGTTCTGTTGCGGCTGCTCGTAGTTCGGCGGGCAGGGCTGGATCGGCGTCGGGAATGAACCCGATGTGCGAGTCCCACCATGACGGCGCGCTCACAGCACCCGCCTCTTCCCCAGCGCCGGCGCGACCTTGCCCCGGCTCGTGTACTCCCGCTCCTTGCGCAGTGTGTTCGCCAGGTTCTGCGCCTTAAGGCACGGTGGGCATAGCGCCTGTCCCGCGCGGGAGTGAGCCCGGGCCCCAGCGGGGGTGCCGTGGCGCGTGTGTATCCGGATCTTGCGGCCCGTCAGTGGGCGGCGTTCGTCCTCGGACATACCACCCCAGACACCGTGGTCCTCGTGTACATCGAGGGCCCACTGTCCGCAGGCCTCGATGACGGGGCACGTGTAGCACACGGTCTTGGCGTCCTCGGTCTGGTGGAGGGCTTTGCGGGATATGCCCACAGGGAAGAACAACTCGTACTCAGAGCCCAGGCAGGCAGCCCGGTCCCGCCAAGTCACGACGCCACCTCAAGTTCGCACCAGTAGAACGCAAGCGTGTGCTCCCACTCGTCCAACAGGACGGCGCAGTCACCCTGACCGCTGCCGCCTACCGTGACGATGACACCGTGGCGACCACTCAGCGTGGATGAGGCGCGGGTCACCTGGATCCGCTTGCCGACGACCAGCTTTGCCCGCTGAGCAGCGGCCAGAGCGAAGGCTGATGTTGACGGACTTCGCCAGTCGCGCTCATCCGGGGTGATCACGACTCACCCTTGCGTCGGGCATCTTCAGCGACCATGCGCCGTTTCGCGGCACGGACCAGGTCAGCGAACGCAGCCTGTGACTCGGCGTCCATTGGTTCGCCACCGAGGACGCGGATAGTCTCACCGTCGACCTCGACAGGGCGGCAGGTGTCCTCGCTCATGGCGTTCCCACTTCATAGACATGCCAGACGTAAGGCCCGTCGAACACGGTGCCGAGGTAGTCGCCCACGTCAGGCACGTCGTCGCCGGTTCCGATCGTGCGGAATGTGCGCGTAACGGTCGGGGCAACGGCATGGACAGGAGTTTCGCCCCACACGTAGATACGGTGGCCTTGGATCCCGACTGCTCGGATGATCACGCCTTCACGCATCAGGACGGCCACTTGCTGTGACGTGGCACTGGAGATGAGGTACTTGAACATCTTGGCGCTCATGACGCTTCACCCGTGTCCTTGACGATGTACAACCCGGTCCCGTCCAAGCCTCGGCGGCCCTCTTTGAGGAGTGCGACCCAGTGCTGCACCTCCGGGTCCGCTTGACCCTTCTGGATCGCGGTCAGCACAAGGTCGGCGACGAGTTGGTTCGGGCGCCGGCCGGACATGGCGAGCATCGCCTCGAACGTGTCGATCTGTTTGTCACCGAGGATCATGCAGGAGGTCCGCACGAACGGGACCCCGGTGCTTTTGTGGCGCCCTGTGACCCTCACGACGCACGCCCGAAATACCCGTGGTCATCGGCGCACGGTTGGCAGTACCGGGCGGTCATCCATCCCTCGTTGTCCACGAGGTCGGCTCCCGGTGGCAGCGCGAGGCGCATGTAGGGGTCGCCGATCTTGATGTTGGGGTGGCCGTACAGGAACGCGTCGGCGGGTGGGTATTCGTTGTCGCAGACGTAGGGTTTGCGGGCGAGGCGCGGGGTGTTGATCTGACTCATGACGCCACCGCCTTGATCGTCCACGCTTCCAACCGGACAGCCCTCCGGTGGCGTTGCAGGTGCATCCCGCACATCCCGTTGCTGCGGTGCGGTTTGGTGCATTTGTAGATCGCGCACACCTGCTCCACGTCAGGCCAAACCTCCGCCATCAGGTCCGCACGGTGCCGGGCCGCGGTCACCTCGTCGGTGCGGTCCATCAAGGACAGGATCACCTTCGCGACCTTCCCCACCTCGGACAGGGGTAACCCCCGCGCGGCCGGCATCACGCCGCCCTGACCGTGCATGAAACCCGGTACGCGTTCGCTGCCAACCGGCACGGCTCACACAGAGGTTCACCATGTGTTCGGTGCCACGCAGCCGCGGCCGGGGTCCCGCACGGCTGACGGAGCTTCGGGCCTGCGAGGTGTTTCCGCTCAGCCGGGGTCAGCCCGGCGAAGATGCCTTCCCGTTTGTTGTCCGTGTTGCCCTCCAACACGGTGATCGAGGCCAGGCACGGACCGTCCAACCCTGTGAGGGGGCAGCCACTGCAGATCCGTTTCGCATCCCGCGTCGCCGTCAGCGCAGACAGTGAGGTCCCCACCGGGTAGAACGTGTTCATGTCCTCCTCGATGCACAACGCAGCAGACCAGTCAGGTGCCGGGCTCACCTTCGGCCGCCTCACCGCAGGCGGCATTGCCGCAGCGGCCTCCAACCAGCGGGCCTGCTGCTCTGCCTCGTTCACAGCCCGGCCCTCGCCAGCATGTCGTCTTCGCGTGCCTGGTTGCTGCACGCCCGGCACCGCCCGGCGCAGTCCCGGTCCCCACAGGCGGGCAGGTATGGTTCGTCTGCGGGGTCAAGGTCTTCAAGGTGAAGGTCTCCGGTCCCACCACACTCGTAGCAGGGGCGTGAGTCATCCCATTGTGGGTCGTTGTTCCATGTGGGGTTGAAGCCGATCTCACCGGACCCTTTACAGGTCGGGCACGCCGGCCGCCCGTCCAGCTCTGGGACAGGTGCAGCCTGGGTGCTCACGACGTCACAGCCTTGGCGAAGTCAGCGACGATCTGAGCGGCTTCGTTCTGCGGCTGTGTGAACGTCCACTCGTAGTTCTCGCCGTTCCACTCGACGTCGATCGGCAGATGCGCGACCCCGGCCCCGCACTCCATGACGTCGTCGTCGTTGTTGAGGTAGAGGATCCAATTGCATTCGCCCAGGTCGCGCAAGGTCGGCTCGTCGCAAGTGCAGGACTCCTCACACGAGTCACAGACCATGTGACAGGGATCGGCGGGGCCTGCGGTGCAAATGACAGTCGGGCGGATCATCTCGCCCTCAATGACGAGGAAGTGCTGTGGGGTGCTCACGGCTCACCCAGCACTTCACCCGTTTTGGGGTCGAAGTTCCCAAACGCCGCCCGGATGTCCTCCTCCAGGTCGAACGGGAGCACCGTCTTACCGGTGCGTTTCTCCAGGCTGCGTCGCAGCATCTTCGCCGCCAAGTCCTTGTCCGCGTCGTTCACAACCTCGATGCGGCGCACCCTCGCGGTCGGCTCAACATCGCCGGTGTCCGTGTCTGTGGTGATCTTCTTGCAGTCCACCAATGCGACGATGACGTGCACACTGGCCGGCTCGTCAATGAGTTGGCGGGCAAGACTGTTCAGTCCGTTGCTGTCGCCTTTGGGTAGTCCTGATGCGAGCTTGGTCATGAGTCCTCTTCCGGGTAGTAATGGATGGCGCGGTAGATCTGGCAACCGGTGCACTGGCACGGCCGGTCCTTCTCGCCCGTGAACCGGTTGGGGCTGCCGCTGATCTCAGTGGAGTGGGTGCCGATGAACCGGTCGAACACCTCACGCTGGTGGTCGGTCTCCATGCGCCACTCGTTCTGGTTCTCCGACCACAGGGCTTCCCTGCAGTCGCACGCCACGTGGTGGTCGGAACACGCTGCGTAGCGGGGGTCCAGCGTGTTCCCGGGTGGGGTGTAGGTGATGTCCACGCCGCCGCGCAACGACCCGAAATGGATCGGGCGCACCGGGCCAACCACTTCCGCGGTCACAGCGTCGCTCCGGGCTTGTAATTTCCAGGTCGTCTCACTGCACTGTGACCTCGCCGCAACGAGGCTTTGACGTAGCCCGGCTCGAGGATTCCCGCCCTGCCGAGTGCCTTGAGAAGACGGCGGTATTTGCGCCAGGTGATCGCGCGATCGAGGTAAAGGTGGAAGTGCCCAGCCGTTGACGATGGGATCAGCAGGGCGCCAAAGTCGATGTCGAGAACGGGCGCATGAAGGCCATTAGTGAGCAGGCTCGTGCTGACATTCGCGTCCTGCTCATCAGCCACGCGTCTGACCTCGGGGGTGCCGTAGGGCGCGTCGATCGTCTCGACTTGCATCAGGATGCGGTTCATCACGTCGTCCACCTCCGTGCCTGCACGGCGATGCGCAGATCCTTGACGGCCCTCACGACGCGACCTCGAGTGGGTAGCGCAGTCGCTCGTTCAGCCCGGCCGGCATGTCCCACTCCCAGAACCCCTGCATGCCCCTGGTTGGGATCGGTTCGGGCAGCCTGGATATGGACGTGATCGACCAGGCGTACCTGCCGGGGGAGTGGTCCCCCAGCGACCGCTCAAGATTGTCGGGGCAGTGCTCGCTGTTGGTCGTGGATCGGGTCTGGAACAGGTCCCCGACCGCCACCACGGCGCCCATCGGTAGGCGGTACGGCCACGACAGTAAGCCGCCGCGCAGCAGCAGCCCTGCCTTGTCCCGCTCCACGTCGAAGGCACCGAACTGTGCGACCTCGCCCATCCGGCACGGCCAGGTCTTCCCTGCGTGGATGGCGACATGGCCACGGAACTTGGTGTCGAACGACCTGGTCTCCATGTGCTTCACACCCATGGCGATCAGCGACGCCCACGGCTGAATAATCGTGAGAGCTCTCATCCGATGTCCTCTTCTTCGAGCAGCAGGGTGTCGCGGGGGATGCGATCGCCACAGACGCCGCATAGCCAGACCTTCTGGTGGGCGACGTACCGGTGGCCCCAGACCGCGCAATGGGGATGCGTGCGAACGGGTTTCGGGTTGGCCGCGATCCTGGCCCAGAGCTCGGCCTTCCGGGCAGCCTTGGCCCTGCGGACCTCGCGGCGGGCGCCGACGAGCGCGAAGACCAAGAGGCCAACGAACGCGGCCAGGAGGAACCACCAGAAGAAGCCCGGGGTCATCAGGTCGTCGTTGAGGGTCACGACGTCGGCCATGTGATTGGGTCGGACGCGGTGACCGTGACCGAGGTCGCGGTCATTGGGTAGCCCATCCCGTCAGGGTTAGGGGTAGCCAGGACTTCAGCGTGGTGCTCAGCGGCTGCTTTGGTTTGGTAGTCGCGGCGGGTCGTGGTTGTCGTGGATGTGGGGCCGAATGTCGCCGTGACCCGGTAGAGGCGCTTGATCCTCATGACGTCGTCGCCTTGGATTTCGCTTCCGCTATCTCGTCTGCCCGCTCGATCAAAAGCTGAGCATTAGCGTCCGCGTACAACCTCTTCCAATCGTCAGGGTGCATGTTCCGGAGTTGCGCGGTTGCACGGCCCTGTGCGGTTGCATGAAGTCGGTTCTTCAGAGCATGAATCGGCACGTCTAGGCGCCTCTTGTCATACTTGGCTTTTGCTGCGTAGCACGCGTCACATGGTTTCTCGTTGAGCTGTTGATGCAGATTCCAACCCGATTGGGTGCCATGCCGCCTAGATGTGCTCGCCCATGTCACAGCCTTCATGACGTCCACCTCCGCAACTGGTAGGTGCCGCATGCACACACGTCCCTTGCGCTGCCGGGCTCCGAGGTCCACCGGTGGAATCCGCGCCGGATGCACTCCTGGCCCTCGGCGGTGAGCAGGGGAAGGTCGTGGTTGAGGCGGTGGTTTATGGTGCGGACCACGACGGTGGTGTAGAGCACGAACGCGGCGAAGGTGAAGATGGCGCCGGCGCTCATGACTCCACCGCCAACTCGTGCCAGTAGAAGCACATGACGTCTTCGCGGTCAGGGAACGCAACAGCGCAATCGTGGCCATTGAGCAGCACCTTGGGCATCGCTATGACGTGCCCGAGTTCGCCTTGAAGCCAGTCTGGTGACTGGACGACGATGCGCGTTCCCGGCAGCGCGGCCTTCACTTCCCCCACGGCTCCTCAGGTGTGTCCTGCACGGGGACGTCGCCCATGGGTTCGTAGTCCGGGGGCACCTCACCCGTGGACGTGTCCACACCCGCCGGGGCAGGGTCGGAGGCAGGTGTAGCCTCCAGAACCTTCCGCTCAACCACCATGTCCTTGTACAACTGGCGGCCGGGCTGCTCATCCGCCTCGATCGCATGGCTGAAATCGGAAGACTTCGGGAGCAGTTTCGTGAGCTGCCGGATGCACGTTTTCCGTTCCATCCAGTGCATCGGGTCGGCGATCTTCCCGCTCGGGCCCTCAGCGCCTTTTCGGAGCTCCTTGATCTGTGCCGGGGTCAGGACCACGAACGCTGACGCGCCAGTGGTGAGTTTCGCAACCGCGTAGTAGCAGATGATCTGCCCGCGCTCAACCTCAGCGGACGGCTTGTGACGCAGGAACGGGTCGAGACCGTAGGCGTAGTCGAAGTCGTCCAGTTCGTAGACGGGTTGGGCGTCAAGGTGCTTCGCCAACGGGTGCTGCCAGAACAGCTTGGCCAGCCCCAGATATCCCGGGATGAACTGGCATTCCTTCCCGTACGGCACCAAGTACGCTTCACCGTTGCCGACCTCCAAACCCAGGCTGGCCGCGGTGAGGATCGCGCCGGCGAAGCTGTCGCGGGTGCAGTCCATGAGCTTCGGGGTTTTGTGGACCACCGTGAGGATGATCCGGGATATCCGGTTGGCGTCCAGGTGTGCGGGTAGTGCCCGTGCGATCTCGGGCTGCATCTGCTGAATGAACGTGGCGATGCTGACCGGCGCGTTCTCCTGCCGTGTCTGCTGGGTGGCGACCGTGTTGCGAAGGTTGGTGCTCATGCGGTGATACCTGCTTTCTTGATCAGTCCGGGTGTCGCAACCAGGTAGGGAATGCTCCCTGGCGCTTTTTTGGCTTGGCGCCGGACGTATGTGGTCCGGGCGAAGGTGGCGCGTTGGGCATTACCCATCGCGGTTGCGATCGTGTTAGTCACAAACTGTTTTGCTTCCTCCGCCTGTTTGAGTGCAGCGGAGGTGTCGATGTAGGCGGCTGCCGTTTCGGCGTTAAGCTCGTACTCGGTGCCGTCGATCAGCGGGTGCATCGCCTTGATCGCCGTGTAGGTGGCCCCGTGTGAGTCGATGTCGGGTTCCTCACCGTCACGCAGGGACTGCATGAACCTGTCCGCTTCTGTGACAAGAAACTCGGCGTCATCATCGTCGGCGTCGATGATGTATTCGCGGAACCTAAACCGGGTTGTGATCATCGCTAGGTGGGTGCGCCGGTAGCCCTTCACAAACATCTGCCACTGGCACTGCGCCCGGTACCCGGGCGGGACGTCGTCGGTGAACTCCTCGCCCCATTCCCAGTCGTTCAGGGCACGTTTGCATTCCAGGCCGCGCCGGCCAATGCTGCTGTCGGGGACTGCGACCAGCCCGTCAGGTGATGCGACATACAGCGGGTTGTCGTCGCTGGCCCACGTCCCGCCGGGGTAGGTGACCGCCCACTCGGGGTGCTGGTCCTTGAACCATGCGGTGATTGCGGGTTCCAGGTAGTGCCCGGACTCCTTCTGCGCATCAGAGGGTTCAGGTGGGATGTTCCCGGCCATCTTGTGCCACAGGCTGTATCGGGAGTCGTAGACCGACAAACCCAGCATCGCCGAGACTTTTGACGCCGACATCGTGGCGAGCCACGGCTCACTGCCCGGCTCGAGGTCGGAGACCTGGGTGGCGGTCACAGGGACCGCCCTGCAGACCCTGCGGCCTCAATCAGGGCATCAACGTCGTCGTCCCAGCATTCCTGGCTGCACCACGTCGATGCGCCCTCACCCAGCCACGCCACCGCATGCGGATCCCTGACCGGGGTCACAACGTCCCCGCCACAGCGGACGCAGACCGCTTTTGCGACCGCGGGCGTGGTCATGCCGGGACCGGCTCAGACACGGAGTCGAACGCTGTCGCGCAGCGGTTGCACGCGGGCTCGTTGCCGTCGATCGTTGTCGAGCTCATCTGGCCACAGAACTTGCAGTCCGCCGGCGCGCAGGATGCGTTCCACAACTCGTTCGACGCGGCCTCGGCCTGCTGTGGGGTGAGCGCGACGGTGGTGGTGTGCCCTGCGCCCAGGTCGAGGGTGACCTGTACCACGAAACTGTCGGGGCCGGTCACCACCTGCTCGGCGATCAGGCGGCCGGTCACGCCTTCACCATCCCGTCCTCGATGACGACACCAACGCTGTCGGCGTCCCCAACACGCTCGATCCACACCTGGTAGTCGTTGTCCTTCGCCATCTCCGCGATGAGGGCAAGATTCTCGGGGTCCAACAGCGATCCGTCGAGGATGCGAATCACCCGCAGCTTCGGGTTCACGCTCATGGCCATCGCCAGAGACACCCGAATCTGCTCGGCCGAGGATGCCTGCGAGAACGGGACCCCGTTGAACAGGACACCCGAGCTATCGAACGACAGGCCCTCGACCGGGAACTTCGCGGCTGCGAGGGCGTCCGCTTTGGCCTTGTCGATCCGTTCGATCGTGGCGGTGTGACCGTCGAACATCAGCCGGCACGCCTTGACCCGAGTGGTCAGGTCTGTGCGCTGAATGTTGCGCCTGACCGCCTGGTTGGTGGCCTCAGCGGTGTCCATCTGCTTCTGGATCACGTCAAGGTCGGGGAGATCGGCGGGCAGTGCGGAGAGCGTCTTGGTTGCGGCTTGGATCAGGCGTCCGACTGCGGCCATGTCGTCCTCATAGCGAGCTTTGATGTCCGCCTGCTGTCCCTTTCTTGTGGCCAGTTCAGCCTTCGCGTCGCGTTCGGTGCGGTGCGCGGCGTCCGCGGTTCGGTACTGGCTGACGAGGTCTGCGACGGACACTTCTGTGATGGGGGAGTCTTCGACCGGGCCAACGCCAGCGACCTGACCGTCAAGGTCTTTGCCGGTGCGCCCAACCTGGGTGCGCTGCTCGAACGCCGCTTTGCGCTCCGCAGCTAACGCGTCAAGGTCGACGTCGAGGTCCACGATGTCCATGAGGGCAGTGAGCTGGTCGCGGGCCGACAGTTTGGTGAACTCCAATGGGTCGAAACTCAACCGCCCAACCAGGGCATCGAGGACTCCTTGCGGGCTGGAGTATTTCGCCCCGTCCTGGCTGGCGACGGTGAGGGCGGTCTTGTCCCCGGTCCAGGTGCGGGTGACGACCAAATCACCGAGGTCGAGGCGGACGCTGGCGTGGTCCTCCCCGTCACGGATGGGGCGGGTGGTTTCGCGGGCTGCCGCGCCACCGCCCAGCGCCAACCAGATCGCGTCAAGGACGCTGCTCTTCCCGGCCGCGTTCCGGCCGCCGATGATCTGCACATGCTCGGCGGGGGTGATGTCAACAGCTTTGAGCCTTTTCGTGTTCTCGGCGGTGAGGCGGATGATCTTCAACCCGCCCGGGTGTGGCGTCCTGGGTGTGTCGGTGGTGGCGGTGTTGGTGCGGGTCATGATGTACTGCCTCTCGTAGGTGGTTGGCGGCGTGTCTCTTGTCCGGGGGCACGCCGCCTGTTTTTATGCGTCTCTACGTCATGACACCAGTGTACACGCTAGGTGACGTATGTACACGGGTGGTGCTAACCTTTTTTTATGGCCTCCCAAGAGCTCAGCACGCGCCAACTGCGAGCCCGGCTGGCCGACGTCCTCAACGACGTGTCGATCCACGGGCGGGTCACCTACGTCCTGAACAACGGCCGGCGTGTAGCAGCGGTGGTCCCGGTCCTGGTGGCCGAGCAGGCGGAGAAGGCGTCCCGCAGCAAACGGTGAATCGGCCCGGTTCACACCGATGCCCGTTGCTTGCTCAGTGGGACCAGCCACACAGTGTTCAAATCGCACTCTCCTTCGCAGCGATCAACGTCGCCATGGCCTTCATCACATGGGCGTAGGCGGCGGCGCTCAACTCGTGGGTGCCCACCTCCCACCTGGCCAGGATGTGACCGGACACCCCGGCCCGCCGTGCCAGCGCCTCACGGGTGATACCTGCGTCTTCCCTCATCCCCTGTACCACCGATCCTGGGTGGGGGGAGTTGGGTGTCATGCCCTGAATCCTCACCCCAGATGCAGAAATGCGCAACCCCAAACGCAGAAAACGTTGGTAGACGCAACTAGGAAGACGTCATAGTTGCGTACAGGGGTGCGTGTTCCTATTGCGAGATCGGTCCGACATGAGTATTTTGAGCACAGGGACACACCTGATGAGCACAGACAAGTACAGGAGAGAGCACTCCATGGGTGATATAGACGCAAGAACAAGCACGGCAGCAAGGGCCGGGGCCGAGATCAGGCACGCCCGCAAAAACCGGGGCTGGACACAGGAGCAACTCGCCCACGCAGCCGACGTCGCCACCAACACTCTTGGTGCCGCCGAGGACGGTCGGGCGACACGGCGGGGGGAGCCTCGCCAAAATCTGTGCAGCCCTCGGATTGGACCCCAAAACGGTGGGCGCCGACTACCCCGGCGACATCGGGGTCGCCCGGGAGCTGGTCGGGCAGTGGCTGCTGACCATCCCCGCCCCGGAGCGGATCCGCGCGATCCGGGCGATCACCCGCACCATCGTCGGCTACAAAACCGACAACCCGGGACCCGACGACGCGGACGCGGAACTCGCCCAGATGCTGATGAACGGCTGAGACAGGTTTTGGCGCAACCGAACATGGCGCGTAGATTGCATACAGACCAGCTAACCCGCAGCAAATAAACCAGACTGCTACTGAACCCGGCAACGGGGATCCCGGGGGCGGCGCGAGGGGGCACACAGCCATGTCATGCACAGGGCTTGAAACAATGTTCACAGGGGCCGCACTGGATCGGGCCTATGAGATGCACGACCAGCCGTGCCCGTGTGAGACGGGGGGCCAATGCCCTTACGTGCCAACCGAAACACCCGTGCTGCTGGACCGGCATGACAAACCCTACCCGACGCTTGACCCGACTCTGACCAACCCCCGCCATGACAGGCGAACTCTCGCCGTCGCCGCCCTGGCCGCAGCCTTCCTGGTGAGCACTCAGGCTGCCAACGCCTCGTCGGCCGCCTACAAATCTGCCCACCCGTAGCCTTCGGATGCCACCCGCGAACGCCTTTGAAGGCACCGCGGCGAGTCGGTGACTGAGCGCTCGGCGCGCAGTGCAGGGTTTCCCGCATGCCATCAGGTTGGGAGCGTCTCGGGGCCGCGATCGTCGCGGAGCGCTCCCGGAGGTGGCGGACCCGCGCAGGGCTCGCCCACGCCAGCGGTGTCTCCGTGCGGGTCATCGGGGACTTGGAGCGGGCCCGTCGCACCAACTACCAGGACACCACCTTGGGTGCCGTAGAAGGCGCGCTCGGTTGGGAGGTTGGGACCTGCCAACGGATCGTCGCCGGCGGGCGACCAGCACACAACCACGACCCGATGATGGTCCGGTTGCTCGCCATCTGGCCGTTCCTGTCCGACGACGCCCGAGCCATGCTCGTCGCCGTCGCTGAGCGGGCGCGGGAGCTGCGGGAGTAGCGGTGGCACAGGTGGGGGAGGTCCAAATCTGGACTACCTGACATAACGTAGATTATCGGTAAAACGTGGTGAGCACGGGAGGGGCTCCGAGAGGGGCTCACGGGTCGAACAGCCCGGCCTCGGTAGCGGGCTCAGCCGGGGACAAGTACGTGGCTATCTCGTCGGCGATCTGAGTCCACAGGCGCCGCTCCCCCGCCGGCTCCTGGTCGCTGCCGGCTTTGCCGCGGGCAAACTCGGCCAGGTCGCTGAGGTCGCTCACAGCCTCCGCACCTCGGTCCGGTCCATTGTGTCCCCTCCCCCAGCATCGTGGTGTCTGATACGAAACACGGTACAGGCTGGCTGAGGGTTGGGCGTCGGTGAAGATTTCTTGTCCATAGGGCTTTACATATGTGTACACGCGTGTAAACTAGAGACATGACCACAACACGAAGCACCCAGACCCACCGACTCACCCTCGACAAGACCAGCCACTCATCCGCGAACTCGACCCTGAACGGCACGGCGACGATCTGGTCCCGCTGCTCGTGTGGCTGGTGGGGAGACGCCTACTCGACGTGCCCCTCCGTCTCGGCATTCCATTCCCTGGACTCGGACGAGTGTGAGACGGCAGCCGTCGAGCAGGGCTCAGACCATCTCGCAATGCTGTGACGATGAGCGACCAATGACCAGATGTTGGTATGTCTCCATGACTTCCTTCGGCACCTATGTCGCCGATGCAACCCACTGGTACGGCAAAGTTGGCCGCGATGGCGACTCCTACAGCGCTGCGATCCCACTGCTGCGTGTCCTCGACGCCTTGGCAGCACAGAGGTTGTCTGACCCAGAGTTCACCTTCTATACAGGGGACGAAACCGAGCGATTCGACAGTCGCGCCGATGTCATTGCTGCCGCTGTTGTGGCCTTCCAACGTCTGGCACAAGTGGGGGATCGACTAAGACTCGGTCGTGACCTCGGTCTGGTTCGTCAGGATCTCGCGGTGAAGTCGTGATCCGCGAGCCGATGGTCATGCTCGCCCCTCACGCCACCAACACAAGGAGCACACCATGACCGACACCACCGCCCGGCCCGCTCGCACCTGTGAGTACCCGATCGTCAGCTCCTGCGCTTACTACGCGGGGGACCACCTGCCGGAAGGCGACACACAACTACATGGCGACCGTTGAGGACGACATGGCGACCGGCTACGAAGCCCGCGCGGCCCGCATTGGCGCCGGAACCTTCCGGGGTCGCAACCTGCCTCGCAGCGGCGGCCGTGAAGCGCGCACAGGCCGCTGACTCTCGCCGCTGGGCGGACGAGTCGGAGTGCACCCACTACGAGCTCCCCTCGAACTTCTACGGCCCGCTGTAAGGCTCTCCACCAAATCCCGCACCACATCCCGGACAGGAAGGTATGACACGAAATGTTGACCATCACACACACCCACGCCGAGCTCAAGGAGACGAACAAATGAGCAGCATCCAAGATGACTTCATCGCCACACTCGAAGCTCTTGCCCCCAGGGGGTACATCGCACGTATTCAGCCGCAGTTCGCGAACAGTGGGCTGATCTTCTACCAGGACACCGACTTCCAGACCCTGCTGGGCGTCAGCTACGACTTCCAGGATTCCTACGCCCACTTCAACCTCACGCAGATCACCGATGCCGAGAAGGCCGCAATCGGCGTAACGCCGACCGGGAGCAAGCCGGGGTCTGCTGACTTCACATGGAACGGCTGGGGCGCCGTCCAGTATGCCGGGGGTGAGTTAAAGCAGGTTCGAGAGGGTGTCGCGTACCTGCTCACGACCCGCACGAAGAACGAGAAGGAACTGTCATGACGCTGACCATCACACACAGCCACGCCGAGGGCACCCTGATTGACGGCACCGCGAAAGGTGACGGCACCGCGGAGGTGCTGAAAGCCAACGGGTGGCGCTGGGGGCGCAGCATCAGCCAGTGGTACATGACCCACACCCGGGACAGCCTGCCAAAGACGTGGAAGATCACCCGCACCGCTGACGCGCTGCGCGCGGCCGGGTTCGACGTCGAGGTTGCGGTTGAGGACGGGTTCCGCCCGACCGCCGAGGTGGAGGCCGACAAGGTCGCACGCCAGGAGGATCGTGTTGCTGGGCTCGAGGACCGGGCGCAGCGACTGGACGGTGTCTCGGATGCGCTAGACCAGCGCGCAAGCGCCATGAGTGACATGATCCCGTTCGGGCAGCCCATCCTTGTCGGGCACCACAGTGAGGGCCGGCACCGTAGGGACCTCGCCAAGATCAACAGCCTGCACGACAAAGCACACGTCGCGTACGAGGCGGAGCGTGAGGCGCGCGCCAGAGCCGACACCGCAAGCCACACCACAGATGCTCGGTACAGCGTGGTCGGGGTCGCCAACCGGATCGAAGCACTGGCCGCTGAGATGCGCGGCTACCAGCGGCTGCTGGACGGGAGCAGCCACAACTTCGGGGGCGGGTACGTGGAGACACACGACCCGCTGCCCGAGGGTGGGTACCGGGACCGGACGGTCAGTCGCCTCGCGGAGGTGACGGACAAGCACGGCTACTGGGTGGCGGTTCGCGTCGAGCAGGTTGCCACAGGTAAGGCTGGTGACTACAGCAAGGACACCGTCAGCAAGGGTGACATGGTGCTGATCCGTGGGGAGTGGGTGACCGTGAACCGCGTGAACGCCAAGACTGTGACGGTCCCGTGGGGGCGGTTCATGCCGGGCACCCACACCGCGCCCTACGCCGAGATTAAGGGTCACCGCACCCCCGAAGCTGTTCTGAACCTCGACAATGCGACGGAGAGCTGAGATGGCCCTGTTCGGGACACCGGAGCAGCACGCAGCGAACCCTCCTGAGTCCTGGCGGGTGGTGAAGGTGGCCGAGCGGACCTGGCGCCTGACTGACACGGAAGGCGTCACGCTGGACACCTGCACGACCAGGCGAGCGGCTGAGCTTGCCAAGGTTAAGGGCTTCTGGGTGAACCTGTACGAGAAGGAGCGGCGCTGGCTCGCGGGTGAGCTCGTGGCCGGATGGAAGCCTTACGTCGAGTAGTTCCTAAGTGGCAACTCGTGTGGCGGGTCGGTTGAGCTGATCAGTTGCTCAACAGCCAAGCAACCGCCTCGCGTCGGCGTCCGGCAGTGCTTCACCGATGTATCTGAACACGGCGTTCGGGCGGTTACCAGCTCGCCAGGACGACCCTACGGATGAGTTCGGTCCAGCGTGATGTCCTGTGCTGTTCTGCCCTTGATGCCCCGGTCGACTGCGCAGTTGCCACTTGAGCGACTTGTCGAAGGATCGGATCAGTGCCGGGTGCGCCGGGTAGGTGTGAAAAAGCATCCCCTGAGCCCGGTACGCCGCAGCAACAGTGTCGGTGAGGACGAACGCCAGGCCGAGGCCTTGCCAGTCGGGGAGCGTCACGATCCTGGACAGACCTTTGATGTTCTTGGTTTTCGCGTGCGGCCGGTGCAGCACGCCGGCGAACGCGACAGGCTCATCACCGATGAACGCGGCAAAGCACCGTGCCGCGTGATTGAGCTCGCTTGTCAGATAGTGATACGGAGCGAAGAGTTTCCACGCGGAGTAATCGACCTGCGCGACTGTGACCTCGACCCGGGGTCGGGGTTGAACCGACCTCCAGGTGAAGCGACGCTCGGCCGGTTCGATGATCCAGTCGGGTTGCAACCAGTCGACTACGTCGTAATGGCAGCTCACACCCACAAACCGGCGGTCGTCACTGCGCCGGATCCACTTCTGGACTGCGTGCGACCCGATCTGTGCGACCTGACGGTCGACAACCGAGGTGAACTCGTCCACCAGGAGTGTGTCACCCGCGGACGATTCTGCGAGGCGCCGGGCAAGGTCGACGCGGAACCGCTCCCCCGTGCTGAGCACACGGTAGGGGCGAAGCCAGGCTGGGATCGTGTTGAACCCAACAGCCTGGCACGCAGCAGAAACGTCACGCATCGACAGTGACTCGGTGAAGTCGTCAATGACGGACGCCCCCCCCCACTTCTGTACGACCTCCTCACCGAACAGGTGCTGCGCGACCGTGGATTTCCCGGCACCGGAGGGGCCGACGATCAGGCCGACTTTCCAGTCCCGCTCATGAAGCGGCGCATCAAACGCCCAGGTTTGCCTCTGATGAGGCGCACCTGGCACGTCGAACATCGCTTCGAGCTGCCGGGCGCGAGGGCTCTGCGACACGTCGGTTTCCACGGTCACGTCAACGCGGGTTGCTACATCATGAACGGGCGGCATACCAGTCCTTCGTTCTCGAATCGTCCTAACAGGTCGCGCTGTTGCGTCTCATCCCGGCAGGTGACGATGACTGCGAAGCCGTCGTCACCGAGCATGCTGTCTCCATTGCCTTCGTCAACCTCGGGCGGCAGTTCCGTGGTCAACGCGAGGAGCTCGGCCAGTTTGTCGTCATCGAACCCGGCGGCGAGCAGTAGTTCCGCGTCAACCTCCATGAGTTCTGTGAGCATCCCTGCCAGTTGTTGGTCGTCCCATCCCCCGTTGGTGGTCAGCTGGTTGTGCCCGATGAGGAACGCTGCAGCCTCGTCGTCACTGCGGGAGGACCATCCGCGTTGGACGGGTGCCAGCCACTGGCCGTCTTTGTCGAGGGTGACACCGTCTGGTGGGTCCTCACCTGCGGCCTGCCGTGCGAGGAGGTCTTGCAACCGTCCGTGACCGGCGACCAGTTTGCCGGTGCGGTCGTCCAGGATTGGGGCGTCCGCGAAGCCCCACCGTGAGATGGATCTGCCCAACCCGGCTGTGTCGTGGCCTTTCGGGTTCCGGTCCGCACCAACGAGCTCGCTGATGGGCATGTAGTCGACCCTGCGCGGCTGCTTTGGTGTGGTGGTCACGTGCTCAGGGTTGCACGGGTGGTGTACATGCGTGTGGTCGGGTATTGGGGGTTTCGGTGACGCCTGGAAAGATTGTTGAGATTTCCCACCTGTAGGGCTTTACATACGTGTACACAAGTGTCATATTTAGGTATGAGCACAACACAGGCCACCAACGTCCGGGTCGGTAACACCAACCGGGTCCACGCGATCACCCCCGCCGAGCACTCCGGGATCCTGCACCGTGCAGCCGCACCCACCTGCGGGGCGTACCTCGGTCAGCCAGTCCCTCGCACTCGCACCAATGAGCCGGTCACCTGCCCGCGGTGCCTGCGCGCCGAGACGTACACGGCGCAGTTCACCAACCTCGGTGCTCTCTGATGAGCGCCACCCTCGCACCCGTGCGTGAGTCCTGGCCTGCCGTGTACTGCCCGGCGTGTCACTGGACCGGCAGCAACCTTGACGCCCGCTGGTGCCCCACCTGCGACCGAACCCAGCACCTGCACCACGCCGTGGTCCTGGTGGTCCTCACCGCCAACCCCATCCCCTGAACCCACGACACGCCACCTCACGTGACAGGAAGCCAGCCATGAACGTCGCATCCGCACTCAACACCCGCACCGTCGTGGACCACCACACCGCGGTCACCTACCTGATCGCCCGCCGCACCGAACTCATCGACGCGGCCGAGGCGACCACCACCCTCGCGGAGCAGATGCACGACCGCGGCGACTACACCGCCGCACGCGACCTGCTCTGGGAGGCTCGCGACATCCTCGCGCAGGCCAACCACCTCGACACTCGTACGCACCACCTGTTCACCTTCGTGAACTAACAACCACAACAACACAACCCGCACCACCTCCCGGACAAGGAGCACGACAATGGATGCACAGAAAGCCACCCTCGCGAAGATCCGCAGGCGCCTCGCAGTCGCCTTGATCGCCAACGGGGGGGTGAGATCGGGCAGGCCAGCCGAACGGTCATCGACACGATGACCGCTGAGGCCCGGGCGCTCGGCTGGTCCGAGTTGACCACCTCCGCGATCGTCCCCGCTGTTGAGGGTGTCGCCGCCGAGATCACCAACGAGGTCGCGCGGTCCCTCGCAGAGTTCACCCTGGTGCGGTCATGAGGGCCCAGGTGAAGGTCACCCGCAAGGCTCAGCGCGCCGCGGACAAGGGTGTTGAGGGCAGGCGGCACGTCAGGACCGCCCAGCCCAACCCGCGCAAAGCGGGCAGCACCTGGTCGCGCAGGCACACGCAGGCCGTGCCCCTCGAAGTCGACCTCATGGCAGCGCCCCCGGCGCAGCGCATGATCCGCAGCCCGTGGCCGTTGGCGGCCGGGCAGTGATCGCCGTCCGGGTCCTCATCGACCCCAGCGTTGACGACGACCCTGAGCAGGTGGCACGGATCACCCAGGAGATCGCGGAACACCTCGACCGGCAGCAGCACGCCGGCGTCATCCTCACAGGCGGCACGGAGGTTGGGACCTGGGAGGTGACCGCGTCGTGACCACCGCCGCTGCTGTCCTCATGGACGCCATCAACCTGGGCATGGAGCGCGGGCGGGACTTCACCCAGTCCTTCCAGGCTGCTGTTCAGGCCGCCACCAGTGTGGACCGGCGCTTCATGGACGAGCTCACCCACCACTCCCCCGTCCCCGACGCGTTGGGTGACGCGGTGCAACGGCTGATCCTCGACGGGCCGGTGACCTGATGGACGGCATCTTCATAGCGTTCTCCGTGTTCCTCATGGTCTACCTGGTCGTGGACCACGCGGCGTGCCGGTGGCGGGAGCAGGCAACCATGCAGGACACCAGACAGGAGGAGCAGCGATGACCCTCGCGGAGCTGATCAGTGAGCTGACCCGGATGGCAGGGGCAAGCCCGGAACTGCTCGACAGCCGGGTTGAGGTGTTCGACCACTTCGACAAGTACTCGCTGGAGGTGGTAGACGCTGTCGGGGTCGCCACCTTCGGGGAGCAGTCCTGCGCCCAAATCCAAGTCACATTCACCTGAGGAGCAAGAACACGTGAACACTGAGATACTCCGAAGCGTTGCTGCCCTGAAACGAGCCATCAAGGTCGGCACGCGGATCGAGTGCCTGAACCACTGGATGGACCAGGCGCGGCCAGACTTGCCGCCACTGTCTGGCGACGTTCGGGACGTGACCAAAATCCAAGGCAACTCCTACGAGTGCCACACCCGAGCTCGTGAAGGCAAGTTTTGGGCCTACTACCCGAAAGCTGCCGAGGTCATCTTCAGGGACGATGGGACCTGGACACAGACCTACGGCACCAAAGGGACCGCAACCTTCCGCATCGTGACCAACGCCGATGTATGGGACATGCGAGGTGGACCACTCTGGCTGGATCGTGAGCAGTGGGGTGTTATCACTGACGCCTTGATCGAGCATCGTGCGTCTGCAACAGCACGTAAGGGTATGAACAGCGCATCGAATAGCGACGTCCGTGCCGAGATGTGCGTGCAACTCATCCAGACGATCAACACCGCCGCGGAGGTTGACCAGTGACCACCTTTCGACTGACCTACGTCGTGCCGCTGAACCTCACGGTCACTATCGAGGCCGACGATGAAGACGACGCACAGGACCGCGCATGGGATGAGGCGCAGGAGTATCTGCAAACCATCTATGGCGACAGTCGGCACGTGACCGCAGCGGTCGACCTCGATGGGATTGGCGCTGATGAGGTAACCGAAGTGCCGTCACCGGCGTTCGATCCTCCCCCGGGCTGACCTCGCGCGCCGGCCCCGGCCCGGGCCGTTCGACGGGATCGGCGGAATGGCAACAGACCGACCACAGTGTGACAACACACCGGCAACAGCCCAACCACAGAGCGTCAACACTCCCCCAACTGACGGACCATGCACCGGCAACAGACGGGGCACTGATCCGCAACACGCGGACCCTGGTTGTTGAACTGACCGGCCAGCGCCGCCACAGTGAGGGCAGGGGCGCGCACGCCCAAGCACACCAACCGAGGGAGAGCACCCGATGACGCACGACAGGCATGCAGAGCTCGGCAGGGTTGTGGCGGTCATTAACGGGAAGGGTGGTGTGCTCAAGACGAGCATCACCGCGAACGTGGGCGGCAGGTTGGCCGCGGCCGGGTACCGGGTGCTGGTCATCGACTGTGACGTGCAGGGCAACCTGAAGCTGGACTTGGGCCTGATCGACCACCCACAGCAGGACGGCGGGAAGGGTTTGGTGGGTGCGATCTGGTCGGATCAGCCGTTGCCGATCGTGAAGGATGTGCGGGCCGGGCTGGACATGATCTTCGGCGGCCGCGACCTCGAGCTGTTGAAATCCTTGTCGACCTCAGCCCAGGCCGCGGACTTGACGGGTGGGAGCGTGCCGGGGGAGTTCGCCCGGAAGCTCGCAGGAGTCGCGAGTGGGTATGACCTGATCCTGCTGGACTGCCCGCCCGGGAACGCTGAGCTGCAGGACATGGCGTTGGCGGCAGCCCGCTGGGTGCTGGTCCCCACCAAGACGGATCAGGCGTCCTGGGAGGGGCTGTTGACGGTGGGGCCGCGGGTGCGGAAGGCTCGCCAGTCCAACCCCGGCCTGACC
>Ga0066793_10000120_pt1 | contig 25342 bp, 31 predicted proteins | sample PersoiDNA2013189_FD_83876 | JGI IMG/M metagenome (GOLD analysis project Ga0066793, IMG submission 83876) | Permafrost soil microbial communities from the Arctic, to analyse light accelerated degradation of dissolved organic matter (DOM) -... | ecosystem: Environmental > Terrestrial > Soil >... | reverse complement strand
GATCTTCTTGGTGCCGGTCCGCTGGTAGATGATGACCTTATCGACGAAGACCCTCAAAGCCTCCCGCTGGTCCTCAATGGTCAGCCCTTCCCAGGACTCGTGGAACTTCCGGGCCCGCGCGCGCTCCAGGTAGACCACGTTGTCCAGCTTCGCCTCGTCCTCCACCTGCCGCAACTCCGAGGCGATCACTCCATAACGCTCCACCAGCTCGGCGTTCTTTCTGCGGAACTGCTCGGCGTCGATCAGCGGCTCGTCGTAGTCGTAGCGGTCAGCCTCGAGGCGAGCCAGTGAAACCTCCACCTTCTCCAGTTGCCGGCGCAGATCCTGGACCCGCGATTCCTTCTTCGGCGCTCTCTTGCGGATCCGGGCGGCGGCCGCGTCGACCCGTCTGTCATCGAGCCGGCGGAAGAACTCCGCGAGTACCCGGCCTTCCACGAGGTGCGCCTCCATCGTCACGAGTTTCCCGTTCTGCATAGTCTTGGCTTCCTTGCACTGGAGGACCCGGCGCGGCCGGCCTTTCGTCTTGCCGCTCCAGTAGATCATCGTCGAGCCGCATTCCCCGCACTCACAGAGGCCGGATAGAAGCCGGCGCTGGGCCGCCACCGACCTGGTCGAGCAAAGGCGGTTCCGCGCCTGAACCCTTGACCACAGGTCAAGGTCGATGATCGCCTCGTGCAGTCCCTCATATTCCTTGCCGCGGTGGGTACGCTTGCCCGCATACGTGGGGTTGTTCAGGATCTGCTTGACGCTCGAGTAGTTCATCCGGCCCTTCTTGCCCTTGACCCCTCGCCTCACCAGCTCCCTGGTGATCGCCGCGTAGCTCATCCCCTCATCTCTCATCTGGTACATCTCGCGGACTACCTTCGCCTCGGCTTCAAGGACCTCTAGCTTCTTGGCGCCTACCCGGTAGAGGTAGCCGAAAGGCGGGATCCCTCCTCCCTTCCATTCCCCGCGCTCTGCCTTGTAGGCGTGCATGGCGCGCATCTGCTCGCTGTGCTGATCGTTCACCAGCTCGGCGATCGTCAGCAGATTGTGGAAGAGGTATTTCCCGACGGCCGTCTCCCTGTCGGTTTCTCCCTCGAGGGAAACGACCTCGGCGCCGATCTTATCCAATTCCCACACCCTGGTCAGCGTCTGGCGAAGATTCCGGCCAAGCCGGGAGGCGGTGTTGGTGATGATGAGGTCCCCCCGCTCCAGTTGGTCCACCATGATCTGCCAGGTGCCGGCGAAATCGATCTTTGCTGAAGGGATGTCGACGTCGCCGTAGATCTCAACGAGCTCGATGCGGTGCTTATCAGCATACCGCCGAATCAGTTGACGTTGGATATCGGGGGAGATCTTCTCTTTCTCGGGGTCCTTGGAGACCCTTATATAGCCGTAGGCTCGCATGTTTCGATTGTACCTCTCATATCCACCAGCTGGTCAAAGTTCCAGGCCGAGCTCCTCGAGGCGGAGATCCATCGCGCGCTTGTCTACCAGGAAGATGTCGGCCAGGTCCCCGACAGACAGGCCGGCCACCAGGGCACCCGCGTGCTCCCGGCACACCAGGTCCGCGGGCATGAGCAGTTCGGCCGAGAATCTGTTGGCGCTCGCCTGTTGCCAGGACCGCTCGCCAGAGAACAGGAAAACGACGCCCTGGTGCTCGAGCGCGATATGCGCCAGCTCGTGACCGATCGTGAAACGCTGTCGGCGCGGGCGGTGGGCCGTGTTGATCCAGACGAACCAGCGGCCTCGGATCTTGGCGGCGAATCCCGGCTGTGAAAGTGGCAGGTCTGCGCGCTCGATAGTCACGTCCATGTCCGCGGCGATCTTCCAGACGCTGATCGGTGGTGCGGCCTGGTCGCCGAGTGCGAGCAGTCCTGCGGTGATGATGCGGGTAAGGTGACTCATGATTCCCCCAGCCATAGAGTTGTCCAGGGGGAAGGCTATCAGGGGGGTGTGACAGGACTTCTAAAGGTGTATGGCAGAATCTCGTGCCCTCCCTACTATGTAGGGAGGGCAACCAATAGCGGTCAAGAATAGGGGTTAAACGGTCGATGCACAGAACAGGAAGGGTTGACCGGGCGTCGAAATTCACAGTAGAATGCTGTGCTTTGGCATTGCGGTGTGGCTGTGAGAGGAGGGCAACAAGATGGACATCGACTGGAGTCGTCTCAAGGTGGATGGTGACAAAGTCGTCCTGACCTTCTTCGTAGGAAAAGATGAATGCTCACATTACGCCCTGAACATGGACCTCGACGTGGGCGGCGCGGGGGATACTCTGGATGAAGCACTGTCGAACGCAAAAGACGCTGTCTTCGCCTATCTGCGATATGCAGTGGAAAGCGGCCATTGGAACGAACTAGTCCCTCGGAAGATGCCGCTCGTTACCAGGACGATGTTACGGGTCAAGCACCCGATCGAGGTTTCTGAGAAGAAGCTCTACGAGCCCAAGGACCGCGTCTTGGCCTTCGCCCATTAGCGGGTCCGGCGATGAAATACCCGCCGGAGAAGATCTGCTTCAATGATGTATTGAATACGATCGAGGCGTACGGCGGGCAGATTGATGCCCCACGGACTTCGAAGCATGAAGTGTACAAGGGCAGTCTGCCCAATGGTGAAACCTTCATCATTGTCCACTCATACTCTCACCAAAAAGATGTGGGACCCTACATTAGGGCTCAATGGGTGAGGACAACTAAAATCCCCAAGAACGAGTTTTGGGAGACCTACCATACAAAGGTCAAAACAGGAGCATGGAAGAAAGCCGCCGCAGCAGAGGAGTTTCTCCCGGAAACAGAATGATTGAGTTGCCAACCCCGCCGTCACCGCGCAACGAGGTCAAATAACCCGGAGGTCTATCATGGCCGAAGAGCAGAAGCCGTACTCGCTGATCCGAACCGAGGTTATCCGTACTGACATTGATTACGGGGTCAACCCAGACGATTACGCGCCTGGCGAGGAGGTCGAGCGGGAAGACTTCTACTCAGCAACAGTTACCTTGGTTCTGAGAATGGTGCCTTGGGCACAGGGGGAAGATTATCGCTACCCCATTGTCGAAGAGATCAACCGCAAGGTTGAGGGGTTCATCTCGGGGATAGAAGCAGTGAATGAAGTCACCCGCCACGAATATCAGGCGATGCTAGACGAACGGTATGGCAAACCACCCGCCCTGGCTACTGATTAGACATCGTCGACAGTTAGCATGCGGCTGGAGCTAAACGACCGTGTATTCGATGAATCACAATACGATCTCGGGACTCCGTTGCCCCTCGACTAAGTCTGGGTCACTCCCTATCGCCCTCTGGAAGAACTAGAATGGGCCGCGACCGCCGGCCATTCGGCCTTGACCGCGTCTGCAATCCTCTTGTGTGTCTCTACTACCCAGGCAACGAGCTTCGAGGGCTCGCCATCCCAGTAGCTCATATCTCCCGATTTCTCAATAATCGCAATAAGAATGTCCCGAGTCAGCTCTTCCTGTCCTGTCATTGTGATCCCCTTTCCTAGAGTGACCTGTTCCCTTCCCTTGTCCTGTCTTTTCTCCTCGCGTTCCGCGCTAGTCTCAGACGCCATGGCAACCCTGTAGGCGAGGCGCTTGTATGGATCTGAAAGGTCCGGGTTAGGGCCTCCGAAAAAATCACTACTCACTTTATGTCCATTGTGGGATCCTCGGCCACAATGTCTGCTGGCTGGGGGGCCGGAGCCTCCTTGCCTATCTCAGTCATCTCACCAGGTTGCAGTCATCGCACATCCAAGGTTGTCGCTCGGTCAGTTGAAACTTGAGGCCATCTGACCCGGTCTTCTGGCAGATGATGGTGCGGCGGGTCACCCGGTTCTTAACCTTGCCGCCGGCTCTCGTGATGTTGTCGATGTCAACGACCAGCACTTCTTCCCCCCGCGAACACCGCTCTTCATAACCAACCGGCTTGCTCCATGGTGTCATCGAAATCCCCTTGCCTTCGGTTCCCCCCGATTCTCCGGCCTTTCGCGATAGTCTCGGAACTGACCAGCGCAGGTGAAGATCAGTCATTATCCATGGTGTCCAGAAGCCCGTCCTCGAACATGGCCTCGGGGTGGCCGATGCCGGTCTCGGTAACCTCAATATCTTTTATCACAACTAACACCAGCCTTTCCGGTAGTCATGTTACCCGTGTGCTGAAGCGCGGGGAAGTGAACGGAGATAAATTGTGGTTGCCGGCCCGGCTTTGCGAACCAGCCGGGCGCGCGGGCCGAGCCTTGCAGGACCTCGCCAATCCGTTAAGATAGTCCACGGAGAGGTGTCCGAGTGGCCGAAGGAGACGGTCTCGAAAACCGTTGTGGGCGTTAGTCCACCGTGGGTTCAAATCCCACAGGGTCGCCAATTATTGCTATATAACGCCATTTGTAGCAAGTCAAGTAAATTCATTGAGAGTGTAAAATAGACCTGCTGCTAACCAAATGCTAACCGAGGGTAGATGAATAGGGATTTGGTATCGTCTTGGGGATAGTCGAGTTACTGGCAATTATCCTGGTATTCATATCGGCTGGCTTCGCTGTTGTCGGGGGCGTGTTGCTTTCCGGGGATATGATTAAGCGAACGTCGGCAACGTACTATAGTGGTTCCCCGTTTCTTCGTCAGTATCTTCTCAAGCAGAAAGCACTTGCGGCGGCGAGTATCCTCTGCCTCTGTTCGGCCCTTGTAGCTCAGATGTTTGCGGCGTCCGGACGGGTTGGTTTCACGGTACATGGACGGGTATTTATATGGTTTCCCGTTGTCGTCATTGTTCCTTTCGTTGGCTTGCTATATGTCCTGTACCGTTTCGTTTTTGGACTCTGGTACTTCGGTAACCCAGAGGTAGAGGATGGTCTGAAGCGGGTACGTGAACTCACCGAGAACATTCAGAATATTGAGGACAGCGTGCCAGGACGTAACGCCTACGTACGTGACTGCAAGATACTGATTACTCAGTGGACGCTTATGGGTTGGAGACTCCCGAACGGTTTTCACCACAACCAGGTAACACACGAAATGGGGGAGCGGATATACGAGGTGCTTGAGAGGAAGTATGGATTCTATAGCCATTTCTATAGGCGGTAGTATGCGTTCCTCAAGGCGTTTCAACTATTGATAACCGAATAGGTGGTCATGATGAAAGAGATTGCGCCAGGCTTCTTTATTGGCACACAAGCCGATTATGAGTCAGTGGTAAAGCACCAAGACGGGTGGTGGGTCGTCCATGCCTGCAAGGACCCGTACCATCGTCAGTTGCTTGGGTACACTGGACGGGGAGCCCCGAAGGGTCCGCATTACTACCGAGTTCGCCACAGGCCAGACATTTTGACCTTGAATATGGTTGACGTAGACAACCCTGCATACATCAGCAAAGAGGAATTGATTGACCCCTGCCTGGATTTTATTCAAGAGGGATTGAATCAAGGCAAGAAAGTTCTTGTTCATTGCAATCAAGGTGAATCACGAGCCCCGGGGATAGGGATGATTTACCTTGTAACCTACACAGACGTTCTTCCTAGAACGGCGTTTCCTGAGGCAGAACAAGCCTTTTGCCAACTGTACCCGGGCTACAATCCGAAAGGCGGAATCCGGGGCTTCATTCGCGACAATTGGGAATACTACTCGACGAAGAACGCGGAGTGAGGACCGGTCAAAGAACAAGCCGTTTCATCGGTCCTGCTGAAGAATATCATCAAAGATGGACGCGGCTTCGGCTCTAAGGGCTGGGACCGCATGGCTGTACAAATCTAGCGTAATGGCAATCCCTGAATGACCAAGTCCCTCACTCACAATTTTCGGATGAACCCCTCTCCCCAGCGATAAGGTGGCGTACCCATGTCGCAAACTATGAAAATGAACTCGCGGCAGGTCTGGGTGTTGCTGGATAAGTTCACAGAAAAGCTTCGATATATTGCTTGGCGGCCAGGGGGTACCGTCAGCTCGGGGACAGACCAGACCGTTTTCCTGATACTCTGCGCCGAGCCGCAGTCGGTTTTCCACCTGTTCGACTTTATGACGCCTGAGAGCTGAGATTGTTACCTGCGGGAGCTGGACGACACGACCTTTCCCATTCTTAGGTGGCTTGAAGTGAAGTCCGTCTTTGACCTGTTCCAGCGACCTCCGAACTGCCAGAGTTGCTGCCTCAAAATCGACGTCTTCCCACTGTAACCCGAGAACCTCTCCCCGTCGCATTCCAGAGGTTACGGCGATGAGAACAGGGATATACAGACGGGTCCCCTTTGCGTAGTCCAACAACAACGATGTCTGCGCTTCGTCGAGTACCTGCAGCTCTCTTCTCTCGACCCGTGGCGGCGTTACAGCGTCCACGGGGTTGTTTGCTAGGAGCCGCCAACCAACAGCTTGTTGCAAGGCTCGATGCAACAGCGTGTGGTGGTGCCGAATGGTTTGCGCCGAGAGGCCACCCTTGCCGTCGAGCCGTCCAGATTTGAGAAGTTCTTGGTAATAGGTCTGGACGTCCAGCGGGGAGAGTTGTGCTAGACGATTGCCACCCAGCGACGGTATTACGTGGTGGAAAACAATGCTCTGATACTCTTGGTAGGTTTTACGGGACACGGCGGACTCGGCATGCTGTAACCACTGGTCGAAATATTCGCCGACAGTGAGTTTGGTTGGTTCGATACGAGTGCCTTCTTGAACCTGGAATTCGATTCGGCGTAGTTCTCTCTCAGCGTCCTTCTTTGTCCCCCGAACCGTCACTGTCTGCTGTCGACGCCGTCCGTCACAGCCACGCGGTAGGTCAAACCAGACCGTCCAACTACCGGAAGCACGACGTTTAATATGGCCCAAGGTTGAGTTCCTTTCCCTGGTTTAGGTCCCGGGACTCTACCTCAGACGGGGAAAACGGTCTAGATTCTTTGACCAGTCATTTAGACTTTTTCGAGTGTTTTAGTTTTTTCGGGAGGTGTAACTGGCCCTCGTTCGCCCAACCCTAAACTAGATTCCGGTGATTGTTGCTTTGCAGAAGCAGCATCATCAAGCGAATTCTTGGACCTCTACCCGCTCAGATTCTCTCCAAATTCCAAACCCTAAACCTGAAAAAGAGACTGGTTGAGGGTATGAACACGGTCTGGCCACCACTTGACTGTGGCGCTACAATCCGCGCGCCACCAACGAGAGGAGTAGAGATGACAACGGTATCTGCAAGTAAAGAATTGAGTAACCTGCGAACCCGTAGGTTACGAAACCGTATTACACGAAAAGCGATGTCGGCGAAGCTGGGCTGTGACCCGACATGGCTCGACCGACTCGAGAACAACCTTTATCGGGGTCCAGCTCGTGAGGTCTGGGTCGATAAGTACCGGGTTGCCTTGGACGAATTGGTAGCACTGAAGAAGAACGCGCAGACGAATGCAACAAGGAGACAGTCATGAGCGGCAAAGATTACTACCGCAAGTTAAATCTTCAAGACCAACTTCTCAAGGCAAGACTTCTGGACCCCGATGAGTTCAAGTATTCCGAGGTCCTCGACTCGACCTGCTACCTTCTGGACGGCTATATATCTGCAAACGGGGAACCACCCAGCCTCGAAAAAGAAGCACAAATCCTTGGCTACGAGGTCGACGAACATACCCGTTTGTTTAATCAATTGTCTAAGCAAAAGTTGGCTCAGCGTGACGAAAAAGGACGGTTGTTTTCCCCGGGGGTTCTAGGGGTCTTACACATAAGGTCCGTTCGCAGCCAAGCAGGGAAGGCTGGTGGAGGGAGTCCTTTGTTAAAACAAGAGCCAAAACAAACAGATAAACAAAAACCTAACTATAACTATAGCTGTGACTCTGGCTCTCTCTCTGCCTACCAGGAGGGGGAGTCCGAGGGGGAGGAAGGTGATTGTTCTGCTGAATTCGAGGAGTTTTGGAGTATCTATCCGCTCGAGATTGAGAAGAGAGCAGCGATTCGTGAGTGGACGGCTCGGATTGAGGAGGGTGCTTCCCCCGCCGACTTGATTGCTGCCGCTCAACATTACGCCGATTGGTGTTCTGCAACGGACAAGCCAGCAGAGATGACCAAGTATCCAAACAACTTCCTTGGTCCTGACCGACCTTTTGAAGATTTTGTCGATGGGAATCCCGGAGAGTGAAGGATGAAATATGCAGGTCGGAAAGTCCAAAGCGGAGTTACGATGAGGTGAGGAAGCGATAGCTACTAACAGCGATACAAAGAGGCGAATAACGTGGTTAGAAGCAATGCAGTTGGCTTCGGCGCAGAGGATTGCAGCTTCTTTAGTAATAGCTATGCGATTGCGGCTGACGGCACTGCAATCACACCCGATTGTTTGCGCCTCCTTGGAGGTGCCCGGTGGATGATGCTATGGCGAGAACTGGACGACACCGCTGGCCTTTACCTGGTTGTCTGTGTTGGAGACCGGGTTCAGTGGCTCCCGCTGCGACGACCCGAGCCCCTGGAAACACTGAAGCAGCGAAAGGCGCTTCGGGCGGTGATTCGAGGACTAACAGTGTCGCCAACCGCCGCTACGATGGCTGTGGGTGAGGATGAAACCAAATAAAGAAAACAGCTGGGGAAATCGATGACGGCGGCTCTGACTGCTGTGATAGGTTCGAGGCGGTGAAGGACATGATTTGGACGATTGTATGGCTAATCATTATTGGAGCTGCGTTCATCACTGGAGGTGCCACCCAAGGCGTTCTTGCGATTTTCGGCATGCTTGGTTTCGCCATATTGTTCGAGTGGTTTGGGTTGTGGGATTGAAGTCCTCACGTAACACCTCACCAGGACTCACCAGGTGCTTCCTGGCTGGCGATGAGGCATGTGATAAGGGGTTTGTATGTTCTTCGGGAGAATCTAATCTGGAGCCGAATCTGACGAGGGATAATAGACAATGGGCGCATACAAGAAGTCTAGACGTCGCCTCATAGAACCGCCGAAGAAAATACGGTTGGTACCGGGTGACGTCGCACCGTTGGTGGCCGCGAGGTCGGGGTTGCCTGAGTCCCTTGTACGCCTCGTTATCCGCCACTTTCTCGCTGTGATGTCTGACGAGCTGGCGACGGGTCACGAGCTTGTCCTTCCCAATACCGGCACCATTTTCAGATACTGGCTCGAGAGCCCTGGCCCACTGCCTAACCGTCTCCAACTGCATTTCCGACCGTCGGAAAAACTGCGGAAAGCTCTGCGCTTGCATAAAGAATGATGCCGATAGACAACTTCCGAATCAGCCGAATCAACCATAGTGATTCTACCCGCATACAGCAGGCAGCGAACCTATACAAATCAGTTGGCAAATTGTTCCTCGGCCAAGTTCCGAATCTCCGAGGTCATGCTAGAGAGAACATTTTGTTTGGAGCCATCAGCGGTGACGGGGAGCTACGAGGTGTTCTGCTTGCCGGTGTGGTCGACAGCCAAACCAGAAAGGACTTCGAGGGTTACGTTCCGAGTTCATTCATAAAACCAAGGACGGTAGAGATTCTAGATATGGCCGTAGTACCGGAACACAGAAGACAGGGCATCGGGATGGCACTAATCAGTGAGGCACTCGAGTTGTACCGGGGCTACGGATTTGACCGGTTCCTAACTGCCAGCAGGTTCAGTCTTAACAATGGGGGTTCTTCGTTTGGACTCCTGTTGCGGCTGGGGTTTCGTGTACTTGCCGAGATACCGGGGTACTATGCCGATTGCGAGTGGCTGCGCTGTCCAGATTGCGGGGATGGCAGGTGTTTATGTAAGGGTTTCTTGATGTTGCTCGGATAGGGAGCCTGGCATGATTCGTTTTGTCTATTCGACTGAGACTGCATAGCTATTGTGCTCGTACTGACTAATGGACATTTGCTAATTGAGCATCGAGAGAAGGTTGTAGTTTGACGGTCCGCAGAGTAACGGAGCGAACCGCCCTCGTTCTCGATGGTAGAATCCTCGAGACGATTGAAAGCAAAGGCGGCTCGAGCCATGGCACTCGAAGACAACCTGATTGAACCCGCTAGGATGATTGTAGAGGAAGTCGAGTCTCTCACGGGGAAGCCAGTTGAGATACTTGAATTCCTCAAGCTTGAAACACCGGCCGCCACAGACCCAGGCTTTGGAGAAGCGGACCAGCGCCACCTAATTAAGATAAAAGCTGAGACTTCTTACCTTCTCCAATATTACGTCGTTCATGAGTGTCTGCACTTGTTACGGCTCGCTGCCACAGAGCCAGAAAAGCGAAAGAGAATCGTTGTTCCACATGATGAAGCTATTCGAGGCTTGGAGGCTCTTTTCGGCAAGACAGGTTGGGAAGGGCTCGAACCCCAGATTGTCGAAAACAGGAAGACCGTGTTCACGGACATAGTCATTAAACTAACAAGCGGTGTTCAGGATTTGTGGGTTGAGGAGACTGTTCTCGAACGTTACGCGGGAACGCAAATCACAGAAGAACAGGTGAAGGTTGGCGGCTTCTGGCGAAGTGAATCTGAAGAAACCATTGGTCAGGCCACTGCGAACGCGCTGGGTCAGAGAGCCTTCGAAGTAATAAATGCGATGAACTGGGCCAAATACGAGTTGATTCGGAACAAGGTAATCGAATTCCCAAAGGCAGTGCTTCTTGAGTACAAGAAGCACCCAACCATTGTCAGCAAAGGCCAAAGGTTGATTCGGGCTTCAAGAAAAGCGAAACCCCGTGACTACGGAGAAGATGTTGAACTCACCGATATCTGGGCTGAGATACTTGGGATTGGACGATGCTACTGTTGGGTGGACTTCTGACTGCTGTGGAATGTGAGAGGTTAGGATGACCCTGCTTGCCGCTCGTATCGTCGAAGGTGAGAAGATAGCGATACAGGCACCCTCCAAGGAATTTGGCGAAAGGGTCAAAGCCGACCCCTACCTGAACCAAGAATATGTCGACCTCTCCAATCACGTCACCAAGTTCTTCTCCGAAGCTCTAGCCGAGACACCCATCATCCTGGCCGATAATGTCACCGAATACTTGTATGGGATTGAAGCACTCCAGACGAACTCAAAGTGGGACTTGCGAGACCTGCCGGTGGTTGTTCCACCGTTTCGCGGAGTGTTTGTGGAAACCGCTAGTCCCAAGCAGTTCGAGAATCCAGATATACGGGGATGGGGAGCCTTGTTCTCCAGACTAGATGAGGTCGAGGCAATCGAGGCGAGAGAAATAGGACCCGCCGCCGTCAAGTGGATTGTCGAGATGTCCCTCGTGTATGACGACCGCGGATTGTTGCGGACGTACCCGGCGCTTTGGGAGTTCTATCTGGATAGAGAAGGCCGACTCCTGCGCGACGACTCCGGCGACATCCTCTACGAAACCGCTACTCTTGTCGAACCCGAACTTGCGGGAACCGTGGACGGCAACGAACGATGGGAGGCACTCAAGGACAGCGTGATGACCCTTGTGCTTCCGTTCTTCTACGCGTTCGCTTTCTGCCACTGTCGGAATGTCGAACTCCAAGTACAGGAACCCTCACGACAAGTCAGGCGGCAGGCCGAGAGGAAAGGGCTCACGCTGCTTGATTACCGCCTCCTCGAAATCGAACCGATGAAGAAGGCTCTGCAGGACGAAGGCAGGATAAATAAAGCTGGACCTAGGAAGGCACTCCACCTCGTTCGCGGACACTTCAAGAGCTACACAGAGGACGCGCCGTTGTTCGGTCAACACATCGGGACCTGGTGGTGGGAAGGCAGCATTCGAGGGTCATTGGCAAAAGGTAATATAAAGAAGGACTATCATGTAAATCCAGGACTGGATTAGGCAAGAGGCCAGCAAGGGGAGTCGATTTTGAATCAGGACGAGAAGCGATATACAGAAGTGTCAGTATCGGTAGAGAATACTTCTGATAACATTCCTGAATCCCAGAAAGACCTAATGGGAAGCTACCTAATCACGATGAATGCCGCAAGGCAGAATGTGATTGTTCTTCAAATGTGGAGTGTTGAATCAGGAATAAATGGCGCAAAGGGAATGCAATACCGAGGAACAGAACTCGACCACCGCGTCAATTCAAGCGTTCCGAAACTTATTGATTTGGTTGAGAAGAAGGGGAGAGGCGCTGACTTTAGTCCAGATAACTATGACCAAGAATTTGCCACACTGCTTAAACAAGTGTTCGGCGTTGAGGAATTCGAGTTTTGGGAGGTGGAGGTCGAAGGACACAGAATAGCCGTGCAAGTGCGAGGTAAGATACCATCACTCTATTACAGGTCGACTTCCCCTAAGTTCTACAAGTATTACAAGCCGAACAAGACCTGCCTTTGTAGTCACTGCAAGGATAGTGGAGTCATAACGAAATACCCCTATTCAGATAAAGATAGATGTCCTGAATGCGGCACAGAGAAACAGCAACTGATACCGGTATTAGACCCCGGCCACGTGGACGAAGGAAAGAGATTCAACAGCGTCTATTGGAGAGTGGCAGAGGCGCTTCAAAAAGAGGAAACGGAGATTGCTAATTGGATTGCCGTTATCTCGGTCGGGGTTCTGCCAACGGTATGGACCTATTTCTTTCTCAATGATGAGCTTACTAAACCGTTCCTTCTGACCATGGTCTACTGGATTGCGACTGCATTTATTGCGCTTTCTTTGCTTGGCGGAGTGGCACACCACCTCGTCTACCGTCAGGCTCTTCAGTTCAATCCTTGGTACAGGCTCCGGAGTGTTGAGAATCGGGAATGGGTTTTGCAGAAAGATTTCGATAGGCTGTATTGCGTTCATACCCGAGATGTTTGGCTATCAAGAGTTCTATGGAAGACACAGGCTATTGTCTTCGGTACCGGATTACTACTATTTGTGGCCATGGTGATGTGGTTGTCAAAGCTGAAAGGCTGACCGGGTCTGATGTCTAACTAATGCTGGCGGCATAGAAGGGCTAGAGCAGCATGACGAGGATGATACGAAAGATAGCATTGCTGACAGGACCAGCGGGTCAGACCGAGGCCGATGGTCGACCAATAGACCAGAATATGAATTGTGTGAAGGAGTTCACCGACGAGGAATTTGGAGCATATGAAAGAGCAAAGGATGCTTTGCAAGTATTCGATGAAGATAGAAGACTATGGAATGTTGTCCACATGAATTACGTGGATTTCGAAGTCTTCTTGAGGCAGGTGTTTGAACGGTGGGTACGAGGTGACCCAACACTTGATATAGGTCAAGCATCGATGGAGATTGATAGGCGCATTGTCAACTACACATCCTCATTTGTTGCGTGGCTTAAGCACATGAAATCTCGATACATAAAGCGTTATAAAAAGGATAGCGATAGGACAAAAGCACTACTCGAGGCGCTGGAGAGCGAAGACTTCCCTTACAGATTCGTAGTCAAATATCGCAATCACCTTCTTCACTGTGGTCAGCCAATCTCGAACTTACAGCTCAACACCAAGGTGATTGACGAACAAAGCACAAACATGCAATTCGATATGCCAGTTATGCTGAAGAAAGAAAGTCTTATTGAAGGACGAGGCAAGAAAGCTGATATTGCGGATTGGCCAGAAGAGATTGACGTTCGTTCCGTCCTCAGAGACGCCATGCAGTGGGCCAGCGACTTGAATAAGAATGAGCTGAAGAAGGATATTGCTGAGATTGAAGACGAGGTTGAGTATGTATTGGGCTTGTCAAAGCACTGGGAAGGAGAAGTGGGAAACCCCTGCGTACTCGAGTACGACTTCGATGAGTTACTACGACTAAAGAGAATGCCAGTTCACACACTGCAGGAGATACCGATTAAGCGAGCAGAGATGATTATAGATTTGAAAAAGTACATATCTGAAACCGACGATTGAGATGTGAGTTGGCACTATGCCACAGCATTTCGTCCCGCAGTTCTACCTCAAGTATTTCACTCCGAACAGAAGCGGCAGGATACATGCCTATCAGCGGGATGATGACGTCAAAGTGGGTTCCGTCTCGAACTTCTGTTGTGAACGGGGCTTTTACTCGTTCGTTGATGCTTCTGGAAAGGTCAACTCGACTTTTGACGAAATGCTTAAGCAGCTTGAAAGCATCTGGGCTAATACATTCAGAAAACTGCATGAGACAAAGGACCCGGATGTGCTGACCGATGAAGAACACTACGAGATAGCGCTCTTCTTTGCGTTCCAACAAGTTCGAAGTAGAAGGTTTAGGGAACACCTCAAGTGTTTCTATGATGCGTCAGGCAAAATGGTATTACGACTTCACGCTACGAATATCGGCACCCTGAGAAAGTCATTCGGCGAGGCCGGAATCGAACTGGCGGAAGACGAAGCCAAGGAGGTTCAAGACTTCATTCTCAAGGACAAGTTCAGAGTCGAGTACCCAGAGGTCGTCCACCTCGTGCTATCAATGGAACAGGCGCTCAAAACCTTCCCAGCTTACCTAGCAAAGGGATACTGGCAGCTCGCTAAAGTGGAGTCTCCCAATGTCCTCATAACATCTGATAACCCCGTAGCCATCCTCCCTCCACCAGACAGGTCTAGGTTCTTTGGGGTCGGCATCACGAATGGAGTAATCTGCTTGCCACTGGCTCCCGACATGGCTCTTATTCTGCATGACAATGATGACTTGGTTGACTATTCAAAGTCCCTTAGCGCCTTCAAAGTGAAGATGATAAATGACCACCTGATGTTCTCGGCTTATCGTTACGTTTTCTCTAATGTCTATCTACCGGAAATAGACCAGGAGTTCGGACAGACGAAGAAGGGTGCTGGAGAACGCGTAGTGTTGGACGGACCACCAAACTTGATTCCAACAGAATATCGAAGGCCGGATGGTGGAGAGCGTGAGTAAAGCTACTGAATCAATTCGAAACCTACGCGAGTATGTCAACGAGTATGTTGACCTTAAATACCGTTTGATGAAGGACCTTGAATCCTGGTTCAGACTCTGTTCGGCGATGGATGTTCTCGAAGATACCGACATGGCGATTCAGGGTTATCTAGATGCGGATGCCAATAAGATGGGTCTTGAAGAGATGTACTTACACTATTACGGCCTGTTTCAGGCGATGGTTGTACAACAGGATGCGGTCGCAAGTGCCTATGAATCATTGTTGAAGTCGAAGTTTGATTTGGGACCAAGCGGACACCTGGAACCGATATGGGACATCCGGCAAACACGGAATTCGGCATTCGGCCACCCGACAAGTAGGGAGTTAAGAGACAAGCCGAAAGGTCAGCACAAACGTTGTTGCCAAGTAGTACAAGTAACCATGGGGAAGAGTTCTTTCCAGCTACACATTGCGAACCCTCAGGCCACTGCAGCTGAGGATAAGGATGTGTTCCAAGATATCGGCACCCTCGACATGGTTAGAAGGCAACAGGCGTGGACCACTAACAAACTTGATTGGCTGGTGGACAAGTTGAAAGAAGAACAGGAAGCGTACAGGCGGAAGCACTCAGACATACCGTTGTCCCAGGTGTTTCCAGTAAACGTGGGTTATTACCTGGGGAAAATAACCGAGGGTGTAGCGCAGGGACCTTCTGACCCGACGTACTTCGTTACCGGCTTGGCGGGTCTTGCCGTCATATCCGAATCGTTGAGACAACTGGAACAAATGCTTGAGGAAAGAGAGTTGGGGCTCGATACCTATCCTTCGATTCAACTTACCTATGAGGAGCTGCAACACCCCATTGACCAACTTCGGTTGCTGTTTTCACAGGAGGTGACTGGCGAAGAACTGGAACGGCTGGCGAAGGACTGCGATGCATTTGCCTGGTTTGTCTGCAACAAGATTACCGGGTGGACAGGTGACAACCTGAAAGAGGTCATTGAGGAGATTGACCAAAGCTGGAGAAGCGGCGACTGACAGGGGATGAAAATGATTAAGGTGAGAACGGGTTTGGAGGACTGGATTAAGGAGAACCCAGACAGAGACCAACCACCCCAGAAGGACTACGGATTTGAGTGGACATTCCAGGGCCAGCAGCTTCCTCGATGGCACGTGGTTTGGATTGAGAATACCGGTGAGCTATATGCCGAAGAACGAACCGACCCACTGAACAAATTCATACTTCACTCAAAACGATTCAAGACAAAAGATGAAGCCGACAAGCATATGGAAGGTTGGCTCGATAACCCTCTTGGCAAGCCGCTGGAGCCATACTTCAAGGAGAAGCCAAAAGGAATGCTTCGAGAAGGAGGAACAGTTGGCATGCTTGGTGGATAAGAAGGCTCAATGGGTGTGAACTAAACGCAGGAAACACCACTCGCCTTCGGCTCGACCAGCTACGCTGGAACACCTTTCCGGATGCGCTTTCCGGATTTCTGGCTACGCCAGAACTGCTTCGCAGATGTCGCCTTTGGCTCCAACCCTCGCGGGATGAGGCGGTACCTTTTGGAGGACTGACCGGGCTTGAGAAACAGTACCCGGTGGCGATTTGAGTACCACGGAATCCCGAAACCGTTGGACGGCGGGGGCTCGACCCCCGACGGACGGCGAAGAACACCGAACCCGATGGCACTGACGGCCACTGGTAGCGAACTGAGCCTCACCCGTCCGCAACACCAACCCCCGCCTTCCCTGGTGATGGGTGGGAATAGAAAAGGCGCTGGAAGTCCGTCAACCAAACGCCAATAGAACGTGTCTCTCGCCGATAACCCTACGGAGTCGGGGAAAGGGTCGTGAGGGAACGACCTCTCACACCGAAGTGCCAACGAGAATCCCTACGACTAGTAGGACGCCAAACGACGAATCGAAACCCTTTGCGGAAAACAAGAATCTATATTGAAAGACGTACTCCTCTGTGACCAACAGACCCCCGGAACGGTTAGCCTAGGTAGACGAAACAACGAACACTCGAAATACGGTGACGGTTCTAGCTAGCGATGCTGAGGTCGGACACGGTGTCACATCCCGTCGCCTGCGGTAGCAATACCCAGCGGTAAGCGGAACTAGCATAAGCGTTACAAGCAATCGCGTTATTATCGGGGGTGCTGGGGGTTTCCTGGCGATATTTCGTGGAGTAAGGAGTTTGTTGTTTGTTTTCTATTAGTTCACCTTTCCCCGGCTTTCATTTCGCCTAGAGTGTGGTCGAGCCGGAATAGTAACTGGCCTGCTGAGTCTGTTCATCTTCTCGGTGGATAGATAGAAACGGATACATAGGTCTAGTTCCTGGACAATACTGGCAGCACCGATTGCGCTAGTGAACTGACGGACACAACCCAACAGCTCGCCAAATGCCTGTTTTCTATGACGGTGACTGGCGCTGTCACAGGGAACTCTTATGATGACTTCAGATACAGGACATATCCCTATTTGGGGTACTAGCTGGAAAAGGCTGATTACGTATCCCAAAAGACGCAATTAGAGAACTGAGGTGGAAAATGAGCCAATTGAAGTTCTTGGAGCCGACAGAGGTGGAAAGCCTGCTGGCTGTGCCGAAACTGCGGTCTGTCACGGGTCTACGCAACAGGCTTGTGATGCAGACAATGTGGGAAACAGGCGCAAGGATTTCCGAAGTCCTTGACCTGCGACCTCGGGACGTCACTATTAGCGAGAAAAAAGTCGTCATTCAGCGAGGCAAGGGTGGCAAGACCCGGGTCATTTACTGGCGAAGCGAAGAACTCTCCCTGCTTTTAGAGAAGTGGTACAAGCGGCGGGTGAAGAGCGACTACCTTTTTCCAACGGTTCGGAGCCAGAAGAAAGGCAAGCGAATAGATAACAGGTCGTTCAGAAACCAGTTTGACCGATACGTTGCCGAGGCCGGTGTTCCAGACTGGACGACCTGTCATACATTGAGGCACTCCTTCGCAACAAACTTCCTCGCCAGAGGCGGCAATATTCGGACGCTGCAATTGATTCTAGGACATGCATCGCTGGCAACCACGGAATGTTACCTACACATTGCTGACAAGGACATAGCCAAGGCGATGCGAGGGTACTGAAGTGCCGACCAGGTCGTTTCTCCTACCCAGGAGACAACAGGGTCAGCGGCTGGGTCGCTATCTGCTTTCACCTCAAAGGAAAGGGAGCCAGCTTGGTGCCGACTCCCCTTCACTCTGCGCTTGCGACTGAATCTGAGTTACGCTTCGAGTTTGCCGTCGCTTGTCGCTACCGCTAACTCCAATACCAACTCTTGTTCCTGCGCTAGCGTCGGTTCACCCCCACAAGGTGGGGAACAATCTACCTCTCATTATAGCGGCGACTCGGACACTACTTTTCGGCTAATTTGGCGTGTCGTGCCTCAGTGATATAATCGCGACCAATGGCGGCCCGGCGTTGAACTCGGACCATCCAAATATCCCCAAGAGTTGCCGCATTGAAAGGTTCGGGAAGAGTCGGGTTGCCTCTCCCCACTTGTTGCCTGCCTTAGCTAACGGAGCTAGAATCAGGTCAAGCGGCAAGTAGAGGATATCGGATTATGCGGGAAAGGCTCTGTAATGACTTTTGCCAGAGATAAACTGGGCGAGGCTAGGTATTTCCTAGAGCGTATGGTTGAGAACCAAAGTGAGCGTGATGCTTTTAAGTATAATCTCAGTGCATTCTTGGCTGCTTTCCGAAGTGTAACGTATGTGATGAAAAAAGAATTTGAAAGATGTGATGACTTTATTGACTGGTACAAAACTCAGATAGCCAGGTTGAAGACTGATAAAATGAAAAAAATGAAATTATTAAGAGACAAACGGACTATGACTATTCATGTGGAACCCGTCCGCCCGAGCGCAAACATTAATCTAGGCTTTACTCTTAATGCACCACCAGTAGGCGAATGTTCAGTTTCTTTGACTGTCACTAGTGAGGATGGCACAGTAGTACACCAATACGAGTCTCCACCATCAGAACCGGCACCAGTTCCCGCTGAAACTGAGACGACTGTTCAATGGCTCTGGTACTTTGAAGATTATCCAGATAGTGATGTGGTAACAGTTTGTCAGTACGGCCTTGATGAAGCAGAAACCATCGTTTCAAAATGCGAACAAAAATTTAACCAATCACAAGAAAGTGGTACTCCTAATTGCAGATAAACCACGAAAACCATTTTGAGCATTTCAAGCATGGTTGCGTGGTTCTCGTCGCATTGACGTAGTCCAATCTTGTCAATTCGTTTCACAACTGAGTGGTTTTCCGTTGTCGTGGGATATTTGTCTTCAAAATCCCCAAGAGTTGCCGCATTAAGAAAGGTCTGCCGGGTTGCCTTCCCCCTTACCTTCAATCCTGTCATTGCCGTGGTATAGAATACGGTTGCGGGCAGCAAGGCAACTATAATAATCGAGGAGGCTGGGGTGGCAACGCCGCGAAGAATCCCGTTTATGTCCTAGCGAATCACTTGACCGCTGTAAACACGCCTACCTTCGCGTCATTTGGAATCCCCGCAAGGGTAGTCCAAGCAATCAAGTGTAAGTATTGGGGAGAGAGGTTGGAGGAGTAAATGTCATTGAAATCATCGTTATTTGATAATAAATACAGCGAAGCACCTGTTGTGAAAAAGCCTCTAAGCGAGTCTCCCAAGGAAGAACCCTTCATACCAAAAGAAGTAATCATAAATAGGCCTATGCACTTGTGTCCGGTTGACACATCATGTGGTATGGGGACGACAGTTTCATCTACTACCTATTGTAGTAACCGGAGTATAGTGCATAGGCCTAATCATAAATTTGGAGGGGAGAAAGCAAATGAACCAAGGCACTATAAAACGCCAAGTCATCATTAGGAATGTTGACACCATCACAGCGGCCTTGCAGTCGAGTCATACGTCGCTGGTAGAATAGAGTTATTCGGGACCAAATAACGAATAATCAAGAAACGACAAATCCAATCCAGTCTGGGGGAAATACTGTGGCGCGGTTCCGGGAAGAAGTACTGAATGTCAAACTCGCTGATATCTTGACTGAGGTCTATGGCATCGGTGCTCTTCCTGAAACCAAGAAAAAAACGGGGTCGGGAAGAAGTCTCCCAGACGTAATGCTTGTTCAGCAAGGTATCAAGATAAACTTGGAAGGTCGGCTCAAGACTTCGCCGCAAATAAGAAATCTTGAATCACACTGTACGGGTAGGGTTGAAAAGGGAATTGCCGATGTTGCTATCGGTGTGACCTATCCGAAAGGTGCGGATGAGGCTGACGACATAGCCCACCTAACCGAAATATTGAAAACGGCTCGCTATGACTGCATGACCGTCTTTATGTCGAGCAAGGGTATTAAAACCATAAAAGTAAAGGGCTCTTCTCTTAGTGACTTGGTTGCAAACATATTGAATGCTTGTTCAACCGTTGTGCAGAACGACATTGTGAGAAACAAGGTAAAAGAAGTGGATTTGGCAATAAACGAAGCGACAAAAGATGCCCTTGAACACAGTATGTTTTTCTCGTCAGACAGGCTGCTGTTGAAGCTGAAAGAACTAATGGGTCTGGAGGACTGATACGTGGCAACCAAGAAAAGAAGTGCTGAGACCGAAAGACGGGACATAACCAGAATCGGCCTCTTCTTACTTTTTGATGCTCTGGTTATGCATGACGTTCTGGCCTCTCAAATACCGAATGTTAAGTCTCTTCACGAAGCACCCGGAACGAACATAATCCCTTTTCTAAAAGAAGAATGGAGCAAAATTCTCGACATTGACTATGAACCCGTTTTTAGATTGAGCTTCAATGTCTTGAATAGTTTTCCCACCTCTCCGACCACGGATTCTGTATTTCGGATTCTCATTGATGCCGCCCAATCTGTTGTCTCTTCGAACGTTCTCATGAAGCACGACCTCCTTGGAAGGATATATCACAAGCTTCTGCTTGGAACTACGGGAAAATACTATGCGACATACTACACAAGCATTCCTGCTGCCTGGCTTCTCGGATATCTTTGCGTACATACTGAGAATCCAGACATGGACTGGGACTTCAGTTCAACTGAGTCAATCAGTAAGCTTAAGATAATTGACCCCGCATGTGGTTCTGGGACACTCCTGTCAGCCGTTTATCTTGCCATCAAGGACGCGTACGTAATTAGTTCGGGCGGGGATGTCGACCTCGAAAGTCTTCATAAAGTCCTCCTCGAAGAATGTCTCAATGGATGGGATGTTCTGGAATTCGCGGGACATCTGGCTTTGACCACACTGGCCCTTCATAATAATCAGGCTGGATTTACGTCTTCGAGTGTCTATAAAGTACCAATCGGGGTTGCCAAAGACGGCACAGTTCACCTCGGAAGCCTCGACTATCTTACCGACCAGCCGGTTCTAGGTCTTGGATTCGGCGCACCGACAATGAAAAAAGGAATTGAGTCCGACCGGGAAGTCGCTATTCAGGTTGAGCCTTTCGACATGGTAATCATGAACCCACCTTACAGCAGGTCTGCCAATCCAAATGTCAAGTTCGGGTTTGCCACAGATGCCATAAGAAAAATCCTTGATAAAGAGCTGTCGGACCTGATTAAACGAAGGTCACTCACGGGAATTGGCGTAGCGGGCATGAGTGCTCCCTTCGTGTTCCTAGGCGACGAATTACTAAAGAACGGTGGCAGGCTCGGAATGGTACTGCCTCGCTCTTGCCTTTCGGGGGTATCTTGGCAAAAATGCCGGCAGTTACTTATTGATAACTACAACATTGAATATGTAATCACCAATCAGGACCCTGGCGAGAAAAGCGCGGGAATCGAAGCTTGGAACTGGAGTGAACAGACCACAATCGGTGAAGTCCTGATAATTGCGCAAAAACGAATGCTTGAAGAGGACCACGAAGGCGAAGAACAAGAAGCAGGCAGGAAGCCAGTAACGTATGTGACTTTGTGGAATAAACCCAAAAATGAAATCGAAAGCATCATTGTAAGTCACCAGTGTCTGGAAGTGAGAGCAGAACCCGACTATGAATTCTTTAAGGGTGAGAATTACAAACAACTGGTCGTAACAGACAAGCAGGTGGGTACAGCATTCAATTTGGACCAAGAGAAACTCGGCTATAACATGCTTTTCCCCTGCCTTTTCTCCAGTCCCGACTTGAACAAACTCGTATATGAGTTAATTGAAGACAAAAAAGGCATTCTCACTGAACTAAGCAAAATCAGTTCTGGAATCGGATATGACATAAGTCCTTTGAAAGACTACTTCGTTGAAAGTAGCACTCATACCGTATACAGAATGATTTGGAGCCACTTTAATCGTATGAGCACAATGTATTTGCCTGATGATACTTATATAGGGTACGGAGCACCAAAAATGGGCAGCGATAAAGCTGATGCGGTCTACAAAACTGCTTCCGACCTCATTATCTCTGACCGACTCAGAATGGAATACCACAGCCTCATCGCATATCGAACACACGTCCCTGTACTGGCGACGCCACTTTGGGAAGTAAAGGCTGATGATAAGGTCAAGGATGTCTTGACCGTCTGGTTTAATTCCACTCCGGGCATAATGATGTTTTTAAGTAGAGCCGAGAGCAATGCTGGGCCGAAGTATCAGATGAAAAAAGGACACCTGGGAAAGACGTTGGTACCTAACCCCGAGAGTATCGGGGTCAACAAGATGAATCAACTTGCTGACCTGTATCAGAGTAATAGAGAAAAAGAGTTTGAAATCTTTCCCGATGAATATAGGTTGGCAGCTGCAGGAAATGGCGCGCGAAGAATTCTTGATGAGAAAATAACAAGCATTCTCGGCCTCGATATTGACTTGGACCGTTATTACCCACTGCTTGCGCGGGAATCGAATATAAGCATGGTGAGACGATAACGAACGTGCAGCGTATCTGTAATTCCTAGCAGTCCCGGCCACGTTTTTGCCTGTCCGACTTTGACCAAGACCGCGTCAAGACCTGTATCTGAAGAGTTGCAATGCTTATTCCAAGGTTCTTACTTTGACCGTGGACGGTTTTAAGTTACTTAATAATATTGACGAATCCACAGCAAGCCAGCTGACCAGTACTTCGGCTACAGTAGACCGATATTTGAAAGAAGGCATGGATTACGACAAACAAGCCAAGGAAGCGTGGCCTAAATGATATGTCCCAAATGCACTAAAGACACGACGACTCTTCCGCTTTCTGTCCCTATTACGGAGAACGACAGGGGTGGCAGCACTCTCGTTAGGCAGACGGTTCATCGGGGTGGACATCGACGAGGTGGCGGTGGAGACGACACTGGCGAGACTTGGAGAAGTCGCCGAGTCGCTTGGATATAATAACCACACAGGCGGCCCGGCGTTGAACTCGGACCATCCAAATATCCCCAAGAGTTGCCGCATTAGAAGGTTTGAGGGAGCCGGGGCCGCCTCTCCCCATTGTTGTCCCGGCTACAAGGCAGTAATAGAATCTTGTTTGCTATGCGAAGGCAACGCTTGGAATAGAGGCGAACCACTTGGAGTCGTTTGAATATCAGGGGGAATGGTGGCTTCCCCATAATCCCGAGAGACGAGAAAAAGGCGATATCCGATTTGCCGAGAGGGAAGGAATCCGTCTTTCTCTCAACGGCTCTTTTAGAGATTTCGACACGCCAATCCCAATGATGTTTGGACAGAGAGCCGAGTTGTACCCAACAGTATTTGGATTCACTTCCGAGGGTAAGGAATTCACCCTTGTTGAGGGTTATGAAGCTCACTGTCATATAAATATCTCTGGTTATCCAACTCAGGAATGCGCAGCCAGTCTCTTGATAGAAGGTGGCCATCTTGAAGACTTCAATTCCACGAAATTCGAAAAGGCGTTCCTGCGGCTATCCCACCTGCCAGAGTGGGCCGGTTTCCCTGGCTACTCGACAGAACTTCCACCCGGTGAAGAAGATGGGAAGCTCGTTTGGCATTTAAAATACTCTTCCCCAGACGATATCGTGTGTACAACATCGGTTGGAACGGTGGTCTTCTTCTGTATCAAGCAACCGCCGCAGACTGAGAATCTGTTGCAGAAAGTTGCGTTGAGCCAGGAGACTTACATTCGTGTTGAGCCATCCGTTCCCATGGTTTACGAAGATTTGCAGAAGCAGTTCATCCAACCTCTTCAGAGGTTCATAACTCTCGCAACTGGAAAGCCGAATTACTTGGTTTCACTAAGCCTTAAACAAGAAGCTGTCAAAGCCTGTAATGACGATGAGGTGTTCGAGGTATTTCACAATCAGTCATTGAGAAATCCAGAAGCTGACGAGAATATTCACCCCTATCATATGCTGTTCACTTTGAAGGATATTCGTGATGACCTAGACAAAGTAATTGATTCGTGGTTGCATCTTCATTCCGAACTCGGTCCCGTCTGCGACCTCTACTTCAGCGTACAGTTCGCTTCACATATGTTTCTGGAAGGACGATTCCTGAATATGATTCACGCGGTCGAGACGTACCACAGAAGGTGCTACAAAGAACACGGTCGGGGCCCCTTCTTGAGGAAGAGACTAGATGACCTATTGGCTAAAACAGGGGATGCAATAAATCCCTTGGTTCAGAGTAAAAAGGACTTCGTCGACAAGGTGATGGACACAAGAAACTACCTGACGCATTATGACCCGAAGAAAGAGAAGAAAGCAGCGAAGAAACTCGAGCTTTACAAGCTGACCGAGACCCTTTCTTACGTGGTTCAAGTATGTCTGCTAATAGAGATAGGCATGACTGCCAGACGTTGCGCCGACCTGCTGGTAGATAACCCAGGTTTTCAGAATTTCCAGAAAACCCTTGAACTGCTTTAGAGGGATTCGTTCTAAGAGCCAAGAGCCGAATCCAGACCTGAGTCGGGAGTTAGTTCGGCTTGACCTACGTGTGAACAAGGCTCACGATATATGCAGGTAAGGGGCCGCCTACTCAGACGACCCCGAACCCACTTCAAGCCCCAGCAGAATTCCCGTTAGCGTGGGTCTGCTGGCGCGTACCCGACACTGAAACTACACGGAACGTGGTGCCGGGTTATTGCGGAAGTCACCGGACACAAGCCAAGTTCCTGTGGCCATGCCATGATGGAACCCACAGGTAACCACCGTTGGCAGCTTCCGCAAACAGAACGGTCCATGGTCTTCACCCCCTTTCATTGATTCTTCAGCTACTCAGCCGAAGCAAAGCATCCACAGTTACACGTATCCTCGTCGTAGGTCACTTCAGTTCGGTCATCTGTATAGCAGATACCTAGTGACCCGAGGTCCGTTTCGTGCCAGTTCTGGCACAGACCACAAGTACGGTCGTTATCATCGACAACCCTGATTGTTTGAACCCGTATCTTCACGCCGTTCACCCCCTCTCCACATAGCAAGCGTTCGGACGCGCTCGTCTTCGGGGGCCTTCCTTGCGAGTTCTTCTGGCAGGTCGAGCTGGAAATATCCAGATAACATTAGTGTCACGACCGCCAGCACGGGCGGGAACAGTAGATTGCTTCACCAAACCCGCCTCACGGCGGATTTTGTTCAGCTCTTGTTCGGTGGGCCGGGGAAGCCGTACCACTCTGGGGCCGCAGGGGCCACGTGTTTCCTTCGCATCCATTGTCTCCATCCTTTCTTCACGTTCCCCCTCCTTTCGCTCTCTTTCCCCT
>Ga0066793_10000119_pt1 | contig 25548 bp, 19 predicted proteins | sample PersoiDNA2013189_FD_83876 | JGI IMG/M metagenome (GOLD analysis project Ga0066793, IMG submission 83876) | Permafrost soil microbial communities from the Arctic, to analyse light accelerated degradation of dissolved organic matter (DOM) -... | ecosystem: Environmental > Terrestrial > Soil >... | reverse complement strand
CTACCACCGGCTCATGGATAGGGCGATACTCAATAGCGACCTATCTGCCGAGAGCGCACGGGATTGAACATGTTTCCCCGACCCCAGCCTTTTCAGTGCTACGTTAAGCTGTAGTCTCAACAACTTAAGTGACTCCAGGTGGCTAGAGCATGCTGGTTACGGACAAGTACTGGTTCCGCGATGTCGCAAAAAGGGCATCCGTTCATGAAAACAGCTTACCATTCCGCTGGAGCGGCGCTTTCGTGAGAGCGGCCAGATCGTCTCCCGCTGCTGCGAAGACCTCACTTTTTTCTCTTCACTTTTTCTCTTCACTCCTGCCACACGCGCTACACTGATTTACGTGAGGCGGATCATCATCGTCATTGCGTTGTTTCTGGTTTCCTGCGCCGCTTCGCTCCACGCGCAAGAGAAATCCAGAATCGATTGCACTCCCAGCTTTCCCTTCAAAGAGTCCTGGTGGGGCGCCGACGCAGCCTACTCTATCCCGTTGCCGGATGGGCGTTCTATCTGGATCTTCGGGGACACTCTGTATGGCGACCGGAGGACAATCGTGGGAAGCGAGCCTCGGATGGTGCGCAACAGCATTGGCATCTCGACGTGCGGCGACCACGGCGGCTGGAAGGTCGACTACGTGATTCGGCGGGGCGACAAGGGACTACCCCAAGATTATTTTCAGGCGCAGCACAAAGACACCTGGTACTGGGCGCTTGACGGATTCTTCTACAAGAATGACTTGTGGGTGACTTTGCTCTGCGTTCGCAACTCGCCAAAAACAACATCCGCGGCATTGGGCTTTGAAACCTGCGGGGCCGACCTCGCGAAGATTTCCGGGCTCGAGAATGATCCGCAGCAGTGGAGTGTAAAGTACTTCCCACTCGTCCCCGACGGCATTCGCGCCTATCCTTCGGCCACCGCCGTTGTAGAAGGCGAATACGCATACATTTTTGCGTTGCTTGAAACAGATTCACGCCCGATGCTGCTGACTCGCATTCCCCTGGATGGCCTCGACGCACCGGCAGAACACCTTCAGTACGTCTCCAAGAGCGGGAGCTGGAAACCGGGTCTGACGCCTGCCGACGCAATGCATGTCATGAAGCACGGGAATACTGAAATGACGGTGCGATATCACCCACTCTTAAAAAAATGGGTTGCAATCCTGAACTATCCGAAACTCTTTTCCGACAAGATTGTGTTCCGCACAGCACCCCAACTGGCGGGTCCATGGAGCGAAGGTAAGGTGATCTATCGCATTCCAGAGATGCAGAAGGGCGGGGCTGGATATGACAAAGATACGTTTTGCTATGCCGCCAAGGAACACCCTGAGTCTCGGCAGCCTGGGTCACTTCTTATTACATACGCTTGCAACACAATGAAGGTGCAGAAACTCACTAGTAACCTGGATATCTACTTTCCGAAAGTTGTGCGAGTTCCTTTCGCTAAGTAGCATTCAGTTCCATTCCCACCAGCGTTCGGAGCGCTCTTTATGCGGATGTGGGATGGTGAGACGCAGCGTCATGGTTTCGTGTGGTAAGAGCGTGACGCGCAGGGGATTCATTGGTATGGGCCCCAGCACCTCGTTCTCAGTCAGGTTCGTCTGTTCCGCGGCTGTGATTTTGAACGGCGTTTTCAACTCGGTGACGGCTTTGTTGCCTGCTATTTCCTGCAGGCGCACGGTGTAATGTTCGGGGTTGCCGTCCGAACTCGGTTTGAAGGCCAACAGTGCGACGTCTTCTGAACTCAGCGAGAAGTACGAACTTTGCGGTTGCGCCGGAGCCATACCTCCTGCCAACTCTGTGGCAATCAACGGCACATCAAACGACGTGCCCTCACGGTAGGACTCAACCGGGTTCAGGTCGCCGTCCGCCGAACTGAGGGCGAAGTGGTACCAGGATTGCGCCGGAAGATTGGGTTCAACCGTGAAAAAGTTGACCATGCCGAGATCGCGCGTATCGCCTTGGTCTTGTTTGCGCATTACCGTGACGCGGACAGCGTTGAGGAACGTGTTGGGCCCTTTTGCGCTCGGCAGTCCTGGGAGGTGGTTGAAGAAGGGCTCACGTTCAGAGAGGGTAACGTGAAGCGTTCGTCCGTCGGATTGGCCTACGATCACTAGCGAATGCTGGGGAACGGCGGCATCGGTTCTTGCCCCGGGGAGGTAGTCCTCGGGAATGCGGTGATAGCCGATACCATCTTCGACCCACACCTGGGCGGATCCCTGGAAACGAAACGGCAGGTTGAAAGAATAATATTCGCCGGGTTGGTTGCTGGCGACAAAGGGCATGCGTTCACGATCTAGAAGGTTGGCAAATTCGATCCGCTTCACTGCGCGGTAGAGTGTGATCTGGGTTTCCGGCCAGAGAGTTCCCCGACGCTGAATGATGAGGCGATCGAAGACTTGGCCGGTTTCGATGTGGGCAGAGACTTGAGCTAAGCCGACGGGCAGGCTCGACCAAGCCGTCCAATGCAGTAACTGGTTCGCTGTCTTGTCGCCTCCGGAGTCTACGAGTTCCCGCTGCAATTGCTTGTCGTAGATGCTGGTGACGGCGCCGTCAGAAGAGCGGACGCGAAGGCGATAGAAGGAATTTTCGATACTGGTCGATGCGCTCGATGGTGCGTCCTTCTTTGCCGGAGTAGGCGCGCCCGGATTCGCGGGCTCGATCGAGTAGCTCTTGTGTCCGAGCGCGGGAATGTCCGTGGCGGCAAACTCGATTTCGTCCGCTGACACACGCTGAACCGCGACTGGGTGACCCGTGACGTCATCGCGCAGCACAACCTCTTCCTTCGACTTGAGCCGGGCCACATCCGTGCGTTGCCAGCTCACGGGATTAAAGGCGACTAACGTTCTCTTTCCCGCGGGCACTTGAGAGAACAATGTCTGCACGCCGGAATCGATCAGGTTGCGAATGTCCTCCTGGCCGCTGCTCGTGTAGCTTACATACTCGCGATTTTGCTGGTCGATTTCAGACCGGGACATCAGTTTGGGCCAGCCGACCTGGGCTGCGCCTGAGTGTTCGTCGTACTTGAACAGCTTGATGCGTGTGTCCTCGAGATTGCCGGTGGGCAAGCTGGTGAAGTTGCGGAACGTCAGCAGGCTCCAGAGCAATTCCGCAACAGGCGCGTGGTCTTGCAGCCAGCGAGCCTGCGCGCTGATCAGCGGCGAATTCAACTTCACTTCCGACCAGAGGCCGCTCCAGTCGCCCGCGTACGACGAAAATTTGTCGTTGCCGTATTGCGCCTCCATGTGGTGGAAGAACTCGGCCGGAGTCGAGACGACGATGCGAGGCTGTTTACCGGCGGCGTTCCATTCGCGGATGGCTGGGAGAAGGTGTGTTGCTTCCTGATTGCTGGAAACGAAATCGTGCAGGTAGAGCAACAGAACCGCATCGTAGGGATAGCCGGCTTTGGCGTACTTGTCGAGTAGCTTGTCGACGCCGCGCTGCATGATCTCAAGCCTCGGCAGACCTTCCCATTCTTTGGGATAAAAATGTTCTTTGGTGTAGGGCTCGCGTGCAGCCGGATCGAGGTAATAATCGGCGAAGGCCTCCGTGTAGCCACCGAAGCGGCTTTGGGTCTGCCAGGTCAGAACCCGGCTGCCGTCGGGCGATTGCCAGTAGAAAGGAACTTGGCCGGGACTTAGCGAAGTTCCTCCCGCGAGAAACAGGTTGGAACCATTTACAAAATAATGCACGCCACTGCGTGCCAGAATCTGCGGCAAGCGAAGAGTGAAGCCCGGAACATCATCCATCATCGCGAAGTCGGTCTTGATGCCCAGGCGCTTTTCCAGATCCTTCATGTCATAGGTGATGCGGTTGAGTTGTTCGGCGCCCATGAACTCGGTGTGCATGCTGCCAAAAACGGCGGAGACCTGAATTTGTCCTTTGTTCACGAGGTCGACGAAGTCTTTGATCTGCTGCGGGTCGCTGGTGCGCGCCAGCCATTCGCGAATTTGCCAGACGCTTTCGATGGTCCAACGGAACTCCGGGTCGCGCTTGGCGTTCGAAATCACCTCGTCAATGTGGGGCTTTAATCGCGGCAAGACTTCTTCGGGAGGAGAGATGAAGCCGAGGTCCCAATGGCTGGAGGGCATGACGTAGATGGTCTGGATTTGGTGGTGCACTGGTGCTTTGGCAATCCCAGCGTCCTTTGTTTGCGCGAGTCCGACGGCGGCGAGTGGCAGCAGCAGGAGCGTAGAGGTGGTGAACCGGATCAAGGCCGTTCCTCCTTAATGCTTCATCCCAAGAAAAACAGGGCCTCCATCTAAGGAAGCCCTGGTTGTAATCAAGGTCGCACTCGTTCTAGAAAATGAACTTAAGTGCCAGTTGCGCCTGGCGTGACGTGCCCACGCCGACCAGGTCTCCAATTGTGCTGGTACTCTTGCCGAAGTTTGGATCGTTCAAAAGGCCCGAGGGGCTGTTGAAGTTGGGATGGTTGAGCAGATTGAACAACTCACCCCGGAATTGCACTCCCATCCGCTCGGTAATCTGTGTTGTCTTGGAGATACCAAGATCCACCTGGGTGAATCCGGGGCCACGCCCGGCGTTTCGCCGTAGGTTGCCGAGTTCGAACGCGGGGGGGTTGGCGAAGGCTGCAAAGTTGAGCTGATTCCCGGGCACGCTGTAATTGCTGGGCGTAATGCTCTGTCCTGGCACCAGGTCGGGGCGAACCTGATCAGCCCCGAAGAAGGGCGCCGACAAGGCTATGTTCACCGGCAGGCCGCTACGCGCCTGCACCAGCGTGCTCACTTGCCAGCCTTTGGTGAAGGCGTAGTGCGCGTGCGGGATGTCCCAGACCGCGCCCAGAGTGAAGTTGTGACGAACGTCGATGTCGCCATTGGCGAAATCGCCTTTGGGGTTGTGCGAATCCTGGAAGGCCCCTGCCAGGATGTTGACGGCATCATCGCGTTCATGGGACCAGGTGTAGTTAGCATCTACGTTTAGGCCCTGCCCAATGTGACGGCGGAGGCTGGCTTGAAGCGCGTGGTAGTTGGAATCGAGGTAGTCGCCAAGGTGGCGGACCTGACCGAAACTCTGGCTAATCTGGTTTGGTACTCCAAAAAGAACAAACGGAGACAGGTTCAATTCTTCTCCGGCATAGGCTGCGCCGGCAGGAAGCTTTACGCCGCGGTTGCCAACGTAAGAAAGCTCAAAGATGGTGTTGCGCACGATTTCCTGCTGCACGCCGAGGCTCCAGTGCATGGAGTAAGTGTCGCGCAGATTCGGGTCGAGCGAATTCACGTTTGCCGCTGCGCTACAGACCGGCAGGGGGGACGGCAGGGGATAAGCGATGGTAAAGCTGGTCCCGCAAAGCGCGCCCAGATCCTCAAAAATGTTAACGTTGTAGCCTTGCACGCCGTGGTTCCCGGCGAGGGACAGGGCTGCACCGGTAAGCTGCGGGCTATAAAAGACTCCAAAGCCACCGCGCAGAACGCTCTTACCGGTTCCGTAAAGGTCCCAGGCGAAACCGAAGCGAGGCCCAAAATTGTTACGATCCGGCTTGTAGAGTCCGGCGCCAACCGGGGTGTAGGGCGCAACGGTGTTGCTGGGGTCGGCGATCAGAGTCGGAATGGAGAAGTTCCCGATCTGGTCGCCGTGGAGAACGGTGTTGTACTCGTAGCGGAGGCCGAGGTTGAGAGTGAGGCGGGGCAGGACGCGAAAGTCGTCCTGAACGAAAAATCCGTAATTGACGTTCTGCAGGGTCACCTCGGAGTGGCCACCGAGCGTAGACAGGGTGAACCCGCAGTTCTCGAGAAGGCCACACCCCCCCCCAAACCCCTCCCCCGCGTAACCTAAGAACGCCTGCGCATCGGACGCATCGTGGGTAACGGCCAAGCGAATGTCTGTGCCGGCGCGGATCGCGTGCTTACCCTTGATCCAACTGAGGTTATCCAGGAACTGCAGGGAGTGCTGCGGCCTGTGACTGGAGAACAAGGCCGGTCCCGGAGCGGTACCGAAAACGTTAGTGTTGTCGCAAAAGACACACTGAAAAACCGGGAAGCCAGCGCCTCCGCCCAGCGAATCCGTCTGCGGGCGGTTAAACGCCACGCCGAACTCATTCAATAGATTCGAACGGAACGTGTGGTTCCATGTGCCCTTCAGCAAGTGGTTGCGACTTGTCGAAGGGGATACCTGGCCGAGTGCGATATTGTACTGGGTGCTAGTGAATGAGTCGGCGATGTTATAGCGGAACGAGAACGTGTCTTTGCTGGAGGCGTTGTAGTCCACCTTGATGGATCCCGTATCTTCGCGGAGAGTATTGCGCAGTCTCCCCTCGAAGTATCCGAGGTCAGGGCGAGGGATCGGCGGTCCTCCCGAGGGATTCGGCAAAAATACTGGCGTCGACACGTTGGGGTCCGGTATGGCGGCAAGGACCGGAGCTATTGAAGCAACACCGGTATCCTTCGTGGCCTGCGTCATGACCACGACCGGACCGGTGGGGTTGTTCACAATCTGGCGGACGCCCTCATAGTTCACAAAGAAGAAAAGCTTGTTCTTTGCGAGCGGCCCGCTCAAGTTGCCACCGAACTGATTGAGTCGAAGCGGCGTGTGGGTGGTTGCGAAGAAATTTTTCGCGTCCATTGCGTCATTCCGGAAGAACTCGAACAAATCTCCGTGAAAGGTATTACCACCCGATTTGGTTATCACATTGACGATATCGCCGGTGGAACGGCCGTATTCGGCCGAGTAGGTACCGGACAAGACCTTAAACTCTTCTATGCTGTCCACGCTGGCACGGCTAATGCGTGACGCTTGCCGTCCAAGCTGGGTGCTCACGGCATTTACGTCAATGCGGGTCGCGTCGGCTCCATCGAGTAGCACGTTGACGCCAGCAAAGGTCGTCTCGTATCCGCCCAAGCTGTTCTGACCAAACCCGCCCGTGGTCACTGAGCCGGGAACCAGCGCGATCAGCGAAGTGAAGTCGCGGCCATTGAGCGGAAGATTCGTGACCTCCTTGGAGTTGATCGAGGCGCCGGTCTCACTGGTTTGCGTGTTCACGGTCGTGACTTCGGCGGTAACCGACACCTGCTCCGAAGCGGAACCCACGTTTAGAGTGACGTCGACACTACGGGTGTCCGTGGCAATGAGTACGATGCCCGACACGATACCGATCTTAAATCCAGAATGACTGACTTCGACACGGTAAGGGCCCTCGGGCAGGCCGGGCACTTCGTACTCGCCGGCACTTCCTGTCGTGACCTCATTCACGCGGCCGGTCTTGGTGCTGGTGACTTTCACGTCCGCTCCGGTCACCATGGCTCCAGACTTGTCTCGGACAACGCCGACTATGCTGCCTGTATCCAATTGCGCCATTGCCGGAAGCGCCAGCGCGCAGAGCAGAAGTGCTACCACTCCGATTTGCCATCTATTCCAATTCAACATGATGCTCCCCCTCGACGTGGATTTGCGCCGCAAGCTTCAAGGCTTGGTAGCGCGAGCCGGTCTTTTTTTCTCGACCGGAGATATAAGATCCGGCTTGTTGAGTTTCATGCGCAGGTTGTCGCGAATCTCCAGGTCCTGGCGCAATAAAGTCTCGGCGTACTTCAAATCTTCAAGAACTGCTTTGTGCGCGCCCTTCGCATCGCGCCGGGCGACCAGGCGGAAGATGCGCTCGTGACGGCGAAAATTGCTTTCAAAGTTTTCGATCAGATACAGCGTGCGGCGGCGGCCTTCGGCCAGGGCGCCGTACATCATGCGCAGCATGGCTTCTACAGCGACATTCTTGGAAGCCTGCGCGAGTTCCTCGTGCAGAGACATCTCGTACGCCATGTACTGTTCAGGACGATCGAAGCTGGCCTTCATGCCACGGATCGCAGCTTCCATGCGGGCAATGTCTTCCTTCGTTGCGCGGCGTGCAGCGAGCGCGGCCACGTTCGGTTCCAGGATTTTGCGCAACTCGTAAAGCTCCAGGTACTTGACCTCCTGGAGCAGCAGCATCCACTGGAAATGCTTGCCCACGGCACGCCCCAGTGACGACTGGATGTAGGTGCCATCACCCGGACGAGCCTTGATCAGGCCCAGGAACATCAACCCCTTGAGAGCTTCGCGAAGAGAGCTGCGACTAACGCCCAACATCGCGGCAAGTTTTGGTTCGGAGGGAAGGCGGCTGCCGACGCGAAGTTCGCCGCTGCGGATCAGCCCTTCAATGCGGCGTGAAACAGTCTCCATGACGGTTTCGCGCTTTACGGTTTCGCCGGGCACAGGATGGGCGGTTGCCACTTGGGTTCCAATTTCGTACGGCAGAAGTTTGTCCGACAAACTCGGTTCTTGTCAAGAACAAAAACGCGGACCTCGAGAACCGCTCCCCCGATCTTTTAGATAATGGCGATCGAGTCAGTCCATATTCACCGCGTTAACGGCACTACCGACCTCGGCGGGAAGAGTCCTCTTTTTTCAATTGACACCGCTTGAGGTCGAGTAATATGTTCGCTTGTCGGACAAATGAAGGTCGGACAACTCAATGCCGGACAAAGCCAATCGCCCTCTCATCCCTCTGGAACGGTTCCGGACGTTCGCTGAAGGACTCGACCATCCTGAAGGCCTGGCGTTCGATGCTGACGGGACACTGTGGGCGGGCGGTGAGCTGGGACAGATCTACCGCATCGGGCCGAAGGGACGGGTGCGGGAAGTTAGCCGCGTTGGGGGCTTCTGCCTGGGTCTGACTTTTTCTCGCGCGCAGGAACTTTATGTCTGCAACTTCAAGCTGCCCGCGCTGGTGCGGCTGAATCGAAAGGGCCGCGTCCTCGATTCCTGGGATCGCTGTGGCAGTCGCAAGTTCAAGACGCCGAATTTCTCGGTCTTCGATTCGGAAGGCACTCTTTATTTTTCCGACTCGGGAGACTGGGAAGAGGCCAATGGCTGCGTGTACCGCCTCCGGAAAAACGGGCGCGTCGAGATGTTTGCCGGGCCTTTCGCCTTTGCCAACGGTTTGGCGCTTAGTGCGGATGAGCGGTTTCTGTATGTTGTGCAGAGCACGCGAGACAATGTGCTGGAAATCGAGATTCAGGCAGATGGCAACGCAGGAAGGCCCAAGGTTTATGCTTCAGGACTGGCACGCGTGCCGGACGGCATGGCTTTCGATACTGCGGGGAATCTGTACGTTACTTGTTATGCTTCCGACAACGTGTACCAGGTTTCTCCTCGCGGGAAGGTGCGGTTGCTGGCTTACGATCCTGCCGGCACGATGATCGCGCGACCTACGAATGTCGCGTTTGGTGGACCGAATTTTGATCAGATGTTTTTTGCCAACCTTGGCCGGTGGCATGTGTGCCAGGCGCCGGCGGGCGTGAGGGGGCAACTGCTGGCCAACCAGCAATAGATGCTGGCGTAGAGTTCTCTATGAAAATTACCGATGTTCGCTGGACTCCGGCATTCATTCCTATCGAAAGCCCACTTCGCTATGCTTTCGGCGCCCACCCTGGTTTTTCACGCATCATCATCGAGGTCCAAACCGACGAAGGGCTGGTCGGCCTGGGTGAATGTTATGGTGGCGCCAGCCGTGAGGGTCAACTGACGGAAATGCGTCCCTTGCTGATCGGCGAAGACCCGATGCAATTGGAACGAATTCGCTGGAAGCTGGCGGCGCCGAGTTCGCTAAAACTGTTCGGCCACGTTCTTGGTTTTGCCGGGCTCGAATTTGCATGCCTCGATCTGCAAGGCCAGATACTGGGCAAACCTGTTTGCGAAATCATCGGCGGCAAGTTCCGCGACGAAATTGCTTTTTCCGCTTATCTCTTTTACCGCTATGCCAACGAGAGTGGGAAAGGCGAGATATGCAACCAGGATCAGATGGTGGCCTTTGCGAAAGAGGTCGTCAAACAATATGGCTTCGAGACGCTGAAGTACAAGAATGGCGTGCTGCCGCCCGATGAGGAAATCGAAACCTTCATTGCATTGCGCGAGGCCTTTCCGCGGCTGCGAATCCGGTTGGACCCGAACGCCGCGTGGTCGGTAACGACGGCGGTGCGCGTCGCGCGACGACTGCATGAATACGACGTCGAGTACCTGGAGGACCCGGTGTGGGGCATGAGGGCCATGGCGCGCGTCAATGCAAAAGCTCCCTGGATCACGCTCGCGTCGAATATGTCGGTCTTTGCCTTCGAGGACCTCGTGCCCAACGCGGTCATGAATATTCTGGATGTCGTGCTGCTTGATCCGCACTGGTACGGAGGAATTACCCGGGCGCGTTTAGCGGGTCAGCTTTGTGAGGCCATGGGAGTGGATGTGGGCATGCACAGTGGAGCGGAATTCGGCATTTCGCAGGCAGCCATGTTGCATCTGGCCGCTTCGCTGCCAAATTTGATTGCGGCACCGGATTCGCACTACCACCACCTCAGCGATGACGTGATTGAAGGGGGAAAGCTCAAGTTCGTCGGGGGGGAAATGCAGGTGCCGAAAGGACCCGGCCTCGGCGTCAAGCTCGATCGCGACAAACTCTCCAAGTATCACGAACTTTCAAAAAAGCGTGCGATGGGGTCGTGGATCGAAGATCCACATCGCCCCGGGAGTATCACTTACCAACCGAAGTGGTGAATGCCGAAGTGGTGAATGTTTGAACCGGTGAAGCTCGATGAGACTTCTGCTTGTGCGTAAAGCGTGGCTGTTGCTGGTGCTCGGGATGGCCGGCGTCTCTAGCTTTGCGCAGGAACGGGTGATCTGGCGGATCGGCACATTCGATCATGCCTCCGGGGAGTTTCGAGCGAAATCCGACGACTACAGCAACCCGCAATTCGATCCGGTCTATCGTGTCGGCAAGAGCAAGGACGGCGAGGATTGGCAGAGATTTCAGCCGGGTCCGGCGAATGGGATGGCGGGTGGAAGAGAGCATCCGTTCACAATTCTGTTCGACTTGCCTGATGCGGCAGCCGGTGTGTTTCGTCTGAAAATTGCCGTGTTGTATGAGACCCCGCGCTTGTCGCACTTGAAAGTTAATCTCAACGGCCACTCTGGAGTTTTCTATTTCCACCCGCAACTTGATTATGGTGCGGGCGACTGGGAAGGTACGTTTGTTCCGCAGACCTCCGCTGACAGCACAATTATCGGTCTGCCCGCGGAATGGCTTCGCCAGAGCGACAACCGCCTGGTGCTCACCGCGCTCGATGATCCTTCCGCAGTTGAAAATTCTCTGGGGTCGATCGCTCTTGGACACACCGGACTGGTCTACGACGCGCTTGAACTGACGCAGGATGCTGCGGCCGCTTACGCGCATGACAACATCGTTGCGCAGGTACACCCAACCATTTTTTATCGGAGTTCGTCCGCTGGACTTTCTGAAGTGGTCGAAGTGGATGCCTCATTTGCGGCGATGCCAGCGGAGTGGCTGGCGACGCTTCAGATCGGCGACAAGGAATACCAGCAGCAAGTTAAGACGTCTGAGACGTTCGGCGAAAGCCAGATCGAGTTCGATGTTCCGGAATGGCAGGGAGCGAAGTCGGGCACGCTTGCTGTCAAAACTCCGAGTGCGGTCCGCACATTTCCGGTGGGGCTGATCGCAGCCAAAAAGTGGACGATTTTCATCGTTCCGCACGAGCATCTCGATGTCGGCTTCACCGACTACGCCGCCAAGGTGGCTGAACTGCACTCGCAGGCACTGGATGGCGTTATCGAGTTGATGCGAGAAGTACCCGACTTCCGCTGGACACTCGACGGCTACTGGGTCCTGGACCAATATCTGAACGGGCGTTCGCCGGAGCGCGGCACCGAACTACTGGGCTTGATCAAAGAGGGCAAGATCACAATCCCGCCGCAGTTTGCCAACCAGCACACCGGAGTTGCATCGCTTGAGGGTCTGGCTCGCTCGCTCTACGACTCTCATTTTTTTGCGAAGCAGCATGGTCTTCCGTTGGGAGCAGCAGCCCATATCACGGATGTGCCTTCCTATTCGTGGTCGTATGCTTCCATTCTGCACGACGCCGGTGTGAAGTACTTCGCAGCCGGAAGCAATTCGTGGCGCGCACCCGGAGTTCTGCAAGCTCGCTGGAACGAGAAATCTCCTTTTTATTGGGAGGGCCCCGACGGCGGCCGCGTGTTGATGTGGTACTCGCGCGCGTACCTGCAACTTGCGACGCTGTTTGGAACGCCACCCCGGTTGGCGGCGGTTCGCGACTCTCTGCCTGTTTTTCTGCAGGCGTATTCGGGGCCGAACTACAAGGCGAACGCCGCGATCATATTCGGCACGCAACTCGAGAACACGGTTCTCAGCAAGGAACAAGCCTACATTCGCGGGGATTGGCAGAAGCAATACGCGTGGCCGCGGCTGGAGTTCTCAAATTTTGCGGAGGCGATGGGGGAAATCGAAAAGCAGTTCGGATCGGAGATTCCCGTTTACCGCGGCGATCTCGGACCCTACTGGGAAGACGGCTTTGGCTCGGATAGCAAGCATACGGGTCTGCACCGTCAGAACCAGCAGCGAATCCTGTCGGCGGAAAAACTGGCGACCATCCCTGCGCTTCTGAGTCCGGAGCTTCGGCCGGATCACCGCTTACTGGCGCAAGCCTGGAACAACATGCTGGTATTCGACGAGCACACGTGGACCTACGTAGGAGCAACCACGCAGCCGGAGAACGAGCAGACCGAAAATCAGCTTGCCCTCAAGGGTGCGCGCACAACCGAAGCCGAACGCGAGATTGCCGAGTCCCTGCAACGCAGTTGGGCGCAATTCGAATCCTTTCTTGGACCGAAGGACCCGTCGCTCGTGGTCTTTAACCCGCTGAACTGGCGCCGCAGCGGGCAGGTGAGCTTCGACTTGCAAGACGGCGTCGGTTTATTCGACACCACCACCGGCAAGCCCGTGTCCTATGAAACTGTAAGTGTCGGTAAGAGCACTCCGCTTCCGGGATTCGGGGGAGGATACCGCCGGGTTCGCTTCGCGGCAGAGAGTGTTCCGGGAGTTGGCTACAAATTGTTTGCCTTGCGATCCGTCCCGGCTGGCCAGTCTGCGGATTCCTCCGAAAAGACGCTCGCCGGAACCACTTTTGAAAGCCCTTACTACCGAATTACCGTCGATCCTTCCTCAGGCGCGATCAGCAACATTTGGGACAAAGAACTCCACCGGGAACTGGTGGACGCGGCGAGCGCATTTCGTTTCGGCGCTTACCTTTATGTAACTGGCGCCGACGACATGCCGAACAACAGTTTGTATCGCTACGGCGCCACGCTAAAACCGCCGGCATTGTCGACCGCCATCGCCAGCCACGGCCGCTTGTTAGGAGCGAAACAGATGCGGTTCGGGACGATCATTGCGATGGAGGCTTCCGCTCCGAACACACCAACGATTCGGCTGGAAATCACGCTCTATAACGCGAAAAAGCAGATTGATTTTGCGTATCGCCTTTCCAAGGAAACGACGATTAAGAAAGAAGCGGTTTACATCGCGTTTCCCTTCGCCGCGAGTAAGCCCGAATTTGGTTACGACACCCAGAACGGTTGGGTGAACCCTGCCAAGGACGAACTGCCTGGGGGAAGCCATGAGTGGTATGCCGTGCAGCACTGGGCCGCGGTGCACGACGCTGGATTCATGGCAGCCGTGATTCCACACGACGCGCCCCTGGTAAGTTTTGGCGATATCGTAAGAGGCAAATGGCCTGAGGAATTTCGTCCGCAGTCGGCCACCATTTTCTCGTGGGTGATGACTAACTATTGGGGCACGAATTTCGCACCACAGCAGGGCGGAGAATTTACCTTCCACTACAGTCTGGTGAGCGGACACGCGCTCGATCCCGCGGATCTTACTCGTTTGGGAAATGAGGCGATGACTCCGCTTGAAGTAGATCAAGTTGGTGCTGCGATCATAACTGACGCAGTGGCGGGCAAGTTGCCGAGCGATGAAGCAAGTCTGCTCGAAGTCAACAACGCTTCCGTTGCCGTCACAACCTGGAAACTGGCGGAAGACGGGCAAGGCAGCATTCTGCGCTTGCAGGAAACAGCCGGGAAGCCGCAGTCCGTGGGGATTCGCAGCGCTTATCTCAAGATGGACCAGGTCTGGCGATGTTCCCTGCTTGAGGACAATTTGCAGGAACTGAAGGCTGAACGTCATGGTTTCCAAATAGAAGTCAAACCGTTCGAGATCGTGACCCTGCGATTGCGAACCAGCCCGGATTTCCCTGAGGGATCATCCCACGCAAAATGAGGCGCTTCTTATGAGCATCAACTTCAGGGACAAGGTCGTTGTCGTAACTGGCGGCGCAATGGGAATCGGGGAGGCGAGCGCGCGCAAGTTTGCGGAACTCGGCGCCGCAGTTGCGATCCTGGATGTCAACCCAGATGCAGGCCAGAAAACGGCGCAAGCGCTCGGCAAGGCAACGCGGGTTGAATTCTACTCTTGCAACGTTGGGTCGCCGGCAGAAGTGGAACAAGCGGTCACCTCCGTCATTCGTGACTTCGGCGGCATCGATGTGCTGGTCAGCAATGCCGGCATTCAACGCTACGGCGACGTCATCGGAACCACCGAAGAGTTATGGGACGAAGTGATGGCCGTGAACCTCAAGGGCTGCTTCCATAGCGCCAAACATGTTGTCCCCAGCATGAAAAAGCGCGGCGGCGGCGCCATCGTGGTGGTGGGTTCGGTGCAGTGCTTCACCGCCGTGGGCAATTCAGCCGCTTACGTTACCGCCAAGCATGCGCTGCTTGGACTGGTGCGGGCCATGTCTCTTGATTACGCGCAGCAGAACATTCGCGTGAACTGTGTTTGCCCGGGCGCCATCGACACTCCGATGCTGCGCTGGGCCGCCAACCTTGACGCTAACCCGGAGAAAGTCCTGGCCACATGCGATCGCATGCACGCGCTGGGCCGGATGGGAAAGCCAGAGGAGGTTGCATCCGCGATAGCGTTTCTTGCCAGTGATTGGGCTTCGTTCATTACGGGAGCGGCGCTGATGGTAGATGGAGGAATGCTGGTGCCAACGGGTGGCATGGGGTTTCAGGAGGGCGGTACGGGCGCCGCTACCAAGAGTTAGGAGAGCGTGAGTGCAACTGCGGGACAAAGTCGCAATCATTACTGGGGCGGGGGCTGGCATTGGACGGGCTTGCTGCCTGCTGTTCGCCGCGGAAGGCGCGAAGATTGTCGCCGTCGATCTTGATCCGGCCGCGCTCGACTTGGTTGTCGAAGATGTGCGGAGCAACGGCGGTTCGATCCTGGCTATCCAGGCCGATGTCTCTCGCGCAGAGGACGTCGAGCGCGTTGTCTCCGCGACCTCAGAGAAGTTTGCCACGATCAATATTCTGTTCAACAACGCGGGCATCGTACCTCACGGCAAGATTCATGAGACGACGGAAGATGATTGGGACACAACGATGGCCGTGAATGTTAAGAGTATGTACCTCATGTCTCATGCGGTCGTCCCGATATTTCTGAAGCACGGTGGAGGAGTGATTCTGAATACCTCGTCCGCGACCGCGCTGCGCAGCGTGGTGGATCGAGCCGCTTACAGCGCATCGAAGGGTGCAGTCCTCGCGCTAACGAAAAGCATGGCGATTGACTACGTTCGCGATGGAGTTCGTGTGAACTGTCTTTGTCCCGGAACCATCGATACACCTTCGCTGAACCGGCGCCTGGCGGCATTTGCGGACCCTGAAGAAGCAAGAAAGCAGTTTGTCGCCCGACAGCCGATGGGGCGCCTTGGCACCGCCGAAGAAGTTGCGAAGGCCGCGTTGTTCCTCGTCTCGGAGGACGCGAAGTTTGTAACTGGAGCGGCCTTTTCCATTGATGGAGGCTTCACGGTCTAGCCGATGAAAGCGCCGTGTCCTGCCTCCACGAAAACGAAATGGCGTAACCGGCCGGCATATTGCCTGAACAACGGAGTCGTCCAACTGACCACGCTGACCGGGGGCGGACACATCGCCGATTTTCGTCTTCTCGATCCAACAGGCGACAGCGTGAATTCGCTTTGGGAAGCTCCCTGGGCCACGATGGACCCCGACAAATTCCGGAGCGGCGATCTTCGCAAGAATGTTCGCAAGTACGGCCCGACGCCGGTCGGCAAGTTTCTCGCGGCCTTTACGGGACACGCGGTTTGTGTGGACTATTTTGGCGGACCGTCCGAGGCAGAAGCTGCACACGGACTAGCTCTGCATGGAGAGGTCGCAAACTCTCGCTGGAAGTTGCTGGAACTTGAGCAGAGCAGTGTGGAAGCCCGGCTTGCACTGGCGGTGCGTTTGCCCGCCGCCGGTCTGCGATTCCGCCGTGAACTTCGTTTGCGCCGTAACGAATCCGTTGTGTACGTCGAGGAAAGTTTGACCAACGAACGAGCGCAGGATCATTTTTTCCACTGGACACAGCACGTCACCCTCGGTCTGCCCTTGCTGCATCCAGACGAGAGCGTCATCGCTTTGCCGGGAACTCGCGCGGTGACTTGGCCGCACGGTTACGAGGGAGCAAGTCTGGTTCGAGACAATCAAGAGTTTATGTGGCCCGAGGCTCCTGCTATCGAGGGCGGAAAAGTAAATCTCGCGCGTCCGTTTGCACGAGACGGCAAAGGCTTTGTCGCCGCGGTGTTGCTCGACCCACAGCGCGAATTCGGATTTGTGGCGGCACTCAGCTGGAAACTTGGATTGTTGCTCGGTTACTGTTTCCGGCGCTCAGACTCTCCCTGGGTCGCCATCTGGGAGGAGAACGTTGCACGCGCCGGTTCGCCTTGGGATGGAAAGACGCGCGCCCGCGGTCTGGAGTTTGGTTCCACGCCGATGCCAATTGGAAAAGAAGAGACCTTCGCGCGCGGATCGTTATTTGACACGCCGACTTTCCGGCGAATTCCCGCAAAATCGGAGCTACGAACTCCGTACGTCGCTTTTCTTTCCAAAGTTAGTTCCGGATGGCGCTCGATCCGTGACATTCAGGTCCGGCGCGACAGCATCATTGTGACGGAAGAACGAGGAGAGCAAGTGGAGTTACAGGCCACCGGACTTAAGAAATTGGGGTTGAGCTAGGCGGGCGCCGGTTTTCCGTAGAGACGCGGCTTGCCCCGTCTCTACAGGTGGAAGAAGTCGTAAGAACTGAGTTGACAAAAGAACTGGAGAGAACATGGACCAGGCCGGTGTGGGCTTCCTGATTTTGCTGGTAGCAGGCGTGATGAATGCAAGTTTTACGTTGCCCATGAAGTTCACCCGCAACTGGAACTGGGAGAACACCTGGCTGGTTTGGACGTTGTTCGCGCTGGTGATTCTTCCGCCGCTGACGGCCTTCGCCACCATCCCAAATCTTTGGCAACTCTACGGAGAGGTCGCCACGGGACTGGTTATAACTGTCGCGATTTTCGGGGCGGGATGGGGGATTGCGCAGGTTCTGTTCGGTCTGGCGGTTGACTCCATCGGAATTGCGCTGACGTTCTCGATCGTTCTCGGAATCTCGGCTGCGGTGGGCAGTGTCATTCCGCTAATCCGCCTGCATCCGGAAAAGCTCTTCTCCACTGGCGGCTTTTTCATTATTGCCGGTGTCGCCCTCGTCATCGTCGGCGTCGCGATTTGCGCCATCGCGGGGCGTCGCCGGGAAGCGGCAATGGCGGCGCGCGACGGACGTCCGAAAGTCAATATGAGCCGGGGATTGGCCTTTGCGATCCTCTGTGGTTTTGGGGCTGCACTCGTGAACTTCGGGCTCGCTTTCGGTGGCCCACTTTTAGAGGGAGCCAGAAGGCACGGGGCCGCTGAGCTCTGGGCGGGGAATGCAGTTTGGCTGCCGCTGATGCTTGCAGGATCGATTCCGAATTTCGCGTACTGTATTTATCTTCTCAGCAAGAATAAGACGGCGGATCGTTATGGGCGTCCCGGCACGGCGTCGCACTGGTTTCTTGCCGCAATCATGGCCTTCTTTTGGTTCGCGAGTACGGCGCTCTATGGAATCGCGACGGGCAAGCTCGGTAGTTGGGGAACGATTCTGGGCTGGCCGTTGTTCATGTCGCTGATTGTCATCACCGCAAGTATTCTGGGGATTGTCACCGGGGAATGGAAAGGCAGTGGCAAACAGCCTCTGCGCATCCAGGTGGGTGGGGTGGTGGTGCTGGTACTGGCGGTATTCGTTCTGGGTGCGGCCAGCCGCTGGGTTTAGGAGGAAGCATGAAAGCACTTGCCATCGATCTCGGCGGCACACACGCCACCTGCGCGGTCCTGGACGATCGCACGATTCTCGCCGAGGAAGTGGTTAGCACCGACGGCACGCAGGGACTGAAGCCGGTTCTTCCGCTCTTTGCACAGACTTTCCGTAAACTCCTCCAGAAAACCAGCGTAGCCACAAAAGATTGTGCTGGACTCGCGTTCAGTTTTTGCGGACTGGCGGATACCCGCATTGGGCGGGTAGTTTCCACCAATCAGAAATATGATGACGCGGTCGGTATCGATTTCATGGGATGGTCCCAGCAGGAATTTGGTCTCCTCCTGAGAATTGAAAACGACGCGCGCATGGCACTGCTTGGCGAACGCTATGCCGGAGCGGCTCGCGGTTTTGACGATGTGGTCATGACCACTCTCGGAACAGGCATCGGCGGAGCGGCCATGATTGGGGGAACGCTGATTCGTGGTAAACACGCGCAGGCCGGCTGCCTGGGTGGGCACCTTCCCGTGCTTTTCAACGGCCGAACTTGCACCTGTGGGAACATCGGATGTCCCGAGGCGGAAGCCGCAGGCTGGTCGATTCCTTTGGTAGCGCGCGACTGGCCCGGATACGCCGACAGCGCCCTCGGCAAGGATGAACCGGTGAATTTCGAAAAGCTTTTCCTCTGCGCTGAGCAGGGAGACCAGGTTGCGATGGCGCTGCGCGATCGTTGTCTAAGTATTTGGGCCGCCAGCACGACAGGGCTGATTCATGCCTATGATCCGGAAATCGTTGTCTACGGCGGAGGCGTGATGAAGAGTGCCGACATCATCATTCCGTTTGTGCAAGCCTATGTGGAGAAACATGCATGGACTCCCTGGGGCAAAGTAAAGGTAAGAGCGGCAGAACTCGGAAACAATGCGGGCTTGCTGGGGGCGGTCCCCTTGCTGTCGGAGTAGCAGTGACCGGCAATCAGGCTAATCGAGAAGGCGGGAACATGAACAAGGTTAAGATCGTTTTTTTTCTTGTACTGTTTGTTTCTTCGATTTGCCAAGCTCAGGTTTCGGAACCGGCGCGCTGGGCGGCCGGCGCTGCCGACCAATATTTGATTTATCCCGATCGTGTCTATGGTGTCGCCAATAACTACCAGTTGAAGCTGGATGTGTGGCAGAAGCAAAACACGAAAGAGCCAGCTCCCACTCTTGTTTATATCCACGGTGGCGGCTGGATCTTTGGCGACAGGACGGGAGCGACGTTGCAGTTTCTCCCGTATCTCCAGATGGGTTGGAATGTTGTGAATGTTGAATATCGTATGGCGAGTACGTCGCTCGCTCCGGCGGCTGTCGAAGATTGCCGTTGTGCGCTGCGCTGGGTGGTGCAGCATGCCGCTGAATATAACGTGGACACAAACCGGATCGTGCTGACGGGGCACTCGGCTGGAGGCCATCTTTCGCTGACTACCGGCCTGCCTACACCGGAGGCGGGCCTTGACAACCAGTGTTATGGCATCGAACCGCTAAAAGTTGCCGCGATCATCAACTGGTACGGGGTTTCGGATGTAGCAGATCTGATCTCCGGGCCTAACCTGAAGAACTATGCGGTCATGTGGCTGGGCAGCCAGCCGGAACGCGGGGCCATCGCCAAACGAGTTTCGCCGCTGACGTATGTTCACGGGGGAAATCCTCCCGTGCTTACCGTTCATGGCGATGCCGACCCCGTGGTTCCGTACTTGCAGGCAGTTCGCTTGCATCAGGCGCTTACTCAGGCAGGCGTGAAGAATGAGTTAGTGACCATTCATGGGGGCGGACATGGTGGATTTACCCCGGAACAAGTGCAGGATGCGTTCGTAAAGATCAACGCTTTTCTCAGAGCGCAGGGTGTGATCCGCTAAAGATGACTAAGCCTTCCAACTACGACAAGTTTCCCTGTGTGCCGATCAGCTCTTCGTCGTCGACATGCCGCGTAGGCTGGCCCGCGATTGCAGGAGCACTTCGGGGATCAATTCATAAAAGCCGTTCCGTAGTCTGCATCGAGTGTTATCCGGGAGTCTTGACGGAAAAGATTGACGCTCTGGTCGATCTGCTGCGTCCCGCGTCGGTAATTCGTACAGAAACGCTCTTCAAGCCTGCCGGCTGTATCGACCAGATGGTCGAACAGTTTCTCGGCGACGACCCAGTCTTTGGCCGGATGAACGCCATCCAGATCGAAGATTATTTCGATCCCGCGAAATTGGCTGCGGCGAAGGCCAGCCTGCAACTGGTGAACGCGGGGTTGACTCTGGTGGTTGGCACGGGCGCGGCTTACGTTGTCCCCGAGGCCGACGTGCTGGTCTTCGCCGACATGGCACGCTGGGAAATCCAGATGCGATATCGCCGCAACGAAATTGGCAACCTGGGCGCGGACAACACTTCCGCAACCACGGCAGTGAAGTACAAGCGCGCCTACTTCGTGGACTGGCGCGCGGCAGATCGCCTGAAGCAGAAGCTTTTCTCCCAGATCGGTTTTCTGTTGGATACGAACGACACGAACACTCCGAAAATGATTTCGGGAGATGCGTTGCGCGAAGGATTGCGTGTCGCGGCCCACCGGCCTTTTCGGGTGGTTCCGTACTTTGACCCCGGGCCTTGGGGTGGCCACTGGATGGAAAAGGTCTGCGGGCTCTCACCCGAAGGAGTTCCGAACCACGCCTGGTGTTTTGACTGCGTGCCGGAAGAGAACAGCTTGCTGCTGGGCTTCGGGAACGTGAGGGTTGAGATCCCCGCCATCAATCTCGTGTTCCAGCATCCTCGCGAATTACTGGGTGAGGCCGTCCACGCACGCTTCGGTAAAGAGTTCCCCATCCGCTTCGACTTTCTGGACACCATGGGCGGTGGCAACCTTTCGCTTCAGGTTCATCCCTTGACGGAATACATCCAGGACAAATTCGGCATGAACTACACGCAGGACGAAAGCTACTACATGCTGGACGCCGGCGACGACGGGTGTGTCTACCTGGGTCTGCGAGAGGATATCAACCGCGATGCCATGCTGCGGGATTTGAAGGCCGCACAGAGTGGCGGGCCCGCTTTCCCCGCAGAGAATCACGTTAACGTCTGGCCCGCGAAGAAGCATGACCATTTCCTGATCCCGGCAGGTACCATCCACTGTTCCGGGAAAAACAGCATGGTGCTCGAGATCAGCGCCACCCCGTACATCTTCACATTTAAGTTGTGGGACTGGGGACGGCTCGGCTTGAACGGCTTACCCCGGCCGATTCACCTTGATCACGGGGAAGCCAACATCCATTGGGATCGCACGACAAACTGGGTGCACCGCAACCTGGTGAATCAGATCACGCCGCTCGCCTCGGGCGATGGATGGCGAGAGGAACGCACCGGACTCCACGAACGCGAGTTCATCGAGACTCGCCGCCATTGGTTTACGGGCGCCGTGCCACATCGTGGAACTGGCTGCGTCAATGTCCTCAACATGGTCGAAGGACGCGAAGCAGTGGTCGAAAGTCCAACGGGAGCGTTCGAGCCGTTTGTGGTTCACTACGCCGAGACTTTTATCGTTCCGGCCGCGGTTGGGGACTATACGATCCGTCCGATCGGCGAAGCAGAAGGGAAAGACTGCGGGACCATCAAGGCCTTCGTAAGAACCAACCCCTAGTACTTTGTTTCCCAGGAGGAGACTCAGCGCGTGAGAAGACTTTTTATCCGATGTCTGTTTATGGTCCTGGTCGCAACCTGTTGCGCGCAGGTGCGCAAGGCTGCTCCCCACTCCAACAAAATGCCGGGGTCCTGCGTGCGAGTGCAGGATGGCGCGTTTCACAGTGCTGCCCTCGATCGAGTGATGAAATACCGCGTTCTGCTTCCTTGTTCCTACCAGACCGGCGGCGGGCGTTTTCCGGTGTTGTATCTTCTCCACGGACTCTACGGAGACTACTTGAACTGGGATACACTGACGAACTTGGAGCACTATGCCCAGAAGTACGAATTGATTGTGGTCATGCCGGATGCCGGTGACTCCTGGTATACGAATTCAGCCACGGACCCCAGGGACAAATTTGAAAACTGCATTGCCAAGGATCTGGTGGCAGAAATTGACGGCAAGCTTCGCACGCTGCGCACCCGCCAGGGCCGAGCGATTGCCGGCCTCTCGATGGGAGGATACGGATCTCTGAAGATCGCGCTGCGGTATCACGACGACTTTGCCTTCGCAGGCAGTCTCAGCGGCGCACTGGACGCACCGCTGGACTTGGGCGACAAGAAGCCGGTGTTTCGGGATCAACTCCTCAAGGTGTTCGGGCCACCGGGTAGCGCGGTGCGGGCGGACAACAATTTGTTTTCCCTGCTCCAAAGTGCCGGCCAGAAAGACCTTCCTTACTTTTATCTGGCATGCGGAAACGCGGACGACTTTCTGCAAGTCAATCGCGACTTCGCGGCACAGCTTTCGTCTCGAGGCGCTGCCTATGAGTATCACGAGACAGCCGGCGGACACGCGTGGGATTACTGGGACCGGTCCGTGCAGGATCTGCTGCGGGCAGTAGCAGGAGTGATATCGGGTCAACGTCAATGAAGCTTGTACGCTACGGACTGCCGCACCAGGAAAAGCCCGGGATCCTCGACTCCGACGGTCACCTTCGCGATCTTTCGGGAACAGTACCCGACATCGCGGGCGAGTCTCTGTCGCCTGCGACTCTCGCGTCGTTGAAAAACATTGACCCTGCAAAGTTGCCGATTGTGCCGGGCAAGCCGCCGGATAAGCCCAGGTTCGGCCCCTGCGTAGGCCGCGTGGGCAAGTTTATTTGTATTGGGTTGAATTACTCCGATCATGCGGCGGAAGCGGGCATGAAAGTCCCGAACGAGCCCGTCATCTTCATGAAAGCCACATCCGCCATCTGTGGTCCGAACGACGATATTGTGATTCCGAGGGGTGGCACCAAGACGGACTGGGAAGTCGAGTTAGGCGTGGTTATTGGAACGCCGGCAAAATACGTTAGTGAGGCCGACGCGATGTTACACGTGGCCGGCTACTGCGTCATCAACGACCTCTCGGAGCGCGTCTTCCAACTCGAAGGTACCGGGCAGTGGGTCAAAGGCAAGAGCGCTGACACGTTCGGTCCGATCGGGCCATGGTTGGTGACGGCCGATGAAATCCCTGACCCGCAGAATCTGAAGATGTGGCTAGAGGTGGACGGCCGTCGCTACCAGAACGGGTCGACGCGAACGATGATCTTTGGCGTTCGCCAACTGGTCAGCTACCTTAGCCGATTCATGAGCCTGCAACCAGGAGACATTATCTCCACCGGCACTCCGCCAGGAGTGGGAATGGGGCAACGGCCCCCGGTTTATCTCAGAGTGGGAAACCGGATGCGGCTCGGCATCGAAGAGCTCGGCGAGCAAAACCAGTGCGTGGTCGCGGAGAGCACCTAGCCAGGCGTTCTAGGCTAATTCGGAGAAATTCTCGATGCATCTTCCGGTCTCGCCGAGACCCCGATGCGAAGAAGGCACGGCCGACCTTCAAGATCTGAACAGCATCGCCAGCGTGGAGCGTGTGTGACAAACTGGAATTACTAATTGGGAAGGGGCGGCCGGCCGAGACCGCCCGAGCGGCTAGAACGATTGCGAGAACCGGGCTTCCAGGAACTCACCCGGCTTGGCTGTCGCCTTGAGTTGCGGGATGGGATCCAGTTCTTTGAATGCGGACGTAAATGCATTCGAGAGCCTCCAGATCGTTTGCGGTCGCAATTCTTCGTATTTCGGCTCGAAGTAGAGGTCATGCACGCTGCGAGCAAGGTGCTTGGGAGCTTCGAGTCTGCCCTCGACATACGCCTGTAGATGACCTCCTTGGCGGTGACAGTCCGTCAATTCACTTCTCTGCCATGCTTCCACCTGCTTTCGCATCGGCTCGAAGTTTCGCTGCATTCGGTCAACGCCAATCGCAAGGGAGTCGACGAGCGAGAACGACTTTGAGTGTTTGGCAAGCACCGGCGTGAACACACCTGGGACAATGCTTCCGAATTGACTGCTTCCCCGCAACAAGTTGACACGCTTTTGACAAGTTCCATGACACAAACCGATCCCGGACTTGGTTAACTGGTCTCACCTGTAGGAAGCTCCAGGACGATTCCATGACCGTTCGTGGGGCCGTCGGTGACTCAACCAGAACCGCCAAGACGACACGTGTTCTGGTTGCCTTCCAGCCGTCCATCGGAGGTTGCCATGATTCCCGCTTACTCACGTTAGGAGATTTTGCGGAACGCTCGCGTATCGGTCGATGACTCGATCAGAACCGCCATGACGACACGGATTCTGGTTTCCTTCTAGCCGTCTGCAGGAGGTTGCCATGATTAACAGAAACGTACGCAGGTTTCGAACGATCCGCAGGCTCGTAATGGCGGCATTACTTGCTACCGTGCTAGTAGTAAGTTCCGCCATCCCAGCTCTCGCCCAAGGCACCTGGACGAAAACCGGCAGTCTGAATACTGCCCGCAATTTCCATACCGGCTCGCTGCTCACCAATGGCCAGGTGCTGGTCGCCGGAGGCAAGGACAGTGCAGGAAACACACTCACCAGCGCCGAGTTGTACGACCCTGCGAGGGGTAAGTGGACCGTCACCGGCAGCATGGCGACGGCCCGCCAGACCCACACCGCCACGCTGCTCACCAACGGCAGCGTGCTAGTTGCGGGCGGGATCTTCAGTATCATCAATGGCACGGTCACTTGCAACGCGACAGCCGAGCTTTACAACCCGTCCACTGGCCAATGGACGACCACGGGCAGCATGACCGTACCCCGTTGCTACCACAGCGCCACGTTGCTCAGCGACGGCACGGTGCTGGTCGCTGGCGGCGGCGCCATCTTTTCCCCTGACAACAGCGCTGAGATATACGACCCATCGAAAGGAACGTGGAAAGCCACCGGCAGCGTGAACGTTGCTCGTGCGGTAACGGCGGCAACGCTTCTGCAAAGCGGCCAGGTGTTGATCTCAGGAGGGAACTCTACCTCGGCTGGTGGCAGGAGCGCCGAGCTCTATTCCAATGGCCACTGGCGTTTGACTACCAGCATGAACGTCCTCCGGCAGAGCCTTACGGCGACGCTGCTCACCAACGGCGACGTGCTGGTCTTCGGAGGATCAAATCTTGAGAGCAATGCCACCGAGTTCTACAACCCGAAACCCGCCACCTGGTCGAGGACCCTTTGCTTTTGTGTGTCCCCTCCGATCGGCGGCCACACGGAGACGCTGCTTCCTAACGGAGAGGTTCTCATCGCTGGCGGGGTGAATGAGTATCACTTTTTCTTCGGCGCCCGCCTCTACGACTCGTCCACGAACTCCTGGTCGGCCGCCGGGAACATGAGCACCGACCGCTCGGGCCACACGGCGACGCTGCTCAGGAACGGCCAAGTGCTGGCGGCTGGGGGCTCCGGCAGCAGCGGAGTTCTCGCCAGCGCTGAACTTTATACGCCCTAGAGCATTTCTCCTATTTCTGTAGAGCAGTAAAGGGGAGTCTGAACCAGGCCATTGCATCCTCGGCAGTGAGAAGTGGGAGCAGTT
>Ga0066793_10000116_pt1 | contig 25650 bp, 24 predicted proteins | sample PersoiDNA2013189_FD_83876 | JGI IMG/M metagenome (GOLD analysis project Ga0066793, IMG submission 83876) | Permafrost soil microbial communities from the Arctic, to analyse light accelerated degradation of dissolved organic matter (DOM) -... | ecosystem: Environmental > Terrestrial > Soil >... | reverse complement strand
GGTGTCGAGCCACGCGAGGTCACCGCGGACTGATTGCGGTCAGGCGGCACGCAAGTGGGTCCTGCCTATCCGGCTCCCCACCAGAACGGCTTCTTCGAGCAGTCCCACCCGGGGTTGCCCGACTCCCTGATGATGTAGACGGGCATCCCGATGGTGACGTGTTCGAAAAGGGCCTCTACCTCAGGGATGCGCATGCGGACGCAGCCGTGGGACGCGGAGTAACCGATCGAGCCGGTGTCGGGGGTCCCGTGGATGAGCACACCGCCGCCGTTTATCGTGATGGCGCGCGTGCCGAGCGGGTTGTCAGGCCCGGGAGGCAGGCTGTCGGGCATGTTCTCCGCCCACGTCGAGCCCCGGTTGTACCAGGTGGGGTTCTTCTCCGCCTTGACGACCTTCCACTGGCCGATGCAGGTCGGATACTTCTTCGAGCCTGTTGCCACGGACCATTGCCCGAGGAGCTGGTCCCCGTTGTAGAGGGATAGCACGTGGTCGTGGAGGTTCACGAGGATCAACTTCTCGATCTTGACCTGCGTCGCTTTGGCGGGCATGCGCTTCACCAGTGGGACTTTCACCGTCCGCTCCCCGGCGAGAAGAGCCTGCTCCGCGGCGGTGAAGACCTGGTTCGTATCGGCCTGGCGGCCGTCCCTCGACGGCATGATGACCGCCCTGCCGCTCGAGACGTCCAGGAAGGCGTTGCGGGTCTTGCAGTTGATGGAGCCCATCGCCCCGTTCACGAACTCCGCGAGCATGGTCCTGTCGTAGGTGACGCGGGTGACAGCAATGTCCACTTTCCTGGGCTTACCCAGGAACCGCCGGATCATCCGCTCCGCGAGGCTGACGTGCCACGCCTGGTTGTACGCCTCGTCGACCATCTTCTGGTAGTCGAGCTGGAGGCCGATGCCGGAGGCCGGGATGACGTAATTCTCGTTGTCTACCTTGAGGGTGACAGGCTGGGACGCGAGCCCTGAGAGTTGCTCCTTGCACTTCGCGACCGCGGCGTCCTTGGTCAGCGCTCCCACGCTTACGCCCAGGAGCTTCGCACCGTCGGGGAACCGCCCGAACGAGTGCGCGTCGTTGGCGAGCAGGAACGGGCAGACAGCCAGCATCAGGAAAGCAAGAAAGGCCACGCCTACCAGGAGGGTGACCCTGTAGCTCTTCTGCTCGCCGATCCAGATGATCGACTTGTATGTGACGCTGGTGTTCCTCAAGTTGCCTCCGCCCCGCCGTTCATGTGCACATTCTATTGCGCGCCCGCCATTATGCAATAGGGTTTGACGCGTTATTCGGCGCCTGTGTTGCCTTTCCCGCCCGCCGCGGGCCCCGGACGGCAGGGCGCCGGCCGCGCCGCTCTAGTACAATATCCGTATACCGCAGGGCGTTCGCCCCGCTTGCTCTGGAAGGTGCACGTGAGGAAAGAACTCGCCGATATTCTCCTGTGTCCAAGGTGCTACCGGAAGGTCGACCTCTCGGTCAAGGCTGAGAGGTACGGCGGCGCCTGGGAGGGAGAGTTGGCGTGCCGGGGGTGCGGCACAGCCTTCCCCGTACTCGACGGGGTGGCGTTTCTATCGGTGATCGACGCCACCTGGAAGCCGATGGTCAGCGAGTTCCTGGCGAGGGTCGAGATCACCGAGGCGCTGATGGAGGACGGCGGCTTCGAGAAGGACCGTGAGCGCCAGGCGGCGACCGAGCACGAGGTGACGCGCGACATCATGGACCGACTCTTCGCCCGCGCGGTCGACGGTCTGGAGATAACAGAGGGGACCAGGGTGCTTGACCTCGGGGCCGACCTCTGCCAGGCGTCGCGCTACTTCGCCGGGCTGGGGGCTGATGTGGTGGCGGCCGACGTGGAGTACACGCACCTCCAGGCAGTGGACTTCGGCCAGGACCACGGTGAGGCTCCGGAAGGTTATTTCTCGCGCGTCATGGCTGACGCCCACCGGCTGCCGTTTGAAGACGCCGCGTTCGATATATGCTTCTGCCGCTCGACCATACATCACCTGGACCGGATGCATGGCGCCCTCAAGGAGATGGCGAGGGTGACCGCCCCGGGAGGGATGGTGGTGCTTGCCTCGGAGCCGGTGAGGTCCGTGCTGGACAGTGAATCGGTCGAGCTGCAGGCCCTGTTCGACCACGAGCAGGGGTTGAACGAGCGCAAGAAGCCCGTCTTCTTCATGACCGTGCCCCTGTTGCCCTACACCGCGGACATGGCCCTCGAGTATTTCGCGCCGACGTGCCAGCAGAGGACGAGGCGTTTCTTCAGGCTGCTGGGCACGGAGTTCGAACAGCGATACCGGGAAGCCGAGAGGCTGGACTTCGCCCGCTCGTTCAAGCTGGCGCTGGCGACCGCGGCTGTGAACGTGACAGGGAGGCGGAACACACGCAAGGCGCGCAAGCCGCGCGCGCTCCGGGATTCCGACGTCGTGTGCGACGTGCGGGATATCATCGCCTCGGAGATCGCGCTCGCCGCCCCGCCGCTGCAGCCGGGGGGCGAAGACCCCGAGATCTACGGACTGAAGCTCTACAAGCAACGGCTCGGAGAGGTGTACCGGGGGATGCTTGCTGTCGGCGGAATCCCGCGGAGTCTCGACATGCGGCGCGCAGGGAGGCCTCTGTTGCGCAAGGGTTTCAGAGAAGTCGAGGCGGTGGAAGGCGGGCCGCCTTTCCGCTGGACCCACCGGCGCGCGAACTGCTACATCAGGAACGTGCCCGCCTCGCGAACCGTTTTCATGAGAGCGAGAGGTTTCCCGGCCGGCGGGGGAGCGGCGGCCGGGTCCTTCTACGTGAACGGCGTGCTTGCCGGAGGGTTCGAGGTCACTGGAACAGGCCGGAGTGTGGTATCGGTGACCAAGCCCGCCGGTTGTGTCAACGAGCAGGTGCTGGAGGTCGAGATACGAAACTCCACGACTTACGTGCCGGACGAACACCTGCACAACGGCGACACGCGCGAGCTGGGCGTGGGCGTGGAGAGCATATGGCAAGCCTGAGGAGTCTCAAAGCCGGAGGTCGAAGATGAACTGCCCGAATTGCGGCGCCGAGAACCCGCAGGAGGCGTCCTTCTGCAATCTCTGCCATGCCAGGTTCGGCGAGCCACAACAACCACCGGTGCCTGCGGCTCCTCCCGAGCAACAACTGCCGCCCGGCGCGTTTACCTCTCCTGCGGTGCCCGGTGTGTCCCCCGGGGCGTACACAGGCCCGCCGCCGGGCGCCTACGATGCATTCGGGTTCTCGCCAACGGGGGCGCTTCCTCCCATCAAGAAGGTAAAGACCATGGACCCGACGCTGGTGTGGGTCCTGAGGATAGTCGTCATCGCGGTCTGCTTCGCGATCGGCTGGTACGCCGCGGACTGGGTCCTGACCCGTCCGAAGACGTTTAAGAGCCCGACCTCCGGCATCTCGTTCACCTACCCCGGGAACTGGAAGCACGTCACCGGGTCGGGCTTCGGGATCGCCGCCGCGGCCAACACCGGCGGCCAGATGAGCGTTGAGACCGAACTGGCCGACGGCAACACCGAGACAAACGCCGCCTACTACCTCGCGGTCGGCTCCATCAAGGGGATGACCATCGATTTCGAAACCTTCAAGTCGCGGGTCCGCGGCGCGACCGCCTCGAGTATCACGGCCAACATGCCGGCAGGCTCCGCCGTGACAGGGCTCACCTTCAGCGACGTCACGGTCGCGGGCTCTCCGGGGCTCAGCATGAAGTACACCGCCTCGTACTCGGGTATGACCTTCGACTGCGACGTCACCTTCGTGGAAAACGGGGGCGTCCTCTACCTGTTCGGGTTCCAGGCGAAGAAGCCGACGGGCACGAACGGGGCCTTCCAGAACCTGCTCAAGACTGTCAAGTTCAAGACGTGATCGAGTAGCGCGACGCGGGTGGCGCTTCTCTGGCGTAGTGGACCATGAACTGCTCCACGTACTCGTCCGCGTAGCACGTCGAGTCGCACACGCAGCAGAAGCCTCTCATCACCAGGTCGAGCAACGCCCGCCACTGCCCCCGGAGCATGTGATACTCCGTCCGTTCGCCGCGGGGCCTGGTCAGTATCGAGATGGCCTCGGTCATCAGGAAGGTATCGGCGCAGGCGCGGCGGACTTCGTCGGGGGCGTCCTCGGTGAATATCCACTGGATCCCCCTGCCAAATATCTGGTATGCCGAGAAAGCCAGCTCCGGGGACGACTGCTCGGGGTAGTCGTGGTTCGCCTCGAGCTCCGAGAGCAGGAAGTGATCTATGGACCCGGAGAGCGCTCCGAGGTGTTCGGCCTTGAGCTCCGCGGGCATGTGATGGACGGAAGAGGAGGCGAGGGCCACGTCGTAGCGCTCGCCGAGGGCGCCCGCGTCCTCGAGCCGCGATTGGATGAGACGGATCTCCGCTCCCGGGAACGCTTCTGCAACGTTCCTGCCCGCGGCCTCGAGCATTCCCGCCGAGGGGTCAATCAGCGCGACCGCGCCGACGCGGCCGACTTTGCCGGCCTCGATGAGAGACCGCATCAGCCTGACTCCCAGCTCACCGCTCCCGCAGCCGACGTCGATCAATCTCAGAGGCTCCTCGAAATGCGGCAGCGAGTCGGTGGCGATCCTCAGAAAATTCTCCCTGGCTGTGCGTAGAGTCGGCAATCCCGCGAAGTGGCCCCACGGCCTGGGGTCGCTGAAGATGACCTCGGGGATGACCAGTGTGTCGCCGTGCCGGTCCAACACGTCGAGCAGGCAGGCGCAGGCGGGTATCGGCTCGATATCGCGCCCGGCCTCGAGCCATCTCCTCGCATCGCTCACGAGGCCCGCCGCCGCGAACAGGCCCCCCACGTAGTAGAAGAATGCAGCGCGCATTGTCGGAGCGACAACGAAGGCGTGGTCCCGCGGCCCGGCCGGACCGTCCTCGAGCGCGTGCCTGGCGAGCTCACTCCATTGGTTCGATTCGCTTTCTGAAAGCAGGAACATCTGTACCCCTTTGCTGGTCCCGACCATTGTATCGGACTGCGCGCCGCCTTTGTCGCGCCGCAGGGAAAGCCCCGCGAGCGTTGTATGGTAGTATCTACGGGCTGTTCCGATGAAAGAGAGGTTGACGTGTTCGGAATGGGACCAACAGAGCTGGTGATCCTTATCGTGGTCGCCCTTATCGTGTTCGGGCCGTCCAGGCTGCCCAAGGTCGGCAAGATGCTGGGCGAGACAATGGGCAACTACAAGAAGGTCAAGAACACCACGAGCGACGTCCAGAAGAAAGTCCAGACGGAGCTCGAGAAAATGATCCTGGGCCCGCCGAGCGACAACTAGCTCCTGCCGGCTCCCCGCCTGAAATCGCCGTAATCGCACATCGCCGCAATGGCGGTGCAAGCTGATTCCACGTCGATGTAGACCATCGGGTTGTCGCCCCCGCCCAGTGTTCCCGGCTCCGCCCCGCCTACTCTGTCGAAGTTCGAGGCGACGTAGAGGGGGACGCCAGTCTCGGCGGCGAGGCCGTACAGCTCTTTGAGGTAACCTGCAAGCTTCGCGGTCATCATGTCCCACAGGGCGCCGACCTCTATGCCAAGCCCGCCCGCGTCCTGGATCTTGACCCCTTTGCTCCTCTGCGACTCGATGAAGATGAAGAGTACAGAGTCCACCTCGCCGCTCGTCATAAGTGCTTCGAGGATCGGCTGGACGACGGTGAGGTCGAGTCCCGCCACCAGGTCGATGGGGTTTCCGGGGACCCAGTACTCAGGCAGCAGGGCGCCCACCTTGTCGAGCGTCTCGCTCGAGAGCGCCGGGATCTCGAGCCCCATGTCGTAGCACGCGTCAGCGGATATGACACCGAGGCCCCCGCCGCCTGTGACTATCCCGACCCGCCTTCCTTTTGGAAGCGGCCGGTTCACGAAAGAGCTCGCCACGATGCCCGCCTCTTCGATGGTGCCCGCCACGGTCAGTCCCGCCTGCCGGCATGCCGACTCGAACACGTCCGCGCTCACGGCCAGCGCTCCGGTGTGGGACGCGGCTGCCTTCATGCCCGGGCTGGTGCGCCCGCCTTTGAGGACCACGACCGGCTTGGCGAGCGCCGCCTCGCGCGACATCTCGAAAAATCGGCGGCCGTCTTCGACGCCTTCGATGTAGGCCACGATGACTTCGGTCGAGGGGTCGCCCGCGAGGTAGGAGAAGAAGTCCTCCGTCTTCAACTGAGCCTCGTTGCCGCTGGAGACACCCTTGGATATTCCGAAGCCGGCGTCGAGCGCCTCGCCGATCAGCATGTTGAGGATGTTCCCGCTCTGGCAGATGACCCCGACCGAACCCGCCGGAGGATAGAACGGCGGCATCCAGGGGTAGAGGTGGCTCGCCGGGCAGCACACCCCCTGGCAGTTCGGGCCCACCAGGACCATCCCGGCCTCGTCTGCCTTGCGGACCAGCTCGGCTTCGCGCGCGGCGCCTTCTTCACCCAGCTCGCTGAAGCCGGCGCTTATAACCAGGCCCGCCTTCACACCCTTGGCCGCGCAGTCGTCCAGCGCGCCCGGTACGCTTGCCGCGGGCACGGTGAAGACGGCGAGGTCGACGTCGGCGGGGATGTCGCGGACGCTGGGGTAGCAGGGCATCCCCATCAGCTCGGTGTGGCCCGGGTTGACGGGGTAGAGAGCGCCCTCATACCCTGCGACGATGAGGTTGTTGAACACGATGAATCCCCACTTGACCTTCGCCTGGGTCGCGCCGACGAAGGCGATGGAGCGGGGGTTGAACAGGTAATCGAGGTTGTCCAGTCGTCTCAAGCGCGATCATCCTTTCAGTTTATCTGATGTCGGTCGGCGCGTACTGCCGTGCCCCGGCTACCGCGCGGCATCACCGACAACGGACAATGTTACAGCAGTTGGAGCCTGTTGTGCCTCGCAGCAGGGAAGAACAAAGCCGGGCCTTGGAAGACCCGGCCTTTGTAGATAGATGCAAAAAGGTGCCTGGCCCCTTTTTGCGTTCAGTCCTCGGGGTAGTGGCGCCTGCGGGCGCACTTGGTGGGCCTGTGCAGCGTGGCTCGCAGCGAACACCATCCGAACAGCCCACCGATGACGATGAGGTAAGTGCCGAAAGCGGCAAGGGCCGCCGACTTCGGCATGTCGTCCTTCATCTTGGACGCCCCGTAGAGCATCGCGACCCCGGCGACGATCCGGTTCAGCCTTCCCAGGCCACCTACGTTCTTCCAGAAGAACTTCCACTTTTTCTTTTCCTTCTTCTCCTTCTTGGACATGGCGTCACCCCCGAGGTTGGATGCTTCTCCGACGTGCAAGTTACATTCTATACACAGAGGGGGTTCCCCTCGCCAGCGCCAGGGCCGGAATTATTGACACTCTTGCCAGCGCGGAAATAATATGTGCCAAAAGCAAATAATGCATAAGGAGCATATCGCCTTTGGCACACAAACATGCCCTCGACGTGGACGTCTTCACGCGACAGGCGGTGATGAAGATCCTCCACATCATGAGAAACTTGCGCAACAGCGGCATGGAGATGAACTTCGAGATCGAGCTCTCTTACCCGCAGATGCTGATGATGTACGTGCTCCTGGAGACCGGCCCCGCCACGATGACGCAGATCTCCAACTGGCTCAAAGTCTCTCACGGCGTGGCGACGCGGACCGTCGACAGGCTCCTCGAGAAAGGGATCGTCGAGCGGGAGCGTGACACCCACGACCGGCGCGTCGTCCTGGTGTCGCTTTCCACCGACGGCCGGGAGTACGCCGAGAAGCTGATCACGTATCACCTCGAGAAGCTGAACCAGGTCTTCGAGACGGTCAGCCCGGATGACCTCGGCGCTTTCTTCAACCTCCTGGACGAGATAGACAGGCGGCTCGACGAGTAGGAAAGGCAGCAGTACACAAATGGTAGAGAAGATCTTCAAGTGGCTCGGCTCCCTCAGTGAAAAGAGGCCCTGGTGGGTTCTGGCGGCCATCGTGCTTGTCACCGCTGTCGCCGTGCTGGGCATGACAAAGATAAAGCAGGAATTCGGCTACAAGTCGATGCTCCCCCAGAAGGCCGAATCGGTGAAGACGCTCACCGAGGCCGACAAGATATTCGGGGGGACCATCGAGGAGCAGGTGCTTGTCGAGGCCCCCGACGTGCTGAGCCCGGCAAATCTGCGCAAGGTCGCCGGCTACACTGAAGCGCTCAAAGCCTCCAAAGACCTCTGGCCCGTCTTCGCGAACGACGTCACCACTCCGCTCGACGACATGGTCTATTTCCCGGACGGGGCGCAGGCGTCCGGCACCGTAGCATCCGCGGGGCCCGTGACTGCCGCTGCCCGGACCGCATCTCTCTCTGCGCAGGGCGTGCCGCTGATGACAAAGGTCGACAGCCTGACCGATGCCCAACTGGTGGAGCAGGTCAAGGTGAACGTCGACGCCGCGAACGCGCAGGCGAAGAAGCTGGGCCTCTCCGGCCTGCAGACTATCGCGGCCGACCAGCAGAAACCCGGGACCTCGCCGGCGATGCTGATAAGCGTGAAGCTCAATCCGGCCGCGCCGTCCAACAGGCAGATCAAGGACGTCGAGGCATTCGAGAAGTTCTCGAAGAGCTACTTCGGCGGAGTCGCCGGGACTACGGCATTTGTGAGCGGGCAGGCCTCGATGAACAAGGACTCGAGCCAGCGCACCATGGCCGACATGAAGATCCTGTTCCTGTTCGCCTTTGTGTTCATCGTCATCGTCCTGTTTATCACGTTCCGGCGCATCTCCGATGTCCTGGCCACCCTGCTCGTCATCATGATCACAGTGGTGTGGGTCGAGGGCATGGGAGGCTGGTTGAAGTTTCCCTTCAACTACACCAGCGCCGCGATCGTCCCGCTTCTGCTGGGGATCGACATCGCGTACGCGATCCACGTCCTCTCGCGGTACTACGAGGAGAGGCGCAAAGGCCTCGACCCCTGGAAGTCCTCAGTCAACTCCGTTGTCACGGTCGGCGTCGCGGTATTCCTCACGGCGGCGACCACCGCTTTCGGGTTCGCGTCGTTCGGCATCTCCAACATGCCGCCCATACAGCAGTTCGGCGCGCTGTGCGTGGCCGGGGTGATGTTCAGTTTCGTCCTCGCGGTCACCCTCCTTCCCGCGGTCCTCATCCTTCGCGACCGGCGCCCGAAGGCGCAGGCGAAGTGGGACAGCAAGAAGGAGCAGCGCGAGGAGCAGAAAGAGGGGTGGCTCGACAGGTTCCTGGTGAGGATCGCCATCATCTCGGAGCACCACCGGACGGTCGTGCTGGTAGCGACGCTCGTGGTCCTTGCCGCCTGCGTGGTGCTGGGGATGAGGACCACCACCGAAGCCGACATGCAGAAGATGATGCCGAAGGACATGCCGTTCGCGGTGGCCCAGGCGCACATCGACAAGTACTTCGGGGGCCAGGACGTGGCTTTCACCCTGGTGAAAGGCAACGTGCTCACGCCTGCGGGACTGAACGCGATGCTTGCTTATGAGGACGCTCTGGGGGCGAACAAGGACGTCAACGAGAACGGCAGCCCCCTGTTCGAGCGCGACAAGATATTCAGCCTTGCCGATGTCGTGAAGAAAGTGAACGGTTCCATCCCGGCGACACAGGCTGATGTCATGAAGGTGCTGATGGGGATGAGCACCGGCAAGAAGAGCGAGTCACAGAACACGCTCATCAACCCCAGGTACCCGGACGCGACGATGATAAGCATCCGGGTCGGCCGCGGCTCTCAGTCAGACATGAAGAATATCGCCGGTTTGATGAGGACCGAGAGTGCGAGAATCGTGAGCGGGAACGAGGGCCTGTCCATGTCCTCGAGCGGCATGCCCGTGCTGATGAACGACGTGATGGGGTCGATAGTGCCGACCCAGCTCAAGACCTCCGCGGTGGCGCTGGTCCTCTGTGCGCTCATCGTGATCCTGGTGTTCGGGTCCATATTCTTCGGGCTTGCCGCGACCAGCGTGGTGTTCATCGGGATCGCGCTGGAGATCGGGGGGCTGGCTCTCCTCAACTGGCCGCTCGACTTCATGACGGTGATGGTCTCGTCGCTGGTCATCGGCGCGGGAATCGACTTCGGCATCCACGTGACTCACCGCTTCCGGGAGGAGTGGCACCACGGAGGGGTCGAGATAGACGAGGCGATGCGCCGGACGATCGGCAACGTGGGCAAGGCGCTCGTTGCGGCGGCGGTCACCACTGCCGGTGCCTTCGCAATAATCGCGATCTCACAGATATCCTACCTGCGCAGGTTCGGCGGGATCACGGCGCTTTCACTGACTTTCGCGCTGCTCGCGGCGCTGCTGGTGCTCCCCTCGATCCTGGCATGGAGGGCCTCCCGGGTGGAGAAGTCGAGGGCCAGAAAAGAGGCGGCGGCCGCGGCCGGTTGACCCTCGTATTTTCGCAGGACTGCCTTCCGCCGCGTCGAATAAGGGGCACTGTAGTCTTTCAAAGGAGGCAGCATGCCGCGCAAGAACAGAGTGCTCAACATCGGCGACCGCGCCCCCGATTTCTCGCTCAAGGACGCGGTCTCGGGGAAGACCGTGACGCTGGACGACCTGCTCGGGGAGCCGGTGCTCGTGATATTCCTGAGGGGCACCTGGTGACCGAACGCCCGTGCGTATATGGGTCATATACGTAGCATTTTTGAGGAGTTCGAGAAGAGGGGGACCCGGGTCGCGGCGGTGCTGGCGCAGAACATGGACAAGGTCGAGGAGTACGCCGAGCGCAAGGAGTTCCCTTACCCGCTGCTGGTGGACGAGGACCGCAGCGTTGTCAAAGCGTACGGGGTCTACGTCCACGTGAACTTCGAGTCCTACAACATCTCGAGGCCGGGCGACTTCATCCTGGATAAGGACGGACGCATCAAGTACATGTACATCGGCTCGAGCCAGTTCGATTTTCCCGACGACGAAGAGGTGCTCAAGGTCCTGGATGGCTTGAAGGAGGAACAGGGCGCGCCGGTCTGAGCGTTACAGCCTCACGGTCAGGTCGCTCAGCGGGTAGGACATGCACGGGTGGATGTAGCCGTAGGCGAGGTCGGACTTGCGGACCGAGACCGGCGCCGGCATGAACACCCTTCCGTCAACCAGCCCCGCCCGGCAGACGCCGCACTCCCCTGACCGGCAGAGGTTGTCCAGCTCGATCCCGTTCCTCTCGAGAGAGTTGAGGAGCGGTTCGCCCGCCCTGACCTCGAAGCGCCGGCGGGTGTCCGCGATCTTCAGCGTGAAGGACTCACCCGGGTCGATCTCACGAGGCCAGCCGTCCATCATGCTGATGTCCGGAGGCGGGCCGGAGGCCTCTTTCTTGATGCGGCGCGCCGGGACGCCCAGGGTCTCGAGCGCCGGTCCGCACAGACCGTACATCGCGAGCGGGCCGCACATGAAGAAAGTCTTTCCCGAGACGTCGCCCACCAGCTCGCCGATGACTTGAGCGTCGAGCAGGCCGCACACACCCTCATAGTTCTCGGGGGGCTCGCTCAGGACGAGGTTCACCGACACCCCGTTCTGGAGGCAGGCCAGCGCGCTCAGCTCGTCCCAGAAGATGACGTCGTCGGGCGTCCTGCTGCCGTAGATGAGGTGGATGTCGACGTCGGACTCGAGTTCGATGGCGTTCCTGATCATGCTCATGAAAGGCGTCACGCCGCTGCCGCCCGCGAGGAAGACCAGGTCGTCGGTGTCCGCCAGCGGCTCGTGGTAGAAGAAGCCGCCCGGCCCCGAGACCTCGAACTCGTCCCCCTCCCTGACCTCGTCCACGAGGTACTTCGAGACGAAGCCCTCGGGCATCCTCCGCACCGTGATGTCCACCGAGTCCCCGCGGGTCGGTGCCGAAGAGATGCTGTATGCGCGGCTCGTCTTTACGCCATCGACTGTCAGGAAGAGCGTGAGGAACTGGCCGGCGCGGAACGGGAAGAGCGGGCTGTCCGTCGGTACGAGGCGCAGGGTCGTGGTCGAGGGTGTCTCCTCGATCATCTCGGCGACCTCAACGCGCAGGCGCTCGGGGTGCAGGCCTTCGACCAGCCTCTGGACCATGCCCGGGTCCAGGTCGCGCTCGTCTGCGATGGCGCGGGCATGGACCTTCTTTCCGATGACCAGGCCTATCGCCGCAAAGTCGGCTATGGAGTCGCCCAGGTCTTTGAGAGCCAAGCCAGGCCTCCTCAGTCTCGATGCCGGCGGGACGCCGGCGCTACAAACGATGCCGGCGGGACGCCGGCGCTACAAACGATGCCGGCGGGACGCCGGCGCTACGCTTTCATCCGCCGGCGAGTTCAGAGGCCCAGACCTGGCGCTCGCGCCCCAAAGCCGCCAGGCGGTGGACGTCGCCGATACGGTCGGCCGCACCTGGAGCGTCTCGACGAGCGTCACTGCCGACAACCCGGTCATAGCGGAGCGCGCCGTCTACTACGGTGGCAGGTCGGAGGGGCACGACTCGGTGGGCGTCAGCGCCCCGTCGGCGGACTGGTACTTCGCGGAAGGGAGCACGGGGCCCGGCTTCGAGACCTGGGTGCTGGTGCAGAACCCGGGCGCGTCCACGGCGAAGGTGTGCCTCAGCTTCATGACCGATACCGGGGACGTCGCCGCCCCGACCTTGACGCTCGGAGCCCACCGAAGGCAGACGGTGAACGTCGCTCAGGATCTCCCCGGCTCGTGGAGCGTCTCGACCCACGTCCACGCGGACCGTCCGGTCGTCTGCGAGCGGGCCATGTACGGGCTGCGCTGACCCCACCTGCGCAACATACCTTTTGATATACTCTGGCAGGCTGAGCAATCCACCAGGAGAGCGTGATGCCGGACACGGTCATCAAGACGAGCGAACTGACGAAACTCTACGGGACGGTCGTTGGCGTCCGCGACCTCGAGCTCGAGGTGGAGCGCGGGGAGGTCTTCGGGTTCCTGGGCCCGAACGGCGCGGGCAAGACGACGACCCTCCGCCTGCTGATGGGGCTGCTGCGGCCGAGTGCCGGAAAAGCCGACGTCTTCGGACTCGATGCGTGGAAGGACAGCGTCGCGGTCAAGGAGAAGGTCGGGTACCTCCCCGGTGAAGCCGCCCTCTACGAGCGCATGACAGGCATCGGGCACATCAAGTTCGTCGCGAACTTCAACGGCAACGGGGAGGAAGAAGGCTTCAACCTCGCGGAGCGGCTCGAGCTCGAGCTCGAGCGGAAAGTGCAGACCTTTTCGCGCGGCATGAAGCAGAAGCTCGCCATCATCCTGGCGCTCATGAAGAATACGCCGCTCATCATCATGGACGAGCCGACGAACGCCCTGGACCCCATCACCCAGAAGCTTCTCTACGACATTCTGAACGAGCGGCGCAACGATGGGGCGACCATCCTCTTCTCCTCGCACAACCTTCCCGAGGTAGAGCGGATGGCGGACCGGGTCGGCATCATCAGGCAGGGGACGCTTGCCGGCACGGAGCGCATAGAGGACATGAGAGCCAAGCGCCTCCGCAACGTGGAGGTCATCTTCGACGGAGAGCTGCCGGCCGGCCTGGCGCTTGAATCCCTGCCGGGGGTGACCGGCATCGAGACGCTCGGCAACCGCATCCAGTTGAAGCTGAAGGGGGACATCAACCCTCTGATCAAGCTGGTTGCGCAATATGACGTCGCTGACTTCAGCGTAACGCACGCGAGCCTGGAGGACGTCTTCCTCGAGTTCTACGAGGAGGCGGGCGTTGACACCGGTGGCTCGAGCCCTGAAGGTGATGCGCCATGAGCCGCACCGTCTTCAACAAGATCGTGAGCGAGCGCTGGCGCGGCACGCTGGTCTACGCGCTGGGCATCCTCGGTTACCTGCTGATGATCGTGGCCGTCTATCCGACGTTCAAGAAGACCATGACCGCCAAGTCACAGTTGCTCAAGGACTACCCGAAAGCTGTCCTGCAGTTCTTCGGGGTGAAAAGCATCAACGCGGCGTCGTTCAACAACTACATCACCATCGAGCTGCTGGGCCTGATCTGGATCGTGATCATGGCGGCGTTCGTGATCGCGTGGACGCGGGCGATGATATCCGGCGAGATACACGACGGGACGATGGAGCTTCTGCTGTCGCAGCCGGTCGCGCGGTGGCAGGTGCTGACGAGCGAGGGCACTGGTCTGCTGGTCGGCATCGTCTCGCTGGCCGTGGTCACCGCCGTCGGGAGCATGGCGCTCGGCGCGGCGTTCGGGGCGAAGGTCTCATACTCGGGGTTTGCCGTGTTCCTGCCGCTGGGGATAGCCCTCGGGCTGGCGATGGCGGGTTACTCTCTGCTGTTGTCGGCGCTGGTGAACGATCCCAGGCGGGCGGTCATGGCATCGGCGGGGCTGACGCTGCTGTTCTACCTCATCCACTTCGGTGGTACTTATTCGAAGGTCATCGACAAGATCGACTGGTTCGGCATCTTCCACTACTACAACCCCCTGGCCACGCTGGACAGCGGCACCGTGCCGGTCAAGAGCATCCTGCTGCTGCTGGCGTTCGCTGTGGTGGGCTTCGGCCTGTCGCTGTGGGTCTTCCAGCGCAAAGACATCAAGTAGAAAACCGGTGCCAGGCACCTTCTTTACACTAAAATGCACCACCGGCGCCTGATCCCGGTGGTGCATTATCGAATGTGAAAAACGGGAAAAAGTGCTTGACCCCCTCTTTTTCAGTTACAGCTTGTGGTCCGTCTTGAACTTCTCCGCTTTGTCCTTCAGTGTGGTCGCTTCCGCGCTCAGCTTGTTGACAGCGGCGATGAACTCCGAGGTCCGCGCCGCGACAGCCTCGGAGCTGATCGGCTTTCCGGCGTCGGCGTCCTTGAACGCCTGGCTCAGGTAGTCGAGGTAAGAGTTGATCTCCGCGGTCAGCGCGAGGTCGGCCTTGATGATGTCGAGAGCGATGCCCGCGTAGGTCTTGTAGTCCTGCTTGGCCGAGAGCCCTGACACCTGGTTCAGCGAAGTCCTGGCTTCGGTGAGCAGGGAGTCGACCCCTTTCACCTCCGCGCGTATCTGGTTGGCCTGCTTTTCGTAGTCCGCGGAACTGGTGACGCTCGCGATGTTCTGGAGCAGCGAGTTGACGTCGGTGCTCAAAGTATCGCCTTTGGTCGTCACAGTCGCCATAGGCTTTGCGGCCTTGTTGATGAGGTCCCTCGCTTTGCTGTTGCCGTTCGGGATCACGAGGATCAAGACCACGACCACGACCGCCAGGATTATGATGGCGGCGATGACGGCGATGGCTACTTTGAGCCCCCTGCCTTTCTTCTTCGGCGGCATGGCTCCCATCGCGGGAGCGGGAGGCGGGCCGGGCGGTGGGCCACCCGCCGCGGCCGGCGCGGCCGGCATAACGGGCGCTGCTGCTTCCGGCTCGGGAGCGAGAGGGCTCACTGTTACCCCGGGAGGCGGTGGAGGTGGTGCCTCCGCCGGTGGGGCGGCAGGAGCGGCCGCGGCAGGAGCAGTTGCTCCCGGCGGCATCTCTGCCTTCGCTCCACACTCTGTACAGAACGCGCTTCCTTCGGGGACTTCCTTTCCGCACTTTTCGCAGAACATAAGACCTCCTTAACCTGCTTCAGCCGCTGCCCGGGCACCAGGTGCCCGCTCGCCTGCCCATATATTATCAAATGAGCCTTGCAAGGTCTTGTTTCCGAGGCGAAATCTGCCGGGCGCGCGCACAGGGTGACCGCGAGGCCGCGCCTCCCGTGTCCCGGAGGGCCGCGTGTTAGAATGTTCTCGCACGTTTTCAGGAGGTGTGATGTTCTCCAGGCGAACCCTCATAGCATCGATACTAGTGGCGGTCGTGATGAGCCTCGCCGCGCCGGCCATGTCGTACGCGGCCTGGAACGGCGGCCACGACGTAGTCGGCTGCAACGCCGCCGGAAAGAGCTGGTACTTCGCCGAGGGCACGACCCGCTCAGGCTTCAACGAGTGGATATGCCTACTCAACCCGAACGCCGGCGCCACAAGCGCCCACCTCACCTACATGCTCGCGGACGGCAAGACAATCGGCAAAGACTACAACCTGCCGGCTAGGAGCCGCACCACAGTCGACGTCGACAACGACGTCGAGGCAGGCAACGATGTGTCGGTCAAGGTCGAGTCCGGCGCCCCGGTGGTCGCCGAGCGGCCCATGTATTTCCGCTACAACGGCACCATCACAGGCGGACACGACGTGGTGGGCGCCACGGCGCCCCGCCAGACCTGGTTCTTCGCCGAGGGCACCTGCCGGCCCGGCTTCGCCCCGTACATCTGCATCCAGAACCCCGGCGGCTCCGACGCGGCCGTCAGGGTGACCTACATGCTGGGCAACGGCAAGACCGCCGTGCAGAACGTCAACGTGGCGCACAACTCGCGGTACACCGTGGTCGTCAAGCAAGCCCTCGGGGAGGGGGACGACGCGGCCCACGACTTCTCCGCGAAGGTCGAGACCACCAACGGCGCGACGGTCGTCGCCGAGCGCCCGATGTATTTCAACTACAAGGGTAACTGGACAGGAGGCCACGACGTGGTAGGCGCCCAGGCGCCCGCCACCGCTTTCTATTTCGCGGAGGGCACCTGCCGCCCCGGCTTCGACCCTTACATCTGCATCCAGAACCCGGGCGCGACCACCTCGCACGTCAAGATCACTTACATGCTGGGTAACGGCGCGGTCAAGCAGCAGGCCCTGACCGTTGCGCGCAACTCGCGGTACACGGTCGTCGTCAAGCAGTTGCTCGGGGAGTACGACAACCCTGAGCACGACTTCTCCGCCAAGGTCGAGACCACCGATGGCAGCATGATAATCGCCGAGCGCCCGATGTACTTTGCGTACAAAGGCGCCTGGACGGGAGGCCACGACGTCGTCGGGGCGCTCGCGCCGTCAACCCGATACTACTTCGCCGAGGGCACCTGCCGCCCGGGCTTCGACCCCTACCTCTGCATCCAGAACGCGGGCGCAGCCGACGCGACGGTGAACATCACCTACATGCTCGGTGACGGCTCGAGCCGTGTGCAGCAGGTGGGAGTGGGGAAGAACTCGCGCGCCACCGTCTTCGTCAAGGATGCGCTCGGCGAAGCCAACGACGCCGCGCACGACTTCTCCGCGAAGGTCGAGGCGCCGCTCGGGTCGACGATCGTCGTCGAGCGGCCGATGTACTTCAACTACTACAGCACCGCGAAGTGGACCCTCTGCGCGGTCGGGGACGTCAACCTGGGCGGCGACATGTCGCCGATACTTTCAGCCAACGGCTTCGGCTACGTCTGGAGCGGCGTGAGCGACCGGCTTCGCGCGGCGACCCTCACCTTCGCGAACCTCGAGTGCACCATGTCCTACCGGGGCGAGCAGGTCCAGGGGAAGACCTTCACCTTCAGGGGCGACCCCGCGGCGCTGCCGGCGATGCGCGACGCGGGCGTCGACGTCGTGTCACAGGCGAACAACCACGCGCGCGACTTCGGGGCGACCGCGCTGATGGACTGCCTCGGATACATGGACGCCGACGGCATCGCGCACTGCGGAGCGGGAGGGGACTACGCCTCCGCGCACGTGCCCGCGTACCTGGACGCCAAGGGGCTGCGCGTCGCGTTCCTGGCCTACGACGACATCGGGTTCGGCGGCTGGTACGCGGACACCAACTACCCCGGCGTGTGCGACGCGACCGACACGGCGAAGATGGTCGCGGACATCGCGGGCGCCAGGGCCAACGCCGACTTCGTGGTGGTGTCGTTCCACTGGGGCACGGAGAGGAAGTACACGCCCGACGCCGTGCAGACAGCGCTCGCGCACCTGGCGGTCGACCAGGGCGCCGACGTGGGGCTGGGCACCCACCCGCACGTCGACCAGGGGTTCGAGTTCTACAAGGGAAAGGTCATCGCCAACTCGCTGGGGAACTTCGTGTTCAGCCCGGGCAGCGCCGAGGGTCACTACAGCATGCTGACCGAGTTCTCCATGGACGCGCGCGGGTTCCTCTCCTTGAGCGCCATGCCGGTCTATATAAACAACGGCCGCCCCGGGATCGTGGGAGGGGCGGACGGGACGAACCAGATCTCACAGGTCGCGGGGCTTTCGCAGCAGTTCGGGACCCCGGCGCACGTCGAGAACGGCGTGATGTACGTACCGTAGCGCCGGCATGGAACGTAGCGCCGGCGTCCCGCCGGCAAGAGCAGTGTGACGTAGCGCCGGCGTCCCGCCGGCAAGAGCAGTGTGACGTAGCGCCGGCGTCCCGCCGGCCTCCGGCAGCCAAGCGAGGTGAACGCCACGGCATCAACGATCCCGTCACCCGAGACGGTCGAGATAGAGACGTCGGACGGCCTCACCCTCCGCTGCCGCAGATACAGGCGCCCCGGCGCGCGCGCGGTCGTGTGCGGGCACGGGCAGGCGTCCAACGCTTACCAGTTCGACCTCCCCCTGTACGGGTTCAGCGTCGCCGAACAGCTCTACGAACTCGGGTACGAGGTCTGGCTCGTGAACTTCCGGGGGGCGGGACATCCACCCTGGCAGAGCGACGGCGGTGACGGGCTCAACTCGGGGGACCAGATGGGCGCGCTCGATTTCCCCGCCGTGATCGATCGTGTGATAGAGGAGACGGGCAAGCCGCCGTTCTACATAGGGCACTCGTTCGGGGGCATGTCGCTGTACATCTATCTGCAGGGCGTCGTGTTCGATGATGACGGCCGCTCCGGGATAAGGCGAGACCCGCAGGTGGCGCGCGAGCGCAACAGTAAGATCGCCGCCGCGTTGACCGCCGGAAGCCCGGCCGGGACTGCCGAGGAAGTCCTCGACACCATGGAGAGGGTGCGACGCCACCCATGGGTCCAGGCCGTGGCCGGGCGCATGGTGCGCTTCCTCCTCAAGATTCCGAAAGGAAGCCTGTCATACCGATCGGCAGGATTTCCATCCGGTTCGGCTTCGCCCACCCCTGGCTGACGAAGGTCCTGATGCACAGCCCGCTCATGAAGGCGTACATGCAGCCGAGGATGATGACCCGTGAGGCGTGCGGCGTCTTCGGCACCTGGGCCGGTGGGGACGTCACCTGCGTCCACGCCGCGCAGGCGGTCGACACCATCATGACCGGGGGACTGACCTCATTCGACGCCGCTGGCGAAAAGGCGCTCGTCTACCAGGACGGGATGTCAGACATCACGGTGCCGCTCGCGGCTGCGGCCGGGACCAGGGATTTCATGCGCCCGGTCGACATCAAGGAGAAGGTGCTGGGGGCAGTGTCATCGGAGCACACCCTGTTCCTGCCGATCCAGGGCTGCGGGCACGTAGACATGGTGTATCACCTGCCGCTGCCGGAGATTATGGACTGGATGGAGTGGGCAACAAAACACTAAACACGTCGTTCGTTTTCCACTTTTCTTTACACTTTCAAGCGGAATCTGACGTGCTCCACTGGGGTCAGACCCCACTGGCGCACATTACAATCCCACTCGCAGAATCTGCATGCGCCATCGGGGTCTGACCCCAGTGGCGCAACGTCAAGAAGTGGAAAGAAAAGTGGAAAACGAACGACGTAATCTACTGGCAGTCCAGCAGGCTGACCTCCACGAGCGTTGCGCGGTACCGCCCGGGAAGGGTCTGATAAAGCCGCGTCCCCATCCACGCGAACTCCGCCATCTTCTGATCGACTTCTTTTATCACCCGAGCCGGCACGCCCACGCACAGGCTGTTGGGCGGGACCTGCATGCGGGGAGGCAGCAGAGCCCCCGACCCGATGAGCGAGTTCTCGCCGATCTTCACGCCGTCGTTCACGATGGCGCCCATCCCGACCAGGACGTGCTCGTCCAGCACGCAGCCGTGCAGGATGGCGGCGTGCCCGATGTGGGAGTTCTTGCCCAGGCGGGTGGTCGATTCGGGGCCCGCGTGCAGGACCGCGTTCTCCTGGATGTTCGAGCCGTCGCCGACAACGATCTCGCCCCAGTCACCGCGCAGAACCGCTCCCGCCCCGATGAAGCACCCTTCTCCGATCGTGACCCTGCCGATGACAACAGCTTTGTCGTGCACGTATGCGGTCTTGCCCACCTTCGGCTTCCTTCCCTCGAAGACATATAGAGCCATGGTCGCCTCCTGAAGAGTCGCTGTGTTTTCCCACCATAGACTAGCCCACCTGCCTCGCCGCGACAAAGGCGGGCGCGCGGGCGCACCGAATAAGGCAGTGCTAGACTGATTGATGCAATTGCGTCTGCAAGAAAAAGGTTTGACCCCTATTTTGCACGGAGGCTCCGACGATGCGCATGAGACCGTTCAAGCTCGAGAGGTTCTTTGTCGCTCACGAGTTCAACGTGCGCCACACGCTGTGCAGCTCCGACTGCGAGCCGCTCTCTCAAGCGGAGCTCCTCGAGATGGCCGACGACGACTCGATGGAGCTGTGGGATAACCTCAAGCTGGGCTACACGGAGTCGCTCGGCGCCCCGCACCTGAGGGAAGAGATCGCCGGACTGTACGCGGATGTCGACCCCGCAGAGGTGCTGGTGTGCTCGCCGGTCGAGGGCATCTTCGTCGCGATGAACGCGATCCTCGAGAAAGGCGACCACGTTATCTGCGGCTTCCCCGACTACCAGGCCCTCGACGAGGTCGCACGCGCGATCGGCTGCGAGGTCGAGCGGTGGACCGCCGATGAAGGCCAGGGCTGGCGTTTCGACCCCGCCTGGCTCCAGAAGCACATACGGCCTGACACAAAACTCATCGTGGTCAACTTCCCCAACAACCCGACCGGCTTCCTGCCTTGCCTCGAGGACTTCGAGCGCATCGTCTACATGGCGCGCGAGCGCGGCGCCTACCTGTTCTCCGACGAGATGTACCGGCACCTCGAGCTCGAGGATGGCGCGCGGCTGCCGTCCGCCTGCGACGTCTACGACCGGGCGGTCTGCCTATATGGGATGTCCAAGGCGTTCGGGATGGCAGGGGTCAGGATCGGCTGGCTGGTGACGAAGGACCCCGGGCTCCGCCAGCGCCTCCAGGAGTTCAAGGACTACTCCACCATCTGCTCCAGCGCGCCGAGCGAGGTGCTCTCGACCATCGCTCTCCGCTCGAAGGAGAAGATACTCGAGCGCAACCGCGACATAATCCGCGCCAACCTGGACACGCTCGACGGGTTCTTCGAGAAGCACGACCAGGTGTTCTACTGGGACCGCCCGCCCGCCGGGACCATCGCTTTTCCCCGCATCCTTGCGGGGCTCGACGCGGACACCTTCTGCGAAGAGGTCCTCGAGGGCGCAGGGGTGCTGCTGCTGCCGGCGTCCGTCTTCGAGTTCGGGACGGACCACTGCAGGGTTGGGTTTGGAAGGAGCGATCTGCCCGAGGCGGTCGCGGCTCTGGAAGAGTACCTTGCGCTCTCTTGCGGCTGATCAGTCGCCGGTGTACTTGATCGGCCCCGTGTCCCCACCGGGCTTACGCCACGAAGGAGTAACGGCCACGTTGAACCCCGGGTCGCCCGCTGCGCGGATGATGTAGACCGTCGTTCCCACCTCGACCATGTCAAAGAGCTTGATGACGTCCGGCATGTGCATCCTCATGCACCCGTGCGAGGCGGAGGTGCCGATGCTGCCGTCGTTGGAGGTGCCGTGGATGAGCACCCCGGAGGCGTTGAGCGGCAGCGCCCTGAGCCCCAGCGGGTTGCTGTAGCCTGGTCCGATCGTATCGGGCATGGAGGCTGACCACGCGTCGTGCGGGTTGTACCAGGTCGGGTTCATCTGCTTGCCCACGATGCGCCACTGACCCACGGGAGTCGGGTAGGCCGGCTGGCCGCAGGCGATGGGGAACTGCGCCGTCGGCGTCTGCCTGTTGTACAGCACGAGCATGTGCTGCGACAGGTTGACGACGATGAGCTTGCCGAAGATGTCGTCCTTGTATGCCGCCGGCGTCCTCTGCGCCCGGATGCCGATGGTGCGCGTCATGGAACTTTCCGCCTTGAGCACTTCTTGCCGTATCGTCGCCTCGGGCACCGAGTACCCGTCGCGCGCCGGCACGATGACCGGAAGACCGGAGGTCACGTCCACGTAAGCGTCGTGCGGCGGCCGGTTCACCTGCTCGTTCACCGATTTCACGAAGGCAGCGACCAGCGCGTTGTCGTTCTCGGGGAGGACGAGCTCGTTCACTCTGGTGGGACGGTTCACAAACGAGCGGAACATCCGCTCGAAGACGTTGGGCGACCACGCCCTGTCGTACGCTTCGTCCACCATCTGCTGGTAGTTGAGATGCAGTCCGAGGTTTTCTGCCGTGGAGCTGTAGTTGACGCCGTCCAGTGTGAGAGTCACGAGCTTGCTCTCGACCTCCTTGAGCTCCGCCTGGCACTTGGCCACCGCGTCGGCCTTGCTCAGGCCCGCGACACTGACCCCCGCCACCTTCGAGTGGGGAGGGAACTTGCCCCACCTGGTCGCGTCCTGGACAAAGAAGTACCCGACGACCCCGAGCAGGCAGAGAATGAGGAACGCGCTCGCCGCGACCAGTGAGACCCTCACCGTCGAGCTCGAGGAGATTGACGTCTTCATCTTCTTCATCAGTTTCAGGCCTCCGTCAGCCTGCCGGCCGGGGCGGGCCCCCGTCAACATCGCTACCTTGATAATAACCGTAATTTCCCCGGTCGGATACGGCCGTAACGCCGAGCACGACCGACACCAGAGAAAACACTCCAAATATATAGAGGCCCGCGCCGGCGTTAAGGTTCCGGTTGGAGAGAGTCACGACGCTTATCGCCGCGAAGGTCAGGCCCAGAAGTGAAGCCACGACCGCGACCGCGGCGCCCGCGCGGACCTTCGTGAGGAGCAACAGGCCGCCCGCAATGATGAGTATCCCGAGCAGAATGGCCCAGAAACCTGTGAAGACGAGCAGGCCGCCGCGGCTGGTGTACGCGACGTTGTGGTGCGGCCACAGGTTAGTGCCGGACATGATGTTCCACCCCGTGAACCCCTCGAACCAGGGCAGGAACGCGGAGATCAGGACCACGATGCCGGAGGCGGTCAGGAGCGCTGCCGCGACACGGTCGGGTTTCGCGGGCGCGGCACGCTCACCTTCAAGTCCGGCATTATCAAGTTCTGTTTCCGGCGCCGCAGCGTCTTCGCCCACAGCAATCCCACTTTCGGATCACGGAGTTCCGCTCGACTCCACTATTTCTATTGAACGACGGATTGAAATCTCCTTCTCGCTGCCCACCCGCGGAGGACAGTCAGTGAGCGCATCGAAATCAGAACTTGCGAGAATAAGATGCACAATTCCAACGGGGGGTGGACGGTTTGAAAAGTGGTGAGATGCATGGCGGCATGCACGGAGGCATGCACGGCGGCATGGGGCACATGAAGAAGGGCTTCGGGGTGAAGCGCGCCTTCGGCGAGCCGATCAAGGTCAACGACGAGGTGACGATCATACCGGTCGCAAGGGTCAAGATGTCCGGCGGTGGCGGTGGTGGCGAAGAGATGCAGAACTCCGAGCCGCCGGCCGAAGGCGAGGTCGCCGAGGAGCGGAAACCCAAAGGCCAGGGCTCAGGTTACGGGTTCATGGGCGGGGTCAAGCCCGTCGGCTACATAAAGATCAAGGGCTCATGCGTTAAGTTCCACCGAATACACGACTGGGAGCACATCGCGAAGATGATGGTCCCCCTTGGCGTGATATTCCTGGTGATGTGCAAGCACAAGATGATGCACATGAAGATGGGGCAGATGCACGGTGGCGCGCCGTGGATGGGCCCGATGATGGGACCGAAGATGATGCACAAGCACGCGCACGGCCACTGCGGTCATCCGCAACACCACGCTCACAAGATGATGGGCAAGGGCATGAAGCCGCCGGACTGGCGCGCTAAGAAGATGGAATGGAAGAAGCACGGCAAGGCCGGCTGTCCCTGCTGATACGATAAGAACTCAAAATGCACCACCGGGGTCAGGCACCGGTGGTGCATTTTTCTACTGAGCCCACGTTCGCCCCCGGGTGCTAGACTATGAGACGCCACAATCCACCTGTTTCGAAGCGGCATGACGACGGCGGCATGAAGGAAGGCGGGACGTAATGGCCCAGGAGCCCGGGAACCAGGACACAAGTGCCGCGCGCAGGTTCGCTCCGTTCTTCGCGCTCAACATAGTTGCAGGGCTCGCGCTCATCGAGCCCGCGATGGGCCACCTCAAGAAGCTGGGGGACACCCTGACCGCCCAGCAGTATCTCCTGATAATGCCGACCGGAGAAGTATCGTACCTGGTCCCCGCGGTGCGGGAGATAAGCGTGCCGGCGCTCGGTTTCGTCGGTGTCCTGATGCTGCTGATCGGCCTCGTGCCGGCGGTGTCCAGGTTGCGCAGGAAAGGCCTGGACGGCTGGTCCTCTCTGGGATGGCTGCTGGTCCTCACGGGGTCAGGGATGATGGCGGGGGAGTACCGCTCCGGCGGGGAGTGGGTCCTCTTCAAGCGGATCGGAGCCCGTTACCTGGCCATGGCGATGCTCGCGGTCGGTGCTGTGCTCGCCTGCAGGGACCGGCGGTTCCTCGCGGCCTGCGGGATGGGTGGCTTCACCTGGGACCTGTCTTCAGCGATATTCTGGGCCGCCATCAAGCGCGACCCTCGCGCCACCGTTCACGGTGCCCTGGTATCACCACTTCGACCAGGAGGAAGGACGCGGCGCGCCGTGCTGGCTCGTGGCGCTCGTGGACCTTACCGCATTCAGCTACTTCGCCTGGCTGTCGAAGCACGACTTCGACCCGTTCCGCCTCTTCGATCGCTAGGCCGGTGCCGGCGGGACGCCGGCGTTACAGGCGCATGTCGCGGAGCGCCTCCAACTGCTCCGCGCACTCGTCGCTCGAGAGAGCGGGACACTCTTCCAGGCCAGCCTTTCCCTCAGACAGTTTCGTGGCGAAAGCCATGCAGGTGGGAACGCCGCACTCCTTGCAGTTGGTGCGTGGCAGGAGCTTCATCACTTCGAGGACCTTGGGCTTCTCCCAGGACTCGTAGCTGGGCTCGATGTTCTCCCGGTCCTCCCAGACCTTGTTGATCCTCCTGACGAGGGCGTAAGCAAGCTCGTTGGCTTCCTTCTTCTCCAGTATCGTGCTTATGGCGATCTCGTGGGGGCGCAGCGCATACCGGTGGCCACCCTCAGTCCACACCAGCACCGGCATCCCGGGTATGAACTCGGCCCTCTCCAGGGTCGCGTTGAGATAGGGGAGCACCTCGCCGATATCGGCGTCCAGGTGGATATCGGCTTTGTACACGGCGGATGCCAGGTCGCACTCCGGCGTTGAAAGCTCCAGGTCGAAATCGTCGATCAGCATGTCGCGCCTCCTGTCATCGTCCTCTCATCGGTTCCATGCTCTCATACGGACCACGCTCCAGGCGAACATCGCGGCGGTGAAAGCGACGAGCATCAGCACGTCCACCAGCACCCCGAAGTAGTCTTTGAACCCCAGCCCCTTGTACAGGAGGTCCGCGCAGTACGACACCGGGCTGAACCACGACAGCACCCGCCCGTAAGTCGGCAGCGTCGGTATCGCGAGGAAGATGCCGCTTATGAACATCAGCGGCAGGCGCACCACGTTCAGCACCATCATGACCTTGGGAGGCGTGTCCGCTTTCACCGTCGATATCAGCATGCCCATGGTGGACATGCAGACGCTCCCGAGGAAGAATGCCAGTATCAGCGCCCCCCAGTACGTTATGGTCGAGCCGTAGAACACCAGCCCGATCAAGAGTGGGAAGACCGACACGACGACCCCGAACACGAACGCGGACATGACCTTGCCGAGCACCGCCTCGGACATCGACAGCGGAGCGAAAAGCAGGCGCTCGAAGGTGCGGTTCATCTTCTCCCACGGCACGCTGAAAGGCGC
>Ga0066793_10000115_pt1 | contig 25652 bp, 21 predicted proteins | sample PersoiDNA2013189_FD_83876 | JGI IMG/M metagenome (GOLD analysis project Ga0066793, IMG submission 83876) | Permafrost soil microbial communities from the Arctic, to analyse light accelerated degradation of dissolved organic matter (DOM) -... | ecosystem: Environmental > Terrestrial > Soil >... | reverse complement strand
ATACAGCGCTGATAAAAAATATCGCAGTTAATAAAATAAATGTTCTATATAAGATCATTTTTTTTTGATAGCAATTGAACATTGCTGATGATGTTCTGTATGTTACAATCAAAAGGCTCATACGGTTTCTAATTTTTCAGGAGAAGGAGGAGCTTCCTGCTGCTGTTGTTGTTGCTCTGCTAAAATATCAAGTTCATTTTTTTTCTTTGGCGTGGAGAGATAAGAATACATGGCTGGTATTACAAAAAGTGTAAGAATTAACGAGAACATAATGCCGCCAACAATAACAATGCCCAGTGGAATGCGGCTGGTGGCGGCAGCGCCTAATGATACAGCCAGCGGCAATGCGCCCAGCGACATGGCAAGGCTTGTCATAAGTATTGGGCGTAAGCGTTGTGTAGCTGCGTAAATGGCTGCTTCATTTTTTTTCATGCCTTTATTTAACCTGTTCTGATTAGCAAATTCAACAATTAAAATTCCATTTTTGGTTACCAGTCCAACAAGCATTATCATTCCTATTTCAGAAAAAATATTCAACGTTTGTCCAAATATCCATAATGATAATACAGCGCCGGCAAGAGCAAGGGGCACGGTAAGCATAATGATGAATGGATCAATAAAACTTTCAAACTGCGCAGCCAGAATTAAAAAGATTAAACCCAATGCCAGAAAGAATGCAAAGCTTGTATTACTGGAGCTTTCGGCATAGTCTCTTGAGCTGCCTGCAAGTGAAGTAGCAAAAGTATCATCCAGCAGGCCTGCTGCAATTTTTTGCATTTCATTAATGCCATCACCAATGGTTTTTCCGGGTGCAAGATTTGCTGAAACAGTTGCTGATATATACCTGTTAAAATGGTAAATGGTGGAGGGTGTTGTGGCTTCCTCCATAGTTACAACATTATCAAGGCTTATCATGCGTCCGTTTGTACTTCTTAAAAAAAGAGATTTCAGGTCTGAAGGGGCATCCCTGTTTGCCCGGGTTACCTGGCTCATAACCTGGTATTGTTTTCCTCCCATTGTAAAATACCCCAATTGCTGGTTACTGTAAGCAAGCTGCATTGTTTGCGAAATATCAGAAATATTAATGCCTAATTCGCTGGCCTTATCTCTGTTAACAGTTACACGAAGTTCTGGTGTGTTGAATTTGAGATCAACATCCACGTTTTGCAATACAGGGTTTTTTCCTGCTTCATCTAAAAATTTAGGCAACACTGCCGCCAGCTTATTAAAATCGTTGTTTTGAATTACAAATTGCACGGGCAGCCCGCCACGGCGGCCTACTGAAATAGTTTGATCTTCTATGGCATAAGCCCTGCCTTCATTAAAACGGGGAAGATTGCGGTTTACCATGGCTACAATTTGTTTTTGCGAACGGCTTCTGTCTTTTGGATCGGTAAGTGAAACACGAATAGTGCCCGAATTAACTGTACCACCGCCGAAACCTGAAGTAATGGATAATATAGTTTGTTTTTCAGGTACAGAGTCCAATATAAAATTTGACAAGCGATCAACATATTTGTCCATAGCATCAAACGAAGTTCCTTCGGGTCCAGTTATTTGTAAACGAAATTGACTTTTGTCTTCCATAGGCGCCAGCTCTGATTGCAGATTGACGCCAATGAAAAATATGATGCCACCACAAACAGCAATAATCACAAAGGCCACCCATCTCACTTTCATAAATTTTTCAAGCAGTCTGCGATAACCATTTTCCATACCCCGGAAAAAAGGCTCGGTTTTGTTATAAAACCACGAATGCTTACTGATATTTTTTCTTACAAGCTTTACGTTGAGCACAGGCGTCAGCGTTAGTGATACAAATGCTGAAATAAGCACAGCGCCTGCCACAACAACACCAAATTCACGGAATAATCTTCCTACAAATCCCTGTAAAAAAAGAATAGGAAGAAAAACTACCGCCAGTGTTATAGAAGTGGAGATGACTGCAAAATAAATTTCTTTTGAACCTTCCTTTGCAGCCTGCCACTTGTTCATTCCTTTTTCAATTCGCTTGTAAATATTTTCTGTTACTACAATGCCATCATCCACTACAAGGCCCGTAGCCAGCACGATGGCAAGTAATGAAAGTATATTAATAGTAAATCCGGCGACGTACATGATAAAAAAAGCGCCAATAAGTGAAACTGGAATATCAATTAACGGACGAAGAGCAATAAGCCAGTCGCGGAAGAATAAATAAATGATCAGCACCACAAGACAAAAAGAGATGATCAATGTTTCTTCAACTTCTGAAATAGATTTTTTGATGTACTTGGTATTGTCCAATGCAATGTTCAGCTTTATATCAGATGGCAGCTCTTTTAGTAATTGATCATAGCGTTTATAAAATTCATCGGCAATGGCTACATAATTAGAACCGGGCAGTGGCACAAGCGCCAGTGCCACCATAGGTATACCGCTTTCTCTTAGTGCAGTTTCCTCGTTGGCAGGCCCCAACACTGCCTCTCCTATATCTTTTACTTTTACAAGGCTTGCAGAATCAGATTTTACGATAATGTTATTAAATTCTTCTTCTGTAGTAAGGCTGCCGAAGGTACGTACCGTTAACTCACTTGTGTTGCCTGTAATTTTTCCCGATGGCAATTCAATATTCTGTTTTAGCAATGCAGCCTGAACATCAGAAGGAGTAAGATTATAGGCGATTAATTTTTGTGGATCAAGCCATATCCGCATGGCATATAATTTTTCGCCCCAAACCTGTATGGCGCTTACACCTGGTATGGTTTGTAATCTTTCCAGCAAAACATTTTCAGCATAATCGGTTAGTTGTAGCTGGTTGCGTGAATCGCTCTGCACTGTCATTGAAATAATGGCGTCGGCATTGGCATCGGCCTTTGATACAACAGGCGGAGCCAAAAGATCGGAAGGCAACTGCCTTGTTGCCTGTGCTGTTTTATCACGAACATCATTTGCCGCTGCTTCAAGGTCAACTCCCAAATTAAACTCTACATTAATACTGCTGGAACCAGTGCTGCTTGATGATGTAATATTTTTTATGCCTGCAATTCCATTAATGGCTTTTTCCAAAGGTTCGGTTATCTTCGATTCTATTATTTCAGGATTTGCGCCGGCATATGATGTTCTTACATTTATATTTGGAGGATCAATAGCAGGATAATCACGAATGCCGAGAAACTTGAATCCTATCACACCAAATACTACAATAGTAATGCTCATAACTACGGCTAAAACATTTCGACGTAAACTAAGCTCAGATATATTCATAGTCTCGATAGTTATTTTTTAGGATACTTTATTTAGATCCTATTGTTTTTCTCCTGCCTGAAGAGCAGGTTTTGATGTGGTATTAATGATCTTTCCAATCTGAATTTTAGATGACGGCTTTATACTCATTAAACCTGTCAGCACAACTGTATCACCCTGTTTCAATCCGGATAATACCTGCACACTTGCCGAATCACGAATGCCTGTTGTTACATCTACAAATTTTGCTGTACTGTCGCGGTATATAATTACTTTTTTTCCTCTGGCTTGAGGAATTACAGCCTGTGTGGGAATCATTAAAGCATTTGTATCCGGCTTAAAGCTCAGCATTACTTTGGCAAAGGAGCCAGGCACAAGCGTTATGTCTTTGTTTTGTACAACAGAACGCACAGTTAATGTTCTTGTATCTTCTGTTATACTTGATTCTGTCGCCATTATTTTTGCAGTATAAATTTTATCCGATCCTATAGTAAAATTTATTGGCTTGCCATTTACCATTTGTGTACTGTATTTTTCGGGTACGGTAAAATCGAGCTTTAAAATGTCAACCTGTTGAATAGTTGCTAACACAGTTGCCGGTGTTATATAAGCTCCGGGACTGATATTTTTTAAACCTACTCTTCCGCTAAAAGGCGCTCTTACTTCTGTTTTGGTGATGCTTGCTTTTGTAATATCTATATCGGCTCTTATATTGGCTACATTTAACTGGCTTGTTTCATAGTCAGTCTTGCTGATACCTTGTATTTTGAATAATTGGGCTGACCGTTCTTCATTTTTCAAAGCAACATCCAACTGTACTTGTGATTTTCTTAACTGTGCCTGCAGGTCGCCATCATAAATTTTGGCCAGTAAAGCTCCTCTTGATATAAATTTTCCTTCGGCTACGTTCAGTTTTACAAGACGTCCGGAAATTTCAGGATGTATCTCTGTGGATTCATTGGCGATCAATGTACCAGGCACTTCAATTTTTTCGCTAATGGTAGTGGGCTTTACTATAAAAGCATCCACTCTCATAGAACGGTTGGAGGCGGCCTGTTGTTTAGTTGTGGGGGAAGGCTTTTTTGAGTCTCCGCAAGCTGATATAAAAAATAAAAAAATAATACCTGCCGGTAGTGTCCAATGCATCATCATGTTAAGTTTCTAAAAATGGTTTTTTGAGAACGTATCAAATAAAATGCTAAAATTTTAAATGATATGTAACAGTAAAGTTATTATGATATAACCTTTAAAATTTGTTTTATTTTATTAGCGGTACTTATTAACTTTTGCTGTTCATTGCCAATAATGGTTACATGCCCCATTTTTCTTCCCGGTTTGGTTTGTTTTTTACCATAGATATGAACAAAAACATTTTCCATTCGCAAAACATGTTCCAGACCCCGATAATCGGCAATGCCGGTATAATTTTCTTCGCCAATAATATTTACCATCGCTGCCGGAATAATATGTTTTGTATTGCCCAGGGGGTATTCGAGCATTATTCTCCACAACATATCAAATTGCGATGAATAATTTGCTTCTATGGTATGATGCCCGCTATTATGTATTCTTGGAGCGGTTTCATTTACCCAAATATTATTTTCTTTGTCAATGAACATTTCCACTGCGAAAATTCCCGGACTGTTTAAGTTTTTTACCACTTTAGTAGCAACGGCTTCCAGCTTCCACAAAATTTTTTCAGATAGATCAGCAGGGCTTAATTGATAATCAAGTAAATTGAGAAGAGGATGAAAAACCATTTCTATGGGCGGGTATAAAACTATTTCACTTCCGTTAGATGCCACAATTATCGAGATCTCTTTATCTATATTTATTTTTCGTTCAAGTACTGAGGGCTCATCAAAACCGGTGACGAAGTCTTCTTTATTTTTTATTGAGATAATCCCCCGTCCATCATAGCCTCCCATGGCAATTTTATGTACGGCAGGAAAAAAACCGGGATAGGCTGTAATATCATTCAGGTTTTTAGTAATTACAAAATCTGCAGTCGGGATTTCATTCTCTTTATAAAATTGTTTTTGTAAGATCTTATTCTTGATAATAGAAAGAGCAGATGGTTTTGGAAAAACTTTTACGCCTTCGTTCTCTAATTTTTGCAATGCATCTTCATTTACTGATTCTATTTCAATGGTTATTGCATCCAGTTCTTTCCCGAAATTATAAACGTCATCAAAGTTTTTTATATCTCCATTTATAAAATGATTGCACAAATGCGCAGCAGGGCATTCATTATCATTTTCCATTACAAAAGTTTCTACAGGATAGTTTGCGGCAGCCTGTAAAAGCATCCTACCCAATTGCCCGCCGCCTAAAATGCCTATCTTCTGCATTAAATTTTTTTGGTGCAAGATAAAGCTAAGCTGTATAAAGTAATTAGTCGTTATTTTCCAATTGAAAAATATTACAGATCTTTAGTAAACCTGTACAGGGCAGGCCAACACTATTTTTCGAGATCATTCAGCGCAAAGGGGCAAAGAGCTTTGGTAAAAAAAATTTTAAAGCATTGTTTGAGGCAATTGAAAGAGAGCAGGCAGAGAGAGGTAATTTATAATATAATAAAGTGATGTTAAAGCAGCCATCAGGGTTTTATTTTTTAAATAAAAACAATATTTTTACGTTACTAAATCTAAACCTAAACCTTACAAACATGAAGAACCTGTATTTGAAGACTCTTCTTATTGTAATATTTGTATATTTTACAACAGGTATTTCTTTTTCACAAACCTCATTTAATGATTATAAGCGGGCATCATTTAAAACTGTTGATATATTCGGACGTAAGGAGGATACTTTAAGAAAGGAATTTGCAAGAAAAGGTTTGCAATGGCCTGCAAAATATGTTTACATCCGTTCTTTTAAATATGATGCACAACTGGAAGTTTGGGTTAAAAATGATTTTAAAGAACAGTACAGGCTTTTTAAAACATACAAGGTTTGCATGCAAAGTGGTACCATGGGCCCAAAAAGATTTCAGGGAGATTACCAGGTGCCTGAAGGATTTTATTACATCAATGAATTTAATCCCAACAGTAACTACCATTTGTCATTAGGATTAAATTATCCCAATGCATCAGACAGAATTTTAAGTGACTCTTTAAGACCGGGCGGTGAAATTTACATACACGGCAGCTGTGTTTCGGTGGGCTGCATACCATTAACTGATGATCAGATTGAAGAGTTATATATTATTGCCAGTTATGCTAAAGCTAACGGGCAGGATTTTATCCCGGTGCATGTGTTTCCTGTAAAGTACAGTGTAAAAAAATCACTTGAATATTTAAACACTACCACAAAAAAGAATCAGCAATTGCAGCAATTCGCTTTACAGTTAAGAGAAGCGTTTGATAAGTTTGAAGAGAAAAAACAAATCCCTGTTGTATTGGTAAATAAAAAAGGTCAGTATCTTTTTGATTGATCTAAGCTCTTCATCAGCATTTGAATTGTATCCTTTGTTTTTTGTTCCAACAAAATATTTTTGTCTTTTGAAAGCTTGTTGATAATCTCAGCATTATAATGACGAATAGTAAGTAAAGTAAGGTTCTTCTCCATCTGAATATCAAAAATTTCAGAAGCCTTTAGCGCCAGTTTTTCAATTTTTTCATGGTGATCATCCATACAAATTAATATGCTGATAGCAGCATTTTGCGTAAGGTTTGGTTTGATCTTAAGTTCTGCAAAAATCTCATACAGCCTGCTCATTGGCTTTTCACCAACAAAAGAAAAATCTTTTGAATTTAAATTTATTAAAACCTGGTTTTGTTTAAGAACAATAATGGGCGGCAGTTGATGTACATTCTTATTACTAATGATCGTTCCCTCTGCATCAGGGTTTAAAAAGCAGCGAACATATAATGGGATATTTTTATTTTGTAATGGCTTAATTGTTTTTGGATGAATAACCTGCGCTCCGTAATAAGCCATTTCTATTACTTCATCGTAGCTTAGTGCATTAATAAATTTTGCATCTCCAAATTCTTTTGGATCTGCATTCATTACGCCTTCTACATCTTTCCAAATGGTAAGGCTTTCGGCATTCATCATGTTTGCAAATAATGCTGCTGTATAATCACTTCCTTCACGTCCCAATGTGGTGCTTTCATTCTCGTCAGTACTGCCTATAAAGCCTTGTGTGACGACAATATTTGTAGTATCAAAGGCGGCTATGATGATCTCATTAATTTTATTCTGCGTAAAACCAAGATCAACATTTGCATCCCTGAAATTATCATCGGTTCTTACAATATCTCTTACGTCTATCCATATATTTTTTATTTTCTCTGAATGTAAAAAGGCGCTTACAATTGAGCTGGATAAAAGTTCCCCTGCACAAACGATCTGGTCGTAATAATAATCAGGATCTTTTACCGGTTTATCATGAAGCAGCCACTCAACTTCAGTAAAAAAATCATTTATTTGATTAACCGGTTGCTTAAGTAATTCGTTCGCTAAGTTTAAGTGCACCTGCTTTACGTTCTCAAATAATTGCAAGGCTTCTTCTTTTTCTCCTTTATAAAAAGCCTCGACAACTTTTTCCAGGGCATTGGTTGTTTTGCCCATTGCAGAAATTACCACTAATATTTTTTCATCCTGGTATGATTTTAAAATGCCGCTTATATTTTTTATTCTTTCAGCATTATTAATACTGGCTCCTCCAAACTTGAAAACCTTCATGTATGTCTATTTAAAATCAATATACAATGTAAATCATGCATAGATAACCCCAAAATCCTAAATTGCACAATTGCCCTTACATTTGTCATTCATTTTCAAAAGATAAAAAAGCCTAATGGTTGTTGATAGAAAAATACTCACGTTAGACGAATTTACCATCCAGCAATTACGTGATTTTCCGCAAGCTACAGGAGAATTATCCGGCTTGCTAAGAGATATTGGGCTGGCTGCAAAAAGAGTGAATGTGGAAGTGAATAAAGCAGGGCTGGTTGATATATTGGGAGATACAGGTAGCATAAATGTACAGGGCGAAGAAGTAAAAAAGCTGGATGAATTTGCAAATGATCAGTTTGTGGGTGTACTAAGACATGGAATAAGTTGTGCCGGTATTGCCAGTGAGGAGTTAGATGATATTGTAGTTTTTAATGATGAGATAAGTAATAATTCCAAATACATTTGCATGTTCGATCCGCTGGACGGCAGCGCCAATATCGATGTAAATGTTTCTATCGGCACCATATTTAGTGTTTACCGGCGTGTTACTGAAAAAGGACAGCCTGTTGAGTTACAGGATTTTTTGCAACCGGGCAACAGGCAGGTTGCTGCAGGCTATGTGATATATGGCTCTTCCACAATTTTTGTATATGCTACAAAAAGAGGTGTAAATGGTTTTACACTCGATCCTTCTATCGGTGAATTTTCTCTAAGTCATCCTAATATTCAATGTCCTGAAAGTGGTAAGATATATTCTGTAAATCATGGTAATTTTTTTCAGTATGATGAAAAAATAAAAAAGTATATAGATGTTTGTCAAAAGAAAAACAAAAACAATGGCGGACCATATACACAGCGTTATATTGGCAGTATGGTAGCTGATGTTCATAGAAATTTAATAAAGGGAGGAATATTTATGTATCCCGGAACTACTAATAAACCAAATGGCAAGTTGCGTTTATTATATGAATGCAATCCGTTTGCCTTTATTGTAGAAAAAGCCGGCGGCAAAGCCACCAATGGAAAAGAAAGAATATTAGACGTTCAGCCAACCGAGCTGCACCAGCGGACACCATTTTTTGTTGGCAGCATAAAAATGATGGAAGAGCTGGAAACTTATTTGAACAGTTAAAAGGTATAACAATAGTCATAAGTCATTAGGTCATTAGTCATTTCAATAAAAAACTTCTGACTCCCCTTTAGGGGATGGGGGTAAACAACAAACGATAAACAAATTCATGCATAAAATAATCATCTCTGTAAAAGACCTCAAAAAAAATTACGGAAATTTTTCCGCTGTTAAAGGAATTTCTTTTGATGTACTGGAAGGAGAAATTTTTGGATTACTTGGCCCTAACGGCGCCGGAAAATCTACAACTCTGGAGATTATAGAAACACTTCGTGATAAGACAAGTGGCAAAGTAATATTAGATAATATTGATCTTGATAGTGATCCTGATAAAATAAAAAAGATCATCGGAGTACAATTACAAACTTCAGGATTTTATCCCGGGCTAAATCTTACTGAATTGATAAAACTCTTTGGTGGCTTATATAACCAACCGGTTAATGTTGGAGAATTATTAGAATTGGTAAATTTAAAAGACAAGGCAAAAAGTAAATACAAGGAATTAAGCGGCGGACAGAAACAACGTTTTTCAATCGCAACAACTTTGATAAATCAACCTAAAATTATTTTTTTAGATGAGCCGACAACAGGACTTGATCCGCAGGCAAGAAGGAATTTGTGGGGCCTGATAAAAGATATTCGCAACAAAGGCACTACTGTTATTATCACAACACATTATATGGATGAAGCAGAGCAATTGTGTGACAGAGTTGCCATTATGGACGAAGGAAAGATCATAGCATTAGATACACCGGACAAATTAATTGATGAATTGGTAGCAACCGGGTTTGAGCGCCCTAAAGTTACCAAGTCAGCAAACCTTGAAGATGTTTTTATCCATCTTACCGGTAAAGATTTCCGTGAAGATTAATCCCGATAGCTATCGGCAAATTTTATAACCTTAAAAAAAATTAATGAAAAAGATCCTTATTATTATTTGCATTACCTCTGTAACAGTTGCACGGGCACAAATTAAAAAAACAGTGAGTAAAACTGTAACAACTAAAACTAAAGCTGATTCAAGTAAAAAAACTTCTCCAATTTTCAAAAATTCTATAGATAGTTTTAGTTATGCTATTGGCTTAGAAGGCGCTTCTTATTATAAATCACAGGGAGCAACCACAGTAAATTCAGCGCTTGTAAAAAAAGCCTTTGATGATGTATACGGCAATAAAACTTTATTATTAACTCCTGAAATATCAACAGTAACAATTCAACATAAATTAATGGGATATATGAATAACAAACTTTCTGCAGTAAAAGAAGAAGGAAAAAAATTCTTAGCTGAAAATAAAAAACGACCTGGTGTTGTAGAGCTGCCCAATGGTTTGCAATATGAAATAATTAAACAGGGTACCGGCGAAAAACCAAAAGCAACAGATACCGTAAAGGCTCATTATGCCGGTAGTTTGATCAACGGGCAGGAATTTGATAATTCTTATAAAAGAGGACAGCCGTTAGTGATCCCGGTAACTGGTGTTATACAAGGATGGGTGCAGGCTTTGCAAATGATGCCGGTTGGCAGCAAATGGAAATTATACATTCCATCCAATCTTGGTTATGGAGATAGGGGAGCTGGTGGCGCAATTCCCGGAGGTGCAACTCTGATCTTTGAAATAGAATTGATAGAAATTGTAAACAGACCTAAATAACGATTATGTCAAACGAAACCGATCTTCGTTATCCCATAGGAAAAGTTGAAGACCAGATATTTAGTAATAAAGGTGGTTATGATGAAAAAGTAAAAGCAACTTATTTACAGGATATACAAATGTGTCCCTCATTATTAGAGAATGCGATTTTAAATTTAGATGAACAGCAATTGAATGTTCCATACCGAGATGGGGGATGGACGTCCAGGCAAGTGATACATCATGTGGCAGATAGCCACATGAATGCATACGTAAGATTCAAACTTGCCCTTACAGAAGAAAATCCAACCATTAAACCTTATAATGAAGCAGCGTGGGCGGAGTTGAGTGATACAAAAAAACTGCCTGTAAACATTTCTCTTACGCTGTTACATGCTTTGCATACAAGATGGGTTGAGTTAATGAATAATATGAGTGAATCTGATTGGCAAAGAACAATTTTTCATCCTGAACATAAACGCGAAATAAAGTTATGGGATATGCTTGGAACCTATGCATGGCATGGGAAGCATCATACTGCGCACATTACCGCATTGAGAGAAAGAAGGGGGTGGAATTGATAAGGAATAAGGAATAAGGAATAAGAAATAAGAAACTAAGAGAGCAACTCTATGAACTGGAAAATATTATCTTCTGAGTACCTTACTGATAAAAATTATTTCAGGGCAAGGAAAGATAAATGTGTAACGCCATCCGGAAAAATCATTCCTGAATATTATGTTGTTGAACTTGATCTTACATTGTGTGCATTGGGTATCACTGAAGATAACCAAGCAGTGATGGTTAAACAATATCGTCATCCTGTTGGTAAAATATTACTTGAAATTCCGGGAGGTTTTGTTGATAAGAATGAAGCGCCTGAAAAAGCAATTGCCCGTGAGTTACTGGAAGAAACAGGATATGAATTCAGTAAGTATGAACTGGTGGCTGAGATGGCTGCAAATCCCGGTGTACTTAATAATTATACAAAACTTTATTTAGCAACCGGTGGCAGAAAAGTTGCTGAACAAAAACTTGATGTCAATGAAGAAATTAAAGTTGAATTAGTACCAATGGATGCGCTGATCGAAATGTTGCTGCATAATAAAATTGAACAATCACTACATGCCAATTGTATCTTTTATTCATTATTAAAATTGGGAAGATTAAAGGCAGGGTGAGCTTAGGTGTCTGGTCATTTTAAATGACCTGACACCTGCAAAATCCGTTAGAGGGTTACTTCTCCTACAACAAATACGCTTCCACATACAACAATCAGGTCTTCTTTACCGGCATTCTTTCTGGCTACATGTAAGGCTTTATTTACTTCAGCATATTTTTCTCCATGCAGATTATATGCCTTTGCTTTTTCGGCAAGTTCATCTTCAGGCAAGGCTCTTGGTATTTGTGCTTTTGTGAAATAATACATAGCATTTTCAGGAAGAAGCGATAGAATTTTATTTGCGTCTTTATCTTTTACTATCCCAAAAATGATATGCAGGTTTTTATAATTACATAAAGATATCTGATGCAATAATTGTTTAATTCCATCTTCATTATGCGCTACATCTAAAGCTATCATTGGATCTTGCTGAATAACATCCCATCTTCCATGTAAGCCGGTAGTTTTTTTTACCGATGCTAATGCTGACTTAATGTTTTCTTTTTCTAAATTAAATCCAAGTTTATTTAACTCGTCAACTGATGCCAAGACGGTTAATAAATTTTTTTGCTGATAAATTCCATTCAGATCAAGTATATATTTTTCTTTTTCGTCGGTATTGTTTTCTGAAACTTCTACCTCCAGATTATTATTTTTTAAAATACAGTTGCTGATATTGAACGTATCTTCTGCAAAAACAATTTGAGCATTACATTGTTTTGCTTTCTCTAAAAAAATATTTTTTGTTTCATAAAGTGATTCACCAATTACAACCGGCACGTTTGGTTTGATGATACCTGCTTTTTCAAAAGCAATTTTTTCAAGTGTATTTCCTAAAATATTCATGTGATCATAACCAATGTTAGTGATGACACTTAATTCCGGAGTGATGACGTTTGTGCTGTCTAACCTGCCACCAAGCCCGGTTTCAATGATGGCAATGTCAACTTTTTGTTCTTGAAAATATTGTAAAGCCATCACAACAGTGAGCTCAAAAAAAGAAGGATTGATCTGTTCAGAAACACTTTTCATCTTCTCAACAAAAGAAACGATGAAATCTTCTTCAACTATTTCGCCATTTACTTTTATTCTTTCTCTGAAATCTTTTAAATGAGGAGAAGTGTACAGTCCTGTTTTATAACCGCATTGCTGAAAAATTGCAGCCAGCATATGGCTGGTAGAGCCTTTACCGTTAGTGCCTGCAACATGAATAGTTTTTATTTTGTTTTGAGGATCACCGGCAGCTTTGCAAAGTGCGACTGTATTGGTAATATCTTTTTTGTAAGCGGCCGTACCAATCTTACTGAATAAAGGCAGTTTTGTTATCAGGTAATTAAGCGTTTGCTGATAAGTCATCCATGCAAATTAACTGCTGCTTACTGGATATTAAAATTAAATTGTACGGTTACGGTTGATTCGTGATCAGATTTATCAAACTTTATATTTCGCATGTAATCAACAATTGAATTCGCATACGCTCTTGCCGTGGTGCTGGAATTTCTTCCAAAGCCTGCAAAAGTGCCGGTACCTTCAGGAGAAACTTTAACGATAGCGTAGATGGTTGCTTTTTCAAGATCGCCGGTAAAAGAATAATATCTAACAATTTTTCTGTCGCCAATAACTTTTGGTCTGCCACCAATTTTACCGTTGGGAGTACTTCCATAAGAATCTGGATTACCATTCGGACTTCCATTATCTCCATTCCCAGGTTTATTGCCTTGATTTTTATAGCCATTATCCTGGTCAGCTCCATTGCCGCCTGTGCCATTGCCACCTTTATACAATGCAATCTTTGGTTTTGGCGGAGTAGGATTTGGATTTACTACCGGGACAGTATTATTTGTTTTTACAGGCTTGGTAACAGTTTCTTTTGCCAAATTTTTTGCTTCGTTATTTGGCTTTATAGGTTTTGTAACAGGGGCTGCTTCTTTATCATTTTCATCAGTCTGTATATCTTTTGCCGGCTCATCATGTATAGCAGCAGATTTTTCCATTGATTGTTGCTGTGGAATTTCCGGCGCAGGATCGCCTTTTACCAAAGGCTGAATATCACCCATTCCTTCTTTTTCATTTCCCAAATTGATCTCGATCAGATCCTGTGCAACAGGCATTGGTGGTATTTGCAATGGCCATGTATACAAGATGGCAATAGCAAGAAATAATGCACAGATAAGAGCTGTGTAGGAAAATGCTTTTGTATTTTTCTGTATTTCGAATGTATCCGTCATTATAATCTTCTACGGTATTGAATTATGATGCCAATTTACTTCAAATGCATAAATGAGTTACTAAGTATTCTGTTAAAATAATTTAACGCTTATCCAATTTTTTTATAAAGAAAATCGGGCATCCATTTTAAAAGTGTCGCAATGATCCACCACCGTTTGGTGATATATGCTCTTTTCCTTTTCTTTTTTATCGCCTGGTACATTTGCATTGCAGCCTTTTGTGGTGTTGCTATCCAGAATTTCCCATTTCCTTTTGCTAAGCCGGTATCAACAAAACCCGGTTGGATATCAGTTATTACAATATTTTTTTTCAGCTTTTTTGCTTTGTAATAAAGTCCTTCCATGTAAATGCTTTCAAAAGCTTTGCTGGCACTATATGCAGGCGCCATACTATTTCCACGAGTAGATGCAATGGATGATGTACATGCTATCTGCCCATACCCCTGGTTCACTAAATAATTAAATGCATAACAAATTATCTCTACAAAGCCATTTACATTTACATCTGTTGTGCGTTTTTCAATATCCCAATCCAGTGTTTTGCTTACATCTCCATAACCGCTGTTATAAATCAGAATGTCAAGTCCATCTAATTTTTGTATCAATGTTTGCAGGTGCGGAATGTTTTCTTTTTGTGTAACATCAAAACATTCTGTTACAATATTTTTTGGAAATTTATTTTGCAAAGAAAGCAGCAGTTCATTTCTTCTTCCTGTTATTCCAACAAAATATCCCTTCTTAGCATAAATGGTTGCAAGTTCTCTTCCTATGCCGGAGGTTGCGCCTATTATGATTACTTTACCCCCTGACCCCCTGAAGGGGGAACCTGATTTTTGCATTTATTTATTGATTGTATCTCTTTCTCCAAAAATCAAACTTCCTATTCTTACCATATTACTCCCTTCTTCAATGGCAATTTTATAATCGGCACTCATGCCCATGGATAAAATTTGCAATTTGCAATTTGCAATTTGCAACTGATTGTAGCTGTTATATAATGTTTTTAAATAGCGAAATTCGTTTCTTATTGTTTCTTCATTTTCAGTAAAAGATGCCATACTCATAAGTCCGCTGATCTTTATATTTTTTAAATTTTTTAATTCAGCGCTTCCGATTATATCATCCAATTCATCTTCGTTCAATCCAAATTTCGTTTCTTCCTGTGCGATGTGTATTTGCAAAAGGCAATTGATGATCCTGTTATTTTTTTCTCCCTGTTTATTAATTTCCTGTAAGAGTTTTAAACTATCTACCCCATGTATCAATGAAACAAACTGAGCTATATATTTTACTTTATTAGTTTGAAGATGACCAATAAAATGCCATTGAATATCTTTTGGCAATGCTTCATATTTATCAACCAGTTCCTGCACATAATTCTCTCCAAAATCTCTTTGTCCTAAATCATACAAGGCTTTAATATCCTCTACAGACTTGGTTTTAGAGACGGCAACTAAATTTACCTTATCACCAATTTCAGCAAGAAGCTCTTTATATTTTTTTGTATTAATGCTCATTTTTCTTTCACGCAAAGCCGCAAAGTTATCGCAAAGCCACAAAGAAAAGCCACAAGCTCATGGCTTTTGGCTCACAGTTCTAAGCTGTAATTTTTTATATGCACATTTCTCTATAATCTTCTCCACTTCCCTCTCCCTATCGGGGGGATAGGATAGGAGAGGGGCCTTATTTTAAAATACTTCTGCTTATCACCATTCTTTGTACTTCACTGGTGCCTTCATATATCTGGGTGATCTTGGCATCTCTCATCATTCTTTCCACGTGATATTCTTTTACATATCCATAGCCACCGTGTATTTGAACCGCTTCTGTTGTAACCCACATAGCTGTTTCACTTGCAAATACTTTTGCCTGCGCTGCGCTTACTGTATAATCTAAGTTATTGTCTTTTTCCCATGCTGCTCCCAGACAAAGTAACCGGGCGGCTTCAATTCTTGTAGCCATATCAGCCAGCTTAAATTGTATTATCTGGTGATGCATAATCTCTTTTCCAAACGCCTTGCGTTGTTTTGAATATTCAATACATCTTTCATAAGCTCCGCTGGCAATGCCCAATGCCTGTGAGGCAATACCAATACGACCGCCATTTAAAGTTTTCATTGCGAACACAAAACCAAATCCATCTTCACCTATCCTGTTTTCTTTTGGTACTTTAACATCATTAAATAAAATGCTGTGTGTATCACTTCCTCTTATCCCTAATTTATTTTCTTTGGCGCCTACAGATACTCCGGGCCAGTTTTTTTCTATAATAAAAGTATTTATACCACGGCTTCCTTTGCTTACATCAGTTTGTGCCATAGCAAGATAAACCGATGCCGTACCCCCGTTTGTTATCCAGTTTTTTGTACCATTCAATAAATAATGATCCCCTTTATCTTCAGCAGTTGTTCTTTGCGAAGTGGCGTCACTTCCGGCTTCCGGCTCACTTAATAAAAATGCACCTATGTATAATTCACCATCTTTTTTACCCTGTGCAAGGTGTGTTAAATATTTTTGTTTTTGTTCTTCCGTGCCATAAGCTTCCAGTCCCCAGCATACCAAACTATTATTTACACTCATGCAAACGCTTGTGCTGGCATCAATCTTACTTATCTCTTCCATTGCTAATACGTAGCTAACTGTATCCAAACCGGCTCCGCCATATTTTGGATCAACCATCATTCCCATAAATCCAAGATCAGCCAATTTCATAACTTGTTCACGGGGAAATTTTTGTAGCTCATCTCTTTCAATTACACCTGGTAAACATTCTGTAACAGCAAAATCCCGTGCTGCCTGCTTTATCATTAACTGCTCTTCAGTAAATTGTAATTCCATAAATTTTATTAGTTGCACAAAAATAAGATAAGAGACTTAGCAGATAAGATTTTTTTACAACAGTATTCAAATCTCTTAACCTCAGTTTAGCTTAAAGCTTGCATATACCGATAATTAAAGCTTATCTTTGCTGTTCATATTCTCCCTCTTAGCTGACTAGATAATCTTCTCTTTAATGTAAAGCTCATCAGGTCTTAGGTTGTTGAGCATATAAATTTTATTAAACCATCCCGTATAAACGGGATAGTTATTATTTACATTAAACAATTATACATTGTCATTTAAAAATTTAAATTTAATTGAGCCTATATTAAAGGCTCTTACTACAGAGGGATATATTACCCCAACTCCCATACAGCAACAGGGAATACCTGTTGTATTGGAAGGAAAAGATTTGTTAGGCTGCGCTCAAACCGGCACAGGAAAAACGGCGGCATTTGCCATTCCTATTTTGCAAAATCTTTATAACAATAAGCATGAGGAACGCGGTGCCTGGAATATAAAGGCGCTGATATTAACGCCAACGAGAGAGCTTGCTATACAGATAGATGAAAGTTTTGCTGCTTACGGTAAACATACAGGACTTAAGCATTTAGTGGTTTATGGCGGCGTATCACAATACCATCAAACCAATTCACTAAGAAGAGGCGTTGATATTTTAATTGCTACTCCCGGAAGATTATTGGATCTGATTGAGCAAAGGTTCATCAGCCTGCAACACATACAAACGTTTGTATTGGATGAAGCAGATCGTATGCTGGATATGGGTTTTATCCATGATGTAAAAAGGATAATTGCTAAACTTCCTGCAAAAAGACAAACATTATTTTTCTCTGCAACTTTGCCGCAGGAAATTTCCAGTCTTTCAAAAAGTATTTTAATCAATCCTGTGAGGATAGAAGTTACACCAGCTTCTTCCACTGCTGAAAAAGTAGAGCAGGCAGTTTATTTTGTTGAAAAGAATGATAAGCGTTCTTTGCTTATTCATTTATTAAAAGATGCAACAATTAAAAGCGCTTTGGTTTTTGCAAGAACAAAATACGGGGCAGATAAAATTGCCAAAGAATTGTACAGGGCTAATATTAAAGTTGACGCAATACATGGCAATAAATCACAGGCTGCACGCCAAAAAGCCTTGACTGATTTTAAAAATGGTAAGATAAGAGTTTTGGTAGCAACTGATATTGCTGCGAGGGGAATTGATGTGGATGATCTTAGCCATGTTATTAATTTTGAATTGCCTAATGTTGCTGAAACATATATACATAGAATTGGCCGTACAGGAAGAGCAGGATTAAGCGGTATTGCATTATCTTTTTGCGATGTAGAAGAAAGGGAATATTTAAGAGATATTAATAAACTAATTACACAAAATATCCCTGTTATTGAGGATCATCCTTTTCTAAGCCCGACAAGATTTGTACAAGCGCCTGTAGTTCAAAAAAATCCTATGTCAAGAAGGCCTGCATCACATGCAAACTTCAGGAGAACAAGAGGCTGGAGCCAGAGCAGGTAATATGAATAGAGGAAAAGTTATTAATGAATTGCCGGTCATTTAACCGGCAATTTTTTTTAAAAGAATTTTGTATTTTGTGTTGTTCATATTTTTTATTTTCATAAATACAATAAAAATTTTATGGGGAAAAAAGACAATAGGGTAGATGTATATATTGCCAAAGCCGCTCCGTTCGCTCAGCCAATACTAAATCATCTTAGTGAACTTGTTCATAAAGCTTGCCTTGATGTAGAGGAAACTATTAAATGGAGCTTCCCAAATTTTAATTACAAAGGTACCTTTTGCTGAAGGTAAAGGACGCAATTGGAAATATGAGCGGAAATAAAAACGGCACCTGCTAAGAACAAGTGCCGCATCATATATAAACTTTCATAAGTCTCCCCTTCGGGGAGATTTAGTGGGGCTTTTATTTTGCTTTTGCTAACGCTGCCTGGCCGATCATATTATCCATAACCTTAATGGTTTCATTAATATAGATATCATCACTCACTCTTTTTAAGAGTTGCTTATTCTTTTCTATCTTGTCTTTATCAGATTGAATAGTTGCCACATCTGCTGCAATGTTAGTTACATTAAGATCAACATTTAACTTGCTCAGGCTATCCAGTTGCTTTACTACTGTTCTCATTTGTTTCAGATCATCTCTATATTTTTTAAGATTCAATGAAAATGATTTGTCTGAATTTTTATCGAGCAATTGGATATCATCCCTTATTAATTTAAAAGTAGTATTGGTGTTAAGTTGCTGGTTGGTTTTAGCTATCAGCGCATTTACATCATACCCCGGATTCCACGGATTATAATTTGCTTTTGAAATTACATCCCAGCTTAATGCATCAGGATTATCTTTTTCCCTGATTTTTAAATACTCCCATTTGTCAGGAACAACTATATCAGGGGTAACGCCTTTTAATTGTGTAGTGCTTCCATCTATCCGGTAAAATTTTCTAAAAGTTAGTTTCACATCTCCAAGCCCTTCCGTTACCGGCTTTTTAAAGAAAATATTTTCCGCTTCCGGATCAAGAGAAACACTTCTTTGCACAGTGCCCTTTCCGTAAGTAGAAGAGCTGCCAATTATAATTCCTCTTTTATAATCCTGAATTGCAGCAGCAAATATTTCTGAAGCGGACGCACTCAACTCATCAACCATAACAGTGAGCGGACCGGAATACAATACATTCTTATCGCGGTCACTTAAAACCATTGGCTTTTCATCTCTTCCTTTTACCTGGCAAATAGGCCCATCCTCAATAAAAAGACCTGCCATATCAACCACATCATATAATGAACCACCACCATTACTACGAAGATCCATTACAATACCTTCAACATTTTCTGCTTTTAACTTTTCAATTTCCTTAGCCACATCAACTGCGCATCTCCTGCCCTGAGGGTCATCAAAATTTGCATAGAATTCAGGTAAATAAATGTAGCCGATCTTATGAGTTCCGTTAACGATTGCACTTTTTGCATATGTGTCATCAATATTTATTTTGTCTCTTAACAAGCTTACTACTTTGGTTGAACCATCCGGTTTTCTTAAAGTAAGCTTTACTTCTGAACCTTTATCAGCACCCCTGATTAATTTAACTGCATCCGTAACTGCATAACCCGTTACATCAACAGGCTCATCTTTACCTTGTGCTATTTTTATTATCTCATCTTCAACAATTATATTTCCTGATTTCCATGCCGGACCTCCTGTAACCAAACTTGCAATTTTTATTTTGCCATCATCTTCCTTTAACTGTGCACCAATTCCATAAAATGATCCGCTCAGTAATTCATCAAATGAGCGTTTATCAACCGGTGCAAAATAAGTTGTATGAGGATCCATAGTGCTTGTGATCGCATTAACAAAATCACTGAACATTACATCAGGATTATTATGATTTTTTAATGTGGAAAAGTAACGATCCATTTGTTTTGTGATCTGCATTCTTGCCTCTCTTTCCAAAGCTGTGTCTGCTTTTACCACATATCCTGCTTTACCGGTATTTTTTTCTCTGTCATCCAACAATTCAGAATACCTTCCAAGAACAAGATATTTAAGCCTCTTTCTGCCGTAGTCATACCTTTCTGATTCATTTTTTGGAAAAGTGCGTTTATCACCATCCATTATAATAGTTTCGTCCGAAGTAAAAGTGAAGGGTTTGGAAAGAATTTCTTTATAGGATTTTATTATCTCATCTAAACGGCTAACGTACACATTGTTGATAGCATAGTAAGATTCCAGATTATCCCCATGAATTTCATCATCGATCTTTGTTTCATATTTTTTAAAGCCATCTATATCTTTTTGCAGAAAAATGAACTTATCAGGATCAAGGTCTTCAATATATTTTTTAAATACCTCTTTTGAAAAATTATCATCAATTTTTTTCGGACTGTAATGTCCCTGTTCCAAAACAATACCTACATTACGAAGTATCTTTTCATTTTTGGTTCTTGGGTTATCATTGCTGCCATCGCCCCTGCCCATTGTTTTAAATGTAAAGAATAGTCCGGCGCCGATCAATAAAAATAATATAGGAAGAAATTTTTTGCTCATAATAAATTTCATTAAGTTGTACATACGTAAAAATAAAACAAATTGATTTTGATAATTGAAAGTACTCTGTTTAATTAACAAAGGTTTTATAAATAGGATGTATGGCAAAATATCTGCCAGAGATATTTAAAGTCACCTGATGATACCAGGAGCATTTGTTAAATAAAAAATCCCAAACATAAGTTCAGGATTTTTTTTGAGTGGATGATGGGGCTCGAACCCACGACCCTCAGAATCACCCCGAAGTTTCGTCCCGAGAATTCGGGATAAACCAACTGAGCTAATTTACCTGTTAATTCTGAAGTTTCAGAATCAATAAATCTTTGCAAAAAGATTTTACTCTTTTGTTTCTTAATAAATTTTTCTAATCTTATAGCATCAGCTTCATTATTTCTGCACTCAAATATTGCCTTGATAAACCATGGTCGATGTTTTGAAGTATAGGTATTTTTTTCAGACTCGTTATGTTGTCTTAACCTGCGCTGATAATTATTAGTGTATCCAACATAATACAAGTCCGATGTTTGGGAATATAAAATGTAGATATAATACAAAACTTTTTTTGGGTGGATGACGGGGCTCGAACCCGCGACCCTCAGAATCACAATCTGATGCTCTAACCAACTGAGCTACAACCACCGTTTATGAGTGTCAAAAATAATTAAAAAATTATACCTGATAAAAATTACATTTTGCACGGGCTGTATTATGTTGTTTCTTTGTCACGTTTTTTTTATGCATTGGTATAATTATCTCATTACAATTTTATTGTCAGGCTTTATTGGATATGGCATTATCTGGTTTGCAATAAAGCTGCTGTTTCATCCGAGGAAGGCTGTAAATATTTTTGGATATAAATACCAGGGAATATTTCCAAAAAATAAAATTAAGATAGCAGAAATGCTGGGGCACTTAAGTACTGAGCTATTGCCCTTTGCTGATATTGAACAAAGAATTACCAGTGCAGATAATCTTGAAAAACTAAAGCCCGAAATCGAAAGGCATATTGATACATTCCTTAATAAAAAATTAAGAGATGTGTTCCCCATACTTTCTAAATTTATTGGTGAACGAACAACCAACCAGCTTAAGGAAGCTTATATGAATGAATTGGAAACAATGTTTCCTGCATTAATGAATCAATACATGCAACAACTTAAAAATGATATTGACCTTGAAAAAATTGTTGTAGAGAAAGTAACAGGCTTTTCAAGTGAAAAGTTAGAGGGTATCTTAAAAAAAATCACAAAAAAGGAATTTCAATTTCTAAAAGTAGCCGGCGCAGTATTTGGCTGCCTGATAGGTATAATACAAGTGGTCTTTAATATTCTTACTCCATAAATTAGCTGTCAATACCTGCTTATTACCACTCATACATAATTACAATTTTGCTTTTCAACTTTGTTTCACCTTTGCGCCGCATTTAGTAATTAATACCTGCTGATTAAATTTTTTAAATTATGAAAAAGGGTTTTTTAACTGTCATTTGTTTTCTAACAGTGTTAGTTTTATTTGCACAAATGCCCGGCGGCAATCGTGGATTGGGTGGGCAAAGCATGAATGTTGGGCATTTTTATGGAAAGATAATTGACTCAACTACCAATAAACCTTTAGAATCTGTTTCTGTTCAGTTAATACAGAATAAATTAGATACTGCAACCAAAAAAAGAAAAGATGTTGTAATAGCAGGTATGCTTACAGATAAAAAAGGAAATTTTTCCTTAGAAAATTTACCTGTAGTTGCCACATTCAAATTAAAAATTACAGGAATTGGTTATAAAACGATTGAACAAAAAGTTTTTTTTAACATTAAGATGGGCGGTGATATGAGCCAGATGATGAATGCAGTTGATAAAGACCTTGGCAATATAAAGCTGGAAACAGATACAAAACAACTTGCTGAAGTTAATATAACCGGTACAAAGAGTTTGTTCCAAATGGGGATTGACAGGAAAATTTTTAATGTAGATAAAAATTTAACCAGCGTAGGCGGCACTGCTGTAGATGTAATGAAAAGTGTACCATCAGTTAATGTTGATATTGACGGAAATGTCACCCTTCGCAATGCACCTCCGCAAATATTTGTTGATGGAAGGCCAACTACACTTACACTTGACCAGATACCTGCAGATGCTATACAAAGTGTTGAGATCATTACAAACCCTTCTGCAAAGTTTGATGCTTCCGGTGGTGGTTCAGGTATTTTAAATATAGTTTTAAAGAAAGCAAGAAAAACAGGTTATAGCGGCAATGTAAGAGCAAATGTTGATTCACGTGCCCGTGTTGGTTTTGGTGGAGACTTTAATGCCAAGCAGGGAAAGATCAATTTTTTTGCCAATACAATGTTTGCCCAAATAAAATCTATCAGCAATGTACAATCAACCCGTACTGATTTTTTAAGCAATGGAAATACTGTCTTTTTAAATCAAACTGACGCTCCTGTAAATAAAGGTTCGTTTGCTTTTGTAAGAGGAGGCCTTGATTTTTTTGCAGATATCCGAAACACATTTACTGTTGCCGGCGCTTATGTTAAAGGAAATTTTAACAGCGAGGATATGATCAATATAGAAAGAGATACAAATTATATAAATTCAATTTCAAAAGAAACCGGTTTAAGAGGCAGTGCAGGAAATTTTTCCTTTCGCAATTATGGATCTACATTTAGTTACAAGCACAATTTTGCAAATGCCGGTAAAGAATTAACTGCAGACGTTAATTATAATCGCAGCAAAAATGATAATAATGGATTGTATCAAACCCAATTCTTTTATAATAACAGCAATCCAAAAGGTCCTATGGTAAAGGAACAATCGTTGGGTGGTGGAGAAACTAAATTTTTAACTGTGCAGACTGATTTTGTTAACCCGATAACAGATAAAATAAAATTGGAAATGGGAGCAAGAGCAGCCATCAGAAATTATAGCAGCTTTAGTAATAACCTTTTCTTTAATTCTGTTACCGGTACTTATGATGCCATAACTGGCCTCAGCAATAATTATAAATTTAAGGATGAGGTATATGCTGGTTATGTAACTTTTACCCAGTCGATAAAAAACTTTACCTACCAGTTAGGTGCAAGAATTGAAAGTTCAAAATATACAGGAACACAGATAGATAAAAATCTAACTTTCGCCAATCAATATCCTTTTAGCTTTTTTCCAAGTGTTTTTTTAACGCAGAAAATTAATGACAAGCAAAGCCTGCAGTTAAATTATTCAAGAAAAATAAACAGGCCTAATTTCTTCCAGTTGATACCGTATATAGATTTTAGTGATTCTCTTAATCTTAGCAAAGGCAATCCAAATCTTATTCCCGAGTTCACCAATTTGCTTGAGTTCTCTTACCAGGTTGATCTTGATAAAGGAAATAGCTTACTGGGAACTGTATATTACAGAAATACAAATGATCTTATAACACGCTATCAATACAGGGATAAAAATCCCAATGCAGCAAGAACTGATTCTGTTATTATAAACAGTTTTGCCAATGCCAATAATTCATATGCTTATGGATTGGAATTAACCGGAAAAATTAAACCTGCAACTTTTTGGGATATAACTGCAAATATGAATTTATATAATTCAAAAATTAACGGGAATAATATTCAAAATAATTTAGAGGCCCAGCAGGTTAGCTGGTTTGGAAAACTTAATAACAGTTTTAAATTACCCAAAAATTATTCAATACAATTCACGGCAAATTACCAAAGCAAAACTATTTTGCCGAGCAGCGGGAGCGGAGGTAATCGTGGTGGTGGTATGATGTTTGGTGGTGGACAATTATCAACAGCCAATGGATATATAAAACCTAATTATGGATTTGATATTGCATTTAGAAAAGATTTTCTGAAGAACAATGCTGCATCACTTACTTTAAGTATAAGTGATATTTTTAGAACCAGAGTTTACAGCACGCATTCTGAATCAGTTTATTTTGTACAGGATAATATTCGCCGCAGAGATCCCCAGGTAGCACGTTTAAACTTTAACTGGCGCTTTGGTAAATTTGATGTGTCCCTTTTCAAGCGTAAAAATTTAAAAGGTGAGCAGGAAGGAATGCAAAATGGTATGCAGGGAATACAACAATAATTTTTTTTATTAAACTATCTATATTGGCTTAGTTATTGACGGTATTAATTGAATAAGGAATATTATTATCAAAAATGAATGCTATTTTTACTAACACTAAAACAATCACACAATGAAACAGTTAACTAAAGCATTTTCTTACAAAGCCATTGTAACATTTTTAATGCTAACTTTTATGCAGGCACTTGCCTTTGCACAGGATAGTACCGGGGGTGGCAGCAGCAGTTCAAGCTCTAACACATCAACTACAACTACTACACAGGAAACATGGTATTCTCAGCCGTGGGTATGGATTGTAGGTGGTGCAGTATTATTATTGCTTATTGTGGCTTTAATGCGTGGTAATAGTAATTCAGGTACACGTTCGGATAAAGTTACTGTAACAAAATCTGTAAAGACAGATACTGACGTTTAAATAAATATTGAGGAAGAAAAAAAGGTAGCTGCGGAAATACGTGGCTATTTTTTTGCCGGGTGAATGATAGGATAATAGTTAGCATTAAAAATTATTATTATGTGATCTTCTTTTTTAAAATATTTTTAATAAAAATATTTTTTATTAGTTTGAATGGTGCTGTAATAAAGCCTACTACTACTT
>Ga0066793_10000114_pt1 | contig 25666 bp, 20 predicted proteins | sample PersoiDNA2013189_FD_83876 | JGI IMG/M metagenome (GOLD analysis project Ga0066793, IMG submission 83876) | Permafrost soil microbial communities from the Arctic, to analyse light accelerated degradation of dissolved organic matter (DOM) -... | ecosystem: Environmental > Terrestrial > Soil >... | reverse complement strand
GTCGGAAGGTTCGAGTGTTCATAACGTTGCCCTGGCGCCGTTGAAGCACGGAATTAGCGCAGGTTAAATACTACGCTCCCAATATTAAAGTGCGCTGAATACAACATTAAAACGCATAAGGCGATTAACTATGTAGCCAGTGGCCTATTCTTAATTCTGGGCACGGTATTTATCTTTCGCGCCCTTCACCAGGCGAGTTAGCGATGGCGACGTTCGGATACGAGGAGCTGTCCCGTGCGCCATTGTTGGTCGATAGGACACGGTCCGTTTGCTCTGAAACGCGGTCCGTTTTCCAGCTCCAGCTGCTCATCGGCGCGAACGGACCATTGCTCACGCGGTGGCGTCCGAATCCTAATCGTGAGCGAACGTCGATCGACCGGAATCCATGAACGGGTTCCGGCCACGCGATTCCGAACGGCGGCGCCTCAATGAAGTGGGAGCCCCGTTCGAATTGTCGGCATCTCGTCATGCGCGCCGCGATCGCTCACTTCAACAGTGTCACGCCGCCGTTGAATTTTAGCAGCAGCTGCAGGGCTGCCTCGGAGGTGATCCATTTCATCGCTCTCAGCATCGGCGACGCACGGTTTGCGGCCTCTAATTCGGATCAGCCGCGGAAGGCCAGGTGGAGCCGGCGGCAGGTTGGGCGGCTTCAAATCGCTTCCGGCAGCCACCTTCGCCCAATATCCTTTAGCCGGAAGTGGGATGGCCGTACGCCGGCACACCTTTGCTAAACCCACATCCGAGATTCCCAAGCGAGTAGCCACTTCGGATACTGGTGCCTCCCATACGAGGCGATAGAGGACTTCGCGCTCGAGATAATGAGCCCGGCTCGCCGGTATCGGCGCATCTGCTGGCGGGAGACTGGCGGTCGGCTGGATTTCATAGCAGGCCGGCGCCTGTGTGTCCGGCAACGAGGGTAGGAAGCTCAACACCTGTCGTCCGTGGCGAGTCAGTGCCTGCTCCCGCTGCTGCGTTTGGAAGTACGCATAGCCTGCCGTCGTCTTGATGTCTTTGTGATTCAAGACCGATCCCACCAAATGCAGCGACGAACCATCTTGCACCAGCCAGCTGCCGACGGTGCGGCGCACGTCGTGTAATCGAATATCCGGCATATTTGCTTTCGTACGCATCCTCACCCAGGCCTTTCTAAGGTTGACCAAGGGGGTGCTTGGGACCGCGCCACAAATGATGTGGCGGTTATCGTCCCTGCGCGGGATTTTGGTGAGGCGATCGATGGCTGCTTCGCTCAATGGGGCCAACATCGGCTCGCCGTTTTTGGTGACGCCGATCGAGAGCGTCTTGAATGCCCAGTCGACATCGGACCACTTGGCGCGCAACAGTTCGTTAACACGAAGCCCCGTAAGTAATAGCAGCCAAATAGCATGTCGGGCGAATTCGTTGTCCTCAGCTTCCAGCGCGGCTAATAGGCGCGGCATCTCGGCTGCCGTCACGTAGCGGCGACGCTTCGCAATCGGAAAGAAGACCAGACCCGAGGCGGGATTAGGCTTGGTTTCCAGGACCAGTTTCGCCGTCTTTCCCCAATTGAACATCTTGCGCACGATCTTCACGAAGTTGTTCGCCTCCGCTGGGGCCGTCACGCCTTTCGCGGCATGAATCGCTTCGATCTCCGGCGTGGTCACCGCAGTCACTCGCCATGCACCGAGCTTCGGCAGTAACAATCGCCGCAGCACGGATTCGTCATGCCGCCAGGACTTCTTTTTGAGCCGTGCGTGCTTTTCCACGTACGCCGTGGCGAGAGTTCTGATTGTGACCGTCGCTCGTTCTTCGTCCGACATCGCTTGGGGGTCCAAATGATCGGCCACTTGGCCGAGATATCGTTTGGCTTTGCGCCGCGCCTCATCCAGCGTTAGGACGTCCGCGCGCCCGAGTGAAGCTAGTCGTTTGCGCTGGCTCACTCGATAAGAGCAGACGTAGACTCGCTTACCGCTGCTGTAGAGGCGTAGTCCGAATCCTGGCAATCCCTCATCCCAATAAATGCATTGCGCTTTGCCGGTGCCGATATACGGTATGGAACGGACGGTATCCTGACGAAGTTTGACGTTGGGCATGCTGGAATTAGCCTACAAAGGAGTGACCAGGGAGTGACCATCCCAGATCGCTTTCGAGGCATCACGGTACATACCCAGCGCGCAAGGTGCAATCTAACTTATTGAAAAGTAAGGCGTAGCGCAGGAGAGACAAGCCAGGCGCAGTACGTCAAACGTTCTCCGAAGCTGCAGGTCGCTGGTTCGAATCCAGTCGGGCGCGCCATTTCGCTCAAAGGCGACCTTTCTCTAGTGGCGCTTTTCGCTCGCGACCAGGTCGGTGATGAGCTGGATGAGCTCAGGATGGCCGCCGGCTTTGCCGACGTCGGTCACGTACTTGCCGTTCACGACGATGAGCGGTACACCGTCGACGTGATAGCGCGCCGTGAGCTCCTCGGCACGCGCCAGATTCGAGCTCACCGTGAACGAGTTATAGGCAGTCTTGAATGCTTCCGCGTTGATGCCCTGCGCCACCGCGAATTTCAGCTGCATGTTCATGGTCTGCACGTCGTCGTTGCCGACCAGCATGTTGTGCTCGTCGTGGATCGTTTCGAAGACCTTCTGATCAAGGTCAGAGCGCTGCAGCGCCTGCAACGTATAAAAAAGATGTGCATGCGCGCGGTGCACCGGACCCCACATGACGGGGATGCGCACGAACTCGACATACGCCGGCTTCTTCTTGGCCCAGCTTTGCATATAGGGCTCAAGATCAAAGCAGTGCGGGCAGGCATACCAGAAGACTTCGATGACCTCGACCTTGTCGGGTCCGACGCTCGTCGGCTGTGCCGGTACGATCGGCAGGTAGTTTGTGCCCGCCTTCCAGCGGCCACCCGGCAGCTGTTGATCCGCCGGCATCGCGGCCAGGCGCTCAAGCTGTGTATCGCCGCGTTCCTCTGTGGTGGTTTCCGCAGGCACTGGCACGTGCGCCGTTTCCGGTTGTGCCGCTGGGACAGCGGGCGCGGGTGTCGCGGCGCGCGGCGCAGTGATTCCGGGGGATGTCAGGGATGTGGACGCTTCGGGCGTGGCATGGCCGCAGGCGACGAAGCTCAAAGCAAGAAACGCCGTAAGCGCAAGGGGTCGAAGCATGGTGGAACGCCTCAATTTAGCGCAGGCCCTGCAGGTAGGATGCAAGGTTGCGAATTTCATCGGGGGCTAAGCGTTTGGCGATCGTCGCCATGATGTAGCCATTGGGGCTCGCATGGTTTTCGGCGCTCGCGCCCGAATAGCGGCTGCCCTGCGCGTAATCGTTCAGCTGCTTCATCGTGTAGACCGATTGCTGGCCGCGAAGTGCCGGATAGCCCGCCGAGGGATTGCCGCGCCCGATGGGCCCATGGCAGGCGGTGCAGGCGGGAATGTTGCGGCTCGTATCGCCGCGCAGGTACAGCGTCTGCCCCAACTTCCAGTACGAGGGATCCGCTTCGAGGCCGGTCGGCGTTTGCGCGGCAAAGAACACGGCGAGGTCGGCGATGTCGGTGTCGGAGAGGCCGGCCGCAAGCGCCGTCATCACCGGGTTGTCGCGCACATGCGCGCGAAACAGGCGCAGCTGTTCGGCCGCATAGAGCGCGCTCTGGCCGGCAAGCGTCGGCCACGCGGGATTTGCGCTATTGCCATTGGGGCCGTGGCAAGCGAAACAAAGCGCCGCCTTGCCTGCGCCGGCCTGCACCGAACCGTGGTCATAAGGCGATGCGGCAGGTGCGGCTGGCGCGGTTGCGATCCAAGCCAGGAGTACCAAACTCCATACGGCGGCGGCTATCTTTCTCTTCGGCATCGTTGCGTTTTCCGCATCCTCAAGGACTTGTGCGAGGGCGGCAAATTGTACACTAGAGTTCGCAAAAGCTTGGCAGCCTCGGGTCGTGCGCGATGAGTCGATTTCCCGATGTCCGGTTCCTCATCAGCGCCGCGGCGGCGGCACAGTTTCCGCCCGACAACGGCGCAGAGGTCGCCTTCGCCGGTCGCTCGAACGCCGGCAAGTCGAGCGCCATCAACGCCATCGTGCAGCGACGTGCGCTCGCGCGCACCAGCAAGGCACCCGGAAGAACGCGCCTTCTGAACTTCTTCGAAGTGATGCCCCACGGCCGCATCGTGGATTTGCCGGGCTACGGCTACGCAAGCGCGCCGGAAAGCGAACGGCGCACCTGGGCGCCCCTCATCGACGCGTTGCGCGCGCGTCGCTCGCTCTCGGGATTGTTTCTGATCGTCGACGCGCGCCGCGGAATCTCTGCGAGCGATCAGGGACTCATTGCGTGGGCGGATCCAGGCGAACGCGGGGTGCATGTGCTGTTGTCAAAAATTGACAAGCTCACCAGAAGTGAAGCTGCGCGCGCTTTGCAGGCCGCGAGCGCTCAAGTCGCCGCTGCAGTGAGCGTGCAAATCTTCTCTGCGCACGCATCCACGGGCGTCGCCGCGGCGCAGGGCAAGCTTGCAGAGTGGCTGGCAAACAAAAAGACCCCGGTGTCCTCCAACGAGGACACCGGGGCAGACTAACCCGGCACAGATCTTGTGAACCGGGTTGACCCGCCTAGGGAGGGAAGCGGGGAGCGCTTGAGACGCTCAAGAAAATTAGACGTGCGGCGGTGCGCGAAGTTCCGGATATTACGCCGCGAATTTTGCCAAGCGGATCAGGGACTTCTCGCCAAAGCTACGCCCTCGGCGTTACAGGAAGGTCCAGATCGCAGCCACCGTATACATCGAGAGCCCGTCGGTATGCCTGACCCCGAAGGCGTCGTATTCGAACCTTGCGGCGAACGCGCCGAAATTCACCTGTGAGCCGCCGCCGTACGCGAATTCCGTGCCGTGATCGTTGAAGGCGAAGATCTGCCCGCCACCCGCCATGTTGCCGTCGAGCTGCCAGCGCGTAAGCCCGGCCTTTGCGAAGACGTCAAAAAATGGGATTGGAAGAAAGGCCACCCCGTAGGCGCCAAACGCTTTGGCATTGGCGCTCGCGGTGCCGAGCCCGAAATTCCTCCTGTCGCTGCCGAAGTCCATGTAGTTCGCCTCGACCGCGAACCAGTCGATCGGACGAAAGCCAACGATGGCTTTCCATGATGCGTTGTTGGAAGCGAGACTGAAGCCGGAGCCGAAAAGATTATCGAGATTGCTCTTGCCCACGCCCGCGCCGACGTACAGGCCGTCCGCCGCGTGCGCGGCCGTCGCGATGAGACCAAGAGCCGCCGCCAGTAGAATTTTTCGCATGAGCTATCTCCTTCGCCGCTACCCTCAAGGTGAACACCGCCGCGCTTAAGATCATGCTGGCCCGGTCGGCGGCCACTAGTGGGCTTCGTCCCAGTTCAGGCCGACTCCAATGTGAATACGAAGTGGCACCTTGAGTTCCGCGGCACCCGCCATTTGTTCACGCACGGCCTCGCTAACTGCTTCGCGCGCATCCGCGCGCACCTCGAGCACGAGCTCATCGTGAACCTGCATCACGATGCGCGCGGCGAAGTCCGCGCCGCGACACCAGGCGTCCACGCCGATCATCGCGCGCTTGATGATGTCGGCGGCGGTGCCCTGCATGGGCGCATTGATGGCGCTTCTTTCCGCAGACTGTCGCAGCTGCTGATTGCTCGAGCGGATGTCGGGGAGGTAAAGCCGCCTGCCGTACACCGTTTCCACAAAGCCGTTGGCGCGCGCCTGCACGCGCGTGTCATCCATGAAGCGCTTCACGCCTGGGTAGCGCGCAAAGTAGAGATCAACATATTTCTGCGCCGCGCCGCGGTCTATGCCGAGCTGGCGCGCGAGCCCGAATGGCGACATGCCATAAATCAGACCAAAGTTGATGGTCTTCGCCAAGCGGCGCTGATCGGCGTTTACCGCATCCAAGGCGACGCCAAAGACTTCCGCGGCGGTCGCGCAGTGCACATCAAGATCGGCGGCGAACGCGGCGAGCAGTCCCGCATCGTCGGAAAGGTGCGCCATGATCCGCAGCTCGATCTGCGAGTAATCCGCCGCCATCAGCACATATCCCGGAGGCGCAATGAATGCCTGGCGGATCCGCCGCCCTTCGGCGCGGCGGATCGGGATGTTCTGCAGATTGGGGTCGGATGAGGACAGGCGGCCGGTCTGCGCTACGGCTTGGTGGTAGGACGTATGGATCCGGCCCGTGCGCGAGTTGATCTGTTGTGGCAGCTTATCCGTATAGGTGGACTTCAATTTCGCCAGCGTGCGGAAGTCGAGCACCGTGCGCGGCAGATCGTACGAGGCTGCAAGCTCCTCCAACACATCCTCGGCGGTTGAGGGCTGACCGGTCGGCGTTTTGCGCAGCACCGGCAGCTGCAGTTTTTCAAACAGCACCTGCTGCAGCTGCTTTGGCGATTCGATGTTGAAGGGCATGCCGGCTTGCGCCTGTGCGAGCTGCAAAAGCTCTGCGAGCTGCGTTGCGATGCTGCGGCTTTGCGCTTCGAGGAGCTCGCGATCGATGAGCACTCCATGGTGCTCCATATTGAGGAGTATCGGCACGAGTGGCTGTTCGATTTCCTCGTAGAGGCGCTCGAGCGCGGGCACCCCCTGAATCATCGGCCATAGCGCCCGGTGCAGCCGCAGCGTCACATCGGCGTCCTCGGCTGCGTACTCGGCGGCGCGCTCGATCGGCACCTCATTGAAGCCCAACTGCTTTGCGCCCTTGCCCGCAACATCCTCGTATTTGATGGTGGTGACGCCCAAATAACGCTGCGCGGTCGAATCCATGTCGTGTCGCGTTGCGATGCTGTTCCAGACGTAGGATTCGAGCATGCTGTCGTAACGCATGCCGGCAAGTCGGATGCCGTGATTACAAAGGACGTGCGCGTCGTATTTGAGATGGTGTCCGACTTTGGGAAGCTCCGGATCTTCAAGGAGCGGCTGCAAGGCGGCAAGCACCCGCTCGCGATCCAGTTGCTCGGGCGCACCGGCGTAGTCGTGCTTCAACGGCACGTAGGCTGCAGTTCCCGGCTCGACGCACAAGGACACGCCCACGATTTCTGCTTTCATGTAGTCGAGGCTTGTCGTTTCAGTGTCGAACGCGACGAGCGGCGCATTGCGCAGCAATTGCAGCCAATGCTCGAGACGTTCCCACGAGCTGATGGTTTCGTAGTTTCGCGCGACGCGCGTGGACGTCTCTACCGGAGTCGCGCTTGGCAGCGGCGCTTCATCGGCAACGCTTCCCGCTCCGAGCTGACGCAGGAGCGCGCGCAGCTCATAACGGGTGTAGAGCTCGCGCAGTTGTCCGACGTCGGGCTCGGCCGGTCGCAGCTCTGCAGGCTGCAGCGGCAGCGCAAGATCAGTGTGCAGCCGCGCAAGACTTTTCGACAGCGCCAGCGTCTCAAGTCCGGCGCGCAGATTATCTCCCACCTTGCCTTCGATTTCGGCCACGCTCGCGATGAGTGCATCGAGCGTACCGAACTGGGCGAGGAGTTTTGCCGCGGTCTTGGGACCTACCTTGTCGATGCCGGGAATGTTGTCGGAGCTGTCGCCGACGAGGGCCAGATAATCGACGATCTGCTCCGGATAGACATCAAATTTGGCCTTCACTCCCGCGCGATCAAGCGTGGTATTGCTCATGGTATTGACGAGCGTGATGGACTCGTTGACGAGCTGTGCCATGTCCTTGTCGCCGGTGGAGATCAGTACTCGCTGCCCCGCGCTTGCGGCGCGACACGCTAAAGTGCCGATGACATCATCAGCCTCGACGCCCGCGATACGCAGTAGCGGCAGTCCCTGTGCGCGGATGATCAAAAGTAAGGGCTCGATCTGCGCGCGCAGATCATCCGGCATCATCGGCCGGTGCGCTTTGTACTGCGCAAACAGATCGTCGCGAAAAGTCCTGCCGGGGGCATCGAAGACCACGGCAATGTGCGCCGGGCGATACTCCTTCAGGAACTTCAAGAGCATATTCAGAACGCCGAGCACGGCGCCCGTCGGCTCGCCGCGCGAGTTCGAGAGCGGCGGCAAGGCATGGAAGGCCCGGTACAGGTACGAGGAGCCGTCAAAGAGTACTAAATCGGCAGGAGTGCTCATGGTGCGTGCGCGCGTGGGTCTCGACAGTATAGCGAATGCGCGTCCCCGCCCGAGCTCGTGTCAACGGTAGAGCATTTGGCGCGCTGTACGAATCATTGGGTTTTCGACGGACGCAAGAGATGGATGACCCCGCACTAGCCGCAATTGCCGCAAACCGCTTCGGGCTCGGAGCGCGACCGGGCGAGCTTGCGCGCGTGGGCAAGGATCCGCGCGGCGCAGTGGGTGCGCAGTTGGCGGGTGGCGCACCGCAGCTGCAGGACGCGGCGCTCAAGAGCTCGGCCGATATATTGTCGCAGGCGCTGCAGCTGCGGCGCGAGCGGCGTGCCGCACGCACGGATGCTTCCGCAAACGCCGACGCTGCCGCCGTCATGAAGGTCGCACAACTGTATAAGCCCATCTACGCTGACGAGACCAGCGCCCGGATCCGCGCGGCGCTTGCCACCGAGCGGCCGTTCGTCGAGCGGCTCACCTATTTTTGGAACAATCACTTTGCGATTTCGGTCGATAAGGCGGTGGTGCTGGGGCTTGCCGGCAGCTTCGAGCGCGAGGCAATCCGGCCGCACGTGCTCGGCAGCTTCTCGGAAATGCTGCTCGCCGCCACGCGCCATCCTGCGATGCTTCTGTATCTCGACAATCAAATCTCCATCGGTCCGCACTCACAGCTCGCCGAGCGCGCCGCGCGCCACGCGAGTGAGCGCCGCCTCGGCATCAATGAGAATCTCGCACGCGAGATTCTCGAGCTCAGAACGCTCGGCGTTGCGGGCGGCTACACACAAGCAGACGTCACGAGCTTTGCGCAAATTCTTACTGGCTGGTCGATCGGCGCGGAATCGGGGCGTCTTGCCGACGGTAAGTCCGGAGAATTCGTGTTTCGTCAGGAGATGCATGAGCCGGGCGCGCAGCATGTGTTGGGCAAACGCTACGCGGAGGACGGCGTCGCGCAGGGCGTCACAGTGCTTTCCGACTTGGCCCAGCATCCGGCCACCGCGCACTTCATCGCGACGAAGCTTGCGCGCCATTTCATCGCCGATGAACCCCCGCAACGGGCGATCGAACACCTTACGCGCGCCTTTCGCGACAGCCGCGGCGATCTGCCTACACTGTACGGCGCGCTCATTGCTCTGCGGGAGTGCTGGGCGCAGACTTTCGCGAAGTTCAAGACGCCTGCCGAGTACATTATCTCGAGCCTGCGTGGCCTTGAGCTTCCCGAGAACTTTGCGGACAAGGCGCGCGCTGCATTCGCTCTTCTCGGCCAGCGTATTTACGCTCCGGGCTCGCCTGCGGGTTGGCCTGACCGGAGTGCCGACTGGGACGGGGCCTCTGCTGTGTTGAAGCGCATCGAGTGGGCAGATGCGCTGGGCCAGAAAATGGGTACGCATCGCGATGCCGCGCAGCTTGCGCCCGAGTGGTTGGGCGCCGGGATGAGCGCGGCGACGCAGACCTCGATCGCGCGCGCCGCGAGCGGCTCGCAGGCGCTGACTTTGCTTCTGACTGCGCCAGAGTTCATGCGCCGCTAGGAGAGTGACTATGCGACTCATCAAACGACGTGAGTTTCTGGCCGGCGCTGCGCTTGCAACCGGCGGCATGCTGCTGACGACCGGTATCGCGTTTGCAGGTAGCGGGACGCGTAGGCGCTTCGTGTTTGTCATTCTGCGCGGCGCACTCGATGGTCTTGCCGCAGTCCCTCCCTATGGGGACGCTGATTACGCACGGCTGCGCGGTGAAGTCGCGCTCGCCGCCCCGGGTGCGCCCCGCGGTGCGTTGCAGCTCGATGGGCTTTTTGGACTGCACCCAAGCCTTGCCTTCCTGCACGAGTCATTTGCTGCTCAGGAGCTCGTGGTTTTTCACGCCGTCGCGACACCGTACCGTGAGCGCTCGCATTTTGATGGCCAGGACGTGCTCGAAAATGGCTGTGCACGGGCCCACGCGGTGCAGACGGGTTGGATTAACCGGGCGCTTGCGGCGCTGCCGCCGAATCACGCCGTGCGCCGCGGCGAGCTCGGGATTGCGCTTGGGCAGAACGTACCACTCGTGATGCGCGGACCTGCGCCGGTTGCATCCTGGTCGCCGTCGCATTTGGCAGCGCTCGATGAGGATACTTTGCAGCGCATTACCGATCGGTATTCGACCGATGCGCTCCTGTCACAACGGCTGGCGGATGCGCTCGCTACCCAGTCGGTGGCGAGCGCGGCTTTAGATGAACCGCTGATGGACGGCGCTGCCGATGAGCGTGTGCCGGCGCAGCTTCTGGCGCAGCGCGAGGCGGGCAACATTCGCCGCGGCGCCCCCTATAAGGAGATCATTCATGCAACCGCCGGCTTTTTGAGAAGCGACGACGGCCCGCGGGTCGCGGTATTTGACGCCTCGGGTTGGGATACGCACGCCAACGAGGGCGGCGCGGAGGGCCAGCTCGCCGCGCGCCTCGCGGCTCTCGACGCTGGCCTGCGCACTTTGAAAGAGGAACTGGGGCCGGTGTGGCGTGATACGGCCGTGATGGTCGTCACCGAGTTCGGACGCACAGCGGCCGTCAACGGCACGCGCGGCACGGATCACGGCACGGCGGCTGCGGCGTTTCTTCTGGGAGGCGCCGTCGATGGCGGCCGCGTCATCGCCAAGTGGCCGGGCCTGTCCGCTCGTGCCTTATATCAGGGGCGCGATCTTGCGCCCACGCTTGATTTGCACTCCGTATTGAAGGGCTTGCTGGCCGACCATCTGCAAGTGCCGACGCGCGCGCTTGAGACGTCAGTGTTTCCGGACAGTGCGGCCGTCAAGCCTCTGCGCGGCCTGGTGCGCGCCTGAACTACGGCGATGGCGGCTTCTGTGAGTCGTCTTTCTGCTCAGGATCCTTTTTTTCCGGAGGCCGCGATGCGTCGGGAGATGCCGCCACCGGCTTCTTGCCATTCTTATCGGGCAAATATAGCGGTCCCTTTTGCCCGCAGGCACCGATGAGTGCGAGCGCCATGCCGACGCAAAGACCGTGACGATATTTGATGTTCATATGTGCGCCAGCCATCCTGTCATTTGGCACGCGCCGCCACCACGGCCATTGTCAGGCGCGAGACGCATACCAGCCGCTCGCGCTCGTCACGGATCTCGATTTGCCAGACCTGGCTTCTGTTGCCGCGATGCAGCGGCCGCGCCGTCGCCGTGACGAGGCCGGAGGTCACGGAGCGCAGATGATTGGCGTTGATCTCCTGCCCCAAACACAGCTCGCGCTGCCGGTCGACGCAAAGATTGGCGGCGGTGCTGCCGACGGTCTCGGCGAGCGCGACCGATGCGCCGCCGTGCAGCACGCCCATCGGCTGATGGGTGCGCGCATCCACCCGCATCGTGGCGCGCAGATAATCCGGACCGATCTCGGTGAAGCGCATGCCGAGGAGTTCCACGAGCGTGTTCGTCGCGCCGCCCTGCAGCTCCTCGATGGTGGTCGCGTTGCGCCAGATACTCATGGGTCGGTAGTCTAGCGCCGGTGAAGCTCCATACCTACTATCGAAGCTCGGCCGCGTATCGCGTACGCATCGCACTTAATCTCAAGGGATTGGCGTACGAGTCCTTACCGCGGCATCTTTCCCGCGGCGGCGGCGAGCAGCGCAGGCCTGAATTTCTGGCGCTGAATCCGCAGGGCCTCGTGCCGGTTCTCGAGGATGACGGCAGCGCACTCACCCAGTCGCTCGCTATCATCGAGTATCTCGAGGAGACGCACCCTGAGCCGCCGCTCTTGCCGCGCGCGCCGCTGGCGCGCGCACGGGTGCGAGCGCTTGCGCTTGCAATCGCCTGCGATATTCATCCGCTCAACAATCTGCGCGTTCTCAACTATCTGCGCGCACCGCTCGGCTTCGATGCTGCGGCAGTCGACAGTTGGTACCGGCATTGGATCGCCTGCGGGTTTGTCGCGCTCGAGAAGCAAGCCGCGTGTGCGACGGGCGATCGCCGGCATCTGATCGGCGACGTGGTCTCGCTTGCGGATGTATGTCTTGTCCCGCAGATGTACAACGCGCGGCGCTTCGGCTGCGACTTGGAGCCGTATCCCACATTACGCGCGATCAGCGCGCATCTTGAAGGCCTGCCGGTCTTTGCGCGCGCCGCGCCCGAAGTACAGGCGGACGCGGTGTAAGCGCTTTTTAGCGCTTCAAGTCTTTGGCGACGCGCTGATAGGCCTCGCGAAACGGAATGCCCTCGGCGACCACCAGCCGATTGGCTTCTTCGGCGGCGTGAATTGACGCATCGAGCCGAATCCGCTCGGGGCGGAACTTCATGGCGTCGACGGCGCTCGGCAGAATGGCAAGGGTCGCAAGCGCCACGTCAATGCCACGGAAAAGCGGCGCCTTCAATAGCTGCAGGTCGCGCTGATACCCTGAGGGTAGCTTCGCAACGAGGCCGAGTACCTCTTGCAGACACGCCTCTAGCGTGGCGGAGCGGCCGCGAATGAGCTCAAATACATCTGGATTCCTCTTCTGCGGCATGATCGACGAGCCGGTCGTGAAGGCATCGGCGAGCTCAAGAAATCCGAACTCCTGCGTATAGAAGAGGAGTACATCGGCCGCAAAGCGGCCGAGCCCCTGCATGAGAAGCGTGATCTCAAAGAGAACCTGCGCCTCACCTTTGCCGCGGGAGAGCTGCACGGCGGTAACCGGCTCCTGAGTCGTCGCAAAGCCTAACTTGGTGCGGGTCGCCTCGCGGTCGATCGGCAGCCCCGGTGTCCCGTACCCGGCTGCAGATCCCAGCGGGTTTTGCGCGAGACGCCGATGCGCAAAACTCAAGCCTTCGGCGTCATCGCGCAGTTGCGCGGCAAAGCCTCCAGCCCAGAGAGGCACGGAACTTGGCATCGCCCGCTGCATGTGCGTGTAGCCAGGCAACACAGTTGCGTGCTCGCGCTTGCCGAGCGCATCGAGCGCTTCGGCGCCGCGGATCGCGCCTGCGCGCAACTCCTCGAGGACGTCGCGGAGGTACAGACGCAGCGCCGCGAGCACCTGGTCATTGCGCGAACGCCCCAGATGAATGCGGCCGCCCGCGGCGCCGATGCGCTCGGTGAGCCGCTTCTCAAGCGCCGACTGGCCGTCCTCATCGTGAAGCTCGATGCGCCAAAGTCCCCGCGAATGCTCTTCAGAAAGGGCGCTGAGGCCTGTCCGCAATGCGGCCAAGTCCGCCGCATCGAGGAGCCTGGCGTCGTGCAGCATTTCGGCGTGCGCGATCGACGCCTGCACGTCATAGCGCACGAGGCGCGCATCAAGCGCGTAATCCTCCCCCGCCGTGTACTCGAGCACGCGCGCATCGAGCGTTGCGTCCTTGTTCCACAGAAAGCTCATGAGTCGCCTCGTTAGTCGCTCGCCGTGATCTCGGCCGGTGTCAATGCATTGACGTCCGCAACCACCAGGGTGCCGGTGCCCTCATTCGTGAACACTTCTCCCAGAATGCCTTCCGCGGACTTGTATGACACGATGTGAACGCGGCGCACACCGCCGCGAATGGCCTCTTCAATCGCCTTCGCCTTCGGCAGCATGCCGTCGAGCAGGGCACCCGCCTCGCGCAGCCTCTGCAGACCGGCAAGATCGGTGTAGGAGATGAGCGATCCGGGGTCGGCGGCATTCTCGAGGATGCCCGGCGCACCGGTGCAAAGGATGAGCTTTTCCGCCTGCACGGCCGCGCCGATGGCGGCTGCCACGGTGTCGGCATTGATGTTGAGCAGCACGCCATTTTCATCCGCTGACAGCGGGCTCACGACTGGCATCAGGCCGTTGTCGAGGAGCTTCAAGAGTACCGCAGCGTCCACCGCATCGACGTCGCCGACGAAACCGTAGTCGATGGTGCGCTCGCTGCCGTCATTGAGTTTCACGGGCGCGCGCTTGTGCGCGCGCACGAGTCCCGCATCGACACCGCTGATGCCGACGGCGTCAATGTTGAGATCGCGGCAGATGGCGAGAATGCGCGTGTTGATGAGGCCGTTCAGAACCATCGCCGTCACCTCGATCGACTTTTGGTCCGTCACGCGCCGGCCGTGCACGATCTGCGTCGGCAGCCCGAGCGATTCGGAGAGCTCCGTCAACTGCGGGCCGCCGCCGTGCACCATAACGACACGCACGCCGAAGTAATGCAGGATGGCAAGCTGCTCGATCAGGAGCCGTGTGGACTCCACGTCGGCAAACACGCCGCCGCCCGCCTTCACGACAAAGGTCTTGCCTTTGTACATTCTGATATAGGGCGCGGCGCTTCTTAGAGCGCGGATGGCGAGGGCGTGGTCACTGCGGTTCATGATCATCAGACTCTTATACTCCCTGCAGCATTTGATGCAGCACGGCCATCTGTACCGTGAGGCGGTTGCGCGCTTCGTGTTGCACGATGCTGCGCGCGCCGTCGAGCACCTCGTCAGCGATCGCGGTATTGCGGCGTACCGGCAGGCAGTGCATGAGACGGCAGTCGGCAGCAGTGCGTGCGAACCAGCCATCCCGTACACACCAATCGGCAAGCGAGCTGCGCAACAGCGCATCGCCCGCCGCATCGCCGTAGGCATCGATTGCGCCCCATTCCTTGGCATATACGATATTTGCACCGGCGAGCGCATCCTCGCGGTCGCTCGTCTCGCGTATCGAGCCGCCCGAAAGCGCGGCGCTCTTGGCGGCCTTGGCCATGATCGCGCGTGGCAACGCGTAGCCCTCCGGGCGCAGTACGACCACCTGCATGCCGCGCATGGCCGCCATATTTGCAATGGCTGCAGGGACCGCAAACGGCAGGGCGCGCGGATGATAGACCCAGGAGAGGACAAATTTTGCATGCCGGGCAACGGCGAAGTCATCGAGCGTCTTCCAGTCGGCGAGCGCCTGGCAGGGATGATTGGTCGCCGATTCCAGGTTGATGAGCGGCTTATCGACAAGAGCGGCCATGGCATTGAAGGCGGTATCGGCGAGGTCGTCTGCGAGACTCTTGCCGTCGGCGAAGGCGCGGATACCGAGCGCGTCGCAATAGGAGGCGAGCACCGGAATGCCCTCGCGCACGTGCTCGGCCGCTGCCCCGTTCATTACCGCGCCCAGGCGAGTCTCGAGCTGCCAGGTACCCTGCCCGGGAGAGATCACAAAGGAGTTGCCGCCGAGGCGCGCCATCGCCGCCTGGAAAGACGCGAGGGTGCGCAACGATGGATTGAAGAACACGAGGCCCAAGATTTTGCCGGCCAGCGCGTGCGGCTCGGGATGGGTTTGCAGACGACGCGCAAGTTGCAGGAGCCCGAGAATTTCCTCGCGGTTGAAATCTGCAAGATCAATAAAGCGCTTCATGGACAAGAGCTCAAAGTGCGCGTCAGGCGGCGATCGCCGTCAACGCCGCGCGCAACAGATCGACATGTTCTTCTTCCAGAATGTAAGGCGGCAACAGGCGCACGATCTGCGGATCGCCGCTGGTGCCGGTCAGAATGCCGCGTTCCAGGAGCTTCGCGTGGATCTCCTTCGCCGGACGGTTCATACGCAACCCGGTAAGAAATCCCGCGCCTTGATGCGCGAGCACGGGCCCCACCATGCAGGTGTTTCTGATATACGCGCCGACGCGACGCACGCGCTGCAGAAGTTTCTCCGACTCAATTGCTTCGATCACGGCTTCGATGGCGGCACTCGCCATGGGGCCGCCGCCGAACGTCGTGCCGAGGCTGTCGAGCGTCAGCGCCGCGGCCACCGGCGCTGACATCATAAGTGCCGCGCACGGAAAGCCGTTGCCGAGGCCCTTCGCCGTCGTAATCATGTCCGGGGTTACGCCATAGAGATTGGCCGCAAACGGCTCGCCGGTGCGGCCGACGCCGCATTGCACCTCGTCAAAGATCAGGAGCGCGCCTGTCTCATCACAGCGCTCACGCAGCCTCGCGAGGAATTCCACTCCCAAGTCAAATGCACCGCCGACGCCCTGCACGGGTTCGACGATGACCGCCGCGGTGTCTTCGGTCACGTGCGCGTTGATGGCCGCGACCGCACGTCGCGGGATGAAACTCACATCGAAGGGCGTGCGCGGAAAGCCAAACGACTTCGCGCGCGCGCCCCAGGTGATCGCGCCCGCCGCGGCGGTGCGGCCGTGAAAGCTGCCTTCGATCGCTGCAACCTTAGGACGCGAGGTCATGCGAAACGCAAGCTTCAGCGCATTCTCGTTCGCCTCCGCGCCGCTATTGACGAAGAACACGCTTGTGAAGGGCAGCTTCGAGAAGGCCACGAGGCGCGCGGCGGCGCGGCTGCGCACCTGCATGGGCACGGCGTTGCTCTGGAAATTGCAGGTCGCAGCCTGGGACGTGAGTGCAGCGGTCCAACCAGCATGCCCGTAACCCAGCGCCGCGACCGCGTGCCCGCCGTATAGATCGAGTATGCGCCGGCCGTCACGCGTCGTAAGCCATACGCCGTGCGCGCTCGTGACCTCAATCGGGTACTGAGCAAAGACGGGCGCCAGATAGTCCACGCTTTTCAAGTCCATCCGGGTGCCGGTGCGCTGAGACCCGTGGTCTCGGGCAGATCAAATATGCGATTCATCCACTGCACGGCGCCGCCTGCCGCGCCTTTCGTGAGGTTGTCGATCACACACATGACCGCGACGGTGCGGCCGTCAGCAACCGCAGACATATGCGCATAGTTGCTCGCCACCACGTCCTTGATGCGCGGCGCGTGCTCAAGCACGCGCACGAACGGCGCCGCAGCGTAAAAGCCGCGCAGTGCAGCCTGTACCTCGCGGCTTTCGAGCGGCGTGCGCAGCTCGGCCTGCACGGTCACGTGAATGCCGCGCGCGAACGGGCCCGAATGCGGCACGAAGGCTATGTCGGCGTTGCTGCCGCAGGCCGCATGTATGCACGCTGCGATCTCCGCCGTGTGGCGATGCACGAGCGCGTTGTAGGCGTAGAGATCGCTGTGGCGCAGCGGATGATGCGTGCCCTCGGTGGGGTTCCTGCCTGAGCCGGTGCTGCCGGTGATGCCCGCGACAAAGAGTCGTGCGGTCGTAAGCTTAAGTGCGATGAGCGGCACGCAGGCAAGCAAGACCGCTGTCGCGAAGCAGCCCGGATGGGCCACGTGCGGGGTCTTCAATACCGCAAGGTGCTCGGGCAGCGCACAGGTGAACTCATGAAGGCGCGCGGGCGCCGTGTGCCTATGGCGGTAGTTCGACTCGAAGGCAGCGGCTGAGCGGTAGCGAAAGTCCGCCGACACATCTACCACGCGCGCCTGTGCGCCGGCGGCCGCGGCCTTGGTCAGCAGTGCGTCGATCAAAGACGCCGACGCACCGTGCGGCGCGGCCGAGAAGATCGCGCACTTGAGCGCCTGCGACACTTGATGCTCAACATCGGTAAGTGTGCTGAAAGACGTGTCGGCATAGGCGCTTGCAAGATGCGGAAAGGCGCGTGCCACGGGCTCGCCCGGGCGGCTGTCGGACAACACGGCGGCAAGCGCAAAACACGGATGGCCGGCGATGAGCCGCAACAGCTCTCCTGCGACGTAGCCTGAACCGCCGAGCACGAAAGTCGGGATCGACGCGTTCATCGCGCGCCCGCAAGGCCGACGGCTGCAATCACACAATCTGCAAGCGCTGCGCCGTTACTCATCGCATTGAATGCCGGCACCTGCATTTGGCTTGCGATGATCTCGACGCCGACCTGGTTGTCGGTCGAGGGTCCGGTCACGGCGCAGGGCTCAATAGCGAAGCGCTCGCGGAGGAGTTTCACGCCGCCCCAGGCGGCAACCGGGTCGTTCGCCGACAGCAGCACGGCGGTGAGCGAGCTTCTGATATCCGCGCTCTCGAGGATAGCGTCGACACCGTAGGTACCGAGAATGCCGTCACCGAGTTCAAACACGATGACGTCGGGCTTGCCGGCGGCAAGCTCCGTCAGCATCGTACGGGTGAGGGCGGGCCCGTTTGCGCGGGTTGTGGTCACGACACCGAGATCCGTGAAGATGAGCGCACGGCGCGCGCCGGCGTCCTCCATCGCCAGAATGTCGCGTCTCAAGGAGACGCCGGTCGCCTTGAAGACATCGATGAGCAGGCCGCGATGCCGCATGCGACTCACGATCGCGCAGGCCGCCGCCGTTTTGCCGGCCTCCATGCAGGTTCCGGCGATCGCGACCACCGGCACACCGCGGGTATCGAGCGGCGCGTTGAAATCGAGCGCGCGCTGACCGACGCGTGCCGGCACACCGATGCGTTCGCCCAAATAGGGAAAGTGCAACACAACGCCGATGACGCGGCAGTCGAACGGCTTGCCGTTCTCCGCATTGGCCGAGTCGCAAATCCCGAGCACGCCGCCGATGTTGAGCATCTGGATGATGTCGCCCGGCTGCACCGACGCAGGCACGTGCCCGGAATAGCCGAACAGCGCCTTGCGGTGTCCGAGAGCGCCTGCAACGACGTCGCCCTTGCCGACCTTGGCCATGCGGCCGCTCGTGAGCTCGAGCGTGTTATAGGTGCTCTTGTTGTTGAGGATCTCGACCACCACTACCACGCCTTCTTCAGGCGGGATGTCCGGGGAGACGCGTAGTTCGCGTGACAGGCCGCAGGCCTGCGTCACGGAAGCTATTTTGTCGACCAACACGCGCAGCATGCCGTTCACCGTGGTCCCAAGCGGGGCCCGTCAGGGGCTCGCGGCGTCGCCGCGTTCGCCGGCGCGGCGATGAAACATGCCGGTCAAGGCGGCAATCTTCGAAAAGCCGAGCGCGTCGGCCGCGGTCCACTCGCCCGCCGACTCCCCGTAGACACCGCGCGACGCGGCCAAGAGTGAATACGCGGAGTCGACGCCTTCCACAAACAAAGATCCGGGACGCAGCAGCACCCGCACGTCCCCGCTGACGCGCTCCTGCGAGGATAGCAGCAGCGCCTCGATATCGCGGCACACCGGATCAAGAAGCTGGCCCTCGTGCACGAGATCCCCATAGGGCTGAGCGACCAGCTCCTTGATGCGCTGCTGGCGCGCCGTCAACACGAGCTTCTCGAGCTCACGATGTGCGACCAGCAGTGTTTCTGCTGCCGGTGCTTCAAATGCAACCCGACCCTTTGTGCCAATGATGGTATCGCCCAAATGAATGGCGCGGCCGATGCCAAACGATCCTGCGAGCGCCTCCAAGGCTTCGATCAGGGCGACCGCTTCCAGGGCGCGGCCATCAAGCGCCGTCGGGCGGCCGCGCGCGAAGGAGATCGTGTGGCGTGAGGGCGCACGCGGCTCAGCGAACGCCGCGCGCGTCAGTACCCAGGCGTCATCGGGAATACTGCCGCCGGAGGTCAGAGTTTCCTGCCCGCCGATCGTGACGCCCCATAGTCCACGGTTGATCGAATAGGCGGCGCCGAACGGCGGCACCGGAAGGCTGCGTTGCCGAAGATATTCGAGTTCGTCCTGGCGTTTGAAGGCCTGGTCGCGCACCGGCGCCAAGACCTCAAGATCCGGCGCGAGCGTTCGCAGCGCGACCTCGAAGCGCACTTGATCGTTGCCGGCCGCGGTGCAGCCGTGAGCAATCGTATGAGTGCCCAGAGTGCGCGCCATGTGCGCGATCGTTTGCGCCTGCATGACGCGCTCGGCGCCCACGCATAGCGGATAGAGCTGGCCGCGCCGCACGTTTCCCATGATGAGAAAGCGCAGCACCTGCTCGAAATAGTTTTCGCGCGCATCGATCAGGTGATGCTGCACGGCGCCCAACGCGCGCGCACGCTCCTCGAGGGTGCGCGCGGCCTTGGCATCGATGCCACCGGTATCTACCGTCACGGTGATCACCGGCCGGCCGTAGCGTTCGCGAATCCACGGCACGAGAAAAGAGGTGTCGAGCCCTCCGGAGTAGGCGACGACGATGGGCTCGCCGCCCGGATGTAAGGTGTCGGACACGGCTTCAGACACCAAACATTTCGCGTAAGCGCGAGACGATGCCGGTCTGCGCGCGTGCATTGCCGGTCGCGATAAAGATCGTGTCGTCGCCTGAGAGCGTGCCGACAACTTCGGGCCACTGCGCCTTGTCTATGGCGACGGCAACGCTTTGCGCGGCGCCGGTCGACGTCTTCACGACCGTCATGCAGGGGCCCGCGCGCCGGATCTGCTGCACGAACTGCGCGAGCGAGTTGAATTTGCCGTTCGCCCGCACCACGTCCGGCGGCGGCAGTACGTAGCGGCCGCGCGCCTTGAAGACACCGATCTCGCGCAGATCGCGGCTGATCGAGGACTGCGTTGCGACATAGCCCTCCTTGCGCAACAGGCGCACGAGATCCTGCTGCTTGTGGACGTTGCCGCTTGCCAAGAGGCGCACAACGGCATTCCTGCGATCGGCCTGGTGGTGGTCGGTCAGCGTCATGGCAGCGCCTGCATAAAGTTGCACGTATTGTGCATATTAATGCAGAGATGGTCAATACGCGGGCGTGCCGCCGCGCGCCTGCGCGGCGCCGCTACTTTTGGATGGTGTAGACGAGGTCGGCGCCGCGCGCCTGGCCCGCTTCGGTCTTGATGGTCCAGCGGTCGTTCAGGCTGTAGCGCAGCTTTAGGGTATTCAGCTGCTGCGTGAGACTGACGCCGTAGCTCACATACAGGCGTGGCGAGAGATATCTGCCGAGCACGAGCGAGGTGTCATTAGTGAGATCCGACTCGAGGCCGACGTCCTGTATGCCGACCTTCGAGCCGAATTGTTGTGCCAGGATCGCGCCGCCCTGTGCGATGAGCTGCGAGGCCGCGCCGTTCTGACGGTTCTGCACGCTCTCGAGCGAGCCGCCGGCGAGGAGCAACGAGAGGATTTGGGATTGCGTCAGCGACGGGTCCGAGAAGAATGTGATGCGCGGTTGGCGCAGGGTACCGCGCACGTTGACCCCCGCGGTCACGTCCGGAAACTCCTTGATGGCGCGGATATCGATGCCCGGATCCTCGACGACGCCGCCATTGAAGATGAGCCTGCCGCGCTGAATGTCGAGCTGCCGGCCGTAGGCTGTGTATTTGCCATCCGCGATGGACAGCTCGCCGGTGCCGCGGGTTACGTTGTCGTAGCCGCTGCGTACCGCAATGTTGCCCGTCAGCCGCGCCTTGAGACCCGCAGTGTCGACGCTCACCTTGTCACCGAGCGTGAGCGTGACTTCGCTCGTCACCTCAAAGCGTTTGGTGGGATCATCCGGCTCCTTGCCGACCAGCACCTCATCCGAGGATGTGCGTACCGCGCCGGTAAGGTCCGCCGGCACGATCCTCGCGTACGGCACTTTGACGCTGCCAGCGACGGCGATCTGGCGCCCTTTGATGGTGAAATCAAGCGTCGGCGACGCGTCGATCTGCGCTTCTGGTACATCCGCCACGCGCAGCTCAGTGCCCTCTAGGTGAAACTGCCCGTACGGCAAAGAATCGCGCCAGGCAAGGCCGCCATGCGCATTCAAGGTTCCCAGTCCGATATGCGCAGAGCCCGTAAAGTCGAGCGCGTTGTCGTGAAGTTTGGCCTCAAGCTCGGTCTGGCGCAGGGAAAGATTGATCTTAAAAAAATCAAGCTCTGTGTTCGAGAGCTTGATGGATCCCTCGATCAGTGGCGTGCCGAGCGTGCCGGTGATCGCAAGATTCGCGTCGAGCTTTCCGGATGCCTTGTCAATTTCCGGGAAGTACAGCGTGACGTATCCCAGCTCCGCAGTCTGCGCGTGCAGCTCGCCTTGCAGCGGCATGTCCTGCCATACGGCTGTCGTGCGCAAAACCTCGGCGCGTCCCTTGATCGTGCCGGCGTCGCCCGCGTCGAAGCTGACCTCAGTCGAGATGCCGGTGCGGGTGGCGTTGGCGGTTACGAGGCCGGTGCCAAGCTTGATCAGCTCGATTTTTCCGCTCGGCGTGTGATGCGATAGCCTGGCATTTACGAGATCGGCTTTAAGGCTGCCCACAAACGGCTGCCCGCCGCCGCCGGATGCGTTGGCCGTAACGCTCAAACTGCCGTGGTATTCAATCGACGGCGAGAGCCCCGCCGTCAATGTGCTCATCGGCAGCTCCTGAGCCGCAAGATCGGCAGCCCAATGCGCAGGTGTCCAATCGGCATCCATGCACATGCGCCCCGGCTGGCCGTGGACACAGAGCGTATCGGCATGCACGTGATCCGCGGAGGCAAGTAGTGCAATGGGCGCTTCGAGCGTAAGTTGCAGCGAATCATTGCCATCAACATTGAAGCCCGTAAGCCGACCCTGCCAGATGTCGTGGATGACGCCGCCTTGCGCCTTCAGCTGTACTGCGAGGCCCACGGCTTTGGCATTGAGCCGCATCTCGTGGCTTGCGGTTGTGCCATCAAGCGTCAGGTCAAGCGCGGTGAGCTTGCGTTCGTCGTAGGTGAGATTCTTCGCGTGCAGGTCGATCTTCGAGCGGTGTGCCTCGCCCATGTCGAAGTCGACTTCCGCATCAACGCTGTCCAAAGTCAGGCCGTCGTGGTGAATGCCCTTGCCATGTGCGCTCAGCGTGAGCGCCGGCACGCGCCGCGTACCGCCGAGCGTGCCGTGCGCGTGCAGTTGACCGCGGCTTTCGGGGGCGAGCAAGCTCATGTCGGTCGCATCGACCGCGAAATTAACCGCGAGCTGCGCGCCGATCGTGCCATCCAGGGCAAGGTTCGTCTGGCCGAGGCCGACGCGCACCGCGTCGAGCTGCCAAGTCTTGCCACGACGGGCGAGTTTGCCGCCACCGTGCGCGGCGAGCCCGCGCAGGCGGCCCGTAATATTTGTTAGCTCAACATTGAAGTCGGCGCTATTCGTGAAGCCTTGGCCGGCGGCATTGAAGCCAAAGTTCAACTGCCCCGGAAGGTCGGCGCGCAATTTGCCGGGATTGATGCCGGCGGCATTGCCGGTAACCGACCAGCTCTGCCGCGGCGCCCACATGACTTCGCCGGAAAAGTTTGCCTGTCCATCCAGGGTCTTCACGTCCGCGACACGCGCGATAAGTCGGTCCGTCGCGAGCTTGCCTTCCAATTCCACAGGCACCGTCCCAAGCGCAGGCACCGTGACAACGCCACTGGCGCGCAGGTCGTAGGGCCGCGTACCGGACACTGCGTAGTCCCCGGCGGCACTGCGGATGCCAATGTCGGCGCCCACCAGCGGCCAGCGAAATTCGCGCCAGCTGCCCTTCAAATCAAGGCGCGGGCCGTTCTCCACGACCGCGATCGTCCCTGCGCCGGTCGCATGCGCGCCGGAGGTGTGATGTGTCAGTTCGATGCGCCTCGCAGTAAGCACGCTGTTCGCATATGCACCATCAAATAGCGCATCGAACCCGCCCGCGCCCAAACCCGCGGGCGTGACGCTGCCGCGAGCGTTGAACCCTGTCGCGTCGCCCGCGAGCGCAAGCTCGCCGCTTATGAGTCCGAGCGCGGCGCCACCGCCCCATGCGCGCAGGTCGAAATCGGCGACCTTGGCATTGCCTGACCAGTTCCAATGCGCGGTCAACTGACGCGCCGCGCCTTGAAAATCCGCGCGAAACGGCGCCGTCAAGCCTACCGTGAGCGGCAGCACGTTGAGGTCACCGTGCGCGGCCACTGAAAAGATCCACGGCGGCTGGCCGGGCATGCGCAGGTCGACGTGCACATTGCCATTGATGCTGAGCGGAGTCGCGGCGCCGAGATCGGTTGCGCCCGTGACTTTCAATCCGCCCATCGTGAACGCGCTGTCGAGGACACGAATCTTGCGCCGGCGTATGAACCCGGCTGTGCTTATCTGCGTGCCTTCGAGGCGCTCGCCATTGGCGAGGACGAGCGTTACCGCATCCGCATGCAGCTGATCGGCGCGTATCACAAGGCCGTGCGGCAGAAAGTGCGGATCCATGCTGGGCGGCTCATCTTTGTGGGGTTTTATCGTAATGAGGGCACTGTGTACCGACGCATCCGGAGAGCGGATGGTCTGCCACAGAAGGGAGCCCAAATTAATGCGCGCGCGCACATCGTCAAAGCGCAGGTAGACCCGCTCCTGATCGATCTCCAGCCGCTCGATGCGCAATCCATACGCCAGTGTGCCACTCACGTTGACGAACACGAGTCGCACTGTGCCGATCTTCCGCGGCACGTGATTGACGATGAACTGCAAACCAGCCTGCGTGAATGCCGCGTAATAGATGACCGCAGTCGGCAGCGCCACGGCGAACGCCGTGATGAGGACCGCGACCAGCATGACGCGACGGTGCATGGGATCCCTATAGCTTGGTCGAAAAGTTGATGTTGAGCCGCGGTCCGGCGCCCGGACGCGACAGCGGCTGGGCAATGTCGATGCCCACGGTCAGGACCGGCAGGCGATAGCGCACGCCGACACCGACTGCGTATTCGAGCGGATCGCTGAACTTGTTGAAGGCATTGCCGTAGTCTGCGAACACGGCAATTCCAAAATTGCGCGGCAGATCGCGCTCGATCTCCACAGTGCCGGTGAATATGTCCTTGCCGCCAATCCGGATCGTTTGCGTCGCGGCCACGCCGTTGGGTCCGATCACAGGGTGGCCCTGAGCGTCCAACACGGGAACCGTCTCTATCGGCGAGAGCTCCTCATAGGCGAAGCCGCGAACGCTGCGATCGCCGCCCGCAAAAAAGCGCATCGATCCGGGCAGATCGCTGAAGCGCGAGACTATGGTCGCGCCGATTTCATCGCGCAGCAGCAAGTGCCATTTCGGCCATAGATCGAAGCTGCGCTCGGCTTGCATGTGCAGCTGGATGAATTCCGTGCTTGAGCCGAACGCCGGCATTGAGCCGCGCAGTTCCGCGACGAACGTGCGAGTGAAAAGGTCCTCGCCGAGATAGCCCTTGGGCACGGTCGCAAATTCGATCCCCGGCACGAGCAGCTGATCGGTGAAATGCTCGGCAATATCTTCGGTCGTGGCATGCACCGCGTTCACGTAGTAGACCTGCTGCCAGCTGCCGTTCACCTTGGTGATGCTCGGACCGATGGAGACGTCCTTGGTCGTGAGGTCGCCACGCTTTTGATTGTTGATAAAAAATTCGAAAGTTAGTTTCTCAAGTGCGGGATCGCCGATCGGAATGATGTAGTCGGACTTCAATTGCGTCTGCCGGGACGCTTCCTGCAACGAGGTATTGAAGCGGTGCCCTCTAGAGTTGACGCGCCGGTCCTCCCACGCGAGTGTGCCGCGTGGCCCGGTATCGGTGCCGTAGCCGGCGCCGATGGAATAGCGGTTACGCTTATTCGTTCTCGCGGTGATCTTTATCGGCACAACGTGCTGTGCACGATCCGCTTCGCCGGGCAGCACTTCCAGGGTTGCGAAATACTGACTGTCGTCGAGCGCGAACTGCGTGCGCAACAGAAGCGACATGTCAAAAAAGTCGCCCTGCTTGTAGCGCAGGTAGCGGCGCACGAGAGCATTGTCGACCGTGTCCTGCTCAATGGTTGTTTCACCGAAGAAGTAGCGCGTGCCGGTGTCGAGCGCCAGCGTCACGCGTGCCGTGTGCTTTTCCGGGTCCACCAGCATCTCGTTGCTCGTCAAGCGCGCATCGAGGTATCCATAGGTCGCCGCAGTGCGCTGCAGGTCGTCCTTGATCTGCTCGTAGGCCGCGTGACTCAAACGACTTCCGACCGACAGCGGTAGATGAGTGGTGATGCGCTCAAAGAGCGGGTCATGCTCCCCCGGCCCATGAACCTGAACGTCGATATTCTCGATGATCACCGGGCGCCCGGTGATCATCGAGAATATCGACGTTCAGGTTCATGGGCCGGGGGAGCATGACCCGCTC
>Ga0066793_10000110_pt1 | contig 25927 bp, 26 predicted proteins | sample PersoiDNA2013189_FD_83876 | JGI IMG/M metagenome (GOLD analysis project Ga0066793, IMG submission 83876) | Permafrost soil microbial communities from the Arctic, to analyse light accelerated degradation of dissolved organic matter (DOM) -... | ecosystem: Environmental > Terrestrial > Soil >... | reverse complement strand
TCCATACCGTGCGCGAAGATACACTGACCGTCGACCTGGTCGAGAAGGCCGAGAACCTTCTGGTATGGAGCGGCAGCGCGAGATATCGGCCCACCGAGAAAGATGAGAACGACGCAAGGCCGGTCATTAATGACGCGATGGCCCGGGTCTTCGCGAGGTATCCGCTCGCGCCCAAATAATCGGCAGCGCGTCAGCCAGAGTAGTGTGCCGTGAGATAGTCGAGGATCGCGGCGACGTCCTCCTGCCGGATGGGCGCGCCAAACTTGTCAATCATCTTGCGGACTGTTTTCTCCCAACTGCCGCGGCTCATGACCGCTGCGTTCATGGGGATGTAGTCCAGACTATGGCAGGTGACGCACCTCGTTGCTGTAACGTCGCGGCCCGGCGCGTCAATGAGATGAACTGTCTCCTCGCCAGCGGTAAGGCGAGCACACGCGAACATTGCATAGGCACCGAACGCGGCCAGTAGCGCAACGCGCCTCATGCGACCTCCAGAACGAGCGATGAGATCCGGTTGTCGTGATAGCCGGCAGCGTTGACGGTCAGCTTTTCAGGCTGGCGTTCGCCGCCGCGGCTGGTAGCGCGCACGGCGAGCGCGAGCAGGCCGGACCGGGAGGTGTCGAGAGCCAGACGAAAGCCGCGCCACGCGAAGCGTCCGAGATCTTTTTCAAGCGTCGTGGGCCGCCAGCTAACTCCAGCATCCGTCGATACCTCAACCGCGGAGATCCCGGTACCGCCGTCCCACGCCCACCCGCTGAGCTCGGCGGGCCGGTGGCGCACCAGGCGCGTATGAGGTGCGGGGTTTGTGACGAGCGAGTTGACCAAGATCTGCGTGATTGCAGTCGTCTCGGGTGTTTCCTGGCTCACGAAGCGGGCGCCCGGAAATGCACCCGTCGGAATGCGGTATGCGGCCTTCATCCAGAATCCCTCGAAGGGCTGGGGCTGAACCCGAATGTCTGTGAGGTGCTTGACCCAATAGGTGCCGGTCCAGCCCGGCACAATCAGACGCGCGGGAGCGCCGTTGAAGTGCGGTAGCGGGCGAGCGTTCATCGCGAAGGCAATGAGAGTGTTCTCATCGAGCGCTCGATCCATGGGCAGGCTTTTCTGAAAGTCCGGAGTCTGTGGCAAAACGGCTGCATCGGCCCCGTCGAACACCACCTCGAGCGCATCCGAACGCAGGCCGCACTTGCGCAAAACGTCGCGCAAACGCACGCCGCTCCACAGCGCGTGGCCCATCGCGCCATTGCCCCATTGCACGCCCGGAACGCGCGGGGCAAAGAAGGCGCGGCGGTTACCTGCGCACTGGTTGACAGCCGGCAAGTCGATGCGCTCGAAGCCGCTCTGCAGGTCACCGAGAGTCAGTTCCATTGGCCGACTGACGCTCGCACCGCCCACTCGCCGTCGCCAGGTTCGCGGCTCAATTTCCGGAATGCCCGCGAGGTGATAGCGGACAAAGAAAGCGTCGTTTGCGGTGAACGGGCGGCGCAGATCAGCAAGCGGTGTCTCGAAATTTGGCGGCCGGAAGCTGCGCTTGATGAGGGGCTTTTTGCCGGACAGAGCGAAAAGGACCTCGTCCGCCGCCGCGCCACCAGCATCGGCAACGTCATCGCCGCGACCAATGGGCATTGCGCCGAGCATCAATGCGCCCGCGGATCCGGTCAGCCATCGACGTCGTGTAATCATGTTGATCCTCGAGCAGGCAATCGCAAGGTATCCGAGAGCTGGGCTTTGCTCAACTAATACGTAGGCTCCTCTCGCCGCCAAAGCCGAGCGGCAAGCAATTTGCGGTAAGGTGCGCGGATGCTCATCGACCGGCTGCCGATTTCAGTTTTGAAGAGCCGCCTCGTTCCCGATCGAACTCCGCGCCCGCGACACGCCCGGGTGTAAGTGAGAGAAAAAACACCACGGTCACCTTTGCCGCCGAAGCGGCCGCGTGCCTGTTGGGATGCAGGCGGTAATGCGCCGACGAGGGTGCGCGCCTGCGACGTGAGGTGGCGCTCGGCGGCACGAAACACACATCGGTATAGCTCCCGACAGAGATCATAGGCAGCCGACCCGATCCAGTTCTTGGGCAGCAGCGCATCCGGCAGCAGCGGATCGCGCAAGTGAATCTTGCGATACTCGTGAATAAGCAATGTCCTAAGCACGAACGCGGTCGCAGGGCAGAGGACGCGCCTCGATCTTAAGGCCGCGCGTATGGGACTGAAACCGGCGACAAAGCGCCGATAGGCATCGGCGAGCTCGGCTAGATCCCACCCCGACTCAACGAGCCGGCGGTCATCGCTCAAATGCGCGTTCACCGCCTGCATTAGAAACGCGCCTTTGCCAACAGCCGCTTCGGTCAGGTGCGCGCGAACGTCCGCAGCGCGACCGCCCGGATGCCCCCATGCGCCCGTTGCAAATTGCCCGAAGCCCAACCAGTGCAGCTCTTCGCGCAGGCGCTCACTCGGGCCGCCATACGTCGGCGCAGGCAATAAGATGAGAGTCCAGCGGCGATCCCAGGCGTGCGGGCGCGCGCCATAAATGCGCAGCGTCGCGGCGGCAAAACTCCTGCGGCCCCGCGCGGTCAGCCGGTACTCGCTTGTCCGGCCGCTGCGGCGCGCCGCGAGCCAGCCTTGCTGCGCGAGACGCGCGACCGAAGTGCGTACCAACCGCTCGGGTAGCCCAAACGGACCCGCCAGGCATATGAGACTGCCTAATGTGATGCGCCCGCCGCGCGGCGCGATCGAGTCGCCGAGAATTGTCACGAGGAGCGAGCCACTGCGCAACGGCCGCTGGCGGCGAAAACGCCCGATGAGCGTGTGCAGGCAAGTGTCGATCCGGTCGGTCACGTCAGCTCTGGGCGGGCGGCGCAAAACTCTTCAATTGTGACACATATACAGTTGCTGGATGTGACTTCTTGTGTCAGATTAGATGACTACGACCCGGAGATCGCCGTGTATACGCAAGGCCTCGATTCGCTTGGCAAAGACTGCCTGCCGACGCCGTCGGCCGCCACGGCCGCGCTCAGCACACACTTTGAGTCACGCATAGAACGCGACGAGAAGATTGAGCCCAAGGACTGGATGCCGGATGCCTACCGCCAGACTCTCGTGCGGCAGATCTCGCAGCACGCGCACTCCGAGATCGTCGGCATGCTGCCCGAAGGCAACTGGATTAGCCGCGCGCCGACGCTGCGCCGCAAGGCGGTACTCATCGCCAAGGTACAGGACGAGGGCGGCCACGGGATGTATTTGTACAGCGCCGCCGAGACCTTGGGCGTCGCGCGCGACGAACTCGTCGAGCAACTGCTCGCCGGCGCTGCGAAGTACTCCAGCATCTTCAACTATCCAACCCTCACCTGGGCGGATATCGGCGCTATCGGCTGGCTCGTCGATGGCGCAGCCATTATGAATCAGATTCCGATCTGCCGCTGCTCATACGGCCCGTATGCGCGTGCCATGGTGCGTATTTGCCGCGAGGAGAGCTTTCATCAACGTCAAGGGTTCGAGATCATGTTGACGCTCGCGCGCGGCAGCGCGGCGCAGCGTGCCATGGCACAAGATGCGCTCAATCGCTGGTGGTGGCCGTCCGTCATGATGTTCGGTCCTAGCGATGCGGATTCGAAACACACGGCGCAGTCAATGCGCTGGAAGATCAAACGGTTCACGAACGACGAACTGCGCCAGCACTTCATCGATGTGACCGCCCCGCAGGCGGACTTCCTGCAGCTTAAGATTCCCGACCCAGAGCTCTGCTGGGATGCGAAGACTCTGCACTACCGCTTCGGTGAGATTGACTGGAATGAATTTCATCGCGTTGTCCGCGGCCACGGCCCCTGCAATCGCGAGCGCTTGGAGGCGCGACGCAGCGCCCATGAAGAGGGCCGCTGGGTGCGTGAGGCAGCGCTCGCGTACGCCGACAAACAGCGCCCACGCGCCGCCGCAGCCTAAGGAGAGCATCGTGACGACATCGCCCGATTGGCCGCTATTTGAAGTCTTTATCCGCTCACGCTCCGGGCTTGAGCACAAGCACGTCGGCAGCGTGCACGCGGTCGATGCGCGCATGGCGCTGGAGCACGCGCGCGATGTCTATACGCGCAGACTCGAAGGCGTGAGCATCTGGGTCGTGCGCTCAAGCGCCATCGCCGCCTCCGACCCGCTCGAGGCGGATGCCTTCTTTGAGCCGGCGCGCGACAAGGTGTATCGGCATCCGACCTTCTATGCGATCCCCGAGGAGGTCAAGAATCTGTGAGCGCGAGTAACGATGCATCGGCGGGCAAAGATATGCTGCTGCATTACGTCCTCCGGCTCGCGGACACGAGCCTGATTCTCGGCCAGCGTCTGAGCGAATGGGTCGGTCACGCGCCGGCTTTGGAGGAGGACCTGGGGCTTGCCAACATCTCCCTCGACCTTATCGGTCAGGCGCGTCTGCTTTTAAGCTACGCCGGCGAGATCGAAGGCCGCGGCCGCTCCGAGGATGAGCTCGCGTTCTTGCGCGATGCGCCGGAATTTCTGAATCTGACGCTGGTTGAGCAGCCAAACGGCGACTTTGGCCGCAGCCTCGTGCGGCAGCTACTGGCGTCGGCCTTCCAGCTCGAGCTCTACACCGCGTTGCAAAGCTCTGCCGATACGCGCCTTGCGCAGATCGCGGCGAAGGCTCTAAAAGAGACTGCCTATCACTTCCGCTATAGCGCCGGCTGGGTCGTGCGCCTGGGCGACGGCACCGCCGAGAGCCGCGCGCGCGTGCAGAGCGCGCTCAACGAGCTTTGGCCATTTACAGTGGAGCTGTTCGCGTCCGACAGCGTCGATGAAGCTGTCGCCGCGGCCGGCGTCGCGCCGCGCGCGGCCGATCTCAAGGCGGCCTGGTCGGCGCGTATCGATGCTGTTTTGGCCGAGGCGACGCTCACGCGACCAGCCGATTCGGTGTACCCCTGGCATGGCAAGGGCGGCATCCACACCGAGCACTTGGGTTTCCTCCTGGCCGAGATGCAGTTTCTGCAGCGCGCCTATCCCGGCTGCAGCTGGTAGCTGCTCGATGAGCGTTGCGACGCCGGATCTCGATTCGCCGCATGCCGCGTGGCAATCCACAGTATGGGCGTTGCTCGCGACGGTCAAAGATCCCGAGATACCGATCTTGAACATTATTGAACTCGGCATCGTCCGCTACGTGCGCGGTGCGTCCTGTGACGCGGTGCGCGTGGGGTTGACGCCGACCTATTCGGGATGTCCGGCGACCGATGTCATACGCCGATCGGTCGAGCAGACTTTGGCGCGCGGCGGCATCGCCCAGGCCGTCATCGAGACAGTTCTCGCGCCGCCCTGGACGAGCGATTGGATTACGCCTACGGGACGCGTGAAGCTTACCGCCTACGGCATCGCCCCTCCCGCGGAAGCGGTCGCGAATCCCAAGCGGCTTTTCGGCGCTGCGGTGGTCGCCTGTCCGCGCTGCACAAGTCTCGCGACGCGCCAGGTGAGCGAATTCGGCTCGACGCCCTGCAAAGCGCACTATTTATGCACGGCCTGCCTTGAACCGTTCGACTACTTCAAGTGCATCTAGGCGGCCTACCCTGATGTCCGCGTGCGAAAGCGCCACTGCGACGCAAATCCCTGCCAGCCATGCAACTTATGTCGCGCTCTCCGCAGGCGCGGGCCTGAGCGCGCTCCTGCCACTCATAGCGACGCGCCTTGTCGATGAGCCGGCATGCCATATTCTCGTGTTCTTTGGCAACTACAATGATCGCAGCGACGCGCACCTTGAGGAACTCCTCGCACTCAAGGATTGCAACCTCGAACGTCTCGCTGTGCACTTCATCATGGAGCGCGAGCCGGAAGAGGGTGAGCTCTTGAGCGGCAGGCTCGATGCGCAGAAGCTGCGCGCCTGCGCGGCGCAGCTTTTCGATGCCTGCGCAGTGCAGCAGTACTTCACGACGGGTGCCGCGAGTTTCGTTGCGGAATTGCACGATGAGTTACTCCGGCTCGGCGTCGAGCCGGCGCGAATCGTCGCCGGCAGCTTTGCCTTGACGCCGCGAGTAGCCCGCGAGCCGGGAGCGGCTCTTGCACCACCCGTAGCAGCGGGGGTAACGCAGGTCGACATCGTCATGGACGGGCGGCGCAGGAGCTTCACGATGCAAACGGGCGCGGAGAGCATTCTCGATGCCGCCGAGCGCGCGGGCATCGATCTGCCGTTCTCCTGTAGGGCCGGCGTGTGCTCCACCTGCCGGACCAAGCTTGTGCGCGGCGAAGTTGAGCTCATGCAGAACTATGCGCTCGAGGACTGGGAGCTTGCGCAAGGATTTATCCTCGCCTGTCAGGCGCATGCGAAGAGCGCTGAACTTGAGATCACTTACGATGAGACTTGAACCATGAGCTACCGCACGATCCTGTTCGAGTGCAACGCAGGGATCGCGCGCCTGACTCTGAACCGGCCGGAGCGCCTCAATAGTTTCAATATCGAGATGCACGAGGAGGTTCGCGCCGTGCTTGCGCGCGTCAAGGACGATGAGAGCTGCCGCGTACTCATACTTACAGGCGCGGGCCGCGGGTTCTGCGCGGGCCAGGATTTGTCCGATCGCGCCGTCGCTCCCGGCAGCGGTATGGCGGATCTAGGCGAGTCGATTGAGCTGCGTTACAAGCCGCTGGTGCTCGCGCTGCGCGCGCTGCCGCTGCCCGTGATCGCTGCCGTCAACGGCGTCGCAGCCGGAGCGGGCGCTAATCTTGCGCTCGCCTGCGATCTCGTGATCGCCGCGCGCGCCGCAAGCTTTATCCAGTCATTCGCGAAGCTCGGACTCGTACCCGACTCGGGCGGCACCTGGCTATTGCCGCGACTCGTCGGGCACGCGCGCGCGATCGGTATGGCATTTCTGGGCGAGAAGATCGCCGCTGAGCAGGCGGCGGACTGGGGCCTTATTTGGCGCTGCGTCGCGGATGAGGATTTTGCGGCTGCGGTGCGCGATCTCGCGCAGCATCTCGCGGCGGCGCCGACCCGCAGTCTGGCGCGAATCAAAGAAACCATCTACTCATCCGGTGAGCGCAGCCTCGCAGCGCAGCTCGACGTTGAGCGCGACTGTCAACGCGAACTCGGGTATTCGCGCGATTATGCCGAGGGTGTGGCCGCGTTCATCGAAAAGCGAACGCCCCATTTCACCGGACGTTAGCGTGCATGCGCGAGGCACGCCCTGACGTACGACGCGTTGCCGTCATTGGCGCCGGCACCATGGGCGGCGGAATCGCCACGAGCTGCGCGACGAGCGGTCTTCACGTCACGTTGATTGACACGCAGGTGAGCGCGCTCGAGGAAAGCATGCGCCGTATTCGCGCGACGGTCGATGGCGCCGTGAAAAAGGGCCGCCTCACCCCGGAGGCGGGCGCCGCTGCACAAGCGCGCATTTTCGCGACGACTGACATTGCCGCGCTCGGCGCAGCCGATCTCGTGATCGAAGCTGTCTTTGAGAGCCTGCGGCTCAAACAGGATATATTTCGCCAACTCGATGCCAGCTGTCGCCCGGGTGTGCTGCTCGCGACCAACACCTCGACTCTCGATGTTGATGCCATAGCGAGCGTCACGGCACGCGCGCAGGATGTCGTCGGCATGCACTTCTTCAGCCCGGCAAACATCATGCGACTCGTGGAGATCGTGCGCGCCGCGAAGACCTCGGATGCGAGCATTGCGAGAGCGCTTGGCGCGACCCGGCAGATCGGCAAGATCGGCGTCGTGGTCGGCAATTGCTTTGGCTTTGTGGGCAACCGCATGCTCTATGCCTATGGCCGCGAGAATCAGCTCATGCTGCTCGAGGGAGCAAGCGCGCAACGCATCGATGGCGTGCTCGAGAGTTTTGGCATGGCCATGGGACCCAACGCGGTAGGCGATCTTGCCGGTCTTGACATCGGCTATCGCGTGCGCCGTGAGCGTAAGGATCTGCCGGACGATGCGCGCTACTTTCGTGTTGCCGACCTCCTCGTGGAAAGCGGTCGCCTCGGTCAGAAGACCGGACGCGGCATGTATCGGTACGGCGCCGAAAGGCGCGTCCGTGAGACGGATGCCGAAGTCGATGCGCTGATACGGGCCGAGGCCGCGCGCCTCAACGTCGCGCCGCGCGACATCAGCGACACGGAAATCATTGAGCGCTGTATCTATGCGCTTATCAATGAGGGCGCGGCGATTCTTGCAGAGGGCATCGCCGCGTCGCCGCAGGATATCGACATCATCTGGTGCAACGGCTACGGCTTTCCGCGCGCGCGCGGCGGCCCGATGGCGTACGCTGATACCGTGGGGCTTGCCACCGTGTACGATGGCGTACGGCGACTTGCCGCCGAGCATGGCTCGCGTTACTGGACTGCCGCTTCGCTACTTGCCGACTTGGGCGGGCGCCGCAGCTCCTTTGCCGCCTGGCATGCTGAGCGCGACCGCCGCTCCTGACGGTCACGGAAAGAGTTCATGCTGCTCGAGAGTTTCATCCAGGGACAGTGGCGCACCGGCAGCGGTCAGGGTGTGCCGCTACACGATGCAACCAGCGGCGCGGTCGTGGCCGAGGCGAGCGCAGCAGGCATTGATTTCGCTGCTGCACTTGATTACGCGCGCGCTGTCGGCGGACCCGCGCTGCGGGCGCTGACGTTTCATGAGCGCGCCGGCCTTCTGAAAATACTGGCCAAGGCCTTGGGGGCCCACAGAGACGAGCTCTATGCCCTGTCGTACCGGACGGGTGCTACCAAAAACGATTCACGCATCGATATCGACGGCGGCATCAGCACGCTCTTCGTCTATGCCAGCAAAGGGGTGCGCGAGCTGCCGAACGGGCGTGCATACATCGACGGCGCGACGGAGCCGCTGTCGAAAAACGGCAAGTTCCTGGGCCAACATTTATGCGTACCGCTCACCGGTGCGGCCGTACACATCAACGCATTTAATTTCCCCGTCTGGGGCATGCTCGAGAAGCTCGCGCCGACGCTGCTGGCAGGTGTTCCAGCCATCATCAAGCCGGCGACGCCGACCGCCTATGTCGCTGAACTTCTTTTCCGGCGCATGATCGAATCGGGCGTGCTGCCCGAGGGTGCCGTGCAGCTCGTGTGCGGCAGCGCCGGAAATCTGTTTGATCATCTTGAAGGTCAGGACGTCGTGTCGTTCACCGGTTCCGCCAGCACCGCTGGCGGGCTGCGGCGCCACGCGGCCGTTGCGGAACGCTCCGTGCGCTTTACGGCAGAGACCGACTCGCTCAACTCCTCGATCCTGGGTGAAGACGTGCTGCCCGTGTCGGCGGAGTTCGAGCTCTTCATCCGCGAGGTCGTGCGTGAGATGAGCGTGAAGGCGGGGCAGAAGTGCACTGCCATTCGCAAGGCCATCGTACCGGCTGCCCGTTGCGCGGCAGTCCTCGATGCGCTGCGCAGCGCGCTCGCGCATCTTGTGATCGGCGACCCGCGACTTGAGGCGGTGAACATGGGACCGCTCGCATCCTTGGCGCAGCGGCTCGAGGTGCGCGCGCAGCTCGCAAAGCTTGCGGCCGACGGTAACGTTCTGTTTGGCGGTGCGCTTGCCCTGCACCCTCTGGGCGCCGACGCGGAAAAAGGCGCATTCATCGCGCCTGCGCTTCTCCACTGTGAAGATGCGCGCGCCGCGCACGCCGTACATACGGTTGAGGCCTTCGGTCCAGTATGCACCGTCGTGCCCTACGACAATATCGACGGCGCGATTGAACTGGCGCGACGCGGAGGCGGCAGCCTCGTAGCCTCGGTATTCAGCGCCGATGACGCGCTCGCCGCGCGCCTGGTGCTGGGGCTCGCGCCGTTCCATGGACGCGTGCTGGTCGTCAACCGAAATTGTGCCGAGGAATCGACCGGCCACGGCTCGCCGCTGCCGCATCTCGTGCACGGCGGTCCCGGCCGTGCCGGAGGCGGGGAGGAGCTCGGCGGCGTGCGCGGCGTGCTGCACTACATGCAGCGCACGGCGCTGCAGGGCACTCCCGACACGCTGACAGCCGCAACCGGTCAGTGGGTGCGCGGTGCGCGGCGGCGCACCCCCACCAAGCATCCGTTCCGCATTCCCTTTGGGGACCTCAATATTGGCGACAGCTTCAACTCGCTCGAGCGCGAAGTGACGCTGATGGACATCGAGCGCTTCGCCGCCCTCTCCGGAGACCATTTCTATGCGCATATGGACGAGGCCGCCGCTAAGCGCAATCCGTTGTTTGGCGGCCGCGTCGCCCATGGCTATTTTCTGATTGCGGCGGCCGCCGGGCTGTTCGTCGAGCCGCAGTTCGGACCGGTGCTTGCGAACTACGGAATCGATGCACTGCGATTCGTCAAACCCGTGAAGCCCGGCGATCGGATCAGCGTACGCATTGCCTGCAAAGAAAAGTCGTTGCGCGCCGGCGCAGGCTACGGTGAGGTCCGCTGGGACACGGAGATCGTCAATCAGCACGGCGATGCGGTGGCAAGCTACGATGTGCTCACGATCGTGAGTGAGCGCGCGATTCCCGACCAGGTGGCCTAGACCCATGCCCACGCCCGATACAGTAGCGCTCGATTACTATCGGTCCGCCTGCCCGGCCCTGCAATTTGCTGCGCCGCTGCCGGGAATACTCGAGATCATCATTACCAATGAGCCGCGCTTGAATGCCGCGGATGCCGCGACACACCGCGACCTTGCGCAGATCTGGCGACTCCTGGACTCGGACGCTGCGATTCGCGCCGTGCTGGTGCGCGGCGCCGGCGCGCACTTCTGCGCGGGCGGCGACTTTGCGCTGATCGAGGAAATGATTGCCGATGACGCAGCGCTGGTGCGCGTCTGGAAAGAAGCAAGCGATCTCGTCTATAACCTCGTGCACTGCTCCAAACCGGTCGTCTCCGCGATCCGCGGTACGGCTGTGGGGGCGGGCCTTGCGGTTGCGCTGTTGGCGGACATCGCTATCGCCGGCAAGAGCGCACGCCTCATGGATGGCCACACGCGCCTCGGAGTCGCTGCGGGTGATCATGCCGTGCTGATCTGGCCACTGCTGTGCGGACTTGCACGCGCACGCTACTACTTGCTGCTCAACGAGCCGGTGAGCGGTGAGCTGGCCGAGCGCATCGGACTCGTCGCGCGCTGCGTCGAGGATGAAGCGCTGTACGCGACCGCGCTCGAGATAGCGCGCAAGCTCGCGGCCGGCAGCCCAACAGCCATGCAATGGACCAAGCGGACGCTCAATAATTGGCTCAAGCTCGCAGGCCCGAGCTTTGATGCGTCGCTGGCGCTTGAGTTTTTGGGATTTCGCCTTCCCGATATCCGCGCCGGCTTGGCAGCGGTCAAGAATAAGCGGCCGATATAATACGCCGGGAGTTCACAGACGACTCCGAGGGAAGGGCATGCAGCCTTGTCGGATACTGCTCACGATCGCACTCGCCTTGGCATACGGCGCGCCGAGCGCCGCGCGGGCCGCAGGGTCTGTGGGTGGATCGCTGGATTTGACCTCGGATTATATCTACCACGGCCTGTCAGAGTCGTATGGCGATCCCGCTCTGCAGGCTGACATCCATTATCGAACTGACTCTGGAGCGGCGGCAGCGGAGAATTTCATCGGCCTGTGGGGCTCGACGATTAGCCGCAGCGCGACTGGCGGAAATTACGAACTCAATGCCTACCTGGGGCGCACTTTTCTTATCAATGCGAACTCGAGTGCGACGTTGAGCTACGTGCACTATGCCTACCCGGACGACCACGGCCGACCGCGTTACGACTATGACGAGCTCGCGGCCGGCTGGGGGTATCAGGACCGGGTGTTTGCGACAGTCGCCTGGACCCCGGATACCGCACGCTACTCGGAGCGCGGCTTAGGCCGCTGCTGTCGTGCCTTCTCCTACGACATTGCTGTGCACCAGAGCTTGGGTCACGCGTTCACGCTATCGGCCGCTGTGGGGTACGATGCGCTCAACGGAGCCTCTGGCTATGCCTACTGGAACGGCGGTGTCGCCTATGCGATAGGTGCTTGGCAGGTCGACTTGTCTTATTTCGCCATGCAGCGTCGCGCAGTGGATCTCTATGGCTCCGTCATTGCGGGCAATCGGCTGGTCGGCACTTTAGTCTGGCGGTTTTGAACCCTTATGCGCATTCGTGGAACCTACCGTCATGCTCACAGCTACGCTGGCTGCCGTGTCGGGTCCGCGCCTCGCGTCGCCGTGCGCGCGCCGCATGAAACCTGAGCACACAGGTGGGTCGAGGACGGAGCGAGCCGCAGCGAACGAGACCACGGGTGATCAGCGCGACCGTGCCCTAATCGAGCGCATCGCGCGCTTGGACCGCGCGGCGCTCAAGGAACTGTACCTTCTTTATCACCGCCGGCTCGCTCGCTTTCTGACGCGCGTGACTTCCCGCTACGACCTTGCGGAGGAGATCATCAATGACACGTTCTGGGTCGTTTGGCAGCGCGCCGGCGAATTTCGCGGCGCCTCGAACGTCTCCACGTGGATCATGGGAATCGCATACCGGCGTGGACTTAAGGCGCTGAAGCGCGCCAGCGTCATGCAGCTCGGCGTGAATGATACGCCTGACGCGGAATACTCCGGCCACGAGCCCTGGAGTGGCGCCGAACGGCGCGAATGGGTCAATGTCGCGCTCGCGAGACTGCCATCTGAACAGCGCCTGGTGCTCGAACTCGCCTATCACCTGGGCTATTCCTGCGAAGAGATCGCGATCATCATGGATTGCCCCGTCAACACGGTGAAGACGCGCATGTTTCACGCGCGCAGGAAACTGCGAGTGCTGCTGCCGCAGTTGGCCGGCATGGACGTGGAGTCGCACGAGTGACGGCTGACTCGGTCCACAGTGCGCATCACGAAGACCTGTGGGAGCTCATCCCCTGGCTCGTGAATGGGCGCTTGAGCGGCGACGCTGCGGCACCGCTGGGCGCGCACCTGGAGCAGTGCCGTGAGTGCGCCCGCGAGTACGCGGATCAGCAGCGCATCTACAACGCGATGCAGGCCGACGACGCGATCGCGTTCGCCTCCGAAGCGTCTTTTCAGAAACTCGCGACGCGGCTTGACGCCGCGCCGGAAGCGGCGCGCACGAGCCCCTCGTTGCGCAGCTTGGCCGCGGCCTGCGTTCTTGCAGCGCTGGGATTGGCAGCATGGGGCGGGTGGGCCGTGCATCGCTTACCGGTCAGCGCGAATGCCCCGTACCATACTCTGACGTCGTCCGCGCCTGTCAGCGCCGCCGGCGCGCAGCTGCGCGTTGTGTTCGCGCCTAAACTCACGCTGAGTGAGCTTGCGCGGCTGTTGCATTCGATCGACGCCAACATCATCGCGGGACCCACGGAAGCGGGGGTCTACACATTGGGCTTCGGGCCGAGCCTCGACACGCCTGCCCAGGTTGCGCGACGGCTCGCGCTCCTCAGAGAAAATGACAACGTGCGCTTCGCCGAGCCCGTCGCGGCCGCACCGTGACGTGCTGCCCGTGAAACGGATCTTCGCGATAGTTCTGTGTGTTGCCCTTGCGGCGTGCGCATCGACACGCGGCGGCCCGGTCGCGCCACCTCTGTCTGCCGATATGCGCTCTGACCCTTCAAAGTTTGTGGTCGTGACCGTGCGCAACGAGCCGCGGCCGCTTGCGACCCGAGCCGGGGCGACGCTGCGCGGCTATGACAGCGCCGGCCTGTACGGCGTCACGAGCGCCGCGCGCGCCGCCGTGCACGAGCTCACACGCGACTACGGTCTGCGCGAAGTGTCGGCATGGCCGATCGAGGCGCTGCGCGTGCACTGCATTGTCTTCCGCATGCCTGAGAACAGCGTGCCGGTGCAGATGATTGCGCGCCTGGCACACGACCCGCGGGTGGATTCGGCGCAGCCGCTCAACCAATTCACGACCGAAATGCAGGCGGGTGACAGCGGCTATAACGATCCGTACGCGGGGTTGCAGACCGTGCTGCGCGATTTGACGGTTGCGCAGGCGCAAACCTGGTCACGGGGCACGGGCGTGCGCATTGCGATCGTTGACACCGGCATCGACTTCGAACATCCCGATCTTGTGGGACAGGTTATTGCGCGCCGCAATTTTGTCGACGCGGACGAAAAAGCCTTCCGGCTTGATCGGCACGGTACGGCGGTTGCCGGAGTCATCGCCGCAGTGGCTGACAATCACATTGGGATTGTCGGCATCGCGCCCGAAGCGCGTTTGCTCGCGCTGAAGGCCTGTTGGCAGTCAGGCTCGGTCAGCGGACCGGCAGCCTGTAACAGTTTCACGCTCGCGCAGGCGCTGGAGAGCGCAATTGATCTGCAGGCCGATGTTGTGAATTTGAGTCTTGCAGGACCTCCTGACCCGTTGCTCGCGCGGCTCCTGCGACGCGGCATGCAACGCGGCATCATCTTCGTCGGTGCGGCGCCGCCGGCGGGTTTGCTCGCCGGTTTTCCGACGGCGGTGGACGGGGTTTTGGCCGTCACGGCCGCAGAGGAAACGGCGGGCGAGGGCAGGTACCTGCTCGCACCCGGTCACGAGGTCCTGACGCTGGTGCCCGATGGCCATTGGGATTTTGCCTCCGGCAGCTCAATCGCCGCGGCAGAAGTCACCGCGACCGTTGCGCTCCTTCTCGCCGCGCGTCCACACATGGCAGCGCCGGAGCTATACAGGGTTCTCGCGCTCACCTCGCAGAGCCTCACCTCCCACGAGGCGCCGTTCACCTCCGTCAACGCATGCGCGGCACTCGCGGAAGTCCTGCAGCGCGCTGGCTGCGATCTGGGCAGGAGTGCGGTGGCCTTGAGCGAGGGCGCCGCCGGAGAGTCCCACCCACGGCAGCGCACTCGAACGAACATCGCAAACTAAGGTCGGCAGCCGTCAGCGGCGGCCATCCCTGCACCCTAGCGTGCAGCCCGCTCGTGCATCGCCCGACTCGGGGGCGCGAGCCGCGTGGAAAAGCGTCTCAGAGCTGTACAAATAGACGCATTTCTTCAAAAGCTGAGATAGTCTGCCGCGTCGGCGCAGATACCCTATTGCAGTCACTGTTTTCACGCGAGAGCGTTGTCAGGCGGATCGGTCCAGGGCGTAGCACGACCGGGATTCGCGCGATAAGGATCTAGCGTTTCTTGGCGCTTGGCGGAACAGGATTTTCCGATCGAGACCCCCCGCGCGGGAAGGCAGTGATTGCGCTATTTCGCACGCTTGCGGTAACGGTTGATACGTACGGCGAGTCACGGTCAAGAAACCGCCACGGGCGCAGCGCCCAGTCGCCCGCGTAACCCACGCCGATGCGCGCGCTCCGGGCGATTCTCGGCGCCGGCGTGCCCGCGTCGGGTCGCTCGAGCCATAGCGTGTCGCCACACAGGTCCGCCGCATTGAGCTTGCGATCGATGCGCATCGCGCGACATAAAAGCCCGGGACCCCAGCTCGAATCGACGAGGTTGGATACGGGCGCCAATGCCCGCAATAGCACAGCGTGGGGCTTGCCTGCCCGAGTCGTCACTACGTTCAGACAATTCCACATACCATAGATCAGGTAAACGTAGGCGTAGCCCGGCGGTCCGAACATGACGCGGGTGCGCGGCGTGTGCCCACGCGCGGAATGTGCCGCCAGGTCTTGAGGTCCACGGTAGGCTTCGGTCTCAACAATGCGACCGACACGCTCGATCTTGCCGTCGTCGTGCACGAGGTGCATGCCGATGAGCTCGCGAGCGACCTGCAGTACGCCGCGCGCGTAAAAGTCGCGCGCTAGTCGACCGTGTAGGCGATTGCGGCGCCGATTTTGCTTACAATCAGGCGTCAATGGTGCGAATGGCGGTTGCAACTTAATGATTGTGCGTTGGCTCATTTCTGGCGCTCTCGCTCTACTGGTCTGGGCATCGGCGGGCGCAACTCAGTATGAACTTGCCGACGGTGCCCCGCCGGTGTTTGGCGCCGACCAGTACGTCAAAGCAAATTACGAGGACACGCTCCTCGATATCGCGCGGCGCTACAGTGTCGGCTACGAAGAGATCGTACGCGCCAATCCCAAGCTTGATCTATGGATACCGGGTGCTGGCGCTGATGTGCTCGTGCCCGGCCGCCGTATTCTGCCGCCCGGGCCGCACGAGGGAGTCGTCGTTAATTTGCCCGAGCATCGCCTCTACTACTACCCGCGTGCCAAGCGGCACGAAAAAGCCGTCGTGATCACCTACCCCGTGAGCGTCGGGAAAATGGACTGGCGCACTCCGCTCGGGCAGACGCAAATCGTCAGCAAACAGACGCTGCCCTCCTGGCATCCGCCCCCATCGGTCCTCCAGGAGCATGCCGAGCGCAGTGATCCGCTGCCCAAGGTCGTGCCTCCGGGTCCGGATAATCCACTCGGCGAATACGCGATGCGGCTCGGGATTCATCCCGGCGACTACTTGATCCATGGCACCAATAACCCGCAAGCCGTCGGTATGGCGGTGACCCATGGCTGCATCCGCATGTACCCCGAAGACATCGAGGCACTCTTTAAGATGGTGCCGCTCGGCACCAAGGTGTGGTTGATTAATGAGCCGGTGAAGGTTGCCTATGTCGACGGCGAGCTGTTGCTCGAGGCGCACCCGCAGGTCGACGCTGAGGGACAGACTATGGAGCCGGACCTGGATATGCTGTCGCAGCGGCTCGACCATGCGCTCGGCTCAACGACCGCGGCGATCAACTGGGATCTGGCGCGCGAGACCTTGCAAGCGGCACAGGGCATGCCCGCGCTTGTCGGCCTACAGGCCGATCTCGACGCGCCGGCAGCGCCGGCGGCTGCGACGCCTGCGCCGGCAGCGCCCGACCCGGCTAGCGCAACTTCTGCGCCACAGCCACCTGTTCCCACGGTGCCAGCCGAGGCGCCGCGCTAGGCGTGCTGCCATACAAGCGGCCGGGTCAGCGCGACTTGCCTCAAGCGTTCGTCTTAAGTTCCGCGACGAACAGCACGGGTCCGGTGGGCGCGCCGCTCGGCGAGCCGCGAGGGGGCTCGAGACTCACAGCGAGCTTGCTCGCATGAGCGAGCGCGTCCTGCTGAGTCGCGCTCAGCGTGCGTTCAAGTTGCCCGGCATCTGGCAGCAGACCTAATGAAACCGGGGCTCCGCCACCTTGCGGCAGCGCCCAAAGTTCAAACGAATGCCCAGGACGCGCAACGGCGCCGGCGAGCGCGACGGCTCGCAGTCGCGCGCCGCGCGCGTCCGTTTCGATGCTCCAAACGCCCGGGCCTTGCGCCGCCTTGATTGTCGCCACCGGCTGCAGTTGCGGCGGCAGCGTCATGCGCCAAGCGAAAAATCCGCCTGCCGCGATAGCGCACACTACGATTGCCGCGGCCAGCGCGCGCATCGCAGCGCGTCGTGCCGGTACCGCTCGGGATGCCTCGGCGATACCGATCCGCGCCTCGATTGCGCGCCAAACCTCCGGCGCCGGGGCAAGCGGCGGCAGGCCGAGCGCCAGCGGAATAAGGCGACTCTCCCAGGTTTGCACGTGGCTTGCGATATGCCAATTTTCCGAGCGCCAGCGCTCGAAGCGGCGCCGTGCGGGACCGCGCAGCGTGCCCAACACGTACTCGGAGGCGAGGGCATCGATCAGTTGTGGTTGGTCGTGTCTCATGTTTCGAGGCACTGCCGCAGTGATGCCAGGCCGCGCCGGATCCAACTTTTGATCGTGCCCAGTGGCTCGCCGGTGGCGCGCGCGATGTCGGCATGTGAATAGCCATTGACGAATGCAAGCTCAATACCGCGGCGCTGTTCGCTGCCTAGCGCCTCGAAACAGCGCGCGAGCGCCGCGGCGGAACGGCCGGCGCTTGACCAGTCGCCAGCGCTTTCGGTCGCAAGCTCCGGCAGCTGTTCAATCGCGGCTTCGCGGAACAAATCCGCGCGTTCACTGCGCAGCACATCGATCGCGCGATGGCGCGCGATCGACATGAGCCAAATGCGCGCCGCTCCGCGCGCGCTGTCAAATTGCGCCGCGCGCTGCCAAATGCTGACAAACACGTCCTGCAGCGCCTCCTCGGCGAGCGCGCGCCGCTTCAAAACGCGCAACATGCACGCGAGCATCTGACCGGCCATGAGATCGTAGAGCTGTCGCAGAGCAACACGGTCGCGCGCCGCGCAGGCACGAATAAGCCGCTCAAGCTCCGCATCAATCGTGGTCGCGGCCTCGGACATGGTCTTATATACGCGCGCGGGTGGCAGGCGGATGCACGGCGCGCCGCAGCCCGGCGAGCGTCCTACCGTTGACAGGCGCCGCGGATGCGGACATGGTCCGTGAGTCTAGACTGGATTCTGTTATCTCGCATTATGAGCGCCGTCTCTGCCTCCGGGGTCATCACGATCACGACTGACTTTGGTCACCAAGGCCCGTTCGTGGGCGTCATGAAGGGCTGCATATTGAGCCGCTTTGCCGCCGCGCGGATTATCGATCTGACTCATGAGATCGTTGTTCACTGGCCGGCCGAGGCCGGCTTTTGGCTGGCGCGGGCGTACCGCTACTTCCCTCCCGGAACCGTACATGTGGCGGTGGTGGATCCGGGAGTCGGCACGTCGCGCGATATCATCGTGGTATCGGCCGGTGGGCATCTATTCTTCGCGCCTGATAACGGGCTACTGGCGCCCATCGTCGCGCAACACGCCGGCGCCTCGATCGTACGCCTGAGCGCGGCGGCGCTGGTGCGCTTTGGCATCGAGCAGGCGAGTGCAACTTTTCACGGTCGGGATATTTTCGCGCCGCTCGCGGCGGAGCTCGCTGCCGGACGCTGCACGCCGGCGGATTTGGGAGAGCGCACCACAACCCTCGTGCCCTCCTGGGTGGACGAGCCGACGATCGATGGCAACATCACGGGGCTTGTTATGACGATCGATCATTTCGGAAATCTCATCACCAACATCGATGCCCCCCTTATTGCGCGCTTCCGTGAACCGCGCATCGCCGCGGGCAATCACACATTTGAGTTGCGCCGCACCTATGGGGACGTAAAACCCGGCGAGTACCTGGCGCTCATCAACTCCTTTGGCGTCATTGAGATCGCGCGGGCAGAGCAGAGCGCCGCCGATGGCTTGGGCTTAAGCCGAGGGGCCCCAGTCATCGTGCGTGACGCCTGGGGAGGCGCATAACACGTACCGCAGTTGATCGGCGGCGGGAATCCGTTATAGTTCGCAGCCTTGCCGCGCGCGATCAGAACGCGTTAGTCATTGATTGTTATAAAGAATTAGACCCGAAGAGATGCCCGAGCGAGACACCGAGAGCTTCGATATCGACGAGGAGTTCCTGAGCGGGGCCGAAGACGGCACCGAATATGAGCGGCTTTTGGATAAGGTGGACAAGCGCGTACGCTCCCAGCAGGGCGGCAAGCGCGGAAAGGCCGCCTGGAGCCGACTTGAGGAAATCCTCGCCGACCGCAAGCTCGAGAAAGACCTGCGCGACACCTTTGACGACGAGTCTTAAGCGGACTCGCGCCAATCAATCGTGTCCGTGATGCGCCCGGTCACATCCTGGATCGTCCTCAAATTCGGCGGTACCAGCGTTTCCTCGCTCGGCAACTGGCGCAACATCGCTGACGTCTTGCGGCAGCGTCGCGCCACGGGAGCTCGCGTGCTGGTGGTGCACTCGGCGCTGACCGGCATGACCGACTGGTTGGAAAAGCTCCTCGACCCGAATCAGGCGCACACCACGAATGCCATGCTGGCGGCGATCGAGGAGCGCCACCGAGGGCTTGCGCGTGAACTCGCCATTCCGGTGAGTGCTGAGCTCGCCCGACAATTCGCGGAGCTGCGGCAGATCGCCGCAGGGGTTGCTCTCGTCGGCGAGGCGAGCGATCGGATTCGTGCGCGCGTGCTCGCAAGCGGCGAACTCATGGTGACCGAACTGGCTGTACTTTACCTGCGCGCGCAGGGCCTGGAAGCCGACGCGAGCGATGCGCGTTGCATGCTGCGCGCAACCGAGCGCCGCGGCGCCTCCGGCAAGGCTTCCATCCTCTCTGCCGCTTGCAGCTTCGCGCCGGACGCGCAGCTGGTCGAGCGCCTGTCGGCGCTTGCTCCGATCGTCGTGACGCAAGGTTTTATCGCGAGCGATGCCGACGGCAACACGGTATTGCTGGGGCGCGGCGGCTCGGACACCTCGGCCGCGTATTTCGCAGCGCTGCTCTCGGCAGCGCGTCTGGAGATCTGGACAGACGTGCCCGGCATGTTCAGCGCCAATCCGCGCTCGACGCCGACGGCGCGCCTGCTGCGCGCGCTGCATTACGATGAGGCGCAGGAGATCGCGAGCAATGGTGCCAAGGTGCTGCACCCGCGCTGCATTCTGCCCGCGCGTCAATATCGGATCCCGCTGCATATCTATGCGACGCAGACTCCGGATCTGGAAGGCACGGTCGTCAGCCACGAGGGCGGCGACGGCGCCGCGCACGTCAAAGCAATCTGCATCAAAAAGGGCATCACGCTGGTCGCGCTCGATAGTCCCGGCATGTGGCATCAGGTGGGCTTTCTTGCCGACGCATTCCAAATATTCAAAGCGCACGGCATGTCGGTGGATTTGGTGTCGACCTCCGAGACTAACGTGACCGTGTCGCTAGATCCTGCTGCCAATTGCCTCGATGGGGCTTTGCTCAATGCGCTGGTCGTCGACCTCGAGCACCTGTGCCGCGTGCAAGTGATCGGCCCGTGCGCTTCGGTGAGTCTCGTCGGGCGCAACATCCGCGCAATTCTGCATCGCCTCGGGGACGCCTTCGAGCTCTTTGCCGAGCAGAAGATCTACCTCGTGACGCAGGCCGCGAACGACTTGAATTTCACCTTCGTCGTCGACGAGGACCAGGGCGAGCGGCTGGTCGAGCAGCTGCATGAGCTACTCATTCGTCCTACCGCGGACGACCGCGTGCTGGGGCCGACCTGGGAGGAGCTGTTCGCGCGGCCTGCGAGCGCAGAAGTGTCGCATCCGTGGTGGTACCACAAGCGCGCCGAGCTCTTGCGCGCGATGGCGAATCACGACGCAGCGTACGTCTACGATCGACAGACGATCCGCGCTGCAGCGCGCGCGCTACGCGGCTTGCGGTCGGTTGCGCGCGTGCTCTATGCGATGAAGGCGAACGCGCACCCGCGGGCGCTCGAGGCGCTGCGCGCCGAAGGCGTGGAGCTTGAGTGCGTCTCGCGCGGCGAGGTCGAGCGCGTGCTTGAGCTATTTCCCGACATCGAGCCCTCGCGCATCCTCTATACGCCCAATTTTGCAGCGCGCGATGAATATACCTGGGCGCTCGGGCAGGGGCTGCGCGTCACGGTCGACAATATCTATGTGCTCGCCACCTGGCCCGAGCTCTTTTCGCAGCAGGACATTTTCGTGCGCGTCGATACGGGCGCCGGCCGCGGCCACCACCAGCACGTGCGCACCGCCGGCATCAACTCCAAATTTGGGGTTCCCGTGCCGGACCTGGATGAATTCGCGCAACGCGCACGCGCCGTTGGCGCGCGCGTCGTAGGCCTGCACGCGCATGCCGGCAGCGGCATCTTCAACGTCAGCAACTGGCAGCACAATGCGTTCCTGCTGGCAGAACTTGCGCAGCGTTTCGCCGATGCGCGCGTGATTGACGTCGGCGGCGGCTTTGGAGTGCCGGAAAAGCAGGGCGAAGCGGGCATCGACTTGGCGCAGCTTGATGCGGCGCTTGCGAAGGTGCGTGCAGCGCACCCAGGGCTTGAGATCTGGATTGAGCCCGGGCGCTATCTGATCGCCGCTGCCGGTGTGCTGCTTGCGCGCGTGACGCAGTTGAAAATCAAGGGCGCTGTGCGCTACGTGGGTATTGCGACCGGCATGAACTCGCTCATTCGTCCGGCGCTGTACGGCGCCTATCATGAGATCGTGAACCTGACGCGTCTTGATGCGCCGCCGGAGCAGCTCGTCAATGTTGTGGGACCGATCTGCGAAAGCGGCGATATCCTCGGCCACGACCGCCTCCTGCCGGAAACCCAGGAAGGCGATGTGCTACTCATCGCCAATGCCGGCGCCTATGGGCACGTCATGAGCTCGCGCTACAACCTGCGCGAGCCGGCCATGGAAGTCTGCATCTAGCGCCTATGGTCCGCAGGCCGCGGAAATATCGCCTGCGGCGCCTGCTTCTGGGCGGCGTTCTCGGCGTCCTGGTCGCCGGCGTCGTGCTTGTCGGCCTCTTCTATATTTACGTAGATCACGTCGTCACACAGCAGTTCCAGGGTCGCCGTTGGACGCTGCCGGCACAGGTGTTTGCTGCGCCGCTTGAACTGTACGTGGGCGCGCCGCTATCCCTAAGCGATCTCACGGCCGAGCTTGCGCGCCTGCAGTACCGCGCGCGCGACAAGCTCGATCGGCCGGGCAGCTACCACCTGCAGAATGACCGCATCGAGATCGCGCTGCGGGCAACACGCTTCGCCGATGAGATGCGCGCGGCACAGACGCTTAGCATCGCGGCAGGAGCACGCTCGATCGAAGTGCTGCGCGACAGCGGCGGCCATGATCTGCCGATATTGCGGCTTGATCCCCTCCTCATTGGCAGCATTTTCCCGACTCACGGCGAGGATCGCATCGTCGTCACGCCTGCGGAGGTGCCGGCCTTACTGCCGGCAGCGCTGAAGGCGGTCGAGGATCGCAAATTCGACACGCATCACGGCGTTGATCCTGCCGCCGTCGCGCGCGCGATGTGGATTGATCTGCGCTCGCACCAGATCGCGCAAGGCGGAAGCACGCTCACGCAGCAGCTCGTGAAGAGCTATTTTCTCGACTCCCGCCAGACTATCGGCCGCAAGGCGCGCGAGGCTCTCATGGCTATCGCGCTCGAGTCGCACTTCAGCAAGACCGATCTCATGAACGCGTACATCAATGAGATTTATCTCGGTCAAGACGGCGACCGCGCCGTGCATGGCTTTGGCCTTGCGAGCCAGTTCTACTTTGGCAAGCCGCTCGGCGAGATCGAGCTGTCGGAGCTGAGCCTGCTGGTCGCGATCGTGCGTGGGCCGTCCTACTACGATCCGCGCCGGCACCCGGAGCGCGCCCTCGCGCGGCGCAATCTCGTCCTCAAATTAATGGCCGATCTCAGCGTCATAACTCCCCAAGATGCGCAGAGCGCGAGCAGCCGTCCGCTTGGTGTTACGAGTCGCGGCGCGGGTGCTTATTACCCCTCCTATCTCGACTTTGTACGGCGCACTTTGCGGCGTGACTATCGCGACAGCGATCTCACCCAGGAAGGGCTCAAAATCTTCACGAGCCTAGAGCCGCGTGCGCAGGATGAGGCCGAGCAGACGCTCGATCGCGAGCTCACGCGCCTGGAACGCTCGCGGCGGCCCACCAATGCGTCTCTGGATGGCGCGATCGTCATCACGGCACCCGCAAGCGGCGATGTGATCGCAATCGTCGGCGGACGACGCGTCGGCTACAGCGGCTTCAATCGAGCACTCGACGCCGCCCGCCCGATCGGCTCTCTGGTAAAGCCGTTTGTCTATCTGACCGCGCTCGAAACGCATCGCTACAATCTCGCGAGCATCGTGCAGGATGCCCCGGTAGACATTCGTCTGCCGAACGGCGGGCACTGGCGCCCGGTCAATTTCACGCACCAGACCTACGGGCCGGTGCCGCTGGTGCGCGCGCTCGCCGAATCATTGAACCTCGCAACGGTCGCGGTCGGCATGGACATCGGCGTCACACACGTCGCGCAGACGTTGCAGCGCTTTGGCCTGGAGCGCGCTCCCGCGCAGGTTCCCGCGCTCCTCTTGGGCGCGGTCAACGCGACGCCCGTTGAAGTGGCGCAGCTATACACCGGGCTTGCCAATGGCGGCTATCGCACGCCGCTACGTGCGGTGCGCGCGGTGATCAGCGCATCCGGTGAGCCGCTCAAGGCATTTCCTCTTGAGCTCACTCCAATCGCGCAGCCTGATGTGGTCTTCGAAGTTGATCAGATGATGCAGCAGGTGATCGAGCGCGGTACGGGTCGCGCCGCACGCACGGTGCTGCCGGCCGATCTCGTCGTGGTGGGCAAATCCGGTTCCACATCGGACCTGCGCGACAGTTGGTTCGCGGGATTTTCGGGCAGTCATCTGGAAGTGGTTTGGGTCGGCTACGACGACAATCACCCCACGGGCTTTACCGGCGCTGCGGCCGCGCTCGCCGTCTGGTCGCGCGTGCTCGCGGGGCTGGGCACCACGTCCTGGAGCGCCGCCACGCCTGAATCGCTGACCGATGTATCGATTGACTATCTCACCGGCCTGCAGCTTGAGGCCGGTTGCAAAGACAAGAACAATGACGCGATCCGTATCGCCGTTCCGGTCAGCACGCAGCTTGCGAAGCAGCCGGGCTGCGTGGGCGCGCTCGAACCGGGATTTGCTGAGCGCGTGGGTGAGCGGCTGCGCGCTATCATTCACAAATGATGCGTCAGGTGTTAATCGCTTTGCTGCTCGTCGTTCCCGCGGCGTGCTCGCTCACACGCGGTGCGCGCAACCCAGCAGCCGCGGCCGCATCCTCGGAAGCGGCGCCGGCGGACGCCGAAGCCGCTGCCAACGCGCCCGCACCGCCAGCGCCCACGCGGCAGTACCACCTGAGCGGGGCCGCGAGCGCTCTTGTGACCCAGGCTCATGCGCGCGCCGCGGCCGGTGACTATCCGGCCGCGACCGCGACGCTTGAGCGGGCACTGCGCATCGAGCCTGAAAACCCTTTGACGTGGATCGAGCTCGGACGGGTTCAGCTCGCCGCTGGGAATGCGGCACAGGCGGACAATATGGGACACAAAGCCGTTGCGCTTGCAAGCGGCGATCCCAACGCCCAAGCCGCCGCGTGGCGGCTCATCAGCGACGCGCTGCGGGTGCGCGGCCGCAATCAGGAAGCGGCCACCGCCAGCGCGCGCGCCGACACGCTCGCGCCGCACTGATCGACATAATTGAATCTACCGTGTGTGGCGCGCCGCAAGCTCCGCGACCACGCTCGCAAGCGGCAAGCCCCGGCTCTTTAGCAAGACCAGCATATGAAAGATGAGGTCGGCGGCTTCGGCGACGACCTTGTCGTCACTGGGCGCAACGGCCGCGAGCGCAAGTTCCAACCCTTCCTCACCGACCTTCTGCGCGATGCGGGTCGCGCCCTGTGCAACAAGACGCGCCGTGTAGCTGCCTTGCGGCTGCTCCGCGACGCGCTTTTCGATCACCGCCTCAAGCAACGCAAGAAACGCCAGCGGCTCGGCTGCACTAACGGCTGCATCGCCAAAACAACTGCGCGTACCCAGGTGGCAAACAGGACCCGCGGCGCGTGCACTCACCAACACACAGTCCCGATCGCAGTCTGCGCGCACGGCAACAAGCTCAAGTGCATGGCCGGAGGTCTCACCTTTTTCCCACAGACGCTGCCTGCTGCGGCTGAAGAACACGACGCGCCCGCGTTCGAGCGTGGCGTGCAGCGCCGCGGCGTTCATGTAGCCGAGCATCAATACCCCGCCGCTGTCCGCGTCCTGCACGATCGCCGGCAAAAGTCCCGCGCCCTTCGCGAAGTCGAGCGTGTCGACGTCGTTGAGCGTAAGCGGCGCACCCTGCCTCACAGCCGCACCTCGATACCGGCGCTGCGCAGCTCGTGCTTCAAGTCAGCGATGGCAAGCGCACCGGAATGAAACACACTCGCCGCGAGCGCGGCGTCAACACCGGCGTGTGCGAACACCTCGACAAAGTGGGAAACCCTGCCGGCGCCGCCCGAGGCCACGAGCGGCACGTCGCAACAGGCGCGCAGCGCCGTCAACTGCTCAATATCATAGCCGCGCTGCACGCCGTCACTTCCCATGCAGTTGAGGACGATCTCGCCGGCGCCGCGCGCCTGCACCTCGCGGGCCCACGCCAAGGTATCGCGCCCGCTGTCGCGCGCGCGCTGCACGTCGCCGGTGAATTGAAACACGCGATAGCCCGACGCTGTGAGCCGACTGTCAATACCGACGACCACACATTGCGAGCCAAAGCGGGCGCTTAGGTCCTCGATGAGGCGTGGAGCGGCGAGAGCAGGGGAGTTCACCGAGACCTTCTCCGCACCGGCATTCAGCACCATCTCGGCG
>Ga0066793_10000108_pt1 | contig 25987 bp, 21 predicted proteins | sample PersoiDNA2013189_FD_83876 | JGI IMG/M metagenome (GOLD analysis project Ga0066793, IMG submission 83876) | Permafrost soil microbial communities from the Arctic, to analyse light accelerated degradation of dissolved organic matter (DOM) -... | ecosystem: Environmental > Terrestrial > Soil >... | reverse complement strand
GGCTGGCGGTTCAGCGTTTCTGGTTGCGTGGCCGGGGCCAGCCGGGGGGCGGGCGCCTGCCGGGGAGCCGATCTGTGCCCGAACAAGTGCAGCCTGCTCCAGCGGCTATCGTCTGAGTCCGGCTGACGGCCGGTCAGAGCGCCGCTGCCCAGATCGCTCGCCGTGTACGCGCGGGCGGTCTCGCGCTGGTACATGAGGTCGTCGCGGGCCCGGCTGGCAGCAGCCGTCTCGCGACGGGACTGGCTGAGGCTCCGGCGCGCCGTGCGGCCGCGGCGGGAGGTGCGGCGCGCGCCAGCCAGCAGCACGCTCAGCCCGAACAGGCCGGCCGCCCCGGCCACGACGCCACTGAGGAACAGCGTGCCGGTAGAGCCAGTCACGTGATAGCCGAACACCGCGAACCCATGCGTGAGCGCATGCGCGGCGCCGCCATTACCGAGAACGCCGACCACGGCCACGACCACTGCGGCGACCAGGACGATGAGCCCGAGAATGATGATCATGACGCACTCCGAACCTTCTACGTTTGTTACCTCCAGTGAATGCCATGGCCAGAGTAATGTCAACACTGTAGACCTACGCTAATGACGGATCGAGGCCATTAGCTTGGCCGCGTGATGGGAGGTGGTCCTGCGATGACCCCACCGACGGTTGATCGCATCGCCGGTGACGTCGCCGCGAACCGGGACGGCAAGGTCACCCGGGATGTGGTGCTGGCGGTCGCGCTGCAGATAATCGACCGCGACGGGATCGTTGGGTTGTCCATGCGCCGCCTCGCCCGCGCGCTGGACCGCGACCCGATGATCCTCTACCGGCACGCGCCGAACAAGGCAGCCCTGCTCGACGGCGTCGCCGAGACGGTGCTCGCCCAGCTCATGGTGGACTCCGCCGACCCCGACTGGGCCGCCCAGCTGCGCGCCGTCGCCCGCGGCTACCGCGCGCTGGCGCTGGCCCACCCGAATGTGGTGCCCCTGCTGGTCACCCGGCCGCTGGCCACCCCGCTCGCGCTCCGCCCACTAGGCACCCTGCGCCCGCTCGAAGACATCCTCACCCTGCTCACCCGCGCCGGGTTCAGCGGACCTGATGCCCTGCACATCTACCGTGCCCTATTCGGATTCCTGCACGGCCACATCCTCAACGAACTACAAGAACTCATCGACAACCCCGACGAAACCGACGACCTGCTGCGCCTCGGCCTGCACCGGCTGCCGATCCGCGAATTCCCCCTGCTCCGCAGCCTCGCCCCCGTCCTGGCCACCTACGACGGCGCCACCGAACTCGAACGCGGCCTCGACATCCTCCTCACCGGACTGGCCACCACGCTGACCCCCCAGGCCGGGCGCGCTCGCCCACGCGAACAGGACACCCCGGCCAGCTGACCCGCTTTCGGCCGGCCGCCGCAGCTGCGGGCCGTTGCCGGCCTGGCCGTCGCGCCTGGACGGGGGCATTACCCGGTGGCGGCCGGGATGTCGGCGATCCGGCAGGGAATCTCGGTGTCTTCGCTCAGGTGGTAGCTGGCACACACCCGGTGGTAGCCATCCGCGATCTGCAGCGGGCGCCCCGCCGCCAGGTCTCCGCGCACGAGCAGCACCGGCGACAGCGGCTGCCCCTTGGCGACCTTCTTCACGTCCTTCGCGACCTCCGGGTCATCAACGGCGAGCAGCGGGAGGCCCGCCGCGCGCAGAATGTCCTTCGCGGCCTGAGTCACCGTCGGTGCCTGCGACAGCATGCTGGCCAGCGCCTCCACCGTGTCCGGCAGGGCGAGCAGCCGCAGATAGGAGCCGGCCTCCGGATAGTCCAGCGCAGCCGGGGCATCGGACCAGCTCAGCTTTCCCTTCTTCGCCATCACGCGTCCCCTTCCACTCATCACTGATCACCAACGGCGACCAGGCACCCAGTCTCCACGGCCGCCCGGCGTGCCCAACCACGCAGCCGCCATGTCGCCGGACGGAGGGCCGCTACTTCGCCAGCGCGTGACTCCCGGTTCGGCGCGTAGTGGTAGAAGAAGGAGAACAGCAGCGTGATCATCACGATCGTGAGCACCCAGCGCACGGCCGTCCACGCCAGGATGAAGGCGGTTCCCGCGAACGGGACGTGGCCCTCGATCGCCAGGCCGAGCGGGGCCCCGAATACGATCGGTGCCGAGGAGATCCCGCCGGAGACGGCGGTGGCCAGCATGAGCGGGAGCGTTCGCAGCCGCTTGGCGAGGAACTTGGGGTCGGCACCGGTATCGCAGGCAATGTCCAGCCCGGTCTCCAGGGCGGCCATGCCGCTTGAGGCGTTCCAGACCGCGATCACGATGCCGGCGATCAGGGCAGTGAGCGAACTCGCGGAGGACCGGGTGGTCGCGGAATGGACGGCCTGGGTGAATACGCCCGGGGCCCCGGCCGGCAGCGCCGTGACGAGGCCGTTCACCTGCCGGTGCATGGTGGCCGCCCCGACGTGGGCTAGCGTGACCAGGCCTAGCGATCCTTGGTCGCTAGCAGGGCGATGAGGGCCGGGAAGAGAGCAAGGAACCAGTGGTAGGCGAGGTTGCCTGCCGTCATGCTGTAGCGGTCGCGGACGAACTTCTTGCCGGTGCGCTGGAGAGTTTTGCGCCAGCCTGTCCCGCCTGGCTCCGCGGGGCGGCCCGGGCCTGCGGACACGTGTTCTGCGGCGGGATTAGAATATTGCCCGGCCTGTTCATCCCTGCTCCTCGCGAGCCGCGTGGGTGACCATCTTGATCGCTGTGCCAGAGAGTGATGGACGCTCGTATTGGGGGGCTGCCGGTGGCGGCAGCCGGGCTCTGGCGGGGGCAAAACGGAGCCTGAGCCCGAGCCTGCGCAGGACCAAGAGGAACCACAGGGTGGACGCGCCAGTCCCGGCGACGACGAGGGCGGCCGTGGCGGCGGTCGAGAGCATCAGGAACGTTTTGGTCGGCTCGGTCACCATCAGCACCGCCAGGCCGGCCGTGAGCAGCAGGAAGATTCCCGCCCACAGCCAGGTCGCCCCCTGGAAGAAGCGGTGCAGGCCCGGGTGATGGGTGGCCGGCTGCCGCAGCGCCACCACCTCGGCGGCCAGCCGGGCCACGAGCGGATTCGGCCCGCGCGCCGTCCGGGCGAACAGGACGCACATGCAGAAGTTCGCGAGCGGGAACTGCAGCAGGAAGAGCCAGAGCTCGCCGGTGGCCAGCACCACCGCGGTCTGCACCGTGAGCACCACCACGGAAATCGTCAGCAGGCTGGGCACCGTTCCGGTCACGACCTTGCGGATAGCGGCGGTGAGCCAGATGGCCACGAGCCCCGCGATCAGGCCGGCGTTGCGGCCATCAAGCCATCCGGCGACCACGTAGGCCGCCACGGGCAACCCCACGGACTCGCTCAGGTTCCAGCCCGCTGTGAGAAGCAATCGCAGCGGCCTGGGGAGTTCCAGGTCCTCGGCCATGGGCAAAGCGTAGCGCTGCGCCCGGCCGACGGCAGGGTTCGGCACGGATATCCCTGCCATTGTCAGAATGTTCTAAGGATTTGGTCAGACAGGGCACCGCGGCCGGCCGCCCCCCGGCCGTCAACCCTGCAGGTCACCGGAATTGTCCGTGGCCGGCACTACATTGGGACTGCGAGGGCGCGATCAGAAGAGGGCGTCATTAGCTGGGAGCGTCATCTGCAGAGAGCGTCATCTGCAGAGAGCGTCGTCAGCGGAGGGCGTGACGAGGAGGGCGGCCATGGCCGGTGATCGTCGTGGCGGAGGCGCACCGGGCGCCCAGTTCGGGCGGCCGATCAAGGGCGCGCCAGGCGGCCAGGATGGGCGGCCGGTCCGGCGCTGGAAGGACGACGATCCGCGTACCGCCGTGGTGCGGGACGTGCTGCGGGCGGTGATCTCCGGGCTGGTGGCCGAGACCGGGCGTGCCCGGCTCGACATCGTGGATGCCGGGGGCGGGACGGGCGGCTTCGCAGTGCCGCTGGCTGGCTTGGGGCACACGGTAACCGTCATCGACCCGAGCCCGGACTCGCTCGCCGCCGCACAGCGCCGGGCCGCCGAGATGGCAGTGCCGCTCCGGGCCATCCAGGGCGATGTCGCCGATCTGCCGGGGGTGATCGGCGAGCAGGGCGCCGACCTGATTCTGTGTCACAGCGTGCTTGAGTACGTGGACGCCCCGGCCGCAGCGATGGCGGCGATCTCCCGCGTACTGCGGCCCGGTGGCGCGGTGAGCGTTCTCGCTGCCAGTGCCGTTGCGGCCGTGGTTCACCGTGCGCTCGCGGGCAGGTTCGAGGAGGCCACCCGGCTGCTCGGCGGGATAAGCACCGGGCAGGCCGGGAGTGTGCCGGCCGCAGGGCCGCCGGACAGCCTGGACGGGGCCGCTGACGAGCATACCGCCGGCCACCCGCGGCGATTCACCCTGGCCGCGGTGGTGGGGCTGATCGAGGCAGCGGGCTTGCGTCCCGGGGCCGCGCACGGTGTTCGCGTCTTCGCCGATCTCGTACCCGGCATCTTCGCGGATGCCGATCCGGGTGCGGCGGAGGCACTGCTGGCGCTCGAGCGGGCCGCGTCGGCGCATCCAGCCTTCCACGACCTCGCCACTCAATTCCACGTTCTCGGGTACCGATGAGCCACGCAGGCGGCACCGCGCAGGACCGTTCCCGGGGGGATCAGCCGGGCCGTGACGTCAGGGACGATGCGGGCTGCCACATCCTGCATGCCGACATGGACGCCTTCTATGCGAGCGTCGAGATCCGTGACCGGCCGGAGCTCGCCGGATTGCCGGTGATCGTGGGTGCCACCGGGAACCGTGGCGTGGTGCTCTCGGCGTCCTACGAGGCGCGGGCCTTCGGTGTCAGATCGGCGATGCCGGTGACGCGGGCCAGGCGGCTGTGCCCGCAGGCTGTGTTCATCGGCCCCCGGCATGCCCTCTACGCGGCGGTGTCCAGGGAAGTCATGGCGGTATTCCGGTCGGTGACCCCGGAGGTGGAGCCGCTCGCCCTCGACGAGGCCTTCCTCGACGTCTCGGGTGCCATCCGGCGGCTCGGGCCGCCGGCCAGGATTGCCGAGCTGATCAGGGCCAGCATCCGGGATCAGCAGGGCATCAGCTGCTCCGTCGGCGTGGCCAGCTGCAAGTTCGTCGCCAAGCTCGCCTCGGCCCGATGCAAGCCGGACGGGCTTCTCGTGGTCCGCGCGGACGGCGTGCTCGATTTCCTGCACCCGCTGCCGGTGGCGGCGCTGTGGGGGGTGGGGGAGCGGACCGGGCAGATCCTGGCCGGCCTCGGCCTGCGCACGGTGGCCGACATCGCGCACATCCCAGCAGGCACGCTCCAGCGTGAGCTAGGCACGGCTGCGGGTTCGCACCTGGCCGCCCTGGCCTGGGGGCGTGACGAGCGCCCGGTGACGAGCAGCGTCCTGGAGAAGAGCATCGGAGCTGAGGAGACGTTCCCCAGCGATGTTGACGACCCGGAGCTGATCCGCCGGGAGCTGCTCCGGCTGTCCGGCCGCACCGCACGTGGCCTGCGCTCGGCCGGGTCCATGGCCAGGACGGTGGTGGTGAAGCTGCGGCTGGCCAATTTCACCACGATCACCAGGTCGCGTACCCTGCCCGAGCCGACCGACGTGGCGCGGAAGATCTACGCCACCGCGTGCGCCCTCTACACGGCGTCTGGCCTCGACTCGGGCGCCAGGCTTCGCCTGGTGGGGGTCAGGGCGACGGGGCTGGTCCCCGTCTCGCAGGCGGCCACCCAGCTGTCGTTCGGAGAGCGAGGCACGGGCTGGCGTGACGCCGAACGGGCCCTGGACCGCATCGCGGGGCGTTTCGGCACGGATTCGGTTCGTCCGGCAACTCTCTTCTGAGAGAATGAAGAAGTTCCCCCAGGGCGTAGCGGAGGCCAGAGCACAGCGGCTACCTGAGGCCTAGCGGTTGACATGAGCCTGATATAGTTGCCCGTGAAAGATTTAATTCGAATCAGCGTTTGATGGCGACGCTGGCGATTTGGGCTGCGGCGCGTCGGCGGTACTGGGTGTGTCCGGGTCTCCTGCTTTGGCCTAGCGGCCCTTTACCTTTCCGCTACCCTTCCACCAGGCGTGGCCACACTCGTATTCTGGGAATGAACCAGGACCGTGAGATGGAAGTCATCGCACCCGTCCCCGCGCGCGAGGTTTTTGGGAGGCGCCGTGCCGCTCTCTGAGCACGAGCAGCGTCAGCTCGACCAGATCGAGCGTGCGCTCTATGCCGAGGATCCGAAGTTCGCGCAGACAGTGCGCGCCAGGGATCCACGTGTGCACTACAAGCGCCGGGTGGTCGAGGCCGCGATCGGGTTCGTGCTCGGCGTCGGCTTGCTCATGGCTGGTGTGGTGTCCAAGTACACCTGGATCGGAGTGGCCGGCTTCGTGGTGATGCTGGCCTGTTCGATGTGGGCACTTACGAGCTGGCGGCACGTCACCGGGGTGGCAGCATCCCGCAGCGGCCCGGTGCGGGAGCGCCGCGGTGCCCGCCCGTCCGGTCCGCGGTTCATGGAGCGCCTGGAGGAGCGGTGGCGCCGCCGTCAAGAGGGTGGCCGCTAGGGCGTGTCTCGTGGATCTTGGCCGTCACACGCCCTAGGCCCGTCGCCGCACCGTGATCCGGTCCATCCAGCCGAACACGTCCAGTGTCTGCTGGAGGGCCGCGCCCGCGGGGGCGATCGTCGAGGCGGGCAGCAGCCACGCATACCAGCGTGCAGCCCGGCCGGACATCCGCGACACCGCCCGCCGCACGAGTGTCACGTCGGCCCGCAGCGTGCCGGAGGCCGCGGGTCCCATGGCGTAGTTCGCCCGTTCTTCAGCGCGCGCGATCCGCAGCAGGGCCTCGTTCTCCGCGGGCGCCAGCCGAAACGTCGCGGCCACGCGGGCGGCGAGTGCCCGTGGTGACTCGCTGGCCGGGCTGGCGATACGGTGATCGGCGAGGTCGTCGAGCAGTTCGTGCCACGCCGCGTGGGCCCGCCTGGAGTCATCGGCCGCGCTGAGCCACCGCCGGCGGCGGATGAGGTACCGGGCCGACCGCGGCGCGACCAGCACCAGCCCGAGTACCGCGGCGATCAGCAGGCCGACCGGTACCGCACTACCGCCATGTTTGTGACCTGTGAGAGATCCACCGCCCAGGTCCTGGATCTTGGCGCCCCGTGCCCCACCCGGCTGTGACCCATTCGAACTGGGCACGCCCGCGGCCGACGTCGGGCCGGACGCCGGCGAGACCGGGTTGGCCGGCAGCAGCGGGAACGTGTACGAGGGCAGGAACGCCGTGTCCTGGCCCCCCGATCCGGCCGGGGTCGGCTCGAAGCGCAGCCAGCCAGCGCCCTGGAAGTACAGTTCCGGCCAGGCGTGTGCGTCGCCTGTCTTGACCTGCCAGCGGCCTTTCCCGAGGTATGTGCCGGGGGTGTAGCCCACGGCCACCCGGGACGGAATGCCCACCAGCCGGGCCAGTACGGCCATCGCGAACGCGAACTGCTGGCAGTAGCCGCGCCTGGTCTTGGTCAGGAACTGGATCAGGGCGGCTGAGCTGTTCAACTGGCCGACGTCCAGGCTGTAGGTGAACCTGTGCCCGGTGGTGAACCAGCGCTGCAGCGCGACGGCCCGGCCGTAACTGGAGGCCCGCCCCTGGGTGATCTGCCTGGCTAGCGCGGCAAGCGGGGCGAAGGTCGCCGGGACGAAGAGGTCGGCGCTGGCTATGTCGGCCGGAGGCGCCAGGGACCGCTGGAGTTGCTGCTCGGTGGGGGCCGGCTCCTTGCTCGTCACCGAGTAGCTGAGGCCTGACAGGCTGGTGCTCGGGGAGTACGTCATGAGCGTGCGCTTGTCGGTCAGCCAGTCTCCGCCGACGCTGACTGTCTGCGCCGGATAGGGCGTGGGCAGGAAATTTCCGGCGGACTGGCTGCCGGACAAGCCGCTGGCCAGGGTGATCCTCGTCCGCTGTGTCGTGGTCGCCGTGCTCCGGCTTTCCCCCGGAGGCGCGGGCAGCCTTCCGCCGCGCAGCGGGGCGACCTGCGACGGCGCCAGGGTCCAGGTGGTGCTGGTGAGCGTGCTGAGCACGTAGACCTGCAGGTACTCCGGGTCTACCGCGCTAGTGCGCATCACCAGGATGTTCGCCGGGACGCTCCGGTGCAGATCACTGTTCATCTGCGCGAGGGGATTGGGCAGCGAAACGGCCGATCCGCTGCCCCCGCCGAGCCCGGTCTCGCTCCCGCCGAAGAGCTTGTGATCCCGCAAGCCCGGCACCAGCAGCGGCACGCAGAGCGCCAGCGCCACCGAAGCGAGCCCGATGCGCCGGCCTGATGCCGCCAGTTCCTTGGTGTTCGGGCCACCGCTTTGCCGGGTCGTGTAGTCCCTATCGTCCCGCCGGCCCGGCCCGTCCTGCCCGTTTTGCCACAGGCTGACCAGCCGCCCCCAGACGCGGAGCCGTTCCCTGCCGTCCGCGGCGAGCAGGGCGAGGTATCCGATCATGCCCAGGCAGAACGCCGCCGCGGCGCCGAAGGAACCCTGGTGGTTGCTCGTGGTCAGCGGTACGCAGAAGAGCACCAGCAACGGCAGCCCGGCAGTCGCTGGTCTGCGCAGCCGCACCGCGAGCAGGTCGACCGCCGCGGCGACGATCCCGATACCGGCCACGGCCAGCAGCATGAGCCCATGGCGGTCCGGCGCAGGCGGCGAGTATTTTGCCGACTCGGCCATCCCCTGCCGGGCGAGCCACCAGAGGTGGCGCAGGGATGCTCCAGTGGGCACCACCCGGGCCAGCGCCTCGGGACCGGCGAACACGATGGTCAGGTAGAGCAGCAGCCCGGCCAGCGACGCGATGGCGGCGACCAGGGCAGGCAGTGCACGCCGCTGGGTGAGCGTGCCGACCGCGCCGACCATGGCGGCCGCTCCGGCGCCCGTCCAGAACCACCGGCTACCTGAGAGCAGCGGGTACAGGGAGATTGACGCCAGGGCGGTGGCGATGGCCGCGGTCACCGTCAACCGGTGGTTCATTGCGGTGCCCCGGCCGGGAATCGGCCCCCAGGACCGCCGGCTGGCAGGTCGGCGGCGTGATGCAGCTGTTCCCAGGCAACGCTGAGCGGGGTTTCGGCGCTGACCGTGACCGCACGCCAGCCGGCCGCCCGCAGGATTGCGGCAGCGCCGTCGGTCTCATCCGGCATCCCGTCATCGGCAGCGGCGGCAGCCCAGCTAGGGACCGCGAGCAGCAATGCCATCGCGGTCCCCACGTCGCGGCGGCTCGCGGCGAGCTTGCGGGCCTGGGCTGGAGTGAGCCGGCCCGCCACGGCGACCGGGAGCCCGCCTGCCGCGCCATGGATCCCGTCCAACCCGTTGGTGAGCTCGGTCCCGCGGGAGGTTTTGATGACCGCCAGCGAATCCAGCAGGACATCCTCGAATGTGCCGTGCGCGCCGACTGCCCCCTGATCGGTGGCCAGCTGGCCCTCGAGCCCGGCCCTGGCCAGGTGCACGCCTATCGAGGCCGCTGCGCTGACCGCGTACTCGAACGACGAGCCGGCCCCGGTCCCGGCGTGCGCGCGGGCCCGTGTGTCCAGGAGCAGCACGGCGCGATTGCGCCAGCGCTGCTCCTCCCGCCGCACCATGAGCTCGCCGCGGCGGGCGGTGGACCGCCAGTGCACCTTGCGCAGCTCATCGCCGTCCCGGTAGGCGCGCGGCACCACGTCGTCCTCCCCGGCGGTGGACGCGGTACGGGTCCGGCCGCTGCCCTCGCCGTGCCAACTCCCAGCGAGGGTGGCCCGCGGCAGTGGCGTGATCGCCGGGGTAACGACCAGGCTGCTGTGCTCGGCGAACGAGTAGCTGAGCTCCACCAGCCCGAAGGCATCCGCTACCCGCACCCGGAGTGGGCCGATGGTGAAGTGGCCCCGGGTGCCGGATTCGATGGGGTACCCGAGCTCGCGGGCACCGCCCTGCTCAATACGCTCAAGCACGAACCGGGGCCGGGTACCCAGCGGGTAGGGAACGGTGTCTTCGGCGAGCAGCAGCCCGGTCGGCAGCCGGGAGATGTTCTCCAGGCGGAGCGAGACGGTGGCATGCTGCCCGGCGGGTACGCGCGACGGAGTGATGGTGCGGAGGCAGCGGATCCGGTAGCGGGTCCGGCCGGTGGCCAGGGCCGCGAACAGCGGTAGCACCACGAGCACCATCCCGACGCTGAGCAGGGCGCGTTCGCCGAGGCTGAGCCCGATTACCCCGACCGTAAGGCCGGCCGCGAGAAATGACTTGCCGCGTGTCGTGAATCCGCCGAGCAGCGCCCGCATTCCGGCGGCGTTTCCCCGTGCCCCGCCGCCGCGGCCCGCGGTGCTCACCGCAGCCGGGGCAGCGGCACCCGCTCGACGATCGCTGCCAGCACTCGCTCGGGAAACTGCCGCTCGACCATGGCCTCGGCGGTGGGCAGCAGTCGGTGCGCGAGGACCGGGCCAGCCAGCCCCTGCACATCGTCGGGGATGACGAAGTCGCGGCCGTCGAGCGCGGCGCGCGCCCGGCTGGCCCGCAGCAGGTGCAGGGCGGCGCGCGGGGATGCGCCCAGCCGCAGGTCCGGCGCCGACCGGGTCGCGCCGACCAGGGCGATGACGTACTGCTTCAGGGCCTCGGCCACGTGCACCCGGCGGACGGCCGAGATCAGCTCGCGCACATCCCTGGCGGTGGCCACTGGTTTCAGGGTGTCCAGCGGCGAGGATGAGCCGTGGATGTCCAGCATCGCCAGTTCCGCCTCGGGGCTGGGATACCCCATAGAAATGCGCGCGGTGAAGCGGTCCCGCTGGGCCTCGGGGAGCGGATAGGTGCCCTCCATCTCCACCGGGTTCTGGGTCGCGATGACCATGAACGGCCGTTCCAGCGGATAGGTGGTGCCGTCCACGGTCACCTGCCGCTCCTCCATGCATTCCAGCAGTGCGGACTGGGTCTTCGGCGACGCCCTGTTGATCTCGTCGCCGACCACGATGTTCGCGAATACCGGCCCGGGCTTGAACTCGAAGTCCCTGCGCTCCTGGTGGTAGGCGCTGACGCCGGTGATGTCGCTCGGCAGCAGGTCTGGCGTGAACTGGATGCGCTGAACGGAGCAGTCCGTGGACCGGGCCAGTGCCTTGGCCAGCATGGTCTTGCCCACGCCCGGAACGTCCTCGATCAGCACATGTCCCTCAGCCAGCAGGACGGTCAGGGCCAGCCGGACGGCGCCTGACTTTCCCTCGATCACGGACTCGATGGCCCGGCCGACGCTGTGGCCGACCTGTACCAGGTCGTCGAGTGTGCGCTCGGCGCCCTGCTCCATGTCCAAGGACACCTGTCCTCCTAGCTCGCGTGGCGCATCCCTGGTCGCCGGCCGCGGCGTGCCCCGGCCGTCGGCGTGGTGGTCCGTTCCGACAGTACGTCCTGCCATGGCTTACGCGCGATAAAGGTCAGAGGTTCAGTGCTCGCGGGGTATGGCCCTGGGCACCCCACTTCGCTCCATCACTCTGAACTGGCATTTCTCCAGCCGGGAAGCCGGATCTGGGCTCGTGGGGCGTTGACGGTGGGGAAATGTGGGGTACAGTGGTGCGCTGTGGGGGCTAGAGCATAGCGGGCGGCGACTGCGTACGGGGGAGTGGGAGGTGAGTGCCGGTGTTCCTGGGCACTCATACGCCACGCCTCGACGAGAAGGGCCGGCTGTTCCTGCCCGCCAAATACCGCGAGGAACTCGCCGGGGGACTGGTGATTACCAAGGGCCAGGAGCGCTGCCTCTACGTCTTCCCGGTCCCGGAGTTCGCCCGGATCACCGAGGCCCTGCGCACCGCGCCGGTGACCGCGAAGAACGTGCGGGACTACAGCCGCGTTTTCTTCGCCAGCGCGTCTGACGAGGTCCCAGACAAGCAGGGCCGGATCACTATCCCGCCAGGGCTGCGCGATTACGCCGCACTGGACCGTGACTGCGCCGTGATTGGCGCCAACACCCGGCTGGAGATCTGGGATTCCGCCGCATGGGAGTCCTACCTGGCGCAACAGGAGGACGCGTTCTCGGCGGCATCTGAGGAGGTGCTGCCCGGAGTTCTGTGAGCAGGGGCCGGCGAAGCCGGCCCGCTGTGCTCGGCGAGGTCTCCACCCGCGCCTGGGTGATCACGTCGGCTGGCGTCACTTCCCCGGCGCCAGGCGATTTCCGGGCCGCCCGCGCGTCGCGCGGATGGGGACCTGGCCGAGCACCCGGCAGACAGGCCGACGGATATGCCGGCAGTTCTGCTATCAGGCGGAATGTCGGCGGATATGTCAGTGGATGTGCCGGCGGCCCCTGCCACCTGGCGGGCCCGCCACCCGGTGGGTAGGCCGGCGGATGTGCTGGCAAGCCTGCCACCCCGGCGAAATATGCCGGCAGACCCGCCAACCGGCGGATAGCCGGCCGACCGGCCAACCGGCGGATAGCCGGCCGACCGGCCAACCGGCGGATAGCCGGCAGACCGGCCAACCGGCGGATAGCCGGCAGACCGGCCAGTGCCCGCCGATCCGGAGCGGGGCGAGTTACGGCGAGAGTGGGGGCGATGGGCACAGCGGCAGCCGGGCATCTGCCCGTCATGGTCGAGGAGGTCCTCGGCCTGTTCGGGCCGGCTCTCGAGCCGAGTGGCGCGATCCTGGTGGACGCGACGCTCGGCCGCGGCGGCCATGCCCGGGCGCTGCTGGACGCGCACCCGGGACTCGCGCTGATTGGCGTGGACACCGACACCCAGGCGATCGAGGAGTCCCGCCGGCTGCTCGCCCCGTACGCCGGCCGGGTGACGCTGGTGCACAGCCGCAACGACGAGATCCCTGCGCTGCTATCCCGCCAGGGCGACCAGCGGGTCCAGGGGGTGCTGTTCGACCTGGGCGTCTCCTCCCCGCAACTCGACGATCCGGGCCGCGGCTTCGCGTACTCCTACGATGCCCCCCTCGATATGCGGATGGATCAGGGCAACCCGCTCACCGCCGCGGAAGTGCTCAACACCTATCCAGCCGAACGAATAGCACGGGTACTGCGCGAGTACGGCGAGGAGCGGTTCGCGCGGCGGATCGCGGATGCCATCGTCAGGGAGCGGTCCAGGGCCCCGCTGACTTCCACCGCCCGCCTCGCCGAAATCATCCGTGACTCGATTCCCGCGCCCGCCCGGCGGACCGGCGGCAACCCGGCCAAACGGACCTTCCAGGCCCTGCGGATCGAGGTCAACGGCGAACTGGAGGCGCTCGGGCAGGCACTGCCCGCGGCGCTGGACGCGCTCGCGGTTGGTGGCCGCATCGTGGTGCTGGCCTACCACTCGCTGGAGGACCGGGCGGTCAAGACCGCCCTGGCCAGTGCGGCCGCCGATACGACCCCGGCGGGGCTCCCGGTGCCACTGGAGTCGGGGCGGCCGCGGTTCCGGCTGCTCACCCGGGGCGCGCAGCGGCCGTCGGAGGACGAGATGACCCGCAACCCGCGTGCCGCCTCCGCCCGGCTGCGGGCGGCCGAGCGAATCAGGGAGGCCGCGTGAGCAGGGACCGCGTGAGCAGGGACCGCGTGAGCAGGGACCGCGGGCCGGGGACGCCCGCGAGCTGGAACAAGGGGGGCCGAGTGGCAAGGGGGACGCAGTTGTGAGCGGACGCAGCGATACACAGGCCGGATCGGGATTCGGCACCCGGGCCACACCGGCGGAGCCTGGCCGGGTACGTTCCCGGCAGCCACGCCCGGCACCGGGCAGTGGCCGCACCGCCACGCGCCGGCCCGTCACCGCCCGGCCTGTCACCGCCCGGCCTGTCACGGGGCATCCTGGCCGTGCGGGCGCCGCGGGCGGCCTGCGGCGGGTTGCCGGCGGGGCAGCGGCCCGTACGTCGTCGCGGACGTCGTTCATCCTTCTCGTGGTCGGGCTCCTCGGCGGCGGCCTGCTCAGCCTGCTGATCATCAACACCACCCTGGCCGCGGGCTCGTACCAGATCAGCGACCTGCAGCAGTCCGCCGCGGCGCAGTCCCAGCAGATTGCGACGCTCAGCCAGCAGGTTGCGTCCGACGGGTCGGATGCCACCATCGAGCGGCGGGCGCTCCAACTCGGCATGGTCCAGCAGCCGCTGAGCAATTACCTTGACCTGCGGACAGGCCGTATCACCAGCCAGCCCCCGACCGACCCGGGCATCCCCGTCGAGCGCGGATGGGCGCCGTGACAGGCAGTGAAGCAGGCGGCCGCGGCGGCGGCTCGCGGCGGACCGGGCCACCCGGGAGCGCGGGCGGGCCGCGCCGGCCGGGGGAGCCGAGGCGGGCCCGTGACGGGGGCCCGGGCTCGGCCGGCGGTGACGGCAGGCGGGGGGGTGGCCCCCATCCTCGAGATAACCAGCCTCGGGATAACCAGCGTTCCAGGGACGATCCTGGCGTCAGGCGCGCTGGCGCGGGCCGCAGACGGGAGGCGGCTGGAAGCGGCCGGCCCGGTGGTGCTGGCCGGCCCGGTGGTGCTGGCCGGCCCGGTGGTACAGGCCGGCTCAGCGGTGCCGGCCGGCCCGGTGCTCGCCAGGTCGGGCCGGTCCAGCCGCGCCCCGCGCTGCGCCGAGGCAGCCCCGGGCGTCGGCTGCAGGTCACCTTGCTGTGCATCGGCTTCGTGCTGTCGGTGGTGGCGGGAAGGCTCGTTCAATTGCAGGGAGTGGACGGGTCCAAGTACCAGGCCCTCGCCGTGCATCAGCGACTGCACTACATACCCGAGCCAGCGGTGCGCGGCAGCATCACCACCGCGGACGGCACCACCCTGGCGCTGACCGTGCCGACCGATCTCGTCTACGCTGACCCGCCCGTCATCATCCAGGCGAGGACGTCACTGGGCACTGTGGCGGCCGCCCTGGCGGGCCCGCTTGGCATGACCCAGTCCGCGATCCTGGCCTTGCTCCAGAACCCGACGTCCAAGGATTACGTGGTGCTGAAGCGGACGGTCTCATCGACCGTCGGGGCCAGCATCGCAGCGCTCAACGAGCCTGGCATCGTCATGACGCCCTCGTACACCCGCGCCTACCCCAACGGGGATCTCGCCGCCAACGTCGTCGGCTTCACCAATGTCGGCAGTTCCGGAGACCTGCGCGGCCAGGCCGGCGTCGAGCAGTCCTACAACTCGATGCTGGCGGGCAAGGACGGCCGTAGTGAGTTCGAGGTCGGAACCACCGGCCAGGCGATCCCCTTGGGGGAGGACAAGACACAGCCGATGACGCCGGGCGGCAACGTGCGGCTCACCATCCAGGCTGACATTCAGTACGAGGCGGAGCAGGCCTGCGCGGCGCAGGTCCGCAAGGTCCAGGCCGACAACTGCACCGCGGTGGTCATGCAGCCCAGCACCGGGCGGATCCTCGCGCTCGCCCAGGCGCCGTCGTTCAATCCCGCCCATCCCTCCAGCGTGGCCGCGACCACAGACACACCGGTGACCGACGTGTTCGACCCGGGCAGCACCGCGAAGGTAATCACGGTCGCGGCGGCGCTGGAGCACGGCGGGCAGACGACGATGAGCCCTTACACGGTCCCCGACCAGATCGTCGTGGATGGATTCCCGTTCCACGACGGGGACTATCACCCGACTGAGCGGCTCACCGTGGCGGGGATCCTCGCGCACTCCAGCAACGTGGGCATGGTGCAAGTGGTTCAGCATGTGCCCCCGCAGGTGCAGTACCAGTACTTCAAGGCGTTCGGCATCGGCGAGCCCGCCGGCCTCAACCTGCCCGCCGCGAGCAACGGCATCCTCTATGCACCCTCGAAATGGTGGGGGGACGAGCGCTACACGATGGCCTTCGGGCAGGGAGTGGCCGTCACCGCCGTCCAGATGGCCAGCGTGTATGCGACCATCGCCAACGGAGGGGTGCGTGTGGAGCCGTCCATCGTGGCGGGGACCACCGATGCCAGCGGGCAGTTCGTGCCGGCCCAGAAGCCCGCCAGCCACCGCGTTCTCCAGACCACGACCGCCAGCGAGCTGATGGCCATCCTCCAGCAGGTGCCGTATCTCGATGCCACGCTGGCCTACCAGCCCTGGGGGGAGATCCCGGGGTATTCGATCGCGTCCAAGACCGGGACCGCCCAGATCGCGGATTCCCACGGCTGCCTGTGCATGTACGGGTCGAGCTACATTGGCATCGGCCCGGCCAGCGCGCCCAAACTGGTGGTGGCGGTCAACGTGCAGAACCCCCGCAAAGGCGGCTACTTCGGCAATGAGGTGGCCGGACCGGTGTTCAACAAGATAATGAAGTTCGCGCTGGAGACCCTCAAGATCGCGCCAGATGGTGCAAAGCGTCCGGACGTGCGGCTCACGGCGCCGTGATCAGCGGTACCCTCGGCCCGTGTCTGCGGCTCTGCGTCCACGTAACGTCCCGCCGCGCCCGCTCTCCGGACTTGCCGTGCTTCTGGGCGTGACGATGACCGGGCGGGCCGGCCCCGAGCCCTTCCACGGGCCCATCGGATCCGGTGGGATCACTGGCGTCGCACACGATTCACGCCGGGTCGGGCCAGGCGATCTGTATGCCGCGCTGCCCGGCAGCCAATACCACGGAGCACGGTTCTGCCAGCAGGCTGTCGAGGCCGGGGCGGTGGCCGTGCTCACCGATCCGGACGGCAAGAGCCTGGCCCGGCACTCCGGTGTGCCGGTCTTCGTGGTGGCCGACCCCCGGTCCCGGCTGGGCGAGGTCGCCTCCTGGGTATATGGGAACCCGTCAGGCCGGCTGATGATGATCGGGGTGACCGGCACCAGCGGCAAGACGACCACCAGCTACCTGCTGGAGTCCGCGCTGCGGATGGCCGGCCATCTCACCGGGCTGGCCGGCGGCGTGGAGACGCGGGTGGCGGGAGACAGTTGGCCGAGTCAGCTCACCACGCCGGAAGCCACGGACCTGCAGTCGCTGCTGGCTGTCATGGCGGAGCGGGGCGTGACCGCGGCAGCGATGGAGGTCTCCAGCCACGCGCTCGCCCTCGGCCGGGTGGCGGGCACCTCCTACGATGTGGCGATCTTCACCAATCTGTCCCCCGAGCACCTGGACTTCCACAGTGACCTCGACGACTATTTCGCGGCGAAGGCGTTGCTGTTCACACCCGCCTACACGCAGATCGGGGTGGTGAACATTGACGACGCCTACGGCCGTCAGCTCACGGCGCGGCCGCAGATCCCGATCACTACGTTCTCCGCGAACGGTGACCCGGCCGCCGACTGGCGGGCGGTCGATGTCCGGGCCGGCGCGGACGGGAGCGCGTTCCGGGTGATCGGCCCCGGCGGGGTGGAGGCGGACGCGTCTGTGGCGCTGCCCGGTCCGTTCAACGTCGCAAACGCGCTCGGCGCGGTCGTCGCTCTGGTGGAGGCTGGGATCGGCCTGGCCACCGCGGTGGCCGGGATAGCCGCGTGCCCCGGCGTGCCGGGCCGGCTGGAGCGGGTCGAGGCCGGCCAGGATTTCACCCTCCTCGTGGACTACTCACACAAGCCGGGCGCGGTGGAGGCCGTGCTCCGGGCGCTGCGCCAGGTCACCCAGGGGCGGCTGGTCATTGTGCTCGGCTGCGGCGGTGACCGGGACACGGCGAAGCGCCCGCTGATGGGCGCGGCGGCCGCGGCCCTTGCCGACCTGGCCATTCTGACCAGTGACAATCCACGGTCCGAGGATCCGCTGGCGATCCTGGCGGCCATGCTGGACGGGGTTCTCACCGTGCCGGCGGCGGAGCGTGCGCACGTCATCATCGAGCCGGACCGCGCCGCCGCGATCAAGCTGGCCGTGGTGGCCGCGGGTAAGGGAGACATCGTGGTGGTGGCGGGGAAGGGCCACGAGCGCGGCCAGTACGCCGACGGCCTGGTGATCCCGTTCGACGACCGGGAGGTGGCGGCCGAGGCGGTGGCCGAGGTGCTGGCGGCCGGCCGCGCAGGGCCGGATGCGGCACGGACCACGGAGGGCCCAACCACGGGGGACCCAACAACAGGGGGCCCAACAACGGGGGAGACCGCGTGATCCCGCTCTCGCTGGCTGCCATCGCTGAGATCACCGGCGCCGCGCTGGACCAGGTGCCTGACCCTGCCCTCCTGGTGTCCGGGCCGGTGGTGATCGACTCGCGGGGGTCGGCGCCGGGCGCCCTGTTCGCGGCACTGCCGGGGGCGCGCGCTGACGGGCACGACTTCGCGGCCGCCGCGGTGGCGGCCGGGGCCGCGGCCGTGCTGGCCACCCGCCCGGTGGGCGTCCCGGCCCTCCTCGTCCCCGACGTTCCCGCCGCGCTCGCCCGGCTCGCCCGGCACGTCGTCGACTCGCTGCCCGGCCTGACCATCGTGGGGATCACCGGTTCCTCGGGGAAGACCACCACCAAGGACCTGGCGGCGCAGCTGATCGAGACGCTCGGGCCGACGGTCTCGCCGCAGAACTCCTATAACAACGAGATCGGCCACCCGCTCACCGTGCTGCGGGTCACCGAGCACACCCGCTACCTCATCTCCGAGCTCTCCGCGCGCGGGCCCGGTCACATCACGATGCTGTGCGGGATTGCGCCGCCGCGGCTGGGCGCCGTGCTGGGCGTGGGACACGCGCACGCCGGCGAGTTCGGCAGCATCGAGGAGGTCGCGCGGGCCAAGGGTGAGCTTCCCGCTGCCCTGCCCGCCGCGGGGGTGGCCGTGCTCAATGCGGATGACCCGCGAGTGCTGGCCATGGCGGCACGCACGGCCGCCCGGGTGGTGACATTCGGCCGGTCACCCGGCGCGGATGTACGCGCAGCGGACATCTCGCTCGACGAGCAGGGCCGGCCCGGCTTTACCCTGGTTACCGATGCAGGCTCTGCCGCCGTTCAGCTCCGGCTGCACGGCGAGCACAACGTAACCAACGCGCTGGCCGCCGCCGCGCTGGCCGGTCAGCTCGGCATAGCGGTTGGCACGATCGCCGACGGGCTGTCAGCAGCGGCGGCCCGGAGCCGGTGGCGGATGGAGGTCACCGAGCGGCCGGATGGGGTGACCATCATCAACGACGCCTGGAACACCAACCCGGAAGCCCTCAGGGCAGCGCTGGCCGCGCTGGAGGTCATGGCACGCGGGCGGCGGGCCTTCGCGGTCCTCGGCCACATGCGCGAACTGGGCGCGGAAGCAGACGAACTCAACCAGCAGGCGGGCGCCTTTGCCGCCCGGACCGGCCTGGCCGGGCTCATCGTGGTCGGCGACGACGCAGCCCCGATGCTGGCCGGTGCGAAGGCCGAGCCCTCATGGCAGGGCGAGCTACTGCACGTGGCTGACGGGTCGGCGGCCGCGGCGGCACTGAGCGAGCGGCTGCGCCCCGGCGATGTCGTGCTGGTCAAGGCATCCCGGGTGGCCGGCCTGCAGCGAGTGGCGCTCGCGCTGGCCGGGGAGGCGGCGCTGTGAAGACCATCCTGATTTCGGCCGGCGTCTCGCTGATGCTGGCGCTCTTCGGCACACCACTGGCGATCAGGATCTTCACCCGGCGCGGGTACGGCCAGCTGATCAGGGAAGAGGGCCCGGCGGGGCACGCCACCAAGCGCGGCACCCCCACCATGGGCGGGACGGTCATCGTCATCGCGGCGGTGGCCGGGTACTTCGCTGGCAATATCTTCACCGGCCAGGCGCCGTCGGTGTCCGGGCTGCTGGTGATGATGCTCATGGCCGGCCTGGGCCTGGTCGGCTTCATCGATGACTTCATCAAGATCTACAAGCAGCGCAGCCTCGGCCTGCGCAGCAGTGCCAAGCTGGCTGGCCAGGGGATCGTCGGGGCCCTGTTCGCGGTGCTCGTCCTGCAGCAGCGGTTCGCCGACGGCTACGACCTCACTCCCGCGGACGCGAACCTTTCGTTCCTGAGAGACTTCGGGCCGTCCATCGGGACCATCGCGTTCGTGCTCTGGATCGTGTTCCTGATCGCCGGGACGTCCAACGCGGTGAACCTCACCGACGGCCTGGACGGGCTGGCCACCGGCTGCGCCTGCCTGGTACTGGCCGCGTACGTGCTGATCGGCAACTGGCAGCTGCGCAACGACTGCACCAACTTCCTGGCCCCGCGATGTTATGACGTACGAGACCCTCTGGACCTCGCGGTGGTCGCCGCCGCGGTGCTCGGCGCCGGCTTCGGCTTCCTGTGGTGGAACGCGCCGCCCGCCCGCATCTTCATGGGGGATACCGGATCGCTCGCCCTCGGCGGGGTGCTGGCCGGCCTGGCCGTGTGTACCAAGACGCAACTGCTGCTCGCCATCCTCGGCGGCATCTTCGTGGTCATCGCCCTGTCCGTGATCATCCAGGTGGGTTCGTTCAAGCTGACCGGGCGGCGGGTGTTCCGGATGGCGCCCCTGCAGCACCACTTCGAGCTGAAGGGCTGGGCCGAGACCACGATCGTGATCCGGTTCTGGCTGATTTCCGCCATGTTCGTGGCTCTGGGCCTCGGCATCTTCTACGTCGAATGGATGCCCAAGTGAGCGAGCTCGGCAGCGAGTTCGCCGGGCAGCGGGTCTGCGTGGCCGGACTCGGCGTGTCCGGGCCGCCCGCCGCTGCTGCGCTCGCCAGGCTCGGCGCCCGGGTGACCGTCGTTGACGGCCGTGACGATGAGGAGCGACGGCGGCTCACCGCGGACCTTGAGCGCCTCGGTGCCACGGTGCAGCTGGGCGAGCGATCCGCGCAGGGCGCCGCGCTGCTCGCCGAGATCGCCCCCCGCGGGCTGGACCTGGTCGTCACGTCCCCTGGCTGGCGGCCGGATGCACCGCTGCTGGCCGCGGCGGCAGCGGCAGGCATTCCGGTGATGGGGGATGTGGAGTTCGCCTGGCGGCTGCGCCCGGTGCTGCCCGGTGGGGGCAGACAGGAATGGCTCGCGGTCACCGGGACCAACGGCAAGACCACGACGGTGCGGATGCTCGCCTGCATGCTCACCGCGGCCGGCTACCGGGCCATCGCCGTGGGCAACGTGGGCACGTCGGTGGTGGACGCGGTCACCGCCGCCAGCCCGTGCCCAGTGCTTGCTGTGGAGCTGTCGAGCTTCCAGCTGCACTGGAGCAGCACCCTGGTGCCGTTCGCTGCGGTCGTGCTGAACGTGGCCGGGCATCACCTCGACTGGCACGGGGACATCGAGTCCTACGCGGCGGACAAGGGGCGCATCTACGCACCCGGCACGGTAGCGGTCTGCAACGCGGACGATGCCCGGACCCGCCAGCTCGCCGCGGCGGCCACCGGCCCGGCGCGCGTCGTCGCCTTCCGGCGGGATGCCCCGGGGCCCGGCGAACTCGGTGTGGCCGGCGGGTTCCTGGTGGACCGGGCATTCGGTGACGGAGCATCCGGTGACGGGGCATCCGGTGACGGGGTCGGCGACGGCGTCCGCCTCGCGGCGGTGAGCGACGTGCGGCCCGCCGCACCGCACAACGTGGCGGACGCGCTCGCGGCGGCCGCCCTGGCCCGGGCCTACGGGGCGGCGCCCGGCGCGGTCCGGGCCGGGCTGCGCGCCTTCCAGCCTGATCCGCACCGGATCAGCCTGGTCGCCCAGGTGCGCGGGGTCGACTATGTGGACGACTCCAAGGCGACCAACCCGCATGCCGCGGCCGCGTCGCTCGCCGCGTACCCGTCAGTGGTCTGGATCGCGGGGGGGCTCTTCAAAGGGGCGGACAGCGATGTCGAGGCGCTGGTGGACGCCGCCGCGCCGCGGCTTCGCGGCGTGGTGCTGCTCGGCGTGGACCGGGCCAAGATCCGGGATGCTCTCGCGCGACACGCGCCGGATGTCCCGGTCGTCGAGGCTGCGGGCACCGACACTGGGGTTATGGATCGCGTTGTGGCCGAGGCGGCCCGGCTGGCGGTGCCGGGGGACACGGTGCTGCTCGCCCCCGCCGCCCAGTCGTTCGACATCTTCCGCGACTACCCGGCGCGCGGTGATGCCTTCGCCGCCGCGGTCAGGAGCATGGCAGGGGCAGCATGAGCGAGCCGGAGGGGCGCCTCACAGCGCCCCGCAGGCGAGCGGGGCCAGCACAGTGCGAGCCGGAGGGGCGCGGCGCCGCCTGGACTGAGGAGCGAGGAGCGAGGAACGAGCGACGAGCGACGAGGGAAGGCGGTGGCTTCAGGCGCCCCGGAGGCGAGCGGGGAGACACGGAGTGAGCGATCTGAGCGCCGGCGGCGCCCTGCCCCACCGGGACGGCGCCGGGCCCCGCCAGGCCCACCGCGGCAGGCCGCTGGATGCGGTCGGCGGCGCACGGGCCCGGCTCGCCGTCGCGGCCGGGCTGCTCGAACGGCCGCTGACCTCCTACTACCTGGTCATCGGCATTACCACGCTGCTGCTCGCGCTTGGCCTGGTCATGGTGCTGTCCACGTCGTCGATCACCGGGCTGATCCAGGGCGGCTCGCCATGGTCGGGATTCCAGAAGCAGCTGCTCGGCGTGGCGCTTGGCCTGCCGGTGATGTGGTTCGCGGCCCGGTCCTCGCCCACCCTGTTCCGGGCGGCCGCCTATCCGCTGATCGGGCTGTCCATCATGGGTCTGGTGCTCACCCTCGTCCCGGGGGTCAGCGTCTCTACGGGCGGAGCATCGCGCTGGATCCAGATCGGTCCGCTCACGCTTCAGCCATCCGAGCTGGCCAAGCTCGCGTTCCTGATCTGGGGCGCGGACCTGCTGACCCGCAAGGAGAAGCTCGGCCAGCTCGCTGACTGGCGGCAGTTGCTCATCCCGCTGCTGCCAGGCGCGGGATTCCTGTGCCTGCTGGTGATGCTCGGCGATGACCTGGGCACCACGTTCATGATGCTGGTCATCCTGCTCGCGCTGCTGTGGGTGATCGGCACGCCGGCCCGGCTGATGCTCGCGATGATCGCGATGATCGGCATCGTGCTGCTGATCCTGATCGTCGTCGCCCCGTACCGGCTGGACCGGCTGCTCGGCTTCCTGTGCCCGGCGGGCAACCCGGTCGGCAAGTACCAGCAGTGCATCCAGGGCAAGTACGCGGTGGGCTCGGGCGGCTGGTTCGGCGTGGGACTCGGCGCCAGCCGGGAGAAATGGGGCTGGGTGCCCAACTCCACCACCGACTTCATCTTCGCCATCCTCGGCGAGGAACTGGGCCTGGTCGGCACGCTCTGCGTGTCTTTCCTGTACGGCGGCCTGGCCTACGCCGGGCTGCGGATCGCCCGGCGGGTGGACGATACGTTCATGCGGCTCGCCGCCGCCGCCGCGACCGCCTGGATCGTGATCCAGGCCATCGTGAATATCGGCGCGGTGCTCGGCCTGCTCCCGATCACCGGCGTCCCGCTCCCGCTCGTCTCCTACGGGACATCGTCCCTGCTGGTGACCATGCTCGCGCTGGGCATGCTGATGTCGTTCGCCAAGCGCGAGCCCGGCGCCGCCCAGGCCCTTGCCGCTGCGGGCCCCAGCGTGCCGCTGCGCGTCCTAAGCTGGCTTGGCCTGGCAGCCCGGCGCGGATAGGCCGCGCCTTGGCCGGGCCAGGGACCGTCACGGGCCAGCGCGCAGGCGCTGGTCCCACGAGGCCGGTTCCCGCAAGGAGGTGGGCCCGCCGATGAGCGTCGTACTCGCGGGCGGGGGCACTGCCGGCCACATCGAGCCCGCCCTGGCCCTCGCCGACGCGTTGCGGCGCGTCGACCCCCGGATCGACATCACCTGCCTGGGAACCGAGCGTGGCCTGGAAACCAGGCTGGTGCCGCTGCGCGGGTATGAGCTGGCGCTGATCCCGGCCGTCCCGCTGCCCCGCAGCATGACGACGCAGTTGCTGCATGTGCCGGGGCGGCTCGCCACGGCGGTGTCGGCCGCCGCCGAGGTGCTTGACCGTACGCGTTGCCGGGTGCTCGTCGGATTCGGCGGGTATGTCGCCACGCCTGCCTACCTGGCCGCGCGGCGGCGGCACGTGCCGATCGTGATACACGAGGCGAACGCGCGGCCGGGCCTGGCCAACCGGCTCGGCGCGCGGTTCACCCGTCATGTGTTCACCGGCAGCCCGCGCACCCACCTGCCCAACGCCACCTGCATCGGCATACCGCTGCGGCACGAGATAGCGTCCCTGGACCGGCTGGCCGTCGCCGACAAGGCACGCGCCCATTTCGGGCTCCGGCCCGACCTGCCGGTTCTCCTGGTGACCGGGGGATCCCAGGGTGCCCGATCGCTGAACTACGCGGTGCTGGACGCGGCGGAATGGATCCGGGCGGCCGGCGTGCAGGTGCTGCACATCCTGGGCCCGCGCAGCGACCTGGATGTCCGGATGCCGGCCGCGGGGGCGCCCTACATCACCCTTCCCTACGTGGACAGGATGGATCTCGCCTATGGCGCCGCCGACTTCGCGATCTGCAGGAGCGGGGCGATGACCTGCGCGGAACTCACCGCCGTGGGGCTGCCCGCCGCGTACGTGCCGCTCCCGCACGGCAACGGCGAGCAGCGGCTGAACGCCGTGCCGATCGAGGAGGCCGGGGGCGGCCTGATCGTGTCTGATGCCGAGCTGAGCCCGGAGTGGATCCGCGACATGCTGCTGCCCATCCTGCTGGACGCGGAACTGGTGGCCGCCATGGCCACGGCCGCGTCCTCGATCGGCTCCAGGGACGCGGACTCCTGGCTGGCCCGTGAGGTGATCGCGGTCATGCGGGGCGATAAGTGACAAGGACTCAGGTATCCGGCAGGAGGGCGCCATGGGCCTGGTGACTCCAGTGGATCCGGTCGGCCTCAGCGAGCTGGGACGGGTGCACTTCACCGGAATCGGCGGCGCGGGCATGTCCGGGATCGCCCGGATCATGCTGGCCCGGGGGGTCGCTGTGTCCGGCAGCGACTCGGCACGCTCGGACATGCTCACCGGCCTCGCGGCGCTCGGCGCGCAGGTGCATGTCGGGCACGCGGCGGCGAATCTCGGCGACGCGGACACCATCGTCGTGTCCACCGCGATCAGGGAAAGCAACCCCGAGCTGGCCGAGGCGCGCCGCCGCGGACTGCGGGTGCTGCACCGGGCGGCCGCGCTCGCCTCCATCATGCTTGGCAAGCGCGGGATCGCGGTGGCCGGCACGCACGGCAAGACCACCAGCACCTCCATGCTCACCACCGTGCTGCGGGAATGCGGCGCCGACCCGTCGTATGTCATCGGCGGCATCCTCGCCGGGACCGGGCTCGGCGCGGACGAGGGCAGCGGGGACATCTTCGTGGCGGAAGCGGACGAGAGCGACGGCTCCTTCCTCATGCTCTCGCCGGAGGCAGCGATCGTCACCTGCGTCGAAGCAGACCACCTCGACAACTACCCGGGCCTGGCCGAGATCGAGGCGGCCTTCGCCGCCTTCACCCGCCGGATCCGCCCAGGGGGGCTGCTCGTGGCGTGCGCCGACGACCCCGGCGCGGCCGCGCTGGCCGCCGCAGTACGGGCCGCCGCGCCGCAGGCCGTGGCCTCGGGGGCGCTCCCGATCCGGGTGCGCAGCTACGGCGAGTCCGCCGACGCGGACTACCGGGTCAGCGGGGTCACGACCCGTGGCATGGCGGTCAGCCTGGATGTGTCGGGATCTGCTGATGGTCCGTTGGGGAATGATGGTCTTTTTAATAATGGCGGGGTCCGGGTGGACATCGGCGTTCCCGGGCGGCACAACGCGCTGAACGCGGCTGCGGTTTTCGCTGTCGCGGCCGAACTCGGCTTTCCCGCCGGGCAGATCGCCAATGGGCTCGCCGCCTACCGTGGCGCATTGCGGCGGCTGGAACTCAAGGGCGAGGCCGCCGGCGTGCGGGTCCTGGACAGCTACGCGCATCACCCCACCGAGGTGACGGCTGACCTGCGGGCGGCGCGGGACATCGCCGAGGGAGGGCGGGTCATCGTCGTATTCCAGCCGCACCTGTTCAGCAGGACCCGGATCTTCGCGACCGCGCTCGGCGAGGCGCTGGGCCTCGCCGACGAGGTGCTCGTGCTCGATGTGTACGCGGCCCGGGAAGATCCCGAGCCCGGTGTCAGCGGGGAGCTCGTGGCCTCCCGGGTACCCGGCGGACGGGCTCGCTACCTGCCGGACCCGACGGGCGTGGCGGGCGCGGTGGCGGCCACCGGCAAACCGGGAGATCTCGTGCTCACCATGGGGGCCGGCGACGTCACCGCGCTTGGCCCGCTGATCGTGGCGGCGCTTCGCGCGCGGGCCGGGGCGGACGGGTGAG
>Ga0066793_10000105_pt1 | contig 26192 bp, 19 predicted proteins | sample PersoiDNA2013189_FD_83876 | JGI IMG/M metagenome (GOLD analysis project Ga0066793, IMG submission 83876) | Permafrost soil microbial communities from the Arctic, to analyse light accelerated degradation of dissolved organic matter (DOM) -... | ecosystem: Environmental > Terrestrial > Soil >... | reverse complement strand
TCTGTCCATCTGAATGTATAAACACCATAGATGTCCACCGTAACTCCCGTAGTGGATGAGCTGGGGGTAGTGAATGTTGCTGTACCTGGTCCTCCTGTCTGGCTCCATAATACTGTACCTACTGAAGGTGTGTTACCTGTCATTATATAGTTTAGCGATCCGCAAAGAACCTGATCCGAGCCTGCATCTGGCTGCTCGGAGAAGTTGACCGATACCGTATTGCTCGTGTTGCAGGTGCCATTGACTATGGTCCAGGTAAACACCTTGGCTCCATAGGTGGTGACTGTGGCTACTGCATTCGGAGCATTGGCATTGGGTGCAAACGAAGCGGTGCCCGTCCCACCGGTCATTGTCCATGTGCCTGTTCCTACACTCGGACTATTGGCGGCCAGGGTAACACTGGTGCTTGAACATATATCCTGATCCGGGCCTGCATCAGACTGCTCGGAGAAGTTGACTGATACCGTATTGCTCGTGTTACATGTGCCATTTACTATGGTCCAGGTAAATACCTTGGCTCCATAGGTGGTGACTGTGGCTACTGCATTCGGAGCATTGGCATTGGGTGCAAACGAAGCGGTGCCCGTTCCGCCGGTCATTGTCCATGTGCCTGTTCCTTTCGATGGTGAATTCCCTGCCAAGACAGAAGAAAGACTGCCACATATATTTTGATCAGCTCCAGCTGTTGAAATCTGATTTTCATAATCAATAACAGTAAATGTTTGTAAACTAGAAACACAACCATTTGCATTTCTTACAGTGATTATAAACTGGTAATTATTTTCTGCAACACCGGTAGGAATAGATACAATTATGGGAGAAAGAGGTAAGGGAGCATTGACTACAGGTGTGAACCCTGCCATAGCAGGAGTTCCTGCTGAAATAGAATAAGTCGTCGGACTATTTACCATTCCTGAATATGGCAAACTGAAACTATTAGAAGTATTGCACACTGGTGATACAGGATCAATCGTAATTGCTGGTAAGGGATTAACTAGCCACGATACAAGTGGAGTCCAAGTTGTACCTGTGCAACCTGCTCCTGCTGTACATCCTGATCTCCGTCCCTGTATCTCGACTAAATTATGTCCTGTTGTATTAAGATTGGTTCCTCCTGTGTAACTCAACCATCCTCCACCATCAAAACTATATTGATATTCATCCGTACATCCTCCACTTCCTGCATTAAAAGTTGCAGATACTAACTGACCATCACAGACCGCGGCAAGATTCGGTGTCTTGGTATTGATTGTGGGACCTATAGGTTGAGTTACTACTGATACTTGAACATTGTCACTTCCCGTACATCCTTTACTATCTGTAACGGTATATGTCAGATTATAAGTGTTTAAAATGGCCGTTGAAAAAGTTGGATTTTGAATTATATTTGAAGAAAGCGGGCTGGTATTGACGGTCCACAGGTGGGAAGTGTAAGTTCCGGAACCGCCGGATGGATTGCCATTCATATTAAGCATTCCTCACCGCAAATTTGTGCCGGATCAGGGGTAATTGAGGCAGTAGGAGCTACTCTCATTCCAATACTTATCGAATAACCATCATTTGCAGGAATACCAGTGACTCTGTATAGAGATCCTCCGATAGACGTCAAATCATAAATGGTTGCACCTGTAGAGAAGTCTCCATCTGACTTAACCATTAGTTCATATTTGCCGCAACTAGATGCTGGTGGCACAAGTAAAGAGGAAACATCAATGGTAATTGTTACATTTCCGATACCCCCTGTCTTACTAAGTTTCCATTCCCTGGCGATTCTTATTAATCCTGCTTCCGGAGATTCTGTGGAAGTCCATGAAGTAACAGATCCATTATCATGTCCAAATAGCAGATAATCACCATCTGACCAACTTGAGGGGTTGGAAATTTCCAGTATCCCCGCTGACATGGCATCATTGTGAAGATTTGAAGCATCTTCCCTTCCTATTCCCGCAACATCATATTTGTGAGTGTCACGATAAGCATACTTATTTGCTGTAACAGGTATTGTTAAATTGTATTTTGCAGCCAGGTAACTACTGACAATATTAACCTGTGCATTGTTAATTCTGTAATTATAAATAATAACTTCAGTTATATACCCTTTCAGTCCGTTACCTGCATTGACAGAGTGTCGTCCAATTCTTGGTATAGGAGGTGTAAGGTCATCATCAGTATCAGGGACTGATGAGTCAAGAATACCATCAATAAAAATCCTATACGCAACACTTCTTTCCCGCATATAATCAATAAGATAAAAATTGGCAGTATTAATACTAGACGTGCTATATGTGCCACCTAATCCGTTATTATTATCATCCCGTTTCTGAAACCCAAATCTATCTGTATTGATGATTTTAAGACTAGTCAACGGATAATCTTGAGGATACCTGTCTATGATATAGTCTCCATTACCATTACTAATATCTCCTGCTACATAGCCAGAATTTATTTTTAATACCGTAATAATAGAAAAACTCCCTGTCCCTGGAATTCCGAGTGCTCCCGGATCGATGTATGTATCGCCAGTGAATTGAATAGCTGGTGAATTATTAACTATATTAGTTCTATAGATTGGATTATGAATACCATCTGGCTGATTAGCGTGGTTGTTATTTCCCGAATAATCACGCCACAGGTAAACCGGATCTCCATCTGCAGCAAGAGTCACTCCTGCATCTCTATAAACATTCCCATCAGATTTTAACCATAACCTGTTTGATGTATTATTTCCTACACCTCCCGGGCCGGTTTGTGCAAAAATATATGAACTACCAACCAACAACCAGCTACCAGCAACCATCAACAATTTTCCAATAGCCTGTCGCTTCAGTCTCCCGGAAACCGAGTTAATAAAAAAACCAATATTTACGATTGCAGAAATCAAACTATCAGGTTCAGTAAAATGCAAATAAATTATTGTCCGGCCCTAAACTCTTTTTTTTTAAAGCCGATCAATATTTAATATTATATTTTGTTCCGTTATACTAAAAATAAACGGAATCAACTATTCACTCATTCAAGACTACAAAATACTAACCTTAGTTGCACTGACCTAACCATTTAATATTAAGTTAAAGATAAAAATTATTTCAAATGTTTTTGACTTTTTTTGACAAACTGAAAAAATTCTTTGACAGCAAGTTTTACCAAATAAAAAACCTGCCATGAAGCAGGTTGAATGTCTCTGATAAAATAACTGTCCTGGAGTCTTAAGTCTGAGATTAAACATAGACACTATAGAGCAAAGACAGCCCCCGATATGCTTGTAAACTCCAGGCGTTAAGACTATATAATCAGCATTGCATCTCCATAGGTGCCAAACCTGTATTTCTCTTTAACTGCGGTTTTATATGCGTCAAAAAGCAGATCATAGCCTGCAAATGCTGATACCATCATCAGAAGGGTGGAATAAGGCAGATGAAAATTACTTATCATCATATCCGGCACCTTAAATTCATAGGGAGGGAAAATAAACTTATTTGTCCAACCGTCAAAAGGTTTCAGATAACCGTCGGTGGAGACTGAACTCTCAAGCGTCCTTACCACAGTTGTACCCACAGCACATATCTTGTACTTATTATCTTTTGCTCTATTTACAATTTCAACAGATTCATCGGTGATCAGGATCCTCTCTGAATCAACTTTATGTTTTGTCAGGTCTTCCACATCAACACTTCGAAAATTGCCCAGACCAACGTGAAGAGTTATTTCAGCAAATTTGACGCCTATTATTTCAAGTTTCTTCAGCAACTCCCTGCTGAAATGTAATCCGGCTGTGGGAGCAGCAACAGCACCTTCATGCTTTGCAAAAATAGTCTGGTATCTCTCGCTATCCTCGGGTTCTACTTTCCTGTTTATAAACTTTGGCAGTGGTGTCTCTCCCAGGCTGTATAATGTTTTCTTAAACTCCTCATAGGTGCCGTCAAACAGAAACCTCAGAGTCCTTCCCCTTGAAGTAGTATTATCTATAACTTCTGCAACTAAAAGGTCATCTTCCCCGAAATACAATTTATTTCCTATTCTTATTTTCCTGGCCGGATCGACCAGAACATCCCATAAACGTTGTTCCCTGTTTAATTCCCTTAATAAGAAGACTTCTATTTCAGCACCTGTCTTTTCTTTATTCCCGTATAACCTCGCCGGAAAAACCTTTGTGTTATTGAAAACCAAAACATCATTCTCACTAAAATATTCTGTAATATCCTTAAATATCTTGTGTTGAAACTCTCCGCTTTTTCTGTTAACGACCAATAATCTCGATTCATCCCTGTTCGGAGAAGGATAAAGTGCAATAAGTTCCTGTGGCAAATTATACCTGAATTGCGATAGTTTCATAATAAATATATAATCATTGTGAATTAGAGAAGTCCTTTATACGTACAAATATCTATTTTGTTTCATCAGAATGAATATTTTTTTTAAATAGTTTGAATGAGCTAACCGGATTGAAAGTTTTATTCATTCCTTTCCAGCTTCGCTGAGCTCTTAATCCCTGTTGACTCAGAACAATATGGGGGGTTGGTTTGTTCGATATATTCCTTGAATTTTTCTATGCTGAGGGCATTTTTCACATGATATAAGCCTATTGCCGTCCTCTCAAGAGCTGATAAATAACTTCCGCTTTTTAATGCTCTGCCGAAATCCCTTGCAAAGGACCTTATATAGGTTCCTTTACTGCACACAAGCCTGACTTTGATTTCAGGAATTCCGAATGAGATTAATTCAATTTCCCTAAAAAAAACTGTAACAGGTTCAAGTTCCTTATGGATCCCTTTCCTGGCAAATTCATATGCTCTTTTACCTGCTATTAACTTGGCAGAATACATTGGAGGCAACTGTTTCTGTTCACCTAAAAAACTGATCAGGACTTCTTTCACAAGTTCTTCGGTAATATGACCCGTTGGATATTGATTATCAGTCTCTGTTTCGAGATCGAAAGAGGGAGTTGTTTCTCCAAGATGAAATGAAGCCAAATATTCTTTATCGAGATCACGAAACTCATCAATTTTTTTGGTTGCTTTACCTGTACATATTATCATCAATCCACTAGCAAGTGGATCGAGTGTACCGGCATGACCAACTTTTAGTTTTCTGATCCCAAAAGTACTCCGGATCATTATTTTTACTTTATTCACCAGATCAAATGAGGTCCAATAAACCGGCTTATCAAACAAAAGAACCTGTCCATCCTCAAAAATACTTTTCTTTTCATCCTCCATCTTAACTCAGCAGAATTGACAGTAATCCAATAATTGCACAGTAAATTGCAAACCAGATAAGTTTACTTCTTTTTACCAGCGATATCATCCATTTGCAGGCAAAATAACCTGCTATAAAAGCAGCAAGAAACCCTATAATTATACTTGGAATGCTTATGCTTTCTGTAACGGTTCCTGCCTTTAACATCTCCATTAAATTAGCACCGATGACAGGAATTATAACCATCAGAAATGAAAATTTTACTACCTCTTCTTTTTTGTTCCCAAGTAATAAACCCGTAGCAATCGTTGCCCCGGATCTTGAAATTGCAGGCACAACTGCAATAGCCTGAGCTATTCCAATAATAAAAGAATCCAGATAACTAATGTTTCTTTCCTTAGGTTTAATGAAATGAGCCAAAGCAAGCAATAATGCAGTTATTAAAAATTGAATTCCCAAAGCAACAAGATCGCCTGCAAACATATCTTCAACAGCATCTTTAAAGAATATCCCTAACACCAGTACCGGTAACATTGAAACAAGTATTTTACCTGCATACTTCAATTCGTCATTCATCCTGAATTGAAATACTCCCTTGATAAGCCTGGAAATCTCCTGCCAGAAAACAAAAAGAGTACTTAAAACAGTAGCACCATGAACAACAATTGTAAAATACAAACTTTCTGCCGGCTTAACTCCGAAAAATGCATCAGCAAGAGCAAGATGACCTGAACTGCTAACCGGTAAAAACTCTGTAAGTCCCTGGATCAGTCCAAGAATCAATGCTTCTATCCAATTCATAATGGTGAAATATTAATTTATTCTTTATCAGTGTCTTTAGGCTTTTTCATAATTGCCCATATTTCAAATATGAAGCCTGCGAGTACAACTATCGGCGCAAGCGTAATTCTCCGGAAACTGAAAATGTTGTCACTGAATTTATCAGGACTTGGAGATTTACCCCCAAGCATCAGTAGGAATCCTATCACAATTATAACGAACCCAATTGCCAGCAATTTGTAGTTTTCGCTGCCAAGTGCAAAATTCAATTTTCCCTTATTCTCATTTTTTGTGCTCATGATAAATCAATAATAAAGTTTGTCTTCAGAAATACTCAGATACCTGTTAACGGAAAAAAATGTAGAAATAATATTAATAAGAACCCCGGTTACTATGATAGAAACTCCAAGAAGAATCAAAAGATACGTACTCTCAAAGCTAAACATCAGGAAGAATTCCTTTTCAATTAAATAAAGAAGTCCCATTAATAAACTCATAGCTACAAGGGCTGCCAGTAGTCCATGAATAGCGCTCTGAATAAGAAATGGCTTTCTTATGAATGCGCGTGTTGCACCAACAAGCTGCATTGTGCGTATAAGGAACCGTCGTGAATATATCGATAGTCTGATTGTATTGTTAATGATTGTCAATGCGATGAGAAAGAGGAATGTACTTATTACAAGAAGAAACAGACTGATCTTTTTAACATTTTCATTGATCAGAATAAGCAATGATTCCGAGTAGCGGACCTCTTTCACAAAAGGGTATTCCCGGACATATTTTTCAATTTTTGCCACGCTATCCGGACTTGTAAATACTGCATAAAGATAGACATCGATTGAAGGCGGTAGCGGATTATCACCAAGAAAGCTGATAAAATCTTCCCCCAGCTCATTTTTCATTTTTACAGCAGCCGCATCCTTTGAAACATATTCAGTTGATTTCACATAAGGCTTGGCATCAAGATCTTTCTGTAACATCCTGATATCAGGTTCTTTTGCTTCATCGTCAAGCCATATGGAGAATGAAATACTTTCCCGAAGATAATCCGATAATTCCCTCGCGTTTATAAGAACAAGACCAAGAACTCCAAGAAGAAAAAGAACCAGTGAGACACTTATAACAAGCGTCAGATAGGAGCTTCTCAGCCGTGTTTTGGAATATCCTGTCTCTTTATTCTTCAACCTTAAATTATTTTTTAGTTTTGTATTTATCCACCCCTGCAACCTGTCCCCTTCGCTAAACTTGCCCACCCGGCAAGTTTTTAACGCTCGGTCCTGTCTTTTATCTTATTTCACTATTGTCACCCACCCGAATGGATCAGGTTCATCACCGTTCTGAATAGAGGTGAGCTTGTTGTAAAGTTTCATGGTATCAGTACCCGGTTTTCCATCTTTGCAATATTCATATATCTTGTTCTGCTCCGGATCACATATCCTGGCAATGGGGCTGATTACCGCTGCTGTTCCACAGGCTCCGGCTTCAACAAATGATGAAAGTTCTTCAACAGGAACCTGCCGCCGTTCAGTTTTCATACCCAGGCAGTTCGCTATGTCAATCAGACTCATATTTGTAATTGAATTCAATATTGATTCTGATTTTGGGGTCACGTACGTATTATCTTTAATTCCAAAGAAATTTGCGGGTCCACATTCGTCAACATATTTTTTTTCTTTTGCATCAAGAAAAATAGTATTGGAATATCCACCATCGCGTGCCGCAATTATTGCCCTCATGCTGGCGGCATAGTTACCACCCACTTTGTAAATACCAGTTCCAAACGGAGCAGCTCTGTCTACATCTCTGCATATAAGCATGTTCACAGGCTTAATTCCGCCCTTGAAATATGGGCCTACAGGTGTGACAAATACCAGGAAAGTATACTCCGATGCCGGTTTGACACCGACCTCAGCACCACTGCCATATAACAGGGGTCTTATATACAGAGTAGCACCGGATCCATAAGGCGGAATATATTTTTTATTTAACTGAATTACTTTAAATAATGCTTCCCTGAACATCTCAACAGGAACAGCTGCCATTTTAATACCATCTGCAGAAGATAGCAATCTTTTTGCATTTTCTTCCCAGCGGAATAACCTGATCTTACCATCTTTCCCCATATATGCCTTGAGTCCTTCAAACGCCTCCTGTCCATAATGCAACCCTGTTGCAGCTATGTGAATATCAATATATTCTGAAGTAGACACCTCCAGTTTCCCCCATTTCCCATCTTTGTAAACACACCGGATATTACAATCTGTCTTTATATAACCGAATGGCAGACTTTTCCAATCGAGCTTTCCCATAAATACTGGCTATTAAAATATGGCCGTAAAAGTACATTTTAAAAACATATTTAAAACACTTTTCCCCAGGAATTTGGATTATTTACCATACACCTGAAGTCCTGCAATCTGTTCCTCAACAGGAACACTCCTGAGATGCCGCGCAGTTTTCGTAAGAAATTCATGATCTGATAATTGTTTCGATTGAACCTCAATCCATGTTTTATTATCAGAATGTTTACCGTATTCTGTTCTCTCCCTTAATAGTTTATCTGTAAGCTTCATATAATCAACACGACCGAGATAATCATATATTGCATCGTGAAGTATATTATCAGTTAATGATTCCTGATGATCAGCAAATGAGTTTTGAATAATCTTTTTGGTTGATTCAACATTTTCCTGACTAAAACCATATGCTGGCAGAATCTCTTCAACAAGGCGCAATGAAGCTTCCATTGGTTTTTCATAATCTGAAATGAATCCTGTGAGTAAAAAGACCGATGCCAGTTTAAGGTTGATAAACTCCTCGTCCGGAAGCTTTTCGGCTCCGGAAAGCAATTCCACCTGATTTGTGATGTTTTTTAGCATCGATGAATTGTGAAAATAAAGGTTTGGAGGAGCCTCATCATCAAACATTTTAGTTATCATTTCCTCAATATCCTGGAGTTTGATCATTTGCATCTTAACAATAAATTTTCTGTTTGGCCCACCGTTCTCATCAACTAAATCAGGAACAATTCCGTTCACAAAATACATTTCAAGTTCTCCTTTATACTTGACAGGCATCTTCCCTCGATATTCACATGTAAAAAAATCCTTCACAAACTCATATGTTGTACCTGAAATGTTTATTTTACCAGCTTCTCCCGAAGATTCCATTCTACTTGCGGTATTAACAGTATCTCCCCAGATATCATATGAGAGTTTCTTCTGACCGACAACACCGGCAACTACCGTTCCTGTATGAACGCCAATCCTTATATCCCAGTACTTCATCCCCTCCAGTTCGGATGTTTCCTTCAGCTTTTTCATAAATCCTTTCATTTCAAGAGCGGCAAGAATAACCTCAACAGGATTGGTCCGGTTCTTTTCCGGAATTCCACCGGCACACATGTAGGCATCTCCAATGGTTTTTATTTTTTCAATGCCAAACTTTTCCACAACAGAGTCAAAATAGAAAAAGAATTTATCAAGTTCATCTATTAAAATTTCAGGATTCATTTCTTCAGCAATTTTTGTGAATCCCTGGATATCCGAGAAAAGAACGGTAACAAAATTATATTTGATCTTGGTAGCCTTTCCTTTTTCCATTATCTCATTGGCTGTATTTTTCGGAAGCACATTTGCCAGCAATGTTTCAGTTTTTTCTTTTTCAATTATCAGATCTTCTGTTCTATTATTTATTATCTGCTCCAGCATATGAAGTCTACGTGCGAACCGAAGATTAAAATGAACGTATAAAAACCAGATTATCAGAGAGAAAAATATGATATAGAGAATTATGGCAAGTTGTGAAAAGTACCATAAGGGCAATACTCTCAGAGAGAGTAAAGAGGTCTCTCCCCCACTACTACTCGAACTTATATACCTGATCTTAAAGAGGTATTTTCCTGCAGGCAGATTTGTATAGTCTTTAGAGTTGATTTTCTTCCATCCGCTCCACTCTTTGTCAAATCCTTCAAGAAAAAACTGATAATTGATACTGTCTGCCGGTTGCACCTCAAAAGTGATGTTATTATTCCGGTAGTTTAAAACAAAAGTATGTTTGACTTCCGCATTACTTATCCCAAGACTGTCCAAATTAAAAATAACAGAATCGCCATTAACCAAAATCCGCTTTAGCGATGGAGTAACTTCCGGATCATAGTATGTTTGAGCCGCAGAGGGTTTCACAAGGAATGAAATCAAAACAATCCCAATAAGAAAATTCAACCTTATGAAATAAGACATAAACAATTATCTTGCTTTTTATTAAGCCAAATGTACCACTTAAAAAAATCAGGTCAAAAGGAAAGCGCAATTTTGAGTACTTTCGCATATTATGCAATATTAATAATATGACATTAATTTTTGCTTCAAATAATGAACATAAAATAAGAGAAATAGAAAGTCTTCTGGGCAATAGTTTTAGCCTTCTAAGTCTGAATGATCTCAATATCAGAGAAGATATTCCTGAAGAGGAACCTCTCATTAAAGGTAATGCACTTGCAAAAGCCAGGTATGTCTATAATACTACCGGAATGGATGTTTTTGCCGACGATACCGGCCTTGAAATAGCTGCACTTGATGGATTGCCCGGAGTTCATTCAGCAAGGTTTGCCGGCGAGAATAAGGATTCATCAGCAAATATTAAGAAAGTATTATCAATGCTTGGTAAAACAAAAAACAGGGAAGCCAGGTTCAGAACAGTAATTGCTTTGATCATTGAGAAAAAAGAGTACCTTTTTGAGGGAATTGTTAACGGAACAATTATCAGTGAAATAAAAGGGACTGAAGGATTCGGATATGATCCGATATTTGTACCTGAGGGAAAAATTTTAACATTTGCTGAAATGGAGCTTAATGAAAAAAACACCATTTCGCACAGAGCACGAGCCTTTGCAAAATTAAAGGAGTTTTTAATCCATTATGTATGAGAAGATTTTTGACCATACAAATTTTACTTTTAGTATTTATATATTTACATGGTCAAACACCTGTTGGATCGTGGTCAGATCACCTTGTTTATAACACCGCAGAGTGTGTTGCTGCAGGAGCTGATGAAGTTTTTGCCTCAACCGGCTCTTCAATACTTATTTATAACAAAGGGTTTGCTGAGCTAAAGAAAATGTCACGAATTAACGGACTAACTGAAACAGGGATAAGCACAATTGCGTGGTCGGAAGAGAATAAGGCCCTCATAATTGCATATTTGAGCACAAATGTTGATCTCTTAAAGAACAATATAGTTTACAATATACCTGATATCAGCAGAAAATATATTCCCGGAAAGAAAGAGATAAATAAAATACGTACCAACGGGAAGTATGCATATTTGACTTGCAGCTTCGGAATTGTTGTCGTGGATCTTAACAAGATGGAGATTTATGATACCTGGAAACCAGGAAACGGGTCAGATAACACAGAAGTGTGGGATATTGCTTTCGGGAAGGGTAAAATATATGCAGCCACAGATGTCGGTGTATATTCTGCCGATCTTTCAAATACCGGGTTATCTTACTTCGGAAACTGGAACCTTATCACTTTCCTTCCAAATCCAGGTGGAAATTACACAGCATGTATTTTTTCAGGAAATAAGCTCTATACAAACCTGTCAGATCCGATATCCGGAGGTGATCAGGTTTATGTAATTGATGATGCCAGCACCCTGTTTTCATTCACAGCAGGTGTTTATAACAAATCATTCGATTCCGCGATCACAGGATTTACAATCTCTTCACGGGCTTCCATAAAATATTATAATCTCAATGGATCGCTTATTAACACTATTTCATCATATGGATGGGGAATCCCAAATATTTCTCAGGCGGTAGTTGATAATGAAGATATCTGGATTGCCGATATTAATTCCGGCTTGGTAAGAGGTGAGAACATGCAACTGTTCTCAGCTTTAACTCTTCCCGGGCCAGTATCGAATAATGCATTTAATATTACTTCATACAATGGAAAAACTGTAATCTGCGGAGGAGCCACTGACGTTTCATGGAATAACCAGGGAAGACCATTGCAGGTTTCCATTCATGAAAATAGTAACTGGGTTTCCCTCCCGTCCGGTACAATTATTGATCCTATGAGAGCCCTGATTGATCCAGATAATAATAATCATATGTTTGTATCAACCTGGGGTGGCGGATTGCTGGAATATGAAAATAACAACCTGCTAAAACAATACACTGAGTCAAATTCTCCTTTGCAAACAATAATCCCTGGGCGGCCCTATGTAAGAATATGCGGTCTGGCGCTGGATAAATCAAAAAACCTCTGGCTGACTCAAACAGGGGTTCCAGGTAGTATTAAAGTACTGAAACCAGATGGAACCTGGATTGCAAATCCTGTTACAATTGATGCTCCGACAATAGGAGATATCATTATTACAAAAACAGGTCAAAAATGGATTATATTGCCCCGGGGATATGGGCTGTTTGTTCTGGATGATAACAGATATAAAAAATTGCTTGTGCAGGATATTGAAAATCAGCCAATTTCTTTTGTATATTCAATTGCTGAAGACCTTGACGGTAACATCTGGGTCGGAACAGATCAGGGGCCTCTTATTTATTATAATCCTGAAAAAGTATTTGATAACGATCTGAAAGCCAACCGGATAAAAATAAGCAGAAATGACGGGACAGACCAGGCTGATATTGTACTGAAAACTGAAACAATTACTGCAATTGCGGTAGACGGTGCCAACAGAAAATGGATGGGGACTACCAGTTCAGGAGCTTACCTGCTTTCTCCTGACGGAACAACCCAGATAAAAAACTATAACGAACAAAACAGTCCGCTCTTTTCAAATTCCATCGTAACACTTGCAGTAGATAATAAAACGGGAGAAGTCTGGTTTGGAACTTTAAAAGGAGTCCAGTCTGTAAGAGGTGACGCCACGTCAGGTGAAGAAAAATTTAAAAATGTACACACCTTCCCAAATCCGGTCAGAGAAGGTTTTACCGGAAACGTTACCATAACAGGACTTATCAAAGACTCCCAGATCAGGATAACCGATATAAGTGGTAACCTTGTATATGAAACAGTATCTGATGGAGGGCAGGCAACCTGGGATTTGAAAAACTATACCGGACGGCGTGTTGCAACGGGGGTCTATCTGGTCTTTTGTGCCAGCAGAGATGGCTCTCAATCGTTTGTGACAAAGATGCTGGTAATAAAATAATAACTAATCCGTTATCAAACTTTGTATTCGTTCGATCTGAAGTTGTTTATTTACCTCCCTCAGACTTCTGGCGGTTTTAGTAAAATACTGATGCCCGGTAATGAATTTAACCTGAATCTTATTCCAGTCGTTAAGAGAGTCCATTTTATTCTGTGCCTTTAGCTCCTCATAAAGTGTGTTTGAAACCGGGATGAAATCGCTCCTTCCCAGATAATCCAGATCAGAATCACATATTATGTTTTCCAGAAGATTCGTTGGCCTGGGTGGCAATTTGGTCGATATTATTAATGAGCATATACTTTCAATCTGATCAGGAGTATAGTTGAAATTTGGAAGCATTTCCCTTGCGATCTGTGTGCCATAAAACTCATGATTGTCATATGCAACTGTATGTCCGACATCATGGAATAGGGCTGCAGTTTTTAACAACAATATTTCTTCGTCGGAGCAGCCCTCTCCCCAGCCTATAAGCTCCACCTCGGTAACAACATCGACTGTATGTTTCACATTGTGATAAAACAGGTAACCAGGCAGATCCATTTCTAGTTTATCTAAAATAATCTCCTGTATATCAGTAAACTGGATAAGGCCGAATTTAATTCTGAATGATTTATTAGGGATGATACCATCACCATCTTCCGAAAATTCAGGTTTCAGCCCTTTCACTTTATACATCTGGAGATCATCTTTGTATTTGACCGGGAGTTTGCCAAAATACTCACAATTAAAAAACTCTTTTACGAGCTCGTAAGTCATTACAGAAATCACGATCATCCCGTTATCCGAAACAGCTTCAACACGGCTTGCAGTATGTACTGTATCTCCTTTAATATCATAGTTAATTTTCTTTCTGCCAGAAATTGCTGCAGTTACCGGGCCGGAATGGATGCCAATTTTTAAATCCCAGATCCTGTTATTATCCCGTTTGCCTGTTTCATATTTTTCAAGGAAATTCTTCATCTCTACCGCGGCCAGAACCACATCTACCGGGTTTGTAATGTTTTTAACAGGTATTCCTCCGGCACACATGTATGTGTCACCTATGGTTTTGATCTTTTCAATTTTAAACTTTGTTACAATGGCTTCAAATTCAAAAAAGATCTCATCAAGTTCATCCATAATTCTTGATGAATCCATTCCTTCAACAAGCCGTGAAAATCCATGGATATCTGCGAAAAGAACTGTCGCCATATTAAATTTAAGCGACTTCTCTCTTTTTTCTCCTTCACCACCTACCTTACTATCATCCGGAGAGATCTTTTCATAAAGAGCTTTAATCTTGTCATTTTCCCTGACCAGCCTTTCATTCATCTTTTCCACTTTCTTGATATGCTCCTCAAGTTCCTGGTTCTGCTTGGCAAGCCGGGCTATCCGTTTTAAAAGTTCTTCATTATTAGTAATTGGCATAATACGGATGATTGATCAGTAAATATAATAATTTCAGTTGAGAATAATAGTTTTTGCCGAGGACTAGTTAAATCGCTTGGGGTCGGGGTATACGAAGAAAATCAATTATGAAGTAGGTTACAAATTTCTTTAATTCTAAATTTGGGAAATACTACATACCATTATGCTTGAGAAAACCAGGGGGATCATACTTCATCAAATAAAATATTCAGATTCGGGTATTGTTGCCCAGATATATACAAGAAAATTCGGGAGGCAATCGTTCCTTATTAAAGGGATGAGAAACAGGAAAACAGGAAAACATAATATCCTTTTTCAACCAATGTTCATTCTTGACCTTGAAATGTATTATAAGGCTTCACGGGAAATGCAGAATCTGAAAGAATTTTCCGTTTCGTTCCCCCCTTATGATATCTATTCCAATATTAAAAAAAGTTGTGTTGCACTTTTTCTTGGAGAAGTTCTAACCTCTGTCCTGAAAGAAGAAAGCCCTCATGATGAGCTGTTTGACTTTATTGAAAAATTTATTGTCTACTTCGACAGATGCAAGGAAGGCTATGCAAATTTCCATATAGCTTTTCTTGTTGGTCTCAGTAGTTTTCTTGGGTTCGAACCGGGACCGCGGTTAAACAAGGATGACCTGTATTTTGACATGATGAATGGTATTTTTGTTCCAGTACCTCCGGTTCATGGCAATTATGCAAACGAGGAAATTACAGCCATTCTTGCTGACTTTTTTGTGTCATCATATGACACCATATCAAATTTATCTCTCACCGGGAGCCTGCGGAATGAGGTTCTTGAGACACTTGTTAGATTCTATTCACTTCATCTTCCGGGCCTTAAAAAAATAAAATCACTTGAGGTGCTGAAAGAAGTTTTCAGCTGAATCTTAAATCTCTATCCTGAAGTTTTTTATCTATCTTTAAATATCAAACAGAGAGACTAATGGCAATTATTCCATCTATAATTAACTGGCTGAATGTAAAGCGTATAGATCAGATAGAAATATTTAAAAAGTATCCATTCGAAACTCAACAGGAGACTTTATACCAGCTTATTGCAAAAGCCTCGACTACAGAGTGGGGGAAAAAATTTAACTACTCATCAATTGTTTCCATTAAAGAATATCAATCGAGATTTCCTGTCCAGACATACGAGGATATAATCCCTTATGTTGAAAGACTTCGTAAGGGAGAGACCAATCTTTTGTGGCCGGGCGAAATCAAGTGGTTTGCAAAATCTTCCGGTACCACTGCCACAAAAAGCAAGTTCATTCCTATGAGCCGTGAAGCGCTTGAAGATTGTCATTACAGAGCAGGAAAAGATATCCTTGTTATCTATACATTGCAGCGACCCGATACAAAGATATTCTCAGGCAAAGGTCTTACTCTTGGTGGAAGTCACAAAATAAATCAATTCAGCAACGATTCCTTATACGGGGATCTATCTGCTATACTTATTGAAAATGCCCCATTCTGGGTTGATATAATCAGAACGCCAAAACAAAAGATTGCCCTTCTTGAAGATTTTGAAGAAAAGCTAAACCTGATTACAAAATCTACTATCAATGAAAATGTCACCAATATTTCGGGCGTCCCTTCGTGGTACCTTGTATTAATAAAACAGATACTGGCATATACCGGAAAAACAAATCTTCTTGATGTCTGGCCTAATCTTGAGGTCTTTTTCCATGGAGGGATAAGCTTTACTCCTTATCGCGAGCAGTTTAAAAAACTTATTGCTGGCGACCAGATGAACTATATGGAGACATATAATGCCTCGGAAGGTTTCTTTGGAATCCAGGATGATCCATTACGAAGCGATATGCTGCTTATGCTTGATTATGGAATTTTTTACGAGTTCATCGCAGCAGATAAAATCGGGTCAGATGATCCTCCTGTATATACAATCGCAGAAGTGGAAACAGGGAAGAATTATGCAATTATTATCTCGACCAACAGTGGTCTTTGGAGATATATGATAGGGGATACGGTAGTGTTTACCTCCCTTAACCCTTTCCGGATCAGGATTTCCGGACGCACAAAACATTTTATTAATGTTTTCGGCGAAGAAGTGATTATCGACAATGCAGATAAAGCAATTGAATCGGCCTGTAAAGCTACAGGAGCTGTAATTTCTGAATATACTGCCGGTCCGGTGTTTATGAATACGGTTACAAAAGGATCTCATGAATGGATTATTGAATTCGAAAAAGTCCCATCAGATTTAACTATGTTCACTGATATACTTGATAACACACTTAAATCAATAAATTCAGATTATGAGGCCAAACGATTCAGGGATCTGAATCTTGATTTGCCGGTTGTCAGACTGGTACCTGCCGGAACATTTAATAAATGGTTAAAGACTAAAAATAAATTGGGGGGGCAAAACAAAGTGCCGCGACTTTCCAATTCACGAGAGTATATCGAAGATCTATATATTATTGCCGGTATAAAAAGTGCCTAGAGTGCCTTAACCTTTCTCAATTTTTACTAATTTTATAGACTATTAAACAAAATATCACGACTTATGCACATAGCTATAGCAGGGAATATCGGATCGGGCAAGACAACACTGGCAGGGCTGCTTGCTAAACAGTATGGATGGGTTGCTCACTATGAGGATGTTGATGACAATCCATATCTTAACGACTTTTATGAAGATATGCAGCGCTGGTCATTTAACCTGCAGATCTATTTTCTTAATTCACGATTCAGTCAGATCCTGGAAATCAGGAAATCGGATAAGACCATTATACAGGATAGAACCATTTATGAAGATGCGTACATTTTTGCTCCTAACCTTCATTCGATGGGACTGATGTCTACGCGTGACTTTGATAACTACTCTACACTTTTTAAGATGATGGCTTCTCTTGTGAAGCCTCCCGATCTGCTTCTTTACCTCAGAGCATCTGTTCCTACACTGGTTAATCAGATCCAGAAACGGGGAAGAGAATATGAAAGCTCTATCCGTATAGATTACCTTAAAAGATTAAATGAAAGGTACGAAGCCTGGATGGAGACATACAATCTTGGCAAAGTATTGATAATAGAAGCTGATCACTATAATTTTCCAAATAACAGGGATCACCTCAGTGAGGTAATAGATAAAATCAACGCCGAATTACACGGTTTGTTTTAATATCCGGAGAAGCTCTGTTATCACCTCTCCGGAACATTCAATTAAAACAATTTATTTTGTTTCTGTCTTTGGTGCCGGAGTTAAAGCTACCTGCACATAATTTTTGGTGTCTAAATATTTATTGGCTAAAACCTTTATAGCACTCCCTGAATAGGAATTAATAAGAGTCTTAAAGTCTTCGAGAGAAAGTAGAATATCACCATTAAAGAAATGATTCTGGAGTGTAGTTAACCAGAAACCATTCTCTTTCATCTTGGTCTCGCGCTCCCGGATTAATGTCTCTTTCACTTTATTCAAGTCAATTTCAGTGGGACCTTCTTTTTTAATTTTTTCCATTTCATCGAGGACAGTCTGAGTAAGCTTCGTAATGTTTTCCGAATTACAGCCCCATGTGGCTGAAACAGAGAATTTAGGTTTGGGAAGTTTTGAAGCAGAGCCGCCAATGCTCACTCCATAAACTCCACCTTGGTCTTCACGCATTGACTCCCTGCATTTTATTGCCAGAATGTTCATTAACATGCTGAAACCCTGCCGGTCTTCTTCATTCCATTTGAAGTCACCCTTCCATACCATTGCCACAGTACTCTGCGGTTCTGAATTTTTTGGAACTTCAACAACTACCAGTCCTTTGGGGAATCCAGGAGTTTCATCTTTCCATGTCTCTTTTCTTTTTATAGAAGGAAGTCCACCTATATACTTTTCAAGAAGCGGAATCACCTCATCAACTTTAAAATTACCTACCATGAGATAGGTAAAATCGCTGGCATCAGCAAAACGTTCTTTAAAAATTACCATCGCCCTGTCTAAATTAATCTGGTCTAATTGTGCATCAGATGGCAGAGCAATGACTCTGGGAGAATTCATTGAAACTATCTTGGATAAAGTGTCAGAAAAAATCATCCGGGGAGTAGATCTTATGGGTTTGATCATGTTTCTTAAACGCGAAACATAGGCATTGAATGCGCTTTCATCTCTTCGAGGGTTCGTAAAATAAAGATAATTTAGCTGAAGCATTGTTTCAAGATCTTTGGGGGAACAGCTGCCATTCACTCCCTCCCGAAGTTCATTAATATATGGTGTAAGCTTTGCTGTATTTCCGGAAAGTTTCTTTTGTAATCCCGTAAAATCATACTCTCCTAATCCACTCTGAGAGATAATTGCGGGAGCAAGAGTAGCGGACATGACATCAGCTACAGGATATAGAGATATTCCTCCCGGACTATATGCTGAAACAATAATCTCATCATTTTTAAAATCAGTGGATTTTAAGATCATATGAACACCGTTGGCAAATTTTAAATCTGTAAACCCAAAAGTTTTATCATCGGTTCTCTTGATGACCTTAGAGAGTTTTGGCATTTCAGACAAGAGAGGAACATCAGAAACTTTATCTATATAAGCTTCGATCTTCTTCGATTTAACCGATTTAAATATTTCGGCAACCTGTTGTTCTGAAGGAACTGTAATGCCTTCTTTTTGCTGTGCAGTAATAAGTGCAGCCATGTTGTTATCAGTAGTCCATGTCTGACCAAGTTTATTGATCTCTTCAAGAGTTATTCCCGGAAGGAATTCTTTTGTTATTTCAAATTCTTTCTGAATTCCTGGAATACATTCCTGAGTCAGATAGTTTCTGATAAATTCGTCGGCATATGATCGTGATTCTGTTTTATCAGATTCCTTTGCCATCTTTTCATATGCAGAAAGAATATTCTTTTTCTCACGTTCAAGTTCTGTTGCCGTAAAGCCAAACTGGCGGACCCTTTCGTTCTCGGTCAGAATAACTTCCAGGCTCTTTTCAATCTGGTTTTCTTTTGCCGCAACAGACAATGAATAAACATCCACGGAACGGCTTACAAACGAACCATAACCAGTTCCGGCGTATAAAAACGGTGCATCCGGTTTCTGAGAAATTTCCTGAAGACGATTATTCAACATACCTGTATATAATGATCGCATAAGCTGATTACGATAATCGGTAAATGAGATATTATCAGATTTAGGATGTTTATAAAATATTGTTGCATTAAATCCTGAAGCTTCCTTATCTGTAACAACACTTATCAATGGTTCAACATTTTCAGGAACCTGAAATTCGATCCTTGGTTTGGGATTGACTGCTTTTGGAATCCTTCCGAAATATTCCTTCACCTTGTCTTCTGCAAGCTTGGGGTCAATGTCTCCAACAACTATCACCGCCATCAGATCGGGACGGTACCATGTTTTATAAAAGGTACGTAATGTATCATAAGGGAAACTTTTTATCACATCAACTTTTCCAATAGGAAGTCTTTCAGCATACCTGGATCCTTTTAAAATGACAGGAATGTATTTTGCCTGCATGCGATCTTCTGCACCAAGTCCCAGCCGCCACTCTTCAGTAATTACACCTCTTTCTTTATCAATCTCAACATCTTCCATGCTTACCTGGTGAGCCCAGTCTTCCATTACCTGAAAACCCCTGTTGATCCATTCAATGCTATCAGTCGGGACTTTAAGCATATATATTGTCTGGTCGAAGCTGGTAGAGGCATTCAGTTCAGCACCAAACTTTACTCCCATCTCCTCCAGCATACTGATAATTTTATTGCTTGGAAAATTTTTGGTGCCGTTAAAACACATATGTTCGCAAAAGTGAGCCAATCCCTGCTGTCCGTCTGTTTCACAGATAGATCCGGCATTTACTGCAAGCCTTAACTCAATCCTTTGTTCAGGCTTTTTGTTTACCTTGATATAATAGGTGATCCCGTTATCCAGCTTACCTATTTTTATATTTGGATCAGCAGGAATCGGTTTATCAATATTCTGGATTTGAGCCGAACAAACCGTTAACACAAATCCCCAGAAAACTAAAATAAACAGAAGTTTAAAATTTTTCATTGCATCGATTTTAAAGCTATTTGAGACTAAAAATATTTGACAGATCTAATTCCAATTTGGATTATTTCACAGCGTTGTAAAGAATATTGCATTCATTGAACAAAAAGTAAATTTAGAAAATTATTATCAAAACCGCAATGAATAAATCAATTTTTCAATTACAGATACGCCCAGGCTGGGCGTATCTACATTTAATATAAGGGAAAATTTTAATGTTTTTTAATACTTTGCCGATTGATCATTTTGAATTAAAATATTATCTTGCCTGTCATATTAAATCCAATCAATATGAGTTCCACACGAAGAAATTTCATCAAGACTGCATCTGTTCTGGCTGTAGGAAGCGTAATTCCCTTTAATGCTATGTCAAAGGCCAGTATAGGGATTTCTCCAAATGATAAGATACAAGTTGGCCTAATCGGTGCAAACGGGATGGGGTTCAACGATCTGACTTCATTCCTGAAGAACCCCGAAATAGAATGTGTGGCGTTATGCGATATTGATCGTAACGTACTGAACAGCCGTACCGATGCTTTGGTTAAGCTTGGGTTCCCAAAGCCAAAACTATATGTTGATTATCGCAGGATGCTCGAGAATAAAGATATTGATGTTGCAATCATAGGAACGCCCGACCACTGGCATTGTCTGATTCTGGTTGATGCTCTCGAGGCAGGTAAACATGCATATGTTGAGAAACCAATCGGAAATTCCATTGCCGAAATAAACATAATGCAGAAAGCGGTTAAAAAACATGGAAAGATTGTACAGGTAGGCCAATGGCAAAGAAGCCAGCCACATTTTGTTGATGCTGTAAATTATCTGAAATCAGGTAAGCTTGGCCGTATCCGCACATGCAAGGCATGGTCGTATGTCGATTGGAAGGGTGCTGTACCAAAAGTTCCTGATTCACCCGTTCCCGCCGGAGTTGATTATGATATGTGGCTCGGACCGGCTCCGAAGCGCCCATTTAATAAAAACCGTTTCCACTTCACATTCAGATGGTATTGGGATTATGCCGGAGGGTTGATGACCGACTGGGGAGTTCATCTCATAGACTATATCTTATATGGTATGGGAAAATCAGTTCCGGTATCAGTAATGGCTATCGGCGGCAAATATGCCTTTCCCGATGATGCTATGGAAACACCTGATACTATGACGGCTGTTTATGATTTCAAAGATTTTACAATGATCTGGGAACACACTATTGGTATTGGTCTGGGAAATTGGAAAAGACCTCATGGAATGTCATATATAGGCGAAAATGGAACACTGGTTCTTGACAGGAACGGCTGGGAGGTAATACCGGAAAAACAGAGAATTGAGGCCCTTCCTGTTCAGAAAAATGTTGGCGTTGGACTTGACCTTCACGTTAAGAATTTCCTCGATTGCCTCAAAAACAATTCACCCCAGAAACTCAATGCAGGTATTAATATAGGAAGGGATGTGGCCCTTGTTGCGCAGATGGGGAATATTGCATTCCGAACAGGTGAGAAAGTCAATTGGGATGATACAAAACAATCGTTTCAAACCAGCACAGCTAATAAGTTGATTGTTCCTGAATACCACAATGGCTGGACATTGCCGAAGTATTAAAGGTAGTGAATGATATTCAAATTTTTAAAGTTTGGAATTGTCGGTCTTTCGGGATTGATTGTTGATTTTTCAATAACCATCCTACTAAAAGAAAAGCTTAAAATACACAGGTACATATCAAATTCTGCAGGTTTTACAATCGCTGCAAGTTCAAATTATCTTTTAAACAGGATCTGGACCTTTGAAAGTAATAATCCCGGGATTCTCACTGAATATTCAACATTTATTATTATTTCAATTATAGGCCTCATTATCAATAATTTGTTTCTGTATATTTTTGAAAAAAGAGTGAAATTTTACTTTGCAAAATTTCTTGCAATATTGGTAACATCTATATGGAATTTTTTAGCTAATTATTACCTGAATTTTACTCAATGATTCTTGCATCTTTGAATTTACTGTTATATGTGTCATATAAAATGCCCGTCTCTGAACAAATGGCAAGCTTATATTTGCCTGCCGGTAAATCTTCAATGGTGAACTTACAATCTACTGAAATTATATCCCCCACATTTAGTTTTGTAATACTATCAGGAAGTTCAAGATTTTTTTTAACCTCCATATAACCATTTTTAATGAATGCAATCTGAAATACAACCGGTAATTCATTATGCCTAAAATTGATCATGAACGGGTAAGGATTGAATATCTTTAAATGAATTGTATTGATATCTGATCTGCTGAATGTATATTGATCATCGCTTAAGATCACACATTCCCGTTGCAGTGACTGAAAATCCTTATATACTCTTACGAAGACAGAGTCGCCGTTTGATAGAATTTGTTTTGTAAGCTTTGTCTTATTGTAATCTGTAAGAAAGTGCGGAACATATAAAACTTCTTTACCATGTACCTTTTCTTCAAAATCCCATAAGTCATATTGCGTTTTACGATACGAAAGATTATTCAGTGAATGGGCAAATTTCCCCGTATAAAATGTATAGACCGATGGGCGTTGATATGAGTTGGTAAAAATAACCGGCCGGTTGCCCGCTAATGTTTCTATATTTTTCGAAAATTGTTTCTTATTATGAAATTCTGTTTTTAAAAAAGAGACAGGCAAAAAATCAATCGCTGATGCAAACCTGACAAACAGAAACAGCGGAAAAAGAAAAATTGCGATCCATTTTACATAACTTTTTATCCTCGGCTTATATCCGATATTGTTAAATAAGATAATTATCATTGGGATGCTTATCAAAGCAGTCCATTGGGGTTCAACACGATAGCGGAAGCTTGAAATAAAAAAGAATATAAAAAATCCTGTAGCTATAAAATAGAGTGCCCTGTCAAACAAATTTTTAGATCTTACTTTTATTAAAATCCATATTAATACCGGAACCAATAACGGATTATGAAAGAAAAACTGGCTCGCCAGGTATTCAGGAACATGACCCGGATTAAACCCTGAGATTCTGTCAACAAGATGATATCTGAAAGAGGGGAATCCGTTTGAATATTGCCAGAAAAGATGTGGAAAACACAATAAGAAAGCCAGAAATAACGCTATATAGAATCTGTAACTTTTGAGTAAGCGAAGATTTGAAAGAATGATTAGAATAATTAAAAGTCCGCTATGATATTTACTATACATCAGGGCAGCAATAGTGAATCCAAGAAAAATTGTGTTTTTCCAGGTCTTTTCCTCTAAAAACCGTTTATATGCAAGAAGAAAAACAGCTGAAAAAAGTATCAGCGGAGCATCAGGAGTTGCAATAAAGCCATATATATTGCAAACCGGCAGGATTACAATAAACATGAAGAAAAGCAAAATGCTCTCTTTTTTCTCACGTAATTCTTTATCAGTAAGCACCCAGATTACAGATAAAGCTACCAATTGACTCAGGACAACAATGAGCCGTACTCCCAGTTCATTTTGAAAAAACAGATACCCAATCCTGATCATTAAGGCGATCATGGGAGGATGATCAAAATAACCCCAGGCAAGGTACTTTGAATACATCCAGTAATATGCTTCATCATTGTTTAACGGAGTAAACCATGCCTGAATGAAATTCAGAACACCCCAGGCGATCAGAAATAATGAAAATGGTTTTAATAGGGTGCCTCTTATTTTTGAATTCATTTTTCTTTCAGAATAGACTCAATTTTTTCAAGCTCGTCATCGATGAAATTAAGATTTTTAAGTGCCATCAGATTATCATCCAGCTGTTCCACGGTACTTACCCCAATAAGCACGGATGTTATCCTTTGATCTTTTAATAACCAGGCTATTGCCATCTGGGCCAGGGATTGATTCCGCGCAGCAGCAATTTCATTAAGTTTCCCGGCTTTTAAAATTCTTTGTCTGGTCACATCTTCAATTTTCAAAAAACCATTGGGTTTATATGCCCGTGAATCCTTTGGTATGCCTTTCAGATACCTGTCAGTAAGCAGACCCTGTGCCAGTGGGGAAAAAGGTATACACCCTATCCCGGTTTCTTCAAGCACATCAAGAAGACCATCTTCAACCCATCTTTCAAACATTGAATATTTAGGTTGATGAATAAGACAATTAACATTCATTGCTTTCAGGATCTTTACTGCTTTTTTTGTAAGATCAGCAGGATAGCTTGAAATTCCGGCATATAATGCTTTTCCCTGATGAACCGCTTGAGCCAGAGCTCCCATTGTCTCTTCAAGAGGGGTATCAGGATCGGGACGATGAGAATAGAATATATCAACATAGTCGAGATTCATACGTTTAAGACTCTGATCGAGACTGGCGAGAAGATATTTTCTCGAACCGAAATCTACATAGGGACCAGGCCACATCCCCCACCCGGCTTTGGTTGATATTATCATTTCATCACGCAAGAAGATGAAGTCCTTTTTAAGGATTATTCCAAAATTCTCTTCTGCTGTTCCGGGAGGCGGACCATAATTATTTGCAAGGTCAAAGTGAGTTATTCCGGCATCAAAGGCTCTCCATAATATCTTGCGGAAATTTTCGAAAACGTCAACTGTTCCAAAATTGTGCCATAAACCTAATGAAATTTCAGGCAACCGGATACCACTTTTACCGCAGCGACGGTAATTCATATTATCGTAACGCTCGTTTGAAGGATTGTAGATCATTCTGTTTGAGTTAATGTGAACATTAAAATATTCTTTTTATCCTTGAAATTAACCGGCCATAGTAAGGTGTTTTTAATATTCTGAGTGCTTTTCTATAACTTGTATGACCACTATCGTGTGTTACATTACCTTTCATCTGGCATGATTCTGCTCCTGAAACACATACAATTTGAATAGTTGATAAAATATCGGCGATCGATCCATCTTTGAAACACGCTTCGGCCGCCTCCTGTAAAACGGGCGGGCCTGCCAGCCCCAAAACCTTGTCGTCAAATTTATATAGAGGTTCATTTTCCCTTATGACTAATTTTCCTTCAGGAAATTCAAATCCATGATATTCAGCATTGCTATTGTTTTGGATTAAATTCTGCAATGCCCTTTGTGCCGCTTTTAAAAATATTGGATTTTGGGGAACACTGATTAACAGCCACTGGCAAAGATCTTTATTGATACCCAGTTGCGAAACATATGCTGATACGGGATTAATCCATTCCCGCAAAGGCCTCAGGCATCTGCAATCTATATCAGCATATACCCCACCATATTTGTACATAACCAGGTATCGCCACAGGTCTGCCTTTGATGCTCCATATTTTATTTTACTATATACCTCAAGGTAATCAGGAAAATCATTTTTTAAAAATTCGATAACATCATCATCACTATAAAACCTGTATTCATATTCCGGGTTGAGCCTGATCCAGGTGGCTGTATAATCGTACATGAAAACCGGTACCTGATTCGTTTTCATAGTTTGCCAGATAATTTTAGGAACCTTTTGCTCATAAGCCATTTCATCCCGGACCAGCAATACTTTAGGTACTGTTATTAATGATGACATATTGAAAATTTATTCATGATACAGAATACTTTTTATTATCTCAGGTATTAAAATTTATTTGTATTGAAAGTTCTTTCTACACTCC
>Ga0066793_10000103_pt1 | contig 26313 bp, 18 predicted proteins | sample PersoiDNA2013189_FD_83876 | JGI IMG/M metagenome (GOLD analysis project Ga0066793, IMG submission 83876) | Permafrost soil microbial communities from the Arctic, to analyse light accelerated degradation of dissolved organic matter (DOM) -... | ecosystem: Environmental > Terrestrial > Soil >... | reverse complement strand
GTACTTATAAATCGTGTGAGCATGCTCAGCTTATGGACAGCAGTTCCGCGGCGAATTGCACGTAGCTCTTTGCCGCGTCCTGTATGTCGTGATGGGTGAGGATGTACTCGCGGCTGCGCTCGGCCAGGGCCAGGCGGTCGTCCGGGTTGTCCGCGTAAAACACGAGTTTCTCCAGGAGTTCGTCGGCTTCCGCGCCGTCCGTCGAGATCTTGACGCAGCAGTCGTCCGGGAACTCGCTGAACGCGTAGTGGTCGGAGAGGATCACCGGCCGCCCGGCGCCCATCATCTTGATGACGCTTCCGCTGGTCTCTCCCGCGCTCGGGTACCGGAGCGCCACGAAGATGTCCGGGACGTTCAGGTATTCGCGGAAAGTCCTGGTGTCCACAAAGCCGGTGACGATCACATCCTGCCCGAGGTCGAGCTCCTCTATCCAGTGCTCGACTTCGCACCCCGGAAGGAGCTTGCCCACCAGCAGGAGCTTCGCCGGGTACCCCATCCTCTTCATCTCGGCCAGTACGTGCAGCAGCACGTCTATCCGCTTGCTCGAGGTTATGTAACCGAGCGAGCCGATCAGGAACTCGCCGGGCTTGATGCCGAATATCTCGCGCAGCAGCTCCGGCGAGCGCATGCCCGCAGCAGGCGGCGGAGAGTAGTGGTGGAGGATCTTCTTAACCGACGCCTTCGGGTTGACCTCCAGCACCTTGTTGCGGGCGAACTCGCTGTGGACGATGATGCCGAGGCTGTTGTCGACCAGCCTGTCGACAAGCGGGTAGTCGTACCAGGAGTTCTCGTCGCGCGCCTCGAGCACGGTCTTCACCACGCTTCCCCTCTCCGTCCTGTAGCAGTAGTCGAGCTCGCGCAGGTACTCGCGGAGCCTGTTGTTGCCGACCGTCTGGGAGAAGATGAAGTGGTGGAGCATCGGCTCGTGCAGGACCACGATGCCGGGGTACTCGAGGCATACCGAGTAGATGTAGGAATGGTTGTCGTTGTTGCCGATGTGGTACACGTTGACGTCGTGGTCGTTCTTCCCGTGGTTCTCGAAGATCCTGCGGTAGTTGAAGATCCTGAAGTACTCGTACATCCAGGCGCTCGACGGGCGGTAGTCATCGATGAAGAGGTCGATGCGTCCGTACCCCGAGAGGTACTCGAGCAGCTCCTCAGAGTAATCGGAGACGCCCGACTTGATCGGATTCAGCGGGCTGAAGTACGCGATCTTCAAACACCATCTCCTGTTCCCGCGGGCGCCTCCGCCGGCGGAATAGCGTCAAAGGCACTCCCTTTGTACAGTTATACGACCCGGTCCGCAAAAAGCGGACAATCATTCCGGGCCGCGCTTCCTCATAAACCCTGCCGACCGCCTGATCGTCCGGGCGACGCCCTCGTTCCTGAGGTAGAAGGCGAGCTTCCTGCTCAAGGGCGAGTCGGGCGTGATGGGGGGCGTGCCCAGCTTGCGGGCGGCTTCCCGGGACTCGAGCCTGAGAGAGAGCCTGTCCTCGAAGTCGGGCGCGTGCGTCGGGTGGGCCACCCACTCCCGGAGCGGCGAGGTCGTCTTGTCGAACGAGTAGAGGTCGAGGACGTGTCCCGGCAGGCGCGCCGCGACGCTCTCGAGGGAAGACCTGTCGCTCTCCAGCTCAAGAAGCCGCGCCGCCAGGGCGCCTGGGTCCTCCACCGGTATCGTGAAGAGAAGGCCGTCCCGCGAAAGCTCCGAGGTGAGCTCGCAGAGGTCGGTGGATACCGCGGGGAGCCCGGCCAGCGCCCACTCCAGTATCCTGTTGCGGCTCCCGAAAGCGACCTCGTAGTGGACCGCGTCGATGTTGATGCCCACTGAGGCTGTGCCGTAGTAGGACAGCGCTTCGCTGCGCTTCACCCACCCCTTGAGGTGGAACCTGTCGCGGTGCCGGGAGCCTCCGACCATCTTCACGAACTCGGCGTATGTCCTGTCGTCGTGTCCCTCGATCTCCGCTCCGGTCGATACGAAGTGGATCCTCTCGCAGTCCGACATCGCGCGCTCGAGGCCCTCGAAGAGGGTCGCGACGTCTGTCCAGGTGTTGAAGCCCCCGCTCCACAGGACGATGAAGTCAGACGGGCCCAGCCCCTGGTCGGGGTAGGCCGCGGGGGGGAACTCCCGCTCGATGACGCCGCACGGTATGGAGAACGAGAACTGGTATCCCAGCGTCTTAGCACTGAGGCGCGCGTTTGTCCCAAGCTGGCCAACCAGCTCGTACGCCTGCCTCTCCGAGACGGTGCTGAAACGGTCGGCCATGAGGAGGATATGGTTGTTCACGCGGAGGAAGTGCTCGATCAGGCAATCGTCCCAGTAGACCGCCGCCTTGGCCTGCGCCTCGGCGAGAAGGCTGCCGAAGATGTCCGCCCAGAGCGGCTTCTCGCCCGCGTACGTGGCGCCCACGTAGGAGGGGTAGGCGGTGGCGCCTACGATGCAATCGGGGTCGAGCTCCTCGATCAGGCTGTCGGTGTAGCCGCCGATCTCGAAGAGGTCCTGGTCCACCCGGTGGACCTCGCACCCCTGCTCCCGGACGGATTCGCAGGGATCGACCCCTTCCGGATAGACGAACGGTATGCGCGAGGCGAGGACGGTGACCTCGTGGCCGTCGGCGATGAGCGGCTGGGCGAACTGCCAGGTCCTGGTGCCGGGGCCGTAGGACTTGGTGAGGTCCTCCCACGGCAGCGGCGCGTGCCCCAGCACAAGCACTTTCGACAAAACCACTCCTCCGTCGTTGGTCTGAATAGGAACAATGCTAGCGTATATAATATCGGAAAGCCCGTAACGGGGTCTGTCCCCGGGTGCCCGAGGGGCGCAGCGTGGGCTTTTGTGCAGCGTTTGGTTGTTCTACGGGGACACGTCTGATGCATCAGGACAGCATACTCAAGTTCCTGCTCGCCGGACCGGTGATATTCTTCCTGCCCGGTGCGGCACTCATCATGTACATCAGGGACCGCTACGAGGCGAACCTCCTGGCGGTCGAGATAATTATCCTGTCGCTCTGTTCGAGCCTGGTCATCGCCTCTCTGGTGGGGCTCCTGATGGCCGAGCTGTCCATCTATTCGCTCACAAACCTTTCTGCCGCCTGCCTCCTGATAACGGTAGCGCTCGGGGCCGCCTGGCTCGTCCGGCGCAGAGGGATGCGCCCGCACGGCGCGGCCGCCTTCTCCTCGAAGTGGTTCCAGCTCGGCGTGCTCGCGCTCGCGATCCTCGCGGGGTCGCTCTTCATCGGCAGGTGGGAGGCGATCCTCACCGAGCGCGACGTGAGCCCCTACCTCGTCGAAGGCGTGAACATAGCAGACCACGGCCGGATCTTCCTGCAGAACAACACCCTTGCGTCCCTCACGCCCGCCGAGGCGGCGATGTTCTATGGGGGGCGCGGCGCCAGGGGGGCCCAGGAGTACATCTCGGGTTACCTCATCAAGGACCAGGCGACGGGCACCGTGGCGACCAGGTACTTCCCGTTGTACTCGGTGCTGCTCGCGGTGGGCTTGAAGCTCTTCGGGCTCAGGGGCACCCTGACCGTCCTCAACCCGTACATCGCTTTCCTGGCCCTGCTCGCCGTGGCCATCGCGTTGAAGCGGCTGCTGGGCGTGGGCACGGCGCTGCTCGCGGGACTGCTGCTGGCGTTGAGCCCGCTCACGGTCTGGTTCGCGAGGTATCCGATCTCGGAGATGTTTACCATGATGCTGGTGTTCCTCGGCATCTTCGCACTGCTCCTCTACTACCCGAGGGGCAACGGGTACTGGGGGGTCCTGGCGGCGCTGGCGTTCGGGCTGAGCTTCACCACGCGCTACGAGCTCTATCCTATTCTGATCCCGCTCGCGGTGATCATGATCGTGTTCATGATCCGTTCCTCGCGGCGCAAGGAGCCGCTGTCGTACTTCCTGTGGTTCTTCATCCCACTGGGCCTGCTGCTCGGCCACGCCATCTGGAGCCAGGTCCACTTCGCGGGCGACTATTTCTCCGAGCTCAGCACCTCTCTTTTTCCTGTGTTCGGACACTCGACGGTGGGCAAGCTGGCGCTGGCTGCGCTGCCGGTCGTGGCGGTCCTCTGCCTCGCGCTGCTGATCCCGGTGGTGCGCCGGACGGCGCGCAAGTGGTTCGCGCCCGTCGGGCGCCGGTGGAGGTACCTGCTGGCGGCGGGGGTCCTTGTGGTATTCCTCTACGGTTACCTGGTGCGGCCCAACATGAGCGACAAACTGCTCGACAAGACGCTCTTCCGGATGTCCTGGTACTTCACGCACGTCGGGGTGCTGCTGTTCGCGGTCGGCCTCGCGATATTCGTGGTGAAGGGGCTGAAGTTCAAGACCTTCTCGCTCTTCCTCATCTGCGGGTTCTTCGCCGCGCTGCTCTTCTACAGGGCGGCCTGCAACCCGCTGCACTTCTGGTACATCCGGCGGTACATGCCGGCCGTCGTGCCTTTCATGGCCGGCCTCATGGCGTACGCGGTGGTCAAGACGCCGACGCTCTTCAAGGACCGGCAGGTGCGCAAGATGATGGGTGGCATCGGCATGGCGGCGCTGCTGGTCGTCCTGGTCTTCTCAGGGATCTATACCGCGAAGGTCTATCCCGTGGTGCAGTACGAGGGAGCGCTGAAATCTATAACCGACCTGAACGCTCAGGTCGGCGGCGGGGACACCGGGGTGATCTTCTACGGCAAGTGGGGCTTCGTCTACTACACGGACCTCATGCGGTACCTGCTCGGCGTCGATGCCGTTCCCCTGGTCGGGGCCAACGGAGACCCCAGGCTCTTTGACGCTGTCTACGCGAAGATGAAGGCGAAAGACAAGAAGGTCTTCCTGGTGGGCTCGGGCGACCTGATCCCTCATGCCACGTCCAACCTGGTGCTGCAGCCGGTCGACTCCGTGATCGTATCCATGAAGGTTCTGCTCCCCCAGTACGACGTGAGGCCCGGGGAGGTCGTGGACTTCGGGTTCCCCCTCTACGTCTACGAGCTGAAGGACCGGGGTTCGATCGATACCTTCAGCGTCCATATCGGCGGCGCGGACACCATAGCCGTCCAGAGCGGCTTCTACGCGCCGGAGGTGAGCAAGGCCCGCTGGACAGCCGGTTCCGCGGCGTTTCACCTGCCCGACCTCGGCGGCCAGGACAGGCTCGCGCTGACCATGGACATCGCGCTGGGGAGCAGGCCGCTAAACCCGGGCGAGGTCGTACCCATGAAAGTCTATGCGGGCGGCAGCCTCGTCGGCGAGGTCGCCCTGGACAGCGCTGACTTCAAGGCCTACACGGTGGAGTTCGACAGGAGCGCCCTGCCCCAGGGCAAAGCCCGCAACATCGAGTTCAGGATAGAGGTGCCGACGTGGACCCCGGCGGCGGTAGCAGGAAAGCCGGCCGATACCCGGTTGCTCGGCGTGACGATGAACGGGGTGACCCTCAAGCCGGCGGCGCGCTAGCGGCAGACCTCACAGGCCGCACTTCGACCTGCGCCTTTTCTCTCGCCACATGCCGGCCTTTCTGAGCGGCCACGGCCTGCCGAGGATATCGCGCTCTCTCTTGAGCGCATCCAGCGACTCGCGCGCGCGGGCGAGCTCGGCCTCGACGAGGCCGGTCTGACTTTCCAGCCCCCTGGACGAATCCTCGACCTCGCGCAGCAACCCCTCCAGCCTCGCTATCTCGGCCTCCTGCACGAAAGAGATGTCCTCTGTCCTGCGCGCCTGTGGCCCGGGCCTGCTCGTCTCGGAGTAGATGCTGACCTCCACCGCCGGGCTCATAAGCCCCAGCCCCGCGGCCTCCGCGGCCAGGTAATGGATGAGGCCTTCGACGCACCGCGCCATCGCTCCGCCTCCGGCAGGGCGCTCCACGGCGCCCGCGAAGAAGCGGCGCCTCGAGTGGAGCCGCATCCTCGGGGGGACCGCCATGCCCTCTGCCGCCGCCGCGGGGGGCGGCTGTGCTTGCGCGACGACCGCCCATCCCCGGGGAAGGCAGCCGAGCAGCCGCGCCTCAAAGCGCTCGTCGGTCGCGCCGCCCGCCGGCTCCGCGGTCACGAAGAAGCGCTCGCCGTTCCTCCCCGATACTGTCGCGCCGGCGCCGAGGACGACGCCCTGGGGGCTGCACCCGGTCACCTCGGCGGCCCAGCGGGCCCAGGCCGGTGCGCCCTCCGTCTCGAGGTCGATCGCCCGGGCGTCCGGCGAAGCGAACAGCCGCATGGCGTGTTCGAAGGTGGCAGCAATGGGAGCGCCCTGCCCTCCCTCCTCGACAGAAGCCCCGGTCCGGGGCGCCACACCCTCCCTGAGGGAGGCGATCTGCTCTTTCAGGCGCGCCTCCTCGGGACCTGCGTCCTGGAGCGACCTCACCGCCGCGAAGTACCGCGCCTCGTACTCCGCGTGCCGCGCGCCGAGCTTCCTGCGCTGTTCCTGCAGCGAGGCTATCCGCACCTCCTGCTCTCCGATGCGCGCGCTCTTCTCCGCGTCGGCGTCGAGGGCCCCGGGGGGCGCCGAAGGCTCCAGCCTCCTGGTGTAGATGTCTATCACGAAGTCCGAGGGCAGCACGCCCGCCTCGACCCAGAGGTCCTCCAGCAGGGAGGCGAGCAGCAGGAAAGACCTGTCCAGCGGGTCTTCGGTGTCGAAGTTGCCGGCGATCCCCGAGAGGAGTGGGTTCAGCAGGGTGCCGCCGAGGTCCAGCCGCGCCGTCCGCTCGAAGAACCACTCCACGACTTGAAGCATCTCACCCGCACGGACCGCCTCGCTCGGGTCGCCGTCGACCATCTCGGCGATGCCCGGGCGCATGGGGAAGAAGACGGTCCCGCCCGAGAGCATGTTGAAGCGGTAAGCCGCGGGCAGAAAAGAGTAGACGTCCATCACGCGCCTCAACTGCTCCGGCTCCCACTGGAACCTGGTTGGCCCCACGTACTCGCTCAGCACCAGGACGCCGCCGCTCTTCAGGCTGCCGCTGATCTGCGCAAGTGAGTAGCCGAGGTCCTTGATGTGGTGGAGCGTGCTCGCGCAGAAGACCGCGTCGTAGCGGCCGGGCTCCAGAGCATCCTTCTGCAGGTCGGCGACCCTGTAAGTGACGGGAAGGTCGCCTGCCTCCTTCACCGCGATCTCGATGGCGCCCGCGGCGATGTCTATGCCCTCCATCCTTTCGCAGAGGCCCTGCCGGATCGCGTCCCGCTCGAGCACCCCGCGCCCGCAGCCGATGCTGAGGGCGAGCTCTACCTTGCCGCCGGGAAGCCGCTCCTTGACCCACTGCAGCCAGTTGCGGTCGTCTCTTCCGGTGGCGCGCCTGTTGAGGACCTCGACTATGACAGGCGAGCACGTCCAGTCGAGCATGTAAGATTCCTCACCGGCGTGCCTGGCAGCCTCGCGCGACCACCAGTCGCTCACCTTCTGCTGTCTGCCGGTGGGGGTGTTCTCGGGTGGGTTGTCGCCTGGTTCTTTCATCGCTGGATGCCAGGACGGTGCCGGCGGCCCGGCCTCAAAGCCTCTTCCGCTTTTTCGGCGGCGCCTGGCTGGACTTGAGCTCGTCGACCATCGCAGCCATCTCGGAGATCCTCAGCTCGCACTGCTGGAGCGTCTCCCTGCTCTCGGCGACGGCGTTCTCGAGCTGGACGATGTAGGCGTCCTTGGCCTCCACCTGCGCCTCGATGTTCTTCTGGTACTCGCGCGCGCCGGCGTGGACGATGTAGGCGTCCTTGGCCTCCACCTGCGCCTCGATGTTCTTCTGGTACTCGCGCGCGCCGGCGATCTGTTGCTCCAGGCTCTCGGCAACCCGCTTATACTCGGCGACCTCTTTCTCGAGGACCCTCAGCCGCCTCTCGGCCTGCACCTTTTCCTCGGAGAGCCTCTCCACGACATCCTCCTCGCTGGCGGGGACAGCCTTGATCACGAACTGGTAGGCGACTGCCTCCCACTCCGAGAAAGCCCTGGCGACCTCGTCCAGGTTCGCGAGGCCGAGCGGGTCGAGCGCCTCGTGGAGGTCGTCTTCGCTCACCTTCTGCTCGGTCCAGTCCATCACGTCCACGAGATAGCCGCAGCTCTCCATGAGGTCGCCGATGCTGTCCCGCGTGTAGAACCTCAGGTGGGTCGAGTCGAGTATGCCGACGTCCTCGTAGTCGAACTGCCCCTTGAGGAGCGCCAGCCTGACGCTGGCGTGGGCCACGTTGGGCACCGAGAGCACGATGTACCCGCCCGGCGCCAGCAGGTCTCTCATCGCGACCAGCACGCGCCTGGGGTCTTTGAGGTGTTCGATCACGTCACCGAAGAGGCCCACGTCGTAGGGCTGCCCGCCGAGCTCTTCGGCCAGGTCCAGCTCGTCGAGGTCTCCCACGATGACCCTGTCGCAGTACGCCCGCGCCTTTTCCGCCGCATCCGCATCGAGCTCGATGCCCGTCACCGTGCAGCCGTTGTCCGAGAGCACGCGCGCCACGAAACCCGTGGAGCAGCCGAAGTCCACCACCCGCTTGTCGCTGCCGACGAGCGCGATGGACTTCAGGTGTGAGGTGTTGTCTTTGGAGGGGTCTATCTCGGACTCGTATTTCGATTCGCCCATCAGGAGCCGTCCCTCCGGGCTCTTTGGGCCACCACCGCGTAGTCGCGGTGACTGAACAGTATCCGGTTGAGCTTGACGAAGTTCTCGTTCACCTGGTGGAACAGCTCCTGCTGGCGCGCGTCGAGCAAAGCACCGCTCATCGCGAGCTCCAGCTCCTCGAGGTGCTCCTCGGGGGGGAGCGGGTTGAGGAACATCACCGACGGCTCGGTGAAGCCGTAGGAAAGGCAGAGCTGCTTGAGCGTCTCAGGGTGCAGCGGGTGGGCCTGCTCGGCGCTCTCGAGGGCGTAAGACGCTACCGCGTACAGCGAGAAGGGGTTCGGGGACTCGATCACCAGCGGCGCCCCACCGGCGAGCTTCTGCCGGCAGAGGGTGAGCATCTTCACCAGCCTCGCGGGCGGCTCGTGGCCCGCGAACCTGGACAGCACGATGCCTCCCAGCGAGTCGTCGACGCACGCCTCGAGGTACTCGACGGGGTCGACCAGCAGCACGTCCAGCTCGTTGTCCCTGCAGAAGCCGACGAGGGTCGGGTTGGTCTCCGTCCCCTTGGCGGTGATGCCCTCCTGCAGGAACAGCTGCAGCAGCTCTCCCCGCCCGCAGCCGATGGCGAGCACGTCGCTGCAGCCCTCGAAGTAAGGAAGGTAGACCCGCAGCCTGTCCTTGACCATGCGGGGCGAGCCGTGCACCCTCTGCTCGAGCGTCAGCACGTCGATGGTCGCCAGCAGGTCCTCTTCCGTCCCCCCGCCGTTGCCGCCGCTGTCTATCTCGCCTGCCGCGCTTACCGGCTCGCGGGCCAGCAGCAGCGCGAGCTCGTTGGAGAAGTCGACCATCCGGCGCTCGAGGTACTTGTTGAGGAACAGGATGTTCGCCCTGAAAAGCGCGAGGTCGCGGTGCATGATGGTCGAGAGGATGTCCTCGTTTATCTGGATGTGGTCCAGGTACTGCTTCATCTCGTTGATAGTGCGGGTCACGGCGGCGTTGAACACCCTCTGCTGGTCCACCGCGGGCTCGACGTACCAGCCGGTGAGCTTCCTGATGATGCGCTTGAAGAAGCCCACCAGCGCGCCGGACACCTTCCGCTCGCTGGACGCCGCTCCAGGCAGGTTCTTGTCGTAGAGTTCGTTGGTGAGGTGCAGGTTCTCCATCAGGGCCGCGTCGTCGAAGGACTGTATGCGGTGCCCGTTCGGAGACTTGTCTCGGAGCCGCAGGGAAAGGTCCTGCAGCGTCTCCTCTACCGCTCCCTCAGGCGGGGCTTTCTCGCCCGCCCGTTTCCTGGACAATTCCCCACCGCCTTTCCGATGGCTCGAAGGAGGGATCTATCAAAAATTATAGCACTCGGCTCACGGCGAAATCTCGGACAGCCGCGTTTTGATGCGCCTCGCCGCGTCGAGCCAGGTCCAGTTCTCGCGCGCCCATATAGAGGCCCGCAGGCCCTTCGCGCGCGCCTCCTGCCGGTTCTCGTAGACGTGGCGCATTAACGAGGCGAGGTGGTCCACGTCGGGGTCGGCCCACTCGAACCCTTCATAGTAGGGGCACTTGGCGACCGCCGGGATCAGACGTTTGATGTCGACCGGATAGCCGACGTCCTGGTTGAAGAACTCCGTCTGGGCGCTCCAGTGGGTGCTGATGGTCGGCAGCCCGCACGCCATCGCCTCCAGCGTCGGCATGCCCCATCCCTCTCCCCTGGTCGGGAGCACGAAGCAGTCGCTGGAGCAGTAGAGCGAACCCATCTGGTAGCTGGGGATGTTCTGGTTGAGGACCACCACCACCGGGGCGCGGTCAGCGCGCAGCCGCATCGCCTCGACGTGCCTCTCTATGTTGACGGCGGGGTCGGTGTTGATGACCTTGAGCAGCAGGAGCACGTCGTCGCTGGACGAGAACTCCTGATTGTACGCCTGCAGCAGCACCTCGGGGGCCTTGCGCTCGCCCCACTCGAACACCGACATGAAAGTGAAGCGGTCCTCGATCCTGCGGGACTTTATGAACGGGTGGAAGTAGTTGATGTCCACGCCGAGCGGCATCACGTGGATCGGCCGCTTCACGCCGCTCGCCGAGAACGTCTCCTTGTTGAACTGTGACGGGACCCAGATCTCGTCGAGCGCGTTCGCCTGCTCGACCCAGTCGGCGGGTATCCCGGTCACCTCGAGCATGGAGTAGCCGACCTTGTAGCGGCCGCTGTTCTTGAAGAACACGTCCCCCTGGCCGTACACGACCTGGGTGATGTCGAGGTCCTTGGGCTTGCGCCGGACCTCCATGATCCGCTCGTCGTCGTTGGGAGGCTCCTCCACGCCGTAGACGAAACCGTACCGCACGTCGACGTCCAGCGCCTCGAGCGCCAGGACCAGGTACTGCGACGAGACCGCGTACCCGGTGGGGGCGTTGATCCAGGAGTGCCACATCACCCGCGTGTCGTACCTGTCGGAGTAGTACTGCTCCCAGCGCTCCCGGTACTGGGCTTTCGCGCCGTCCTCGCCGGGCCGCTCGCCGTCGCGCTCGCCGCCCCGGACCGCGACCCTCGCGCTGCCCGCGCATACCACCGGCAGACCGGCGGTCTTCACCTTGAGGCAGAAGTCGAGGTCGTCGTAGTGCTCGGAGAAGCCCTCTTCGAAGCCGCCCGCGGCGTCAAGCGCCTTGCGCGTGACGTACATGCACGCCGAATCGACGCCTTCGACCTCACGGGCGTAATAGTACTGGTTGATGTCTTTCTTGCCGCCGCCCAGCCGGAACAGGTCGCAGTCGGGGCGCAGCACGTGGTAGCCCGCGTCGACGATCCCGCCGGCGTCATCGACGATCTTGCAGCCGGCAACGCCCGCCTCCAGGGACTCCGCCTCCTCGACGAGCTTCTCCAGCCAGTCCCTGTCGACGAGCTCGGCTCTCGATGAGAGCAGCACCACGTCACCTTTGGCCGCGGCGATCCCCGCGTTCTTCCTCGCCCCGGAGCCGGCGCCGTCCGGCGCCTGGATGACCTCGAAGCCGAGAGGAGCGAGCGCCTGGCGTGCGGCCGCGACATCGCCGCGGGCCGCGACCGCGACTTTGCGGACCTCGGAGGTCTGCCTGCCGGTCGAGAGTGCGCGCGCGAGCCGCCCGGCCTCCTCGGTAGGCTCCCAGTCATATACGACCAAGGTCAGGTCTTCAGGCATCTTCCCTCTACTTCTGCGCTATCGCGGCGTAGTCCATGTAACTGAACAGAACGGAGTTCAGCTTGTCGACGTTGGCGTTCAGTTCGTCCACCCAGGTCTCGCCCGGGTTGATGTCCTGGATGACAACCTTTCCGAGCCTCTGGTTGCGGGGCACCGGGTTGGTGAGTTTGATCTCGACGTCGCGGAAGCCGGCCGACAGCAGCAGGAACCTCATCGTCTCCGGGTGGATGGGCTGGACGTGGGACAGGTCGGCGTAGAAGAAGCTCGCGAATATCAGCAGGCACTGCGGGTTCGGCGTCTCCACCACCACGTAGCCGCCGGGCTCCATCTTTCGGTAGGCGAGCCCCACCAGCTCGATCAGCTCGCTCGGGGTCATGTGCTCGGCGACCTGGGAGATGAAGACTCCGTCTATGCTCCCGTCCTCGATTGCGGCCAGGTGGGCGAGCGCCTCCGCCTGCTCGGCGCGCAGCCCCGAATCCGTGCAGAACTGGATCGAGTCACCTTCGATGTCGATCCCGTACCCGCCTATCTCCTTCTCGCCCAGGAGCTCCAGGAACTCGCCGCGGCCGCAGCCGACGTCGAGGACGTTGGCGCACCCCTCGAAGTACTCGAGGTAGGGCTGCTGGCGCCTCTTGATAAGCGCGCGGTCTCCCCTGTGTATGCTCTCGAACCAGTAATAGTCGAAGTGGAAGAGGGGCTCGGCCCTTCCCGCGGGCACCCGGTCCCTCCCGACGCCTCTCTCCTCCTGTCCCGGCGCGGCTACAGCGGCCGCGGCCGGCCGGCCGGCGGCGCGCTGCCTCCAGGCGCGCTCCAGGCGCCCGATCCTCTCATCGAACCTCTCGCCCTCCAGCGCCCTGACGCGCGGCCCGAGGGTATCCTTCTCGAGGGCCTCCAGGCGGTCGCTGATGTTCTTGAGCTGGTCGGCCATCTCGTGCATCGCCCTTGCGGTCGAAGCGTGCATGCGGTGGAGCTGGGCGACGATCGGGTTCACGTACCAGTAGACCGACTTCTGGATGACCCGCTTGACTATGTTCTTGAACCTCTGAGCGAACCCGCCGCCCTCCTCCTCAGGCTCCTCTGCCGCGGTGAAGGAGGCCTCCAGCGGCGCCAGGCTCTGGTCCAGCGCGGTGAGGCTGTTCGCGATGCTCTGCCAGGCTCCCGGCATGAGGTAGATGACGTCCTCGATCTCGCGCACCTCGGAGCGGTACGACTGGCTGCGCCCGGTCTCCCTCTCGCGGAGCACGCTGATCACGTCGGTGAGGACGTCGTCGATGTCGACGTCGACAGGGTTCATGAGGCCCCCTCCTCGGAGTGGTGGATGCGCGCGTCCGTGGGTATGTACAGCAGGCCGACGTCGCTCACGTCCGAATGCATGTCAAACGGGTAGCGCCTGTCCAGCCAGTGGTAGGTTGTGCTCTCATCGCGGGAGTGGATAGCCACGCTGACAAGGTATCTCCCCTCCAGCATCGGCAGTTGCTTGAGGTCGAACTCGACGAATCCCTCGCCGGTCACAGTCCCCAGGTCCATACCCTTGAGGCGGGTGTTCGTGCCGTAGGCGGTGAAGCCGCGGTAGTCGTCAATCGAGAAGCCGAAAACGGGGTCGGAGACCGGCTCGTTGGCGCGGTAAGCGACCCTTATCTTCATGTCCTCTCCCGTGTCGAAATCGTTTACCGCCTCGTCCTTTTCGTTCAGCAACGCGACACCGATCACCTCGATCTGGCGGGTGCCGCGCTCGCCGCCTTCCTCCCCGGTCTCCATGAACTCGTGGTAGTACTTGACGACATCTTTCGGCTTGCCCTCCCTGACGACGTCCCCCTGGTCGAGCATGATGACGTACGAGCAGATCTCGCGGCATACCTCCACGTTGTGGGTGACGAAGATGATCGTCTTGCCCTCGTCCTGTATCTGCTCGATGCGCTCGATGCATTTGCGCTGGAACGCTTCGTCCCCGACGGCGAGCACCTCGTCGATTATCAGGATGTCCGGGTCCACGTTGATCGCCACTGCGAACCCCAGTCTTATATACATCCCGCTCGAGTAGTTGCGGACGTGGTTGTCGATGAAGCGCTCCATCTCGGCGAATGCGACTATCTCGTCGAACCTCTTGTCGACTTCCTTTTTCGAGAAGCCGAGGATGGAAGCGTTGAGGTAGACGTTCTCCCGCCCGGTGAGGTCCGGCTGGAACCCGGCGCCCAGCTCGAGTAGCGCGGCGATGGCGCCGTTGGTTATCACTTTACCCTTTGTGGGGTAGAGGATCTTCGTCATCAGCTTGAGCAGAGTCGACTTACCGGAGCCGTTCGCGCCGATTATGCCGAGCGTCTCCCCTTCCGCGACCTGGATGTTCACGTCTTTCAGTGCCCAGAACTCCTCGTAGCCCCGCTTGTTGAAGAAGAGGACCTTCTCCTTCAGGCTCCGGACGTTCTCGTGGTACAGCTTGAACATCTTGGAGACATCCTGGATTTCAATTGCGAAATTCGATCCCATATCAAATCACCGGCCTATATCTGCTCGGCAAACCCACGCTCCTTTACAGTGAAATACCAGTAGCCGAATATGAGCAACGCCACCGACCCTACGATCGTCCCCAGGATTCCCCAGAAAGAAAGATAGACCACCGGCGGCTGCTTCTTTGGTCCGCTCACGTACGAGAGCGGCGCGTAGTAGCGAGGGTTGTAGATCACGTAGACGTAGAGCTCGCTGATGTTCGTCATAGGGTTGAGGAGATACACCTTGAACCAGCCCCCCAGCACGCCCATCACCGTGCCGATCACGTAGACGATCGGGGTCAGCCAGAACCATGCCATCGTGGCGACCTCGGTGAAGTGCTGAATGTCTCTCAGGTAGACGTTCGCCGCCGCGATAAAGAGCGAAAGCCCGGTTGTGAACACGATCTCCAGAAGCATGACAAGCGGCAGGTACAGGATATTGATCGAGAAGTGCCAGCCGATGATGACGAGGAATACCAGCAGGATCAGCATCTGCATCACGAAGTGGAAGATGTTGGCGCCGATGGCTCCCAGCGTGAGCACCTCACGAGGGAAGTAGACCTTCTTCACGAGCCCGGGGTTGCCGACCACCGAGCCGACGCTCCCCATCAGTGAGTTCGAGAAGAACAGCCACGGGAAAAGGCCTGACATCAGGTAGACCACGAACCAGTTCATGCTGGTCCTCGCCAGGATCGAGAAGACCAGGCCGAATACGGCCAGCATGATGAGAGGGGTCATGAACGACCACAGGAAGCCCAGCACGGAGCGCTTGTATTTTACCTTGAGCTCCTTCCTGGTCATGTTGAAGAGGAGCTCTCGGTGCAACCAGAGGTCTTTGAGTCTTTCTATCATATGGAGCGGGCCCTGTCCCGTTTCGTCTGGATCAACTGCTAGATTCTACCAGAACGGCTTTCGCCCTGGGGCAGGATTCATCCTGCCCCAACGGTGCATTGGCACCTCAAACTTCGCGCCGATGGTGCGTCACTCCGGTGATGCACCTTCGGCGAGTCACCTTGCCCACCCCGAGGGGTCAGGCACCGTCCACTTTTCTGTCCACCTCTCAAGGGATGCGCTTGAACCTGAACCGCAGCAGCGTCCAGATGGCAACGAGGCCGTCGAAGGCGCGTATCTTCTTCCCCGCCTCCACGGTCCGGGCGTGGTAGGAGATCGGCACTTCAACGAGGCGGTAGCCTCCCCTGAGCGTCTTGGCCGTGGCCTCCGGACAGAACTCGAAGCGCTCGCAGGATAGTTTGAACGAGCGGAGCACGTCCGTCGCGAAGACCTTATAGCAGGTAGCCTCGTCAGTTATACGCTTCCCGTACAGCAGCGAAGCCGTCCAGGCGAGGACTTTGTTCGCGACCAGGTTGGCGAAAGCCATGTTCTCGCGGCGTCCGGCGAAGCGGCTGCCGTACACCACGTCGGCCCGGCCCTCGATTATCGGGGCGACCAGGCGCGGGTAATCTTTCGGGTCGTACTCGAGGTCCGCGTCCTGGATGAGCACCATGTCCCCGGTCACGGAGGATAGCCCGGTGCGTATCGCGGCGCCCTTGCCCCGGTTCGCGGGGTGCGTGAGCACCTTGATGCCGGGTTGCCCCGCCCGCGCGGCGAGCTTCCGGACAGTCGCGTCGGTGGAGGCGTCGTCGACCACTATGATCTCCAGGGCGACGTCGCCCAGGTCGACCGCGCGAACCTGCTCGATCACCTCGTCGATCGTAGCCTCTTCGTTATGTGCGGGGATTATCACCGACAGCTTCACGTCTCTCCCTGTGGGACTTGAAGGCGTAGCGCTTCACGATCATGGCTCCAAGGTATAGTACCAGAAGCGCCGCCACCACGAGGGAGACGATGATGCCGTTGCGCAGGCTCTTGGACTCGAAGCGGAACTCGACCGTACGCTGGCCGCCGGGCAGCAGGACACCCCGCAGGGCAAGGTCCGTCTTGAACGTCTCGGCCTTCCTGCCGTCCACGTACGCCTGCCAGCCGGGATAGTACATCTCTGACACCGTGAGCAGGCCCTTCGCCCCCGGGTCCACCGATAAGACCAGGCGGCTCGCCGACCTCTCCGCGACTTCCACCGGGCCTTTGACCGACGGGATGATGGCCCCTTCCCCGCCGGCGGCAGCCACCTTCGGCATCACCACCAGCGCCACGTCATGAACATTTTTTCCGCGGGTGCGGAGCATCTCGTCGTAGACAAGCTTGTTGGTGCTGTAGGCGCGGGCGTCGCTCACCCAGGCGCGTGGCAGCGCCGTGGTCTTGCGGTACACGTAGATGCCTCCGACGTATCTCACCAACTCCAGCTTTCCCGCGGCGAGAAGCCTGGGGTCTATCGGCTGGCGGGTCATGAAGTAAACGTCGTTCAGGGCGTCGAGCATCGGCGAGTTGATCGCGCCCTCGTAGAACAGCCCGATCTGGACGCCGGGCGACACCTGGGGAAGGATGATCTGCCTGTAGTCGTAGTAGTCCTGCAGGACCAGGGAGTCGTCCCCGGAGGCCTTCTCGAGGCCGTAGAGAGCGCCGTTGTCGAGGGACTTGTACATCGTCTCGGCGTCGGTCTCGACGCGGAACACCCCGGGCTGCGCGGCCACGAACCCTGACGCGCCCCTGTCGCCGTAGAGGTCGGCGGTGTTGACCTGCGTCATCACCCAGGGCACGTTCATCGCGATGAGGTCGACAGCGACCAGCAGCACGATGCCCACCGCGAGCACTGAGCCTTCAAACTCCAGCCGGCGCGCCAGCAGCAGGAACACGAAGAAGACCACCACGATAGCGGTGGGGAATATCATGCTCCTGAAAGCGATCGCGTTCTGGGTCGGCTTGCCGCTGCGCACCAGAAGGAACGCGGAGAGCGCGGCGACAACGATGAGGAGCAGCGCGGTCAGGAAGCCCACCAGGCGCACCACGGACCCGTAGCGCACCCTCCCCTCCTCGCCGAAAGTCTTTACCACGTGGTCGGCGCCGAGCCCCGCCAGCAGCGCGGTGGCGAACCCGAATATGACCAGTATCCGCGCCGGGTCATGGAAGCGGTTCACGAAGAGGCCCATCTTGAAGAGCACGCTGAAGAGGAATCCGCCCGGGCCGAGCGCCAGGATCACGGAGAGCACCAGCGCCGCCCAGAGGAAGAACACCAGCCCGCGCCTCTTGCGCAGGAGCGCCACGAACGCCAGCACGCCGCCGATCACGCCCGCGTACCCGTAGGTCTCCCACATCAGCCAGCCGCCGGTGTAGTTGTCCGGGTTCGTGCCGAAGAACTTCGGGAAGACCAGGTTGATGACCTGCCACCTCGGCAGGCTCGAGGTCTGCGCGATTTCCAGCGGGATGCGGCTGCGGGTCGAAAGGCCGATGAGCTCGTACGTCGGGAACAATTGAGCCGCCGCGAGGCCTCCTCCGATGACGACCGCGAGCGCGAGCGCCGCGATGCCGAACCCTATTCCCGCCGCATCGGGCTCGGACCGGTAGTGCTGCCATGCCCGGTAAACCACCAGGCCCGCGAGCATGGCGCACAGGTAGAAGACTGACTGGAGGTGCCCCGCCAGCAGGGCCACCGCCATCGCGAAGCCCGCCCCCACCGCGTAAGAGAACTTCCTCCGCGTCAGCGCGCGGTTGAACAGGAAGAATATGAGAGGTATCCAGGCGGCGCTCGACACCTGGTTCATGTGCCCCGCCTGCGCCACCATGAAACCGCAGAACATGAAGGTGAGGGCCGCGACCGTGGAGCCGGCCCTGCCGCAATCGAGGTCACGCGCCAGGATGTAGGTGAACGCGCCGGCGAGGAAGAAGTGGAACACCACGAACACGATCAGCGCCTTGAGAGGCAACGTGGCGCCGGCCGCCGCATAGAGCCCCACCATCAGCAAGTTGAACGGGTACAGCATGGCGGTCTGATAGGACGCGAAGTAGGCCTGGCCCGACAGTACGTATGGGTTCCAGAGCGGGAACGAGCCCGACGAGAGCGAATGCACAGCGTACACCCGCGCCGGGTAGAACTGGCGGATGAAGTCGGTCTCGATGCCGAACGACCACTGTTTCATGAACAGGACGCGCGACCAGGCGAGTATCGTGAGGGCGAGCAGCCCGAGAAGCACGAGCCAGTCGACCTTGTTCCATCTCTCTCTCAACACGCCTCCACAAACGCAAAATAGGGACAGGCACCTTTTTGCATTTTAACCTTTAGTCGGAGGTGGCTGAGAAAATGCAAAAAGGTGCCTGTCCCTATTTTGCGTTTTTCTTAAGGATGCTGACGCCGTCCCGGTCATAGATCCTGGTGTAGCCGCCCCCGTGCAGGAGCCGCAAGACCGTCTGGTCATAGATAACCAGTGGGATGCCGAGCTCGGAGCCCCGGTCCAGGGCGACGTAATCGGTCGCGATGCTCCTGCCGCGGTCCGCCATGCGGTACGAGTTGGGGAAGATGATCTTCTGCGCCGTCGGCGGCAGCGAGCGGTAGAAGGACAACGGCACCTGGTACCTGAACGGGTCCGGGAACTGGTAGAGGAACTGCCTCTCGGACAGCTTCGCGAGAAAATAAGTCTGGGCCGAGACCGACGCGTCCGCTCCTATGAGCTTTAGACCCTCGTCCAACGCCCTGACGTGCTTGTCCGAAGAGTAGGCCGAGACCCGGAAGCCGTCGGAGAACGGGCTGGGGCTGAGGTAGAAGTTGCCCGCCAGTGAGGCAAGAACCAGGACGACGGCCACGCCACCCACCACGAAGCGGGCCCGGAAACCTCCCTCGGTCCACTTCTTGAACTTCTTGATCCCGAAGATCGCCGCTATGAAGACAAAAGGTATTATGGCCGCCGCGTACTGGTAGCCGATGGTGTGCTGCGGCGAGAAATCGCTGATGATGTTTATGATGAACGCCGGCAGCGCCGGCAGCAGGAATATCGGCGCGAAGAGGCACAGGAAAGCCACCGGCAGCAACAGGTCGAAGATGTACCGCAGGTTCACTCGGGTCGCCAGTATCTCGAACGTCCTGCGCGGGTGGAGGAAGAAGTTCTTGAGAGCCTCAGTCGGCGTCTTGCCGAACTGGCCCAGGCGGCTGGAGTACTGGTAGCCCGCCGGGGCGAAGTGCGGTATCAGGAAGAATACCACGCCCAGGAAGTAGACCAGCGAGACGCCGGCGACCCACTTGCCCGCCCGCCTGTCGTAGAGGAAAAAGACGACTATGCCGAGGACAAGGACCGCGAGGACCATGTCCTCCTTGCAGATGGCGGCCAGCACGCAGAGGACGTAGAACCACACGAACCTCTTGCGCTCGATGGCGAGAAACGCGAACAGCAGGAACACCAGGCCGAGCGCCTCGGGATGGAAGTCGAACAGGTTCACGTACTGCAGCGCCGGGTAGAGCAGGTAAGCCCCGGCGAGGCCGAGGGCGACCCAGCGGCTGTCGAGCTTGTCCTTCGCGAGGAGGTAGATGGGGACCGCGCCGATAGAGAGCACGACGGTCTGGACCGTGAGCAGAGCGGGGGCATTTCCCTTGAGCCAGTAGATGGGCGTGAGCAGGAAGAGGATCGGCGCCATGTGGTCGCCGAAGAGGTTCATGCCCCTGATGGTGCTGAAAGCCCCTTTGAAGCGCGAGAGCAGCCAGATGACCTGGTTGAAGATCGCGGTGTCGAACTCCGAGCCGCGGAAGTTGTAATAGCGCAGCAGGCTGAGCGTGATGAAGGTGGCGAGGTAACCTGCGATGAGGACCATCAGGAGGACGATGAATATCCTGTCGTTGCGCTTGTCGGTGGCGGATCTCTCAGGTGGCTTTGCCGCGGCGGCCGCGTCTTCCTTCACCTCGTCCGGGGCTGCGGGCGCCTCGTCCGTCGGGGTTGAAGCAGGCTCTTGCTCAGGGGCTGTGTCAGCCAAATGCGGCTCCTTTCATACTGACATATGATTCGTTCAGCCCGGCGGTAAAACCTCGAAGATCACCGTGGCGAGGTCGTGCGGCTTCGGATAGCTGTAGTGGTTGACCCACCTCTTGACCTCTCTGATCTCAGGCCTGTAGATGCCGACGATGCCGAAGAGCTTGAGCTCGTCCGCGACGCCCTTCTCGGTCTGGCCGATGACCAGGTAGTGGACGCCGCGCTCGTACAGGAGCCGCGGGGCGTCCTGGTAAGCGACGTCCGCCGCCTCGACCGGCAGGTCCCAGGGGACCGGCCTCATGTAGAGGACGTCGCCCGGATAGTAGAGCCACTCGAAGTACGGGCCCGCGTCCGCCGCCACGAGCTGGCCGGGCGCGTTCCGGTTGAGCCAGTCGGCCGCCTGCTCCATCCCCCTGCCGCCGTGGTCGTCGGCGAAGGCGAGGTAATTCTCTTTTATCACCAGGTCGGCGCGCGCGAGCCCGTGCCATACGGTCGTGGCCAGAAGCGCGGCGAGCAGCACCAGGCAGACCACCTGTGCGGCTCGCAGGCCGGTCTTGAGGCCTGGCGAAGCGCGCCTGGCGTGGCGGCCCGCGCGGCGCGGCCTGTCCGGCGCGGCCGGGACGGACGGCTCGAGGGAGCCTTCCTCTGTGGGCGCACCGTCGGGCGCACCGGCTTCGGCCTCCCCGGCGGCGGAGTCCGGCGGCGCGCCGAGCTTGCGCGCGACCCATCCGCTATCGCTGAAGAACTTCCACGAGAGCGCCGCGAGGTCCACGAACAGGAAGCCCAGCACCAGGGCGACGGCCGGGACCGCGGGCGCCATGAAACGCTCGTAGGCGTAGTACCAGAACAGGTGGAAGCCAGCGAACAGCGCGTACCACCCGCCCGCCAGCAGGAACGCCTTCCACTTCTTGCGGAGGAGCAGGTAGAGAGAGCCGAGGAAGAACAGCACCACGTACAGCGAGTCGGAGAGGCCTTCCCACACCAGCACCTTCGTCCGGTGCTTGAGGACCTGGTAGCTGACCTTGATGCTGTAGTCCCTGAACTCGCCGATGTAAGAGGTGGTCTTGCCGGTGACGATGAGGTTGCGCGCGATGTAGATGCCCATCGGGAGCCCGAATACGAAGAGCATCACCGGGGCCTCCCACCACTTGAACTCCGAATCCTTGAAATAGATGATCGCGATGAGCACCATCAGCGGCAGGAAGAGCAGGCCCTCCCAGCGCACCAGAAAGCAGAGCCCTCCCGCGATGGCCCCCAGCGTACGCCTGGGCAGAGAGGCGCGCTTGAACCCCGTCAGGAGGAGGTAGATGCCCGCCGCGAACAGGAACGTGAAGAGCCCCTCAGTCATGGGAAGGACCGTCCACTTGAGGAACGTCGGCTGGAACGCGACGATGAGCGCGGCCACCACGCCCGCCCACCTGTTGAAGAGCTCGCGTCCGAGCCCGTAGGTCACCAGCACCGTGAACGTTGCGCCGAGGAGCGCGATCAGGTTGGCCGCGTGCTGCAGGCCGCCCGCGACGTAGCCGCCCAGCCAGATGCTGATGGGGTAACCCGGCAGGTACTTGGTGTGTGCGACTCCCCGGACCGTATAGGTGAAGGTGTCTCGTATCGACCGGGCGAGGATCAGGAAATAGTAGCTGTCGGCGGTGTACTCGGTATGCCTGTGGAGGTAGTAGAGCCTCAGCAGGAACGCCGCCGCCATGATGGCGACGACGAGGATGATGTGCCAGTGCGCTTTGAAGAATGTGAGAGCCCGCTCCCCGAGGTCACGCCGGGGAGCTCTCGCACGCCTTGCGCTGCTATCCTCGGGCAATGCTATCCAGCCTCTCGATCATCTTGAGCGCCGCGCTCTCCCAGGAGCGCTCGAGCCGTATCTCGTCGGAGGCGCGCTCCGCGTCCCGCTTCGCCGCCTCGGTGTCCTCCAGCGCCCCGCGAAGGGCTTTTCGCATGCTGCCGTAGTCGGGGTCGGCCCATTTTAGGCTGGTGGAGGGCGCCTCGACTAGCGAGCACTCGAAACCGGTGGCGCGCGCGCCGCCCAGCAGCTCGGCCACCGAGCCCCAGCCGGGAGCCAGGACCGGCACGCCGCAGGCGAGTGCCTCCGCGGGGACCGTCCCGCACTCGCCCGACCTGCCCGCGAGCACCACGCAGTCCGAGGAGCGGTAGAGCGAGCCCGCCTGGTAAGGCTCGATGTCGTGGTCGACCACGAAGACGACGGGCGCCCTGTCCGCGGGCAGGCACAGCGCCTCGACCGCTTCTTCGACCTCCGCGCTTCCGCCCGCCGCCGCCGCCTCGCCGGCCCATCCCGCGACCTCGCTCTCGGAAGCCACCGGCGACTTCACGTTCATGACCAGGACGACCTTGTCCTCCGCCGCGAACTCGTCCGTGAAAGCGCGCAGCAAGGTCTCGGCGGCGTACTCGTCTCCCCACTCGACCGGCGCCAGGAAAGTGAAGCGGTCGGCGAGACGGAACGATTTGATCCCGGCATGGAAGTAATCCGGGTCGAGCCCGAGCGGCATCACCAGTATCTCCCGCTTCACGCCGGAGGCCGCCGCGGCCTCTTTCTGGAAGGCGCTGGTCACCCACACCTCGTCCATCCGGTTCAGCTCTTTGACCCAGGCAGGCTCGAAGCGGTCATAAGGGGTGAAGACGTAGGCGATGTTATACGCCCCGTCCGCGCGGGAGAGCATGTCGCACGGGCCGAACAGCACCTGCGGGCGTTCGCGGTCGGGGGCGCGGTTTTTCATATCGTTGATGCGGAAGTCGTCGAGCTCCGCGCGCTCGACTCCCTCCAGGAAAGCGAGGTTCACGTCCACGCCGGCCTGGTCGAAAGCCCAGAGCAGCTTCGCGCTGGCGCGGGAGTAGATGCCCTGTCCGGAGATGAACGAGTGCCAGGTCAGGCGGCGTGTGTATCGTTCCTCGTAATACTCTTTCCACTTGGAGAGGAATATCTCGCGCGAGCGCTTGAACGTCCCCGAGAAGTCCATGCGGTTGAGGTCGGTGGACGCGTTCTCGAGGTGCTTGACAGTCGCCGACCCGCAGCAGTAAGTGAGGAAGCCGGCGCGGGCGGCCTTGAGGCAGAAGTCTGTGTCCTCGAAGTACGAGAAGTAATCGGTGTCGAGGGGCCCGACCTTGTCGATGACCGCGCGCTTGATATAGGCACAGGCGGCGATGACGCCTTCCACCTGGCGGTCGCAGGCGTACTGGCCGATGTCGCGCTCGTTGCCCGGGTGCTCCTGCCCCCAGAAGCTGGGCAGCGGCATGTAGGTGCCGGCGTGGACCAGGTTGCCCTCCGCGTTGACCAGCCTGCAGCCGACGACGCCGATGTCATCCGCCGAATACGCGGTCTCCTGCATTCGCTCGAGCCAGTCGCCCTGGATTATCTCGGTGTCGTTGTTGAGCAGGACCACGTCACCAACCGTGGCCGCGAGGCCGACGTTGTTGCCCCCTACGAACCCCAGGTTCTCGCCGTTCTCGATGAGCGTGATGCCATCGAGGCCTCGAAGGTACTCCAGGGTGCCGTCCGTGCTCCCGTTGTCCACTACTACGACTTTGAAATCGGGGTGGGTGGTGTTCGCAAGAAGGCTTGCCAGGCACCTGGTGGTGACCTCGAGCCCGTTCCAGGTCAACACGATGACGCTCACGGGCTCCGCCCAGGCGAGGGCCATCACTGGTCCTTCCCGCCCTCTAGCCGCGAGAGCCTCTCCTCCAACTCGGCGAGCCTGCGCTCGGCCTCCACCTTCTCGAGGTCGGCCAGCCTGTCGGACGCCTCCTCCACGTTGTTGGCGAGGTCGTGCAGGGTGCGGGTGACGAGCATGTTGAACTTGCGGACCTGGTGGACTATCGGGTTGATGTACCAGCGGAGGAAGCCGCGGGTGAACTTCTTGATGGTTACCACGACCCCGCCGACGCCCCGCCTGCGGGAGCCGATCTCGAACTCAGGGTCGATCTCCCAGTTGCGCGAGACCATGTCGAGGTTGACGGCCAGGGACCTGGAGTGCGGCGGGTACAGGAACGACACGTTCGGAGAAGCCGGGCGCTCGGCGGCCCAGAAGTCGGCCAGCAGGGTGTGAGGCGCCGCGACCGCGCGGTTCACCTCTTCCATGACCTGTTCGACGTCGATGCCCTTGTTCTGCATAGAAACCATACCTGCTTATACGCCACGGATCGTGACATCGCGCCGCCGCGCGGCGGGACCGGAGCCCCCGGGCTAGCGGCCTGCGCCGCCTGCCGTGCCCGTCAGCTCCTCGTAGAGCCCCTTCACGACGGCGTACTTCTCGTCCCAGGTAAACTCCGCGAGCACGCGGTCGCGTCCGGCCTGCCCGAGGCCTCGGGCATACTCTTTGTCCAATAGCAGTTTCTGTATCGAGAGCGCGAGTTCCTTGACGTCGGCGAAGGGGACCAGCAGCCCGTCGACGCCGTCACGCACCAGCCCGGGGATCCCGCCGGCGAGGGCCCCCACCACCGGCTTGCCGTAGAACCACGCCTCCAGGAAGACGATGCCGAAAGAGTCGGACCTCGATGGCAGCACCAGAAGGCTGCAGGCGTCGAGCATGTCGAGCTTGTCCTCCTCAGGGATGAAGTCGAGCATGATGCACTTGGACTTCACGTTCTCGGGCAGCTTCGCGTGGTACCGTCGGAAGTCCTCGATGTCGATCCCCGCCAGCACCAGGGTCACGGGGTCGCCCCCCGACCAGAGCCGCTCCATCGCCTCCACCAGGTGGAAGGTGCCTTTGTCATAGGTCTTGGGCCCGATGCAACAGACCACCGGCCCGGCGATGTCGTACTTGCTCCTGAAGCGGTCGGCCTGGCCTCCCTCCAGCTCCCAGGGATTGATGCCCATGCCGAGCAGCAGCATCTTCTCCTCGGGAAATCCGCTGGACGAGAGGAAGTCGCGCTCGATGCTCGTCTGTACCGTGACTTTGTCGGCGCTCTTCACCAGGCGCATCTGGTGAGGGCGCGTGTAGAACTTGCGAACGTCCTCCACCCCCTCCTCCCCCAGGTGGAAGAACGGCGAGTAGACGAGCGGTATCTGCTGCCTCTTCGCGATCTCGTAGGCAGTGTAGAGGATGGAGTCGTAGGGAAGCGCCGTCGCGTGGACGATATCGAACCGCTCCCGTGAGAATATCTGCGCGAGCATTCCCGGCACCAGCGGTGAGGGGAACGAGAAAAGACTGCGGGGGCCCAGGCCAGGTATTTTGCCAAGGACCCGGAGCGCCTGGGCGTGCTTGGGGAGGCGCTTTACATTGAAGCGCCTGACGTCCACGCCGTTGTGGTCCTCGCGGGGCTTGTCAATGCGCTCCTTGCCTGGGAGCCAGTAGTGCTGGATGTCGATCGCGTCGGTGGTAAAGATAGTGACGCTGTTGCCGTCTGCGGCCAGCCTCTCGCTGATCTCGATGAAGAACTTCTCGGAGCCGCCTCTCGCGGGCCAGTACCGGTGGATGAGATGGAGGCACCTCAAGATGAGGCCTCCGGGGGCAAGTCCCTCAGGATGAACTCTTCCAGCGCCTCACGGTACGGGCGCATCGGCGGGATGCCCTGCAGCTCGAGGGCGAGCCCCCTCATGGTCGAGAAGCGCGGGCGCGGAGCGGGGCGCGCTAGCTCGGCGGTGCTTATGGGCAGTACAGGCGTATCGAGCCCCGCGATCTCGAAGATGTCCTTCGTGAAGCGGTTCCAGGTGATGCTCCCCCGGTTGCTCAGGTGGTAGACCCCGTAGGCGCCGGTCTCGATTATCTCCAGCAACTTGCGCGCCAGGTCGAGCGAGTAGGTGGGCGAGCCTTCCTGGTCGTCCACGACCTTGACCTCAGGGCGCTCGCGGCCCGCCTTGAGCATGGTCTTCACGAAGTTGGGGCCGCCGACGCCATAGAGCCAGGAGGTGCGGCAGATGTAATAGCGGTCGAGGAGCCCCGTCACGTACTGCTCGCCCGCGTATTTGCTCTTGCCGTAGACGCCAGTGGGGTCGGGGCGGTCGAACTCCGTGTACGGAACGGTGGCATCACCGCTGAACACGAAGTCCGTTGATACGTGGAGCATCGGGACGCCGGCCGCCTGGCAGGCCAGTGCGATGTTCTGCGGCCCCAGGGCGTTGACGCGGTACGCGTTGAGCTCGTCGGCCTCCGCGCCGTCCACGTTGGTGTAGGCGGCGGCGTTGACCACGATATCCGGCGCCACCTCGGCCACGCGCGTGGCCACCACCGCGCGGTCCGTGATGTCCAGGTCGAGGTCGTGTGCGACCACTTCATGCTCTGGCCCGGAGGCGCGCAGGAAGTCGGTGCCCAGTTGTCCGTTGCTACCGGTCAGGAGGATCTTCATAACAACAGAAATCCTACCACACG
>Ga0066793_10000102_pt1 | contig 26346 bp, 24 predicted proteins | sample PersoiDNA2013189_FD_83876 | JGI IMG/M metagenome (GOLD analysis project Ga0066793, IMG submission 83876) | Permafrost soil microbial communities from the Arctic, to analyse light accelerated degradation of dissolved organic matter (DOM) -... | ecosystem: Environmental > Terrestrial > Soil >... | reverse complement strand
GGCTATGGCCGTCCCGCGCTGGGCGCCGACCACCGCCTACACCCTCGGTCAGCAGATCGTCAGCCCGAACAACGACATCGTGACGGCGAACGTCGCCCACACCTCGGCGGCTGCGTATGCCACAGACGTGGTCAAGTGGAACGGTATCAACGGAGCACCCGTTACGGCGCTGACGGGTTGCGCGTTGATCGGGTACGGCCATTCCTACGTCTCGGGGACCGGCGCATCCGATCAGGCGCACCGGTTCGTAGAGCGCCTCGGCGTGCTGATCGGCGCAGCCTCAGTGTCCAACAGAGGTCACTCCGGCGATTCCATGATCCAGACACTCTTTGAGGTCATCGGCGGGGCTGACGTGACGGCATGGACCCCCAACACCGCCAGTCTGGTCGTTCTCGATTCCGTCTTGAATGACGTGCTCCACACCACCTTGACCAGCGCACCCCAAGACCTCATCGGGTTCACCAATGCCCTGCGCACCATCCTGCGGGTCCTACGGACCAGCCAGTATGTCCCCGGCGGTGACGCGAGTATCACCTATGCGGGCGCAACGTGGACGCTCCCCGTGCCCACGGGAAGTCGGCTCGGCCAATGTCGTACCACGTCTACCATCGGAGCGACAGCAACCATCGCTGGCTACATCCCTACCGAGATCACGATCATGGTCTACGGAATGTGTGCCGCATGGTCACCATCATCAACATTCGATGTGATCGTGGGTAGCACGGTCTACGGCGGCACCCTCCTGACATCGGACGTCTCTTCGGCCGATACTTCCGGGGTCAACCCGGCAGGCTACCAACTGAACGCCTACCGGGTCACCGGACTACCATCCGGGTCCAAAAGCGTCGTCGTCACCAATCGCGGTGGGGGCAACAACTCGTTCTTCTTTGACGGATATCTCTACCCGGCCTCGACCGCGCCGCCGAGCATCGTCGTCATTCAGGACGGCGAACTCGCGTCCTATCCGGCGCTTCCCTTCACTACGGCGCAGGGCAACGACTTACTCGCCGGTCACAACGCCGTCGTCGCATCCGTACTGGCCGAACCCGAATGGGGGGGCGACCCTTACGTGCGGGTTGTCCACGCAGGCGAGGGGTACACCAACGTCACAATGATGTACTCCGACGTGTGGCACCGCAACGACTCAGGCCACGAGGCTTTGGCTCAGACGATCTTCCGGACAGCCGTGCGGATGCCCTACCGCTCAGGGCTGCACTGACCTCCCGCCCATAAGTGCCGGTTAAGCCTGCCCCGATCCCGTCTAACACTGAGAGGCCATCGTGACCATTCCAGCAGGCGTCGCAACCGTCACGGGTCAACCCATCTACGCCAAGATCCTCACTTAGCCCATACCGTCACGATCGGAGCCTGACCATGGCCGTTTTCCCGAACGGCGTCCACGCGGCCCGTCACGCCTCTGGTGGTGCGGACGTTCTCACCCCTGCCGCGATCGGCGCGGACGTCGCTGGGGCTGCCGCTGCCGCTGCCACAACGATGGTCCCGCGCTGGGCACCGACCACGGCGTACACCCTCGGCCGGCAGGTCGCCAGCCCGAACAACGACGTCGCCACCTGTAACGTCGCCCACACCTCGGCGAGCACGTACACCCCCACCGAGGCCGGGAAGTGGAACCTGTCCACAACGATGGTCCCGCGCTGGGCGCCGACCACCGCCTACACCCTCGGTCAGCAGATCGTCAGCCCGAACAACGACATCGTGACGGCGAACGTCGCCCACACCTCGGCGGCTGCGTATGCCACAGACGTGGCCAAGTGGACGCTGACCTCATCGTTCCTCACACCCACGGTCGCTAGTAACACCTATGGGCTGATCGGCCCCTACGACGCTCGACGTTCTGGCGTGGTGGCTAACGGGACCACGAACGACCGAGCGGCCGTGGTCGCAGCGATCACAGCAGTACAAGCCGCAGGCGGTTTTACGGTTCTGCTGCCACCGGGTCGGATAAGGAACACTGGCGGCGAAATCTCACTGCCTGACGGTGTGCAGATCATGGGCCAAGGCCGCGGCGTCACCATTTGGGATGGTCCCGGTTTCGAGTTCACCACCAACAACGCCGTCACGGGTATCACCTTCACCGGAACAAATGTCGCTACGGGCAGCGCCGCGATAAGAATGCGCACGGCGACAGCCGCAACAGATGGCAACGTGAACAGGTGTGCGTTCACGACGTTCCCGAACGGCGTAGCGGTCTACTTGAATAACTGTACCGGGGGAGGTCCCGCCCGGATTGTCGTGGACGGCAATCAGTTCCAAGACTGTGCCGTTGCCGTGCTTATGGAAACAGTTTTCAACTGCCGGGTGTCGAATAACTCATCCGTAAACGCCGCTGCCACAGGACGTCATTTCATCTTCTATGCAGCGCAAGGCTGCCAGTTCATAGGCAACACCACCGAGGGTGGCGTCACCGGCATCCTCGGACTGGCTAGACACAACGTGGCCGGGACGGTCAACATTCAGGGCAACACGATCATGGGTAACCGGATCGTCAGCCCCTCTGAGGAGGGAATCAGCCTCGACTCCCTCGGCAACGACGCCGCTGGTGTGTGCGTCGTCGACTGGGGAACCGTCGCGGCCAAGGGCTTCAACAGCGGCGTTCCGGGTGGGCAACTCGCGATCACTCTTGACTCTGCGTTCTCGACTCTACCGAGTAACTATTTCTACTTCCAAACAATGGTCATAACGACAGGCGCATGTGCTGGGACCGTACTTGATATAACTGGTTCAAGCGGGGCGGTTCAACTCGCTAACGGTTGTCGCGTGTCGGTCTGGACCGGGATCAGCGTTGGTGATGAGGTAGTGATCGGACTGCCCATGGTAGGCAACACGATCAGCGGCAACACCATAGAAGACGCGGGCACCTACTCGATTGATCTATGGGGCTTCTGCATCGGCAACATCATCACAGGAAACACCTGCATCTCTACCCTGACCGGCACCAACGCCAACACAGGCGGGCCACAAGGAGGGGTCGAGGTATGGGGTCTGGATGGCCTGGTCGCAGCAACCAGCAGGTTTACCACCCGGTTGGGTCGAGCCCCGGCCGTCAATAACATCGTGGCGAACAACACCTTGCAGCGTTGTGATCTCCGATTCTCCGTCGAGGCCTACAGTGGTTCTCCCGGATATTCCTTGGTCGGAAATGTCCGAACCGGCAACGTGCTCACCAACTGCGACTCAACGTCATAGACCCCACCCATAAGTGCCGTCCACCACCACCACGACTCCTACCCCGATTGAGTGGTGCCGCCCGTCCCCTGACCCGACCCGCACGACAGAAGCCGCTCGTCTCTCGGGAACGGGCGGTTTTTGCGTCTTTCCCCGTTTACAGCCTTCACAGGCTATGATTTCCGCAAGTAGTACGGCAGGGTCCTCGTAGAGGGTCAGAGCAGAGTTGAGGGCGTAGTCCCCCTACACCGCGAGCCGGATCGGCGCACACCGTCATCCCATCGCAACGTAGGAGCACACCCCTCATGGATCAAGCACTGATTGACCGGCTCGCCACCATCGAAGAGCTGTCCGACGACGACCTCGCCACCCTGTACACCGACCTGGTATCGGCGTTCGACGCAGCCGACGAGGCAAACAACGTCGCGCTGATGGAGGAGTACCACGGGGCGATCGCCCGGGTGAGCGAAACCCAGACGGTGCGTGAGCAGGAAGCGGAGACGAGCAACGCTCGCGCCGCCGAGCTGCGCACCGCTGTCCACGCGGAAGCCTCAGACGACGAGGATGAGGGTGAGGACAGCGACGTCGAGGATGTCGCCACCGAGGTGGCGGAGGATGACACCGAGGTCGACGCGGAGGATGACGCAGCCCCTGTGGCTGTGGCGGCCTCCACCAAGACCCCCACCACCCTGGCGGTGAAGCGCCCCGCCCTCGGTGTGGCGAACCAGCACACCGGGCGTTCCAAACCCCGCGCCGCCGGCGACGGCACGAACCGGGCGCACCTGTTCGCGCAGCGCCCCTCCGGGAACATCCAGTCCGGGGATGAGATCAGCAGCCGTGAGGCCCTCGCCCAGATGATGTCCGAAGTCGTGTCCCGCCTGGGCCGTGGCGACGGGGAGCAGCGCCTGGTCGCCTCCGCGCAGTGGTCCTACCCGGAGGATCGGACCCTCGGCGCCGACGTGGCGGAGAACGAACGCAAACTTACCGCGGTCATCTCACCGCAGGCGATCATCGCCTCCGGTGGTGTGTGCAACCCGGTCGACGTCGACTTCTCCCTCTCCATGGTCCTGTCGGTGGACGACGAGCCCCTGGGTGACAGCCTGCCAACGTTCGGTGCCACTCGTGGTGGCCTGCGGTTCATGCAACCCCCCACGTTCACCGGTGTCGGGCGCACGGGCACCACAGTGTGGACCGAGGCGATCGACACCTCCCCCGGCACCAGTACCAAGCCCGTGCAGACGATCGCGTGCGGGTCTGAGGTTGAGGTTTACGTTGACGCCATCCCCACCCGCCTGCAGTTCGGCAACATGGGGTCCCGGTTCTACCCGGAGATGGTGGCCGCGAACACGGACCTGGCCATGGCCAACGCCAGCCGGGTTCGTGAGCTGAACAGGTTGGGCAAGATCAGCACAGCGTCCATCACGGTGTCGTCCGGTCAGCTTCTGGGTGCAGCCCGCGACTTCCTGGCCACCTTGGATCAGGCATCTGCGGCGTACCGGTACCGGTCCCGCCTCAACCGTGGCGTGAACCTGCGCGCGGTCCTGCCTGACTTCTTGCGGGACCTGATCCGGTCCGACCTGCTCCGTGAGATGGCGCACGGGCAGGATGTTACTGAGTCGTTCAGCCTTTCGGACGCCCAGGTGGACTCGCTGCTTGCGGCACGCGGGATCAGCCCGGTGTGGATGCTCGACGGGACCACCGGCGCCACCCACAACAACATCGCGTTCGCCACTCAGGGGTTCGGGGCGCAAAGCACCGGCGCCGGCCTCCTCGACTTCCCGCACACCGTCCAGTGGCACCTGTTCGCCGAGGGCACGTTCCAGCGTCTCGACGGTGGCCGCCTGGACATCGGGGTGGTCCGCGACTCCGTGCTGGACGGCACCAACGACTACCAGACGTTCGTGGAGTCCTTCGAGGGCATCGCGTTCCGGGGCTTCGAGAGCCTGGAGATCATCTCCTCGATCCGCCCGAACGGTCTGAGTGCGGGCACCAAGGACACCAACACCTACTGACCGGTCACCCCTTTTCTGTCGGGGTGGGTGTGGTGCTCTCCGCGCCCGCCCCGACACCGGTCCAGGCCAGCAGGTAGGAGGAGAAACCCATGGCACTCAGAAGCCCGGTCGCACCACCGAAACTTCAGCCACCAGCGGTGTCGATCATCACGTCCAGTGTCCTACCTGTGGACACCACTGGCGGGCGCTGGATTGACGGGATCGCGTTCCAACCCGAAAACAGTTCTGCGGCATGGCTTTCCGACGTCTGTGACACCACCTCCTCGAACGCGGACAACATCGAGCCCCCACCGGGGGTGGTGGAGTGGTTGCCGTACCTGATCAACGCCGACGACACGAACAGCACGTTCGGTTTTGAGCAGCACGACTTCATCAACAGGGCAAAGCGGCGCCTGGATGTGGCGACCGCGAAAGCCCTTGAGTGTGAGCTGTGGTCGGGCGCACTGGCGCAGGCGCAGGGGTACCCGAACAGGTTCCTTGCCGCCTCATCGGCAGCCTCAGGTGGGTGGGGTTTCCAGAACCTGAACGCCACCTACCCGGAGGCTGGGGCGACCCCCACGATCCAGCGGGCGTTCGAGGTGTTGGAGCAGTTCATCGCGGACACCGGTCTTGGTGCCCGCGGCATGATCCATGTCCGCCCGGAAGCCCTGCCGTACCTGACGATCACCACCCGGCGGGTAGGGAACTACATCCTCACCGCGAGGGACACCATCGTCGTCCCGGGTAGCGGCTACCCGAACACGGGGCCGGGTGGTGTGGCCCCCCCGGTCGGGTCCACGTGGATGTACGCCACCGGGATGACCGAGGTGCGGTTGGGCCCGATCAGCACGTTCCCGGACCCGGACCAGGACGGCGACGACTGGCTGATCAAAGCCACCGACCGCGCAGGCAACCTCGTCACCGTCCGCGCGGAGCGCGCAGCGCTCGTGTCCTGGGATGGCCAGTGTCACGCAGGAATCCAAGCCGTACTCAACTCATGACCAAGGAGATTCATTATGCCCGATAATGATGGTGCGGCGTCCCTGCACCTCGTCGCGTTGCGTGTCTGCCAGCTGACCGCCACCGGCACCACCCTCGCGCAGAACATGTACGTCACCCAGGACTTGGTGCACTTGCAGTTCAACCCGGACATCGAGACCGGGCCCGAGATCAGCGACCGCAACGCCGGTGGGGTCCTCGCGGTGACATGGAAGATCATGGACGTGATGAAGCGCCTCACCTGCCAGGTGGAGACGCTGAAACCGGACCCGGTCCTCGAGGTTCTCCTGACCGGCGGAACCGTGTTCACTTCGGGCAGCAACGTGCAGGGCTTCCAGTACCCGCCGATCATGGTGGAGGGCAACCCCAACGGGGTGTCCATCGAGGCGTGGACCCGGGCTGTTGTGAACGGTGCCCAGCCGCTCGACTTCCCGTACTGGCGTTGGGTACTGCCGAAGATTCAGCTCCGCAAGTCGAACCGCACCGCGGACACCAACCGGATGGCCAACCAGTATGACGGTTGGGGTTTCCAGAACGCGCAGTGGGGTGCCGGGCCAGCCGGTGACTTCATCTACGACACGAGTCGCGTGGTCAACGTCATGCGGGACACCGCGATCCCGGCTGCGACGACGGCCGTCTCAGCGGCACCCCACTAAGGAGCAGCTGGGGTGAGTGGCGTCAGCACCATCTGGTGCACCTCTGCGATGGTCACGGCCCGCGACGCGTCGCTGGCCGGGGCACCGCGGGCGACACTCACCGCGGCGTGCCAGCAGGCGTCGGACCTGGCCTATGCGGCGTCGGGGCGGCGCTACCCGGGGCTGGCGACCCTCCTGGTGCGCCCGTCAGCGCGGCCGAGCTCTATGACGATCCGGTCGTGGAGCCAGTACCTGCAAACCCTTTCGGGGGTTGGGGCGGCGATGTCGTGGGCGACCGGTGGTGGCTGGTTCGGGCAGGGCACTGAGGGCCCGGACACCGTACAGATCGACCTCGGTGCGTACCCGGTCCGGGCCGTGAACGTGGTGAAGATCGACGGGGTGACCATCCCGAGCGACGAGTACCGCATTGACGACTTCCGTTACCTGGTGCGCACGTTGCCGTCTGCGACAGCGCAGGCGACACAGCGCTCGGGGTGGCCCCGGGTGCAGAACATGATGTTGCCTGACACGGAGGCGGGAACGTTCAGTGTCAGCTTCGACTTCGGTGAGGACCCTCCGGCGGGTGGTGTGACCGCTGCGACGTCGTTGGCGTTGGAGTTCGCCCGCATGTACACGGGGTCAACGAACCGGCTCCCTGCTCGGGTGCAGTCAATCACCCGGCAGGGCGTCAGCTTCGCCATGTTGGACCCGATGCAGTTCCTGGATGAGGGACTGACCGGCCTGTACGACGTCGACAGTTGGATCCGCAGTGTGAACCCGGGCAAGCAGAAGTTCCCGTCACTGGTGTGGTCCCCCGACCTTGAAACCCGGCGGCGCGCCGGGACGACCTACCCATGAGGAGAGCAGCATGACGTACACAGGCGGGCCCGGCAACAACTTCGCCAGCAACGGCGACGACGACACGTATGCCCCGTTCGACCGAGCCAGGTGGAAGCGGGTCGGTGCCAGCAAGACGCAACTGGCCGACCTGGCACGGGTGCACGCAGCGATGGCCCCGGTGGAACAGGCCTCGGAGGGGCGCCGGGTCGCGTCCGTGTCTGACACCCATCTGCGCGACGACCTGGCCACGCCTGCGGCTGCTGACATCATCGCCACCGAGCAGACCGACGACCTGGTCAACACCGCCCTGGAACAGTCCGAACCTGTCGCGGTGGTTGGCACCGTGGAGGAGGTTCTCGCCCATGTCGCCGGCGACGCGGACCGGGCCGCGGATGCTCTCGCGCACGAGCTGGCGAACAAGAACCGGGTCAGCCTGACCGCAGCGTTGTCCGCGATCGCAGAGTCCGACGACTGATGAACCTGTACGGGCTCGCCGGCAAGCTGCTCACCGTCATGGGTGGGCAGCTTGCCGCTGCCGGTGTGACCCTACCGACACAGCAGTTCGTTGGTGCGGGCCCGCTGCCAGTGTGGGATTTTGACCAGTTCGCGGTGCACCTCGTACGGGTGTTCACGGGCATGCCTGGCGCGGAAACCCCGGTGCAGCCGAGCGGGTTCACCACCAGGAGCGCGGAGTTCGCGGTCAGCGTCGTGAGGAGCATCCCTGTCCCTGACGACTACGGTATCCCCCCAACAGCCGCACACATGGCCCCGTTCGTGATCGCGAACATGAGTGACGTGGCGGCGTTACAGGCCGGGGCGGAGCAGGTCAAAGCCCAGGCACTGTGGGTGCCTTACGCGACCCCGTTCGCGATCGGAGCGTGCACCACGCAGGGCCCTGAGGGTGCCATGTTGGCCGCGGTCCTGTCGCTACAGATCCAGGTGCTGTCATGAGCTCGGCCGTCCTGCTGGGTGACACGTTCGGGCCGATCAACGACACCGCGGACCTGCGCGTGATCATGGACCCGGCCGCGATCCACGCGTTCATGGCCGACCGCAACGGGCCCGTCATGCGGGACCTGACTGTGCGTGCGACCCGAGTACAGGAGGCTGCCTCCAAACAAGTCCGGTTGGGGCATGTCGGTGGCGGGGAAGCGATGGGCGGGTTCGCCAAGTCCGCACCGAAAGCCCGAGCGAACCTGCGCTACAGCATCGTCAAACGGGTCATCGAAGGCAGCGACGGGATGCCCAGCATCCTTGTCGGCTCAGACAACCCGATCGCACTGCTGCACCACGAAGGCACCAAACCGCACATCATCCGGCCCCGCAACGCGAAGATCCTCGCGTTCTGGGCCGGCGGATCCCTCGTGTTCCGGCACGTCGTCCACCACCCCGGCACCCAACCCAACCGGTATTTGACCGACAACCTTCACCTCGCCATCTAACCAACAGGAGAGCACCCCATGGCCAGCATCAAGCAGTTCCGTGCCCGCAAGGTCACCGCGAAACCCATTCCGTTTGAAATCACCTACGACAAGGTCACCAACCCGCACCCGAAAGAGGGTGAGGCCAAGACGACACAGCCCGCCGCCGCCGGGTTCAACGCAGTCCCGGAGGTCCCCGGGAAATGGCTCCTCGAGGTTGGGGCGTCGATGGCCGGTGAGGAGTCCGACCGGGTCGCGGCGATCAACACGTTCCTGGACCGGGTCATTGTTCCTGCGGAGAAACCCCGCTGGAAACAGGTCATGGGCGATACCAAAAACGTCATGGACATGGACCTGCTCGCTGAGGTCACCAACTGGCTGATCGAAACCTACAGCGAGAAACGCCCTACGGAGCAGTCCAAGCCTTAAGCGCTTGGGCTGTTGCGAACTGGGACGACGTCGAAGGGAGGTGCACGATGGCAGGTTTGGACATCCTTGAAATGCCTGGGCCGCAGGCTCTGGCTGTCGTGTACTCCCTGCTGGTCGGTGAGTCGTTCAACCCTGCGGAGGAGGCGCGCAGTACCGGTCGGCTGAAAGTCGATGCGTGGCTTGAGGAGAACGCGGCAGCCGCTGAGCATCGGGCACCCGCGAACACAGCCGCCGAAACGTGGGGTCTACTCCCGGAGCATCAGGCCGGCGCGGACAACGCGATGCGGTTCGCCGGCGGCATCCCTGGTGGTGAGCAAGGGTGAGCACCGACGTCCTGGGTTCTGCGTACATCGAGATCAAGGCGATCTCCAAAGGTGTTGACGCGTCTGTCAGCAACGCCCTGACGAAGAACCTTGGTGCTGCTGGTGCAGCAGGTGGTGCGGCACTGGAGAAGGCAGTCAGTGCGTCCGCAAAGAAGGCGGGGACCAGCCTGGATGACGCATTTAAGGGCACCAAGATCCAGGACTCACTCAGCAAGTCCGGTACAGCCGGCGGTGCTGCCCTTGAGAAAGCGGTCAGTACGTCTGCGAAGAAAGCCGGAGTCAGCCTGGATGATGCGTTTAAGGGCACCAAGATCCAGGACTCGCTCAGCAAGTCCGGTACGGCAGGTGGCGCAGCCTTGGAGAAGGCCGTTAGTGCGTCCGCGAAGAAGGCGGGGACATCCCTTGACTCCGCCTTCAGCGGGTCGAAGATCCAGGACTCGCTCAGCAAATCCGGTACGGCTGGCGGTACAGCACTAGAGAAAGCGGTCAGTGCGTCCGCGAAGAAGGCCAGCACATCTCTTGACTCCGCGTTCAGCGGCACCAAGATTCAGGACTCTTTGGGCAAGTCTGGTACGGCAGGTGGCGCCGCCCTTGAGAAAGCGGTCAGTGCGTCCGGCAAGAAGGCCAGCACATCTCTTGACTCCGCGTTCAACGGGTCGAAGATTCAAGACTCGCTTGGTAAGTCTGGTACGGCTGGCGGCGCTGCCTTTGAGAAGGCGGTCAGTGCGTCTGCGAAGAAGGCGGGGACCAGCCTGGACTCTGCGTTCAACGGCACCAAGATCCAGGACTCGCTCGGTAAGTCCAGCAAGGCTGTTGACGCTTTGGCGAAGACCACCGCGGCAGCCGCTGACGCATCCAAACGGTTCTCGGCGGAGCAGGTGGCGGCACAGGACAAACTGTTGGCCGCGCAGCAGCGGCACAGCACGGCCGTCACCCAGTTCGGGAAAGACTCGCTGCAGGCCAGGACCGCACAGAACGACCTCGCCACGGCGGCCCGCGGGGTTGACACCGCACTATCGAAGGTGGACGCGAAAGCCACAGCATCCGGCGGCAGCCTGAAACGGGCGGGGATCGCAGGGCAGGGCGCGTTCGGGATCATCGCCAGTTCCGCCGGTGGTGTCATGTCACCGATCTCCGACCTGATGATGAAAATGCAGGGCATGGGCACCCTGTTCGAGTCGGCCGGCACCAAGTCCGGGAAGGCGCTTCTGGGTATTGGTGCCGCAGCCACGGCTGCGGGGGCGATGCTGTCCACCGCGAGCAGCAAAGACGAGGCCGCACAGAACCAGCTGAAGGCCACCATCACCGCCAGCGGCGGGTCCTGGGACAAATACAAAGGCCAGGTCGAGGCGTCCATCAAGACCGGTGAGAAGTACGGGTACACCGCCGACCAGACGATGGGCGCGTTGCAGAAGCTCGCGGTGACCACGCACAGCCCGGACGTAGCGATGAAGTCGTTCGGGCTCACGTTGAACATGGCCGCGGTCAAGCATGTGGACCTGGGCTCGGCCGCGCAGAAACTGGGTATCTACCTCGGTGGTGGTGCGTCGAAGGCGTTGAAGCAGTACGGGATTGTTGTTGACGCCGGCTCGAAGAGTGTCACAACCGCGGCCACCGCCACCAAAGCACACCAGACCGCCGTGGACGCCCTTGCTACGGCACAGAAGAAGCTCACCGACCTGACCGCTGTGGATGCCAGCAAAACGCAGCTGTCCGTGAGCTCTCAGATCGCGCTGGGTAAAGCGCAGGACGCGGTCACCGCGGCGGTCAAAGCCCACGGTGCAGGATCCACGCAGGCCGTCACCGCCGAAACGAACCTACACAACATTCAGACCAAACTGGTAGCCAGCAGCAAGCTGTCCACCAGTGAGCAGATCGCGTTGCGTAACGCCCACGACGCGGTCACCGCGGCACAAGGCAAGGTCAGCAAGTCCACCGACACCATGAACGCCGCGCAGGGCAAAGCGAAAACCGGCACGGAACTGCTCGACGCCGCCATGAAGAATGGCGGGAAAACACTCAACGGTCAGGCCGCCGCCGCCGTGGACACGTTCACCGGGAAGCTGTCCGGGCTGAAAGCCAAGGTTCAGGACGGGGTTTCCTCGATCGGGAAACAGTTCGGTGGGATGCTCGTCACCGCCGGCCCGGCGTTGATGGGTGTTGGGGCGATCATCGAAACCGGAATCATTGGCAAGGTCGGCAAGGCGGTGACGTCTGCGGCCAAGTTGGCCAGTGCCGGCAACATCGCCTCCGCTGCCACCAAAGGATGGGCGGCAGCAACCCAACTCCTCGACGCGGCATGGGCGATGTCCCCGATCGGCGTTGTTGTTGTCGCCATCGTCGCGCTGGCCGCAGCCGTCTACCTGGCCTACAACCATTTCAAGCCGTTCCACGACCTGGTCGACTCTGTGGGGAAGGTGCTGAAGGTCGCGTTCGTGGACTCCATCACCTGGATCGGTCACTCCTTGTCGGTGTTGTGGTCGGATATCACGGGGATCTGGGCGAAGATCTGGGGGTTACTGAAAACGTGGGGGCCGGCAGCGTTGGCCGCTGTCGCCCCATTCATTGCGATCCCCCTGCTGATCTTCCAGCACTGGGGCACGATCAGTGCGCTGCTCACCACCGTGTGGAAGGACGTCCTTAAGGTTTTCACCGCAGGGGTCACCTGGGTGAAAAACCTGATCAGCGTGTGGCTGCTCGATGCGGTCAAGCTGTTCACGAAGCTGTGGACGGACCTGAAAGTGCTATTCACGAAGTTATGGGCGGACCTGGAGAAGATCTTCCAGGTCGCGATCACCTGGGTGAAAACCCTGGTCCTGGACTGGTTGAATCTGGAGATCAAACTGTTCACCTGGTTGTGGACAACCCTGAAAACGGTTGTGGGCAGCCTGTGGACGGACATCAAAAAGCTGTTCTCCGACGCGGTCACCTGGATCCAGAACCTACTCACGACCATCTTCACCGCGTACAAAACTTCGTTCACGGGGTTGTGGACTGCCGTCAAGAGCATCTGGAACAGCCTGTGGACGGATATCAAGAACCTCGCGTCCGCAGCGTGGAACGTGGTGAAAGCCGGACTTTCTGCCATCTTCACCACCTTCGAGAACCTGTTCAAAGGCAACTGGACTGCGATCAAAGCCACGTGGACGAGCCTGTGGACCGACATCAAAAACCTCGCATCAGCCGCGTGGACCTGGGTTAAGACTGAACTCACCGCTGTCTTCACCGCGTACAAAACCTTGTTTACCGGGTTGTGGACTGCGATCAAAGCCACGTGGACGAGCCTGTGGACCGACATTAAGAATTTGGCGTCCGCAGCGTGGACGTGGGTCCAAACTCAGCTGACGACCATCTTCACCGCCTACAAAACTTTGTTTACCGGGTTGTGGACCGCGGTCAAAGCCACGTGGAACTCACTGTGGACGGACGTGAAGAACCTCGCGTCCGCAGCGTGGACGTGGGTTCAAACTCAGCTCACCGCCGTCTTTACCGCGTACAAGAACCTGTTCACCGGGTTGTGGACAGCAGTCAAGAGCACCTGGAACTCGCTGTGGACGGACATCAAGAACCTGGCCTCGGCAGCCTGGAACTGGATCCAAACCCAGCTCGGCGCCATTTTCACCGCGTACAAGAACCTGTTCACGGGCGTCTGGACCTCCATCAAAGGGATCTGGAACAGCCTGTGGAATGACCTGAAAAGCCTTGCGTCCTCGGCGTGGTCAACCCTGAAAAGCACCGCGTCGACAGCCCTTGACGGGTTCAAGGGCTTGTTCAACACCACCGTGTCTGGGATCAAAACGATCTGGGACGGGATCAAGAAGGTGTTCGGTGAACCGGTCTGGTTTGTGGTGCACTCCGTCATCAACCCGCTGATCGGTGGGGCTAACGTCCTCCTGTCCCACCTGGGCTTGAGCATCCCGCAAATCCCGGAAGGGTCGATCCCCCACTTCTCTAAGGGTGGCGCGATCCCCGGCAGCCACAACCGGGACGATGTCCCGTTCTTCGGGACACCCGGTGAGGTGGTGGTGCCGAAGCGGATCGTGTCCGCGTTCGGCGGCTCAGACCAGCTCATGTCCACCCTCGGGTTCGGTGGTGGTGCGAGCGGCGGTCACTTCGCAGGCGGTGGGCTGTTGGGCGGGTTGAAGAACGCAGCCGGTGTTGTCGGCAAAGCGACCGGGATCACCCCGGTCGCGGGTGCGATCGGTAAGGTGGCATCCACCGAATTGAATGCGGCCAAAACGCTGGCCAGTAACGTGGGCAGCACCTTGTCGTCGTGGGTCGGTGACGTTGCTGGGGTTTTGCGCTCCGGGGCGGCAATAGCGCTCGACAAAGTCGTGATCGGTCCGTTGAAACTCGTCGCCAAAGGCATGGACCATTTTGGGCCGGTCGGGGTCGGCATGGACCACATGGCTGATGACGTCCTGGACAAGCTACTGGCGTTCATCAAAGGCAAAGAAGCCGCGCCCGCAGCCGCAGCCGCATCCGGAGCCGCCCCCGCCGGCGGCGGTGCCGCTGCCCCCGCCCAGGTGAATGCCTGGATCGCCGCAGCGTTGAAAGCTGACGGTCTCCCGATGACATGGGCTGGCCCGGCAGCCACCCTGGTGATGCGCGAGTCGAGCGGGAACCCCACGGCCCAAAATAACACTGACAGCAACGCCATGAAAGGCACGCCGTCAAAGGGCATCGCGCAGATGATCGACTCTACTTACCAGGCGTATCGCAACCCCGCATTGGTGAACAACATCTGGGACCCGGTCAGCAACCTGGCGTCGTCGTTCAGGTACATCCAGGCCGTGTACGGCGGCATCTTCAATGTCCAACAGGCAGTAGGCGCGACACCGAAAGGTTATGCGGGTGGTACCAGCAACGCCGCACCCGGTGCTGCGGTCGTGGGTGAGAACGGGCCCGAGATCATGTTGTTCCACGGCGGCGAGACTGTTCTCTCAAACCCTGCCGTGCGCCGGCTCACAGCGGCGATCCTGGCGATCCAAAGCCTTGAGTCACAAATCAGCGCGTTCTCCTCCGCGGCGGGTCCCCTTGGCACCGGTGGGGTGTTGGGTGCGGTTGGTGGGGCGCTGTCCGGCACAGCCGCATCAATCGGTGCCCCCACCCTCAACGGGCCTGCACCCCGCAGACCCCGCAACCACATTGGCCTGCCCGGGGCGGGCCCGAACGGTATTGGGTACGCCTCCAACGGCACCCCTGCAACACCCACGGCCGCCACCACCGCAACCGCACCACTGATGAACATCAACGGCGACCTTGTCATCCGCAACGAAGGCGACCTGACGAAGATCCAGGCGGGCCTGTACCAGATGAACGCCGCACAGAAGCGCGCCACCGGGATGGGTCGGTAAGCCATGGGACTGTTTCCGGCAGGCGGTGGCTTCACCATCGACGGCACCCACTCCGACACATGGCAGATGTACCTCTTGGACTGGACGGTTGCGGTCATCCCATCCCTGCGTCTCAACCTGGTCAGTGTCCCCGGCCGGGTCGGGAAGAAGTCGGCCGGCACTGAGATCGACTCCAGGATCGTGCACCTGGCACTGAGTTGCGTGAACCCAGATAGGGCCGCGCTGATGGCGAACCTGCGTGCGTTTGCCGCCGCGGTGGACCCCCGCAGTGGCCCCCACAATCTGTGCCTGACCGACGACGACCCCAACTATTTCATCTGGGTCGTCCCCAACAGTGAGGTCCCGACGAGCCCGAAACTGATCAAAGCCGACATGGACGTCGTGTTCGAGGCGTGCGACCCACACTGGTACTACGTCACACCCCGGTCGTACTCGTGGGCTGCCAGCAACGCAACACCGTTGGTGGTTTCCAACAGCAACGGCAACACCTCCACGCCGCTGCACTTCCACCTTGTCGGGCCCCCGGTAGGGGTAGCGGCGAGCATCACCATCGGTTACGGCGGGTCCACGGTCACCTACACGGGCGGCCTCACCGGCGCCGACTACATGGACATCGACACCGGCAACTACACCATCACCAAGAACGGAATCAACGACATCGCCCACTGGGGTGGCGACGACTTTCCGCTCCTGCCACCCGGTGTTGCCGTCCCCATCACCTGGTATGACACCAGCAACCTTGGTGCCACCGTCACCGTCACCTACAACGAACGCAGCATCTGATGACGGTCCGGACCAACCTGTGCACGAACCCGAAACTGGATGTTGATGCAACCGGGTGGACCGCCGGAGTAGGGGGCACGCGGGTTGCTCAAGGCGCCGGGTGGGCCTTTCAGGTAGACGGGTCTGCTAGCTCTCAATGGCTAGTCTCTCCCTTCCTCGCAGGTGTCGCGGGTCAGTACTGGTCTGGTTCGATCGTCGTGTCTGGACCGGCTGGGCGAACCGTGACCATCGGGCTTCAGGACAACAGCGGCTTATATTTCACTCCGTACCCCATCACCACCACCCTGACGGGCACCCCACAGACCGTCGCTGTGACGAGTACCGCCCCTGTAACAGCTAGCAATGAGCGCATCGCAGTGGTCCCTACCGCGACGGGTGGCGCGTGGACCTCCGGGCAGATGTTGACCGTCACAAACGCACTACTTGAGGTGGTAGGCGGGGTCGGAGTTGCCACTGACCCCTACTTCGACGGAGACACCACCAGCACATCGACAGACGTTTACGCCTGGACTGGCACGGCTGGCGCGTCCACCTCCACCGACACCTACACGGCATCCAACTCCGGGACACTTGCCGCCGCAGTCCCCCGGACCACGGCCACCATCGCTGGGACGTCGACCAACCCCGGCACCCTGACAGCATCAACGCCCCTTGTCACCGCGGCCCTCTCCGAGGCGGCTCCGATCGCAGACACGCTCAGCACCACGGCTGACCGGGCGGCCACCAGCAAATGGCCACAGCTGTACGACTCGACCGGTACCCACAGGCAAGCCGTCCTCGACAGTGCGTACGGCGTGGTCGTCACAGAGCAGGTTCTGGATGACGGGTCAACAACCAACCCGTCGTCCACCAGTGGTGGCACCGGCCAGCTCATCCTCAACTTCTCACTCCCCGCCGGGGACCTCAAGGCGGGGTTGCTCAAAAACGAGATGTGTGTCCTGATCAACTACCCGGTCGCGGCCGGCGGGCAGGCACAGGACGTGTTTGTGATCCGCACCGTCACCACCGGCACCGACAACTCCGGGGCGAAAATCTTCAACGTTACAGCGGATGGCCTCTGGTACGACCTCGGCACCGCGGACCCGATCACCGTCACCCCGTTCGTGAACACCACCGCAGACGCGCTCACCGCAATCCTGGTCGGGTCGGGGTGGACCATCGGGACGATTGACCCGGCGGTGTCGGGTGGTCCGACCCGCACCTTCGAGATCGACACGTTCGCGTCACCGCTGGCTGCGATCAGGGCACTGCCCGGGGTGTTCGGTGGCGAGCTCGCCTTCGACACGGTTCACCGCACCGTGTCCCTGTTCGACGTGCGCGGCGAAACCTACCCGATCGCCTTGTACGCGGCAGGGTCCAACGTCGGCTCCGACAACAGGGTTGTTGACACCACCCAACTCACGACCCGTCTGTATCCGCTTGGTGCGGCCGGGTTGGACATCACCACCGTCAATGGTGGTGTCGGATACGTCGAGGACTATTCGTGGTATGACGCGCAAGTCCCAGCCTGGCCGCACGTCATCAAAGCCGCGACGAGCACCAACGACACCCTCACCGACCCTGCACTGCTGAAAGCGTGGGGCATCTCCCAGCTGGCGATGCTCGCGATCCCCCGCGTCACCTACACGGTTACCCCGGTGATGTTGACCAGCGACACTATTCCCGGTCTGGGCGATGTGGTGCGGGTGTGGGACAAACCACTCGCTTTGAACACGTTCGCCCGGGTGGTGCAGCGCACCTTGAACCTGCTTGAGCCGGCCTTGAGCACGCTAACGATCAACACGAGTGCGTTCGCCCTGTCGTCGGCGCTGCCGTCCGGTACACCGCGCGGCACCGTCACCCCTGTTGTCAGTTTGGACATGGTTCCGCCTGTCGCGCCGGCGTCCATGACCGTGACAGGCATTGACGTCCTGGACGGCAACGGCAACCACGTCGAATACTTGACGTTCGCGTGGGCTGCGTCCACGACCAAAATGGACGGGTCGATCCTGACCGACCTCGACCACTACGAGGTGCAGTACCGGCTGGGCATCCACGCGTGGATCGACGCCGGCACCACCATCAGCACCACCCTGGTCAGTGCACCAATGCCACCCGGGACGGCGTTCTCCGCGCAGGTCCGCGCGGTCAACAGCAGCGGCACCCCCAGTGCATGGACCGTGTTCACGGGAATCACCCCCGGGGTGCCCGTGTCCACCCTGAACCCGCCCAGCATGCCCACCCTAGACGTGGCGACGTTCCCGCTGTGCATCCGGGCCACCTGGGACGGGAAAGACAGCAGCGTCCTGGCCTACCCGGACAACTTCGACTACCTCGAAGTTCACCTGTCCACCACCAGCGGGTTCACCCCCACCCAGGCGACCCTCGTTGACGCATTGCGCGCCTCCGGAACCTCCCCGATCACCGGGCTCGTCGCCGGTACCCCGTACTTCGTGCGGTTCGTCGCTGTGGAAACAGCCGGGTACCGGTCGTTGCAGTCGGCGCAGGCCACCGCGACACCGACCACCGTGCAGGACGGTCAGATCGCCCACATGAACATCGCGAAGCTCCTCGCGGGGAGCTTGGTCGCGGACCTGACCGTGTCTGCCCGGATCAAAACCGCTGACACCGGTGCCCGGGTGGAGATCAACGACGCCGGGCTCCGGGCGTACAACACGATCAACGCGGTCACGGTTGCGATCAACGCGGTGGACGGGTCCGCGTCGTTCATTGGGTCCATCAGCGGATCCTCGATCAGTGGCGGCACGATCACCGGTGGCACGATCACCGGCGGGACCATCACCGGTGGTGCGATTAGTGGTGGCACCATCACTGGTGGGGCGATCAGTGGCGGGACCATCACCGGGTCAACAATCAGTGGCGGGACCATCAGTGGTGGTGCGATCACTGGTACGACGATCGATGGTAGCTACATCAGTGGCGGGACCATCAGTGGTAACACCATCTATGGCAACACCATCAGTGGTGGTGCGATCACTGGTACGACGATCGATGGTAGCTACATCAGCGGCGGGACCATCAGCGGTAACACCATCAGCGGTAACACCATCACTGGTGGAGACATCACTGGTACGACAATCACCGGCGGGACGATCACCGGCGGCGCTATCAGCGGCGGGACGATCACCGGCGGAGACATTAGCGGCGGGACCGTCACCGGTGGTGCGATTAGTGGTGGCACCATCAGCAGTGGAGACATCAGCGGGTCATGGGTCAGTGCTTCAAACGTTTCTGACTCGGTGATTACGGCCAGCACCTTCTCCACCTCGGGCGGGTCCGGGTCCAGGGTGGACATAGGACTTAGTGGCGGGTATTCCATAAACCAGATTCGCATGTTCAACGGCGATAGTACGGTATCCTCGATCCGAAACCCAGACGCACGCCCCGGAGCACTTCAAATGGCTACTTGGGAAGGGTCTGGGGGGGGCAACGAGTTTATTTTCAGCTCGGCTCCCTCTGGTGGTGGAGACCATTTTATCCAGTTCGGGCTGTCGGGGCTCAAGTCTCTAAACTCCGCCGCAATAATACAAGCCCGCGATTCTGGCGACACGGTATACGGCACCCTGGTGGCGAATGCGTTCGCCCCTCCTTCATCACTGGCACTGAAGGATAACGTCACTCCGCTTACCGTTGACGCGCTTAGCCTGGTCGCAAACAACGGCCTGCACGCATGGAATTGGAAAGCGAAACCGACCACTGGTGGAGTTGGTCTTATTGCCGACAACATGCCCGACTGGATTCGCGTCAGCGATGGGTACGACCTCGTTGGTGCGGTCGCGATCCTCTGGGAAGCCATCAAACAACTCGACGCGAGACAACCCAAGGAGAGCGCATGAGCGAGCAAACCCATCCGGTGCAGGAACAAAACCCGCAGCCCAGCACGGCAACATCACTACGGGTTATGAGCCAGGAGATCATCCGCCTCAACGAAAACCGCCTCTACCTCATCGCGATCCTTGAGGACACCCAAACGGCAACCGCAGCAAAGATCGCCGAGCTGACCGCACAAATCGACGCACTCACACCCACCACCAAAAAACCCACAGGAAAGGCCACACCATGACAATTAAAGTGTTTGATGCCTCCGAGTTCCAGAACGTCATCAACTGGCCGGCGGTTGTGGACCCCGGCATCATTCGTGTCCACAACTCCTCGCGTCCTGACAACTTTGCCAAGGTGAACATCGCCGGCGCGCGAGCCCACTGCCCGTGGCGCGGTTTTTACCAGTACCTCACCGCAGGCGCAGACCCTGTCGCAGCCGCCCACGCGTTCCAGGCAACGACAGGCCCTCTGCTGCCCGGAGAAGTAGCTATCCTCGACCTTGAAGAGGGGTTGGGCGACCAGCGCGCCCGCCGCGCCGCGTGGCTGGCCGCGTTGAAGGACCCTGTCGAGTGGACCTACAGCGGGGTGTACTTCGCTCGCGCCCACCTGCCGGGGGTTGGGGTGGAATGGCTCGCCGCCTACGGGCAGTCCGAGCCCACGGACGCCCACAAACTGTGGCAGTTCACCAATGCGCAGTCCTTCGCCGGGATCAGTGGCCTGTGTGACGGGTCGGTGTTCAACGGCACCCTCGCGCAGCTGCAGGCGCTGACCGGCACACACCCGCAACCTGTCCCACCAGTAGTCCCCTACATCGGCATTCCGCCCGTATCGCAGGGCAACTGCTTGCCGTTCATTGCCGCTGAGATCCAAACCCGGCTCAACGCCTTCGGATACAAACTCGTCGTGGATAGCAACTTCGGCCACCTGACGACGCTGGCCGTCGAAGACTTCCAACGCAAGCACCACCTGACCATCGACGGCATTGTCGGGGCACTAACCTGGCGCGTCCTCTTCGCCTGACCTGTGCCACCACACCCACCCAAAACGTTCTGACCACCGGAAGAGATATGAGAGTCCACGAAGGGACTGACATGCCTGAGACCACCCAGCAAGCATTCACTCGTGGTTACGAGTCCGGCCGGGTCAACACACGACTGGACGGCCACGACGCTCAGCTCCGGGAACTGACCAGCACTCTCGCCAAGGTGGTCGACATCGAGGCGCAGCTGACACTGACGGTGGCCTCGCTTGGGAAGGATGCCTTGGCCCGGGACGACAAGGCAGTCGCCCTGGCCAAGGCTCTCAAAGAGGCGGTCGATGAACGCCGGAGCAAAGACACCGAACGGTGGACACCACCTTCGCACCTGATCGCCGTCGGTGTTCTCATCCTTGCCGCCATCGGCGTTTGGATTCAGTGGAAGACCTCATGAACATCATCAAAGCCATCGCGAGGATCCAGTCCCTAGAGGCCGAGGTCCGGCGCCTCGAACGCGCCCTGGCAGCGCAGCGCCAGCCGCCCGACCTGACAGTCCGCGAGCGTGAGGTACTCGCTCGGTTGATCGAGGGCAACTCGGATAAAGAGATCGCCATGAGGTTGCGAATGGGGATGGGAACCGTGAAAACCCACCTACGGAATCTCGCCACGAAGTTCAAGACGCATAACCGCATGGACACCCTGATGGCCGCGATCCGCGCCGGCTTCACCCCAGACACGGAGGACCACCCACATGGTTGACATCACAGCGCCTCTTCCGAGGCGGCTCAAGGTTCGCATCAGTGACTCGATACGCCCGAGCGTGGACTGGCAGCTAGACCAGGAGTTCGCCTTCACGCCCAAGGGTGACTCCTGCAAGGACGTGTTCACCGTCGACCACTACTGCCGACGCGCCGCCGGCCACGAAGGTGAACACGCCAGCGGCTTCAGGGTCGATCGGGTCAGGTGGCCGTGATGGATCCGATCGTCGCTCGCTCACTGTTCGTGTTCGTTCTCGGGATTGTCCTAATCCTGCTGTCCATCGCCCTGACGCCAACCACCCAGCCCTCTAAGGAGTCCCAGTCGTGACCTTCGCCAAGTGGGTCCTGTCCGTCCTGGCCGGGGCCGCCTGTGTCTCCGTGCCCACCCTGTGGATCACGGCCTGCTGGGTGGTTGGGGATAACTGGCGCTGGGGTATGACCGGCACCGTCATGTTCTTCGCCGCCATCGCCCTGACCGTCGTCGCATACATGGCTTGGGCACTCGACTAATGGAAGGCGCACCGTGACAACCACCAGCACGCACACCGAGCATGAGGATGACTCGTGGACGGTGAACATTGGTGACCATCCCGAACGCACCAACAGTCCGCTCTACGCCCGGTCCCGCAAACACATGGTGGCCGCAGTGAAGCTCGCGCAGCCGTGGATCGCCGGACCTCCTCCCTACCAAGACCATCACGGAGGTTCGTGCTGGGTGCTCCCATCTGGTGTCAACCCAGTCCCACTCATGTACCTGCTCCCGGCCGGGATCGAATGGTCCGCACAGTTCGCCGCCAACCCAGCCAAGGTTGACCCACTTCGACAGGCTGCTCGGGCGCTGATCTGTGCGTTCACCGGAACCCGCACCTGGTACGCGGGTGGTCTGGGCATGACCGCGGCAGACCTCGCGATCCTGGACACCCCCATCACGGACGCGGCAGGGGTCGCAACCTGGACCGACAGCTTCTGGAACGCTTCCGTGCCGCTCCCGCAGTCGATGCACACCGGTATGCCACCCAAGTCACTGCCCGGATACCACCACGCACCGAAACCAATCGTGGACATTCGACTGTTTTGCCGGGACGACTTCACCCTGTTCCCCACCCCGGGTGTCGCGGTCGTCCCCATGTCACCGCGGGGGTCCGGCGACGGCAGGGTCCGTGTCGCATGGGTCGACACCTCGGTCCATGTCCAGCACCTCACCGAAACTGGTGCTCCGCTCATAGTCCTTGAGGTTGGGGAAATCCTCCCCGCCTACCACCACGTCGCACACGCGGCATACCACCACCAGGAGACGAAATGACCCAACCCACACCATCACCCGTCGCACCCGTGCCTGTGACACCACCACTGATCGAACCACCCGTCCTCACCTCTGCGTCGTGGTGGACGTGGGCTGCGACCACGGCCGTGTCTCTGGCTATCGGTGTCGGCACCCTTGTTGGGCACCCGTTCAGCTCCGACATCGCAGACGCGATCATTCCGTCGTTCGCGATGCTCGCAGCGTCCATCGCGACCGCGTTCCAGCTGCACGGGATCCACACGGTGACCGCCGCCAAACTCGCGTACCTGTCAAGCGTCCACTACGCCCAAATCGAGGGTTCGGTATGACACTGGCCGAGTTCGCCCTACCCCGGTTGGGGAAGAAAGCCGCGGTCTACGACCCGCGCACCCTGAAACTGTCCAACTACCTGGACCTGGCGGCCCTGCCAACACCGCCGGCCAGCACCCACCGGAGCGAAGCGGTCACCAGTTGGCCGATGTTCCTCAACGACCAGTTGGGGGACTGCACTATCGCTGCACTCGCCCACATGATCGGGTTCTGGCTGAGCCTGAGCAAAGACAAGATCTACACCCTGTCCGACGCCAATGTTCTCGCCGCGTACAGGGCCGTCACCGGGTACAACCCGGCCGACCCCTCTACCGACACGGGCGCCGTCGAGCTCGATGTGCTCCGCTACTGGTCTCGGCACGGTGTGGCCGGCCACCACGCGAAAGCGTTCGCAGCAGTCAACATCACCAACCGGGCCCACGTGGAAACCGCAGCGTGGTTGTTCGACGGGTTGTACATCGGGGTCGCGCTGCCCGCGACCGCTCAAGGCCAATCCTCGTGGGAGTTCCACCCGAAGCAGGGCTCGGCTGCCTACCCCGGATCCTGGGGCGGGCACGCAGTCAACGTGGTCGACTACGACACCAGCGGGGTCACCGTCATCACCTGGGGCCGACCCCTGCATATGAGCTGGGACTTCTGGGCCCACTACGTCGATGAGGCATACGCGATCATCGCCGTCGAAGAGTTCAACACGGCGGGTAAAACCGTGGAGGGCTTCAACATCGCAGCCCTCACCGCCGACCTCGCATCCATTCACGGCTAAACCACAACACCACTCCGCACCACCCGCATAACCCCAACCGAAAGAGAGAGTCATCATGGCCCTTACCATTGCAGTTGCCAGCGCTCAGGCGATGGGCGTTGCGCTCGCGACCAACATCGGCAGCGGTGCGACTATCGAGATCCGGTCCGGCACAAAGCCGTCAACCCCCGAGACCGCCGCATCCGGCACGCTGTTGGCGACCGTGGCGATCTCCGGGTCGTTCACCTCGACAGGTGGTGTGCTGACTGCCGCTGACCCCGCATCGGTGTCCCCGGCCGCGAGCGGGACCGCTGGGCACTTCCGCGTCAAGACGTCCGGTAGCACGGCGGTCACTGACGGTGCGGTGACCGCGACCGGTGGTGGTGGGGACATGCAGTTGGGGAGCACCACGATCACCACCGGGGTGAACGTCGATCTTGGCGTGCCGACGATCACTGTCCCTGTCGCCTGACCCGCTCGATCTGAGGTACTGACGAGAGGCGGCAACAATGGCTGTTGCATATACCGGAGCCTTGTGTGCTTCTGCCTCAAAATCCACTGGTGCTGCCGGGACCTACTGGCCATCGAACTCCAGCAGCGGTGACACCATCGTTTGCTGGGTGAGTTTCGACAACACCGGAACGTCCACGCCAGTAGTTTCCAGCATCTCCGTGCCTGCCGGTGAAACCGCGTCATGGGTGATGATCGCCTCGCACGACTCATCAACGGCAACCGCTGCCAGTGGTGTTGTTGGTGAGATGTGGGCGATCACCACAACGCAGGCATGGACGGCCCCGGTAATCACCATAAACTTCAGTGCCGCAATGGCCGCGAAGACGGTGTTGATGCTGGGGTTTTCCGGCGTCACCACCACTATTCGTGGCACAGCGGGCACGGGAACCAGCACAGGCGGAACTCCTACTGCATCTACCTCAGGCACGGCGCTCGTCGCGGGTGACCTAGTCCTTGGTGGCGCATCATTCCAAAGCGCAACTAGCCCTACTGCCGACACCGACACTACGAACGGCACATGGTCGGCCGGAACAAGTGTCAACACCACTGGTGGTAGCGCCACCACCAACGTCTCCGGCACCTTGGCTTACAAGGTTGTCACCGCCGCGGGTGTTCAGACCTACAACCCCACGCAAAGCAGTAGTTCTGGCGCCTGCATTGTGGCCCTGGTCCCTGCTACCACCTCCGTCGCAGGCACGCTCAGTGCCGCAGTCCCACGGACCACGGCCGCCATCGCTGGCACATCAACCAACCCCGGAACCCTGACGGCATCAGCGCCCCTTGTCACTGCGGTCCTCGCCGACACGCCCCCGATCGCGGGCACGCTCACGGCGCCGATCCCACTGACCACAGCCACCCTGACCGGCATTCAGACCGATCCGGGCACGCTGACCGATGCCGTTCCACGCGCGACGGCCGCGCTCACAGGAACGTCGATCGATCCGGGCACGCTGACCACCGCCACGATCACGCCCACCGCAGCACTGACCGGCACACAGGTCGACACGGGCACCCTGACCGGTACCGCCCTGCTAATGGCGGCGACCCTGACCGGGACGTCGACCAACCCCGCCACAATGTCCGCGTCCGCCCCGCTGGCCACCGGCACGCTCACCGGAGCGTCGACCAACGCGGGCACCCTGACTGTCACCATCCCTCTGGTCACCACCGCTACAACAGGCGCCCAGACCGACCTCGACACACTGACCACCTCGACGCCGCTCGTCACGGCGAGCATCGCCGGAGTTCAGGTTGACACTGGCACGCTCGCGTCGGCAGGCCCGATCCTCGCTGCGGCGCTCGCTGGGACGTCCACCAACCCCGGAACTCTGGCCGCCACCGGCCCCCTGGTCACCGGAACGCTCGCCGGCACAGAGGTTGATACGGACGCGCTGGCCGCTTCGGTGCCACTGACGACCGCGACGATCTCGGGACTATCAACCAACCCAGGGACGCTCACCGCAACTGCACCACTGGCGACAGCCAGCATGAGTGGGCAGGCAACCGATCCGGGAACCCTAACGGCCACCATGCCGGTGGTTGTTGCCGAGATGAGTGGCCAGTCCACCAATCCCGGCACGCTGACTGCCACTACCCCCATGGTCGCCGGAACGCTCACCGACCAAGCAACCGTCTTTGGCACGCTGGCGGCTCAGGCTCCGCTCGCCACCGCGAGCATCGCAGGCGCGCAGACGGACGGGGATAACCTCACTGCTGCTACCCCCGTCGTGACCGCCACGCTCACGGGGAGTTCCATCAACGCGGGCACCATGACTACCTCGGTGCCCGTACCCACCGCCGCGCTCACGGGCGCCGCAGTCAATAGCGGAACACTCGCAGCGAGCACCCCGCTTGGGACGGCATCTGTCACCGGGACGATGACCAACCTCGGCACGCTCACCACGGCAGTCTCTGTGGTCACCACAACATTCCCCGGCTCCGACTTCATTGGTGCCACTC
>Ga0066793_10000101_pt1 | contig 26395 bp, 25 predicted proteins | sample PersoiDNA2013189_FD_83876 | JGI IMG/M metagenome (GOLD analysis project Ga0066793, IMG submission 83876) | Permafrost soil microbial communities from the Arctic, to analyse light accelerated degradation of dissolved organic matter (DOM) -... | ecosystem: Environmental > Terrestrial > Soil >... | reverse complement strand
GCTCTAACTCTTCTTGCTCTTTTTCACTCAGCGTGACCTGAGTTGCCCGTTTCGGCATGCCTCTTCCCCCTGACTTTTTCCTCTCATTCTATCATGGATTTATTTGCCCCGCAATGTACTAGTACATTGAGGCTTTGAAGCATCCATGATAGAATAGGAGGAAACCAGCAAGGAGATCAAAAGACCCCATGCCAAAGCGAGCGACAGCGCTTCACCTGAGTGAGAAAGAGCAGGAAGAATTGATGCGACTGACCAGGCGTCATCGAAGCGAACAACAAGTGGTGATGAGGGCGCGCATTATCTTAGCTGCCGCGCAAGGCTCTTCCAATATTCAGATTGCGCGCGAATTGGACATCAATGTCGATACCGTGCGTCTGTGGAGAGATCGATCAAGAGAAGAACACTCAGGAGACAGTGAGTCCTGCTCAGCGATTACAGGATGCTCCTCGTCCAGGAGCAGTTCCCAAATTTACGGTGGAGCAACGTATTCAGATGGCTGTCCTGGCCTGCGAGGCTCCGGCGAAAGCGGGCCGTCCCATCAGCCAATGGACAGGGAGAGAAATCGCCGATGAACTGAAGGTGCGTGCTCAAACAGAACAAGAGACGAACGAATAGGAGAGGAATATGAAAAGACCTCTTGAAGAGGCCCTGGAGCGTTATCCCCGCATTTCTCTGACTCGCTTGCCCACCCCACTGCAAACCTTACCATTGCTCAGTGCAAAGCTCGGGCTCCAGGTACTCATCAAACGGGATGATCTGACGGACTTGACGCTCGGTGGAGACAAGCCGCGGAAATTGGAATACGAAGTGGCACGGGCACAAGCGCAAGGGGCAGACACGCTGGTGACCTGTGGCAGTTCTCAAAGCAATCATGCCCGCTTAACGACCGCAGCAGCTCGCAAGGTAGGGATGCAGTGTGTGGTCATCTTGAGCCGCGATCAGTATCAGGCCCTTCAAGGCAATCTCCTCACTGTTTACCTGATGGGCGCGCAGGTGCATTTCGTTGAGACATCCAATCACTGGGATCTTGAGCCAGCTATGCACACGGTGTGCCAATCGCTGCTCGTGCAAGGAAAAAAACCATACATCATCCCTGTAAGTGGCACGACCCCACAGAGTTGCCTGGGATATATCCGCTGCGGACTAGAGATCGCTCATCAGCTCGCAGAACAGGGGATCTCTTTGGATGCGATCTATGCTCCGTTTGGGACGGGCGGCATCTTCACGGCATTACTGCTCTCCTTGCGAGAACAAGGAATCACCTGCCCTCTGATCGGCATCAGCGTCAATCAAAAGCAGGCATGGTGTCGTGAACAGTTCGAAAGGTGGTGGAGAGAACTCTGTCAGTTGCTGGATCGTGATCCGAAGCGTCCGCGTGGCGTGTTCGAGATCCACGATGAGTTCATCGGTCGTGAATACGGTGATCCTACGGAGGATGGCTTCGATGCTATTATGCTGATGGCACAAACAGAAGGTATTCTGCTAGATCCCGTCTACTCAGGAAAGATGATGGCAGGCTTCCTGGCCCATCAAGCAGCAGGGCGCTGGTCTGCCGGGCAACATATCCTTTTGCTGCACTCAGGGGGAGTTCCCGCCCTCTTTGCTTATTCCAAGGAGCTGAGCACGCATTTGCAAAAACGGGGGGTGGACATTGTCCCCTGACGTAGCCCGCGAAAACGACGAAAACCATACTTTGAGCAACGCTGCAAACAGTTCTCTTTCGTACACTGCGGCTTGGAAGCGAAACTTTCCACAAGCTACGATGGCTAAACTCCTGCAATAGGCGTACAGAGTCTGCTTCATCGTGGATATATCTACGCCTCTGTGTACTAGGAAGCCTCCATTGCGCATGGAACGAGATAGAACTGGCGGAGCAGTGCGTTCGGCAAGGCATAGCGCTGGGAGAGCAGGCCGGTCAGAGCATCTATATGGCATCTATCTATCTACCTGCTTGCCGCGCAGGTGCTCTGGGTGCGAGGTGAGATGGAGGATGCACTTGAAATCCTCGCCAGGGCAGAGCAAGCGGCGCAACGATTGAGAGATTCCCGTGCCCTTGCACACGTGCAGGCGTTTCGGGCGCGACTGGCGCTGGCGCGAGGCGATCTCGCGCAGGCCGAGGCATGGAGCCAGGGAATCGATAGCACAACTCTGGTATACGAACACGAAGTCGCCTATCTGGTGCTGGCTCGCCTGCACCTCGCCCGCCAGGGAACTGACGAAGCGCTGACACTGCTAGGGCGCTTGCACGCAGCGGATGCAGCGGCAAACCGTACGGGCAACGTCATCTCGGTCCTGGCGCTGCTGGCACTTGCCTACCAGCAGGCGCGACAACCCGAACAGGCCCTGCGCGCCCTGGACCGCCTGCTGGCGCTCGCGGAGCCGGAGGGATATATACGCGTCTTCGTCGACGAGGACGCTGCCAGGCGCGATCTACTGGCCGCGTGGCTGAAGTCTCCACTGCAACGAACTGCTCATAGAGGGAAGCAGCCATTAGAAGTATATGTGCAGCGGTTGCTTGCCGCGTTCCCACTCGCGGCAGGTTCCGCGAGTCACGAGGATGTGGACCGAAGAACGGCGGATGCTTCCCCCCTCATCGAGCCGCTCAGCACGCGCGAGCAGGATGTGCTTGAGCTACTTGCTGCTGGCCTGTCGAACGCGCAGATGGCGGCGCAACTGGTCGTCACCGTGGGAACCATAAAGACGCATATCAAGAGCATCTACGGGAAGCTCGGTGTGCATAGCCGCGTGCAGGCTGTTGCCCGCGCGCGAGAAGTAGGACTTCTGTAAATATTTCTCTCCTCCTCTGCAAGAAATCTCCCTTTCGGGGGAGGCGTTCCCTCCTATTTCAGAGTATACTACGCCTACAAACAGGAAAAGCGTGTAAGTGATTCTTTCCAGTACGAATGGGAGGCTATTATGTATTCAGATGACCTCTATCTGCAAACGGCTATACAGATTCAGCGTTGGCGCGACTTTAGTGCTCATGCGTTTGCCTATGTGATCGGAAATATTATTTTCGTTACTATATGGAAAATGCGGGGCAAAGGCTTTTTCTGGCCTATCTATCCATTGTTTGTCTGGGGCCTCGGACTGAGCGCACAGCACTTCAATGTGGTGATACGTGGTCAGATCACCGACGAAGATGTGCGGAACGCGTTGAACAAAGATCGAGGTAGCATCCAGGCATGACAGAGATTTATCATATTCGCGTGCAGGGCCTGCTCGATCCAGAACGAACAATCTGGTTTGATGGCCTGGCGATTACCCACAGTACTGACAACGAGACGCTGCTCTCAGGCTCGCTCAGCGACCAGGCCGCGCTGTACGGCGTGCTGCTCAAGATACGCGACCTGGGCCTGCCGCTGCTCGAAGTGAAGCGAGCGACGCAACGAAAAATCCACTGAAAATCTACTAAAGATCTATGCAAATGTGCCGATTAAGTTACCTAGAAATGGTGAGGTGTGCTAGCACTTGCCAGGTCCCATCTCGTCGTCGGACTACACCTCCGTTGAGCCGCCCCGCCATCGATATATGTCACTGTACAATGTTTCTTGTAATAGCTCTCTTCGTAGTGGCTCTCTTTCTTCAGTGAAAGACAAAAAAAATGTTGCATGATAGCGCATCCCCTCTGTCAATTCCCTCCTTTGACGAAACGACCTGTGACCCCGATCTGATGCTGGTAAGCGCCACCGCCTATATCGATAGAGGTTGGCGCGTCTTCCCCCTGCACAGCATCGATCCTTCTGACGGCACCTGTACCTGTGGTGCCAATTCCTGTCGACGCAAGGGCAAGCATCCCATCCGGCCCGCCGGTGTGGCGGGTGCCACGACCCGTCTGCGCGACGTTCTTGAGTGGTGGGAGGATGATCCGAGCGCCAACATCGGTATCGCGACCGGAGCTGGCTTGTTAGTGATCGCGGTCGCATCTGAGCGCGAACTGGCCTCGATCCCCATCAACCCACTACCGCAGTCGGGGCTGGTGAGTACGGGCAATGGAGGGTGGCATCTCTACTTTACGTATAAGAAGATGCTACTCATCGACAGCCGGAAGGACTTCCTGGGTCCCGGCATTGACCTGATCGCCGAGGGCGGCTACGTTCTGGCACCACCGAGCCTTCATCCGGCGGGTGGACGCTACAGCTGGACGCTGCCGCAGAACATCGCGCCGCGCGCGTTCCCACCAAAACTCCTGGCCCTGCTCAAGCCCCGTCTGGGCTGGAGGCGCAGCGATTACCAGAGCGTTCTCGATCTGATGGCCAGCCGTGGCTATCCGCTTACGCCCACCGAGATTGCTCAGGGTCTGCATAAGGACTACTCCGGTACGCTCAAGCTGCTGCGTAGTATGCGCGAGGATCAGCAGATCTACCAGGTCAGTCGCGGCCTGTACGCTCCGGTCGATTCAACGCGTTAACGCCTGGGGGATATGGGGAGGGTAGATAGGGTGAAAAAAAGGGGCAGTCGGGTTGGTGGTAGGGAAAACAAACGGATCAGAACGTCTTTGTCTCCAGTCGTTCTGCGGGAACCTGTGGTGACGCTGCCCCTCATTGATAACTATAGTGGTACATCGTGGAACCCTCAACATTCCTCCCAAAAGTCCTTTGCACATTAAAGAAATTTGCGCAGAAACCAGCACAGTGAGCAACTATTGGTTGCAGTCAGACGTAAGCACTGGTAGAATAGAATGCACATCACTGAGTGAAGTATCCTGATAGGACATGATACATTCGTCGCCAATGAATTGTCTATAATGAAGAGGTGGTTATGAATAACTGGTACTTGCTTGCCGCTATCCCTGTGCTTGGATTGTTGGTGCTGGTGCATGAGTTCGGTCATTTTATCGCGGCAAAGTGGGCAGGTATTCGCGTCGAAGAGTTCGGCCTCGGCTTTCCGCCACGCCTGGTGGGCGTGCGCAGGCGCGATAGTGGCGGTTGGGAGGTGGTCTGGCTGAGCGGGGGAGGCTCGCCGGAGAAAGATTATCTGGCGGATAAACAAACGTCGTTCAGCGGCACGAGCGGCGGCGCGACAGTTGCAGGCGCGCCCGTTAGCAACCATACACTCTATTCGCTCAACTTTCTGCCCATCGGCGGCTTTGTGCGCATGCCGGGCGAGAATGGCGATGTCAACGATGAAAATGGGCAGTATGACCCAAATAGTTTTGCAGCCAAACCAGCTGGCAAACGTCTGATCGTCCTGGTAGCGGGCGTGGTGATGAACTTCCTATTAGCGATGGTCCTGTTCACGCTCGCGTATAGCCCGATGGTGGGCCAGCGCGACTTCCAGCCCGTCATCGCGACTGTGGTGCCGGGAACGCCAGCCGCCCAGGCCGGACTCAAACCGGGCGATACGATTCTAGTGGCGAATGGCCAGGATATCCAGGTCTTCACGCAGGTCAACTATATTGTGCAAAGCACGATTGCTGCCGCGAAGGATACCGGCCCGAAAGCTACCGCGCCCATTTACCTGGTTGTGCGCCATGCTGGGAGTTCGGCGTTGGAGCATATTACGGTCAACGCTCGTCTGCACCCGCCATCCGATCAGGGACCCCTCGGCGTCACCCGCACGGATAGGACGATTACACTGACGGTCCCGCTCTGGCAGGCACCGTTCAAGGGTATCCAGCAAACAGTGCTCAGCACGCAGCAGTACGTACAGGGCATCGTTCAGATCATCACCGGACAGGTGAAGCCACAGGTCGCCGGGCCAGTCGGTATCGTCAAAATCACCGGGCAGGTCGCGCAGAGCGTTCCGGACCAGGGCTGGTGGCCCTTATTGAGCCTGACGGCGATTCTTAGCCTCAGCCTCGCAGTCATGAATATCCTGCCCTTCCCGGCGCTCGACGGAGGCCGCATCGTCCTGGTCCTGATCGAGGTACTGCGCGGCGGCAAGCGTCTCAAGCCCGAACGCGAGGGGCTGATCAATTTCATTGGCATGGCCGCCTTGCTCACGCTGATGGTCGTGATTACGATCAGCGACGTTACGCACTGGGGCGGTTAGTACGCCAGGAATGCGCTACGGCACGCGCGCGAACAGATCGTTCTCGCCCATTACGTCTGGACCCACGCGTGATGCGGCGAGCTGATAAAACTCGGTGCTGCGCCACTTGCGCTGCATGTCTTCAGGCAGGCTCAGCACCGCATTGTTGGGATTGATCCGCGTGCGATGCATGGCACGCGCGCGCGCTTTGATGTCCTGCCAACTCTCGACATCGAGCAGCACGCTGACCTTATCGTCGGGAATGCCTATCTCCTGAGGATTCTTGCCCTTGAAGACTTCCGACTCCTGGCCCACCCACTCGGCCAGGGTCACAAATTGCCAGCGCGTGTACGAACTGTAGTAGAGCTTGGAGACGGCGTGCGCCTGGCCCGCCTCGGGGTACTGCTCGGCGTCTGCAGCAGCATGAAACGAGCCTACAGTATTTCTATAAATCGCCATGTGATCGGGATGTCCGAAGCCACCCGTCTCGTCGAACGTGACCATAACCTGAGGGCGGAACTTACGAATCACCGCGACCAGCTCTCCAATGACAGCAGCGGCACCGGCGTTAATCAGAGCACGCGGGTCCTCGTTAGCAGGCGTACCAGCCATGCCCGAGTCGCGAAAGCTAAGAAACTCCAGATGCTGCACACCCAGCACGTCAGCCGCCGCCCGCATCTCAGCCTCACGCACCTGGCCGAGATTCTCGGGCGTCGCCAACACCGAATCGAAGATCTCTCCCACCTCGCCACGCGTCGCGTAGACCAGGCCGGTCTCAACACCAAGTGAATGATAATGCAATAAAGCCCCACCGACAAAGCCCTCGTCGTCGGGATGGGCAAAGACGCCGAGTAGTCGTTTCGTGGACATGATGCCTGTTCCTTCCTATCCTGACTTCCTGTTCTGTCTCGTCTCACTCTCGCCGATAGAGGGCTGACCGCGCCCCAACGAGGATGTCTGAGTCCGAACCTCTCCTGTTACTTTAGCATTGTCGACAAGAACTGTCAATTTTACAACGGGCGTCACTAATCCTTAAAGAATAGAATGAGTACTATATTAGATATCTCTATCTTTTCTGCTATAAATGTGATACAGTATTAGAGGGTTCCGGCATGGATGCCTTTTTGTACTATGACAGGTGCATGAAGCCACCCGGATGCAGGCGGAAGCGCACTAACTGGTGCTACCCTATAGAGATGAAGGAGGACTTTGCATGGCAAGAAAGATCCTGGACAAAGAGCTTGAAGCTCTCAACGGGCAGATCATACGACTGGGTTCGCTCGTTGACGATGCACTGGCGAAGGCGCTGGACGCTCTGGCAAAGGAGGACCTGGCAACTGCTGGTCTGATCATTGAGAACGATAACCTGATTGATAGTTTGCGCACAACTATCGAAGAGCACACAATCCGTCTACTGACGCTGCAACAGCCTCTGGGTGGGCGCGACCTGCGCTTTCTCACCTCGTCCCTGTCGATCGCGGGCGACCTCGAACGCACGGGCGACGGGGCTGCTGGAATCGCGCAGATCCTCCTGCGCATGGCCCCCCTGCGCGGCGAGAAGCTCCCATCCCTCCATCTGGATAGCGATGCCTCACATGGACCCGGCAACGAGGAAATCACCGAGGCTTCTTTAATGCAGGGATTGCTCGACCTGGGCAACGAGGCGCGCAAAATATTGCAGGGTACAATGAAGGCGTTTGCGAACCGCGACGCCGCTTCCGCGCGCGCTATTCGCGAGGAAGATGATGTTGTCGATGTCCGCTATCACCTGGTGCGTCACGACCTTATGGCCATGATGGCGGGTGCGCGCGCTATTCCCGCTCTACAGAACGATTCGCTGATTCTACAGCGCGTCACCTACCTGCTCTGGATTGCTCATAAGCTGGAACGCGTCTCTGACCATAGTACGAATATCTGCGAACGCATCGTCTTTACTGAAGAGGGCGAGAATATTGTCCACACCTACGAACCCGCGCAATAAACGCAAAATCCCATCCCACGGAGAAGTGGGGTGGGATTTTATCGAACAACAAGCCGCGCCCGGCATGCTATTCCACTACATGTGACATCACCCCATGCCTCAAAGGCAGGGGCTTCCCCCTTTCACAAGGAGGCATTTCTGTTTCATCGGGCGTTGCGCCAGTGGCTTTGACCACAGGCGTCTGACACGGCCTCCACAGACCTGACTTCCCGCAAGCCCTGCGGTAGAAGCGAGGCACATGGCTCCGACTTACTCAGGAGAGTATAGCAAGGCAAAAGAGCCATGTCAATCGAAGCGCGTCAATACGCAAGTGGGACCTCTCCGCCGCGCCGCCAAAAGAAACGCCCTTTCATCCCTACGCCTCAAGGGCGAGAGTTTTACGCGCGACTCGGATGAATGTGAAAAACTCTCTATCGACAGGCTGGGTTATGTTATCGGTCAAAGAGAGAAAACCGAACATACCACGCTTAGATGGAACCTACTGGTAGCGCAACGCCTCGGCGGGCGCGATCCTACCGGCCTGCCACGCGGGTAGCAAGGCACCCAGCAGTGAGGCAAGGAACGCAACGCCGACGATAATTCCCAGTTGCTGCCAGGGGATGCTAAATGTTAACCCGGTCTGGTATTGCTCAAAGAAGTTGGCGGCGAAGACATTGTTCGCCAGAATCAGACCGAGGACAATGCCAAGAATGCTCCCCAGGGCACCGACGAGGAACGATTCGAGCAGGAACGCGCCCTGGATCAGATGCCGACCACAGCCCAGCGCGCGCAGCATGCCGATCTGCTGACGCCGCTCGACGACAGCCCGCGTTCCCGTGATCGCCAGGGCCGCGATGCCGAGCAACAGGGTCATGCCCACAACGCCCAGCAGCACATTGCTCAGCAGGATACGCGGTCCGCGCACCTGCCAGATGGCGTCCGCCAGCACCGTGGTCTCCAATCCATTATCAAGGTAAGCGGAACCGAGCGCCAGGGACAGAGCACGCGGATCCTGTCCAGGCGCAACCTTGAAGTAGTAAGTCTGCGTCTCAGGCTGCGCCTTATCGATGCCTGTACCGATGCTTGCCAGACTGGCGACTCCCGGCTGAATGTAGAGTCCGAAGTGCGCGCCGTCGCTATTATCCACGACGCCGATGATGGTCAGCTTCATAGCTTGCTGGAGCTGCGTCCCGACGACCCAGACGGGGACCGCCGGGAAGCTGCTAGCGCCCTGATAGACACCGCTCAGCGCGAAGGCGATGCTCGGATCTATGCCCGGCGGTGTGGCTGGCACGTTCGCGTTGGCCGCCTGCGACGAATTGGGATCGTAGACCGACCCGGCGGGATTAGCGGCCAGGGCGCTACTGTCGATGAGCGCGTAGTCCGGATGCGTCTGCAGGGCGTGCCAGACGGCGCTATCGCTGGAGAAGCCCTGCGCGCGCGCCGTCAGGTGCAGTCCGTAGCCTTGCAAGAAGCCACCGCTGACCAGTTGTGCCGGATAGAGGGACCAGCGCGGCGCGCTGGCCGCGGGCTGGATCACGCCCACAGCAGTCGATGTGCGCACGCCGATCGCCGAAAAGGCATTGGGATTGATGCCGTGCTGGGCCAGCGATGTGCGCAGATCCGGCAGGGGCTTGAAGTAGGCCGTGGCCTGAATATCGTAGCCTCCCGTCTGCGCGTCTATATTGACATAGGTATTCTGCATGGCGCTGGTAATCACGGCCATAACGGTCATGGCGAAGACGACGAGGCTGAACATCACCACGCTCAATCCGGTGCGGAAGCGGCGGTGCAGCGGATAGGCCAGGGCCAGCCGCGCCATAGCATACAGACCGGGCAGGCCCGCGCACAGTGCCAGCAGCGGACTGGCGAGCAGGCGCGCATTGGCGATAAGCGCCCACGCGGTCCCCAGCACCATCATCACACCCGCGATAAAGAAGATCTCAATACCGCCCTGGAAGCGCGGCAACCCGAGATAGCCCAGTACATCGAACGGCAGCGCCCAGTACGCCAATAGCGCCAGACCCACGACGGCTGCGAACAGTCCAGGCAGCACTTTGCGCCGGTCCTGTGGCTGTTCGCGGTGACGGAGCCAGGCAACTAGCGTGAACAGACCTTCCAATAGGGACTTGATGAGCAACGCACCGCCGACGACGAGAAGCGAAAAGCCTAGCGAAAAGGGGAGGATCTCGGTATTGTTCAGTCCATATTGGAGCAGCCAGAGGCCCGCCAGCAGCGGCAGCAAGCCCAGACGTACCAGCGTAGCAACTATCCCTACCAGGATATCTGGAATCATCTCGAAGAAGACGCGGCGCGCGCGACGCATATTGCGCTGGGCATACGCGCTGCTCCCCTGATGCAACAATTGGAACAGGCGCGCCAGCATTTCTCGTAGCGTAACCGTAGAGCGTCCCGGCTCCGGCTGATCGCGCATGGCCTCCACCACCGTCATGCGGCTGACCAGCCACGACGAGACGGCCACGGAACAGAAGGTGAAGATCACGCCCAGGCAGTAAGCGATAATCATACTGTGCGGCTGAAAGGTTAGCTTGAGCGGAAAGTTGAAACGCTGCAGAACGGGACCGAGCAACTGCACCAGCACGATACCCGCCAGTATGCCGAAGAGTAAGCCAACAAACGACGCGAGCAGATCGTAGACCGCGCCCTCAAAGAGGAACATCAAGATAAGGTGCCGCCGCTGCACGCCGATGGCACGCGCCATCCCCATCTCCGCGCGCCGCTCAGCCGCCAACAGGACGAAAATCAGGAAGATCAGCAGCAGGCCGATCGCCAGCGCAAAGAGCGTAAAAAGGGCGAAGATGCGCGAAAAGATATCCTCAGCGTTCTGCGACACCTGCACACCCTGCTGCTTGACCTGAATAACATGGACATAGCCAGGAATCCAGTCGTGAAGAGTATCAGCGACGCTATCCGATAGCCCCACGCCGCTGAGGCCGCCACCGCCGCGATTGGCGATAAAGATCTGCGAAATACCGTCGGGATCGCCCTCCGCGCGCCGGAAGTAGTCCGGGCGGGCCAACAGAAACGAATTATCGCCGACCAGGCCAGCGTTATTGACAACACCCGCCACGCGCATCACATAGCGCTTTCCCTGCCAACGCTGCGAATAGAGGTAGAGCGTATCGCCAGCCTTCGCGTTAAGCAACTGTGCAAGCGTCTGGTTCAAATACACCTCGTCGGGCCGCAGGGCGGCGATCGTCATCTTGCGCTTGCTCGCAACGTTCTGCATACCGCCGAAGCCACCCTCGGTGCCGGGAATCACACCCAGACCGGTCACCTGCGAGCGCACCTGGCGCGATGTCTGGTCCGCGATCAGTAGACCCTGCTCGCGCAGGGCCGCGCTGACGGCGGCGATATTAGAATTGGGATCGCGGCTCGCCCTGGCGGCGATGCGGTAGTATATGAAGTCGGGATAGAGGCCGATCGGGCTGCGTCCGCCCTCGATCAGCTCATCGACGTTGCCCAGATTGTAGACGGCCACGCTCTGCACCACCGAAGTCATCACATCGCCCGTCGTCAACACACTGGAGAGCAGCGTCGTCGAGAGCATCAAGGCGAAAACGATCAGGAGCATCTGCGTGCGTCTGCGTGGAATGTTGCGTACGCCAATCTTGAAGAAGATCTTGTTGCCCAACGCCAATAGCAGGACACCGCCTACGATAATGCAGGCGATCGTCAGGAGGATGATGCTCAACGTATCAATTGGAATGCCAAAAAGCTGGGTCATGGTGTCTTCGTTTTCAATACCTGATAGAAGATCTCCGCCACGCGTGTATAGCCGAGAGCGTTGGGATGAAAGCCATCGCTACTGATATACTCGGGAGCAAGGTCGTTATGGTAGAGATCGACAAGCAATACATGGTGGGCGCTGACGGCACTGGCAATAGCATCGTTGTAGGCCAGGATGCGTGCGCGTAGCGCCTCTAGATCATAAGATTGGAAGTGTGGCAGCAGCGTCAGATCAGGCACATTGGCGACCGCGATGCGCAGATGCGGATTCGCGACCTGCAAACGGGTCAACAGCAGATGCAGGTCGTGGCTATAGCTCGCGAGGGGTACGTTATCGGCAAGGTCGTTCACAGCCAACCAGACAGTTACCAGACCAGGATGAGAATCGAGGGCCACAGGCAGCTCGACGCCGAGCGCGCTGTGCAAATGGATATCGGGAATGCCCAGATTGATAAGATGCACACGCTTGCCCAGCATGGTTGCCAGGTCTGAGGCCCAGTTCTGGCTCTGCGGATCGTCGGTCCCGATGCCGAAGGTATCGGAGGCACCGAGCGCCACATAGGTCAGGCTCGCCGCCGCCGGTTGCTGCACTCCTGTAACCCCACCCTTGTCAGACGCGAAAGAGATGCAGGCCGCGAGCGGCAGGCAACATAATACGATAGCAAAATGGGTATACAGCCATCTGCTTATGCGCTTATAGAGTGAGCATAGACCTTCGGCGCGTCTATATATCATGCGCTTTGCCGGGCATATTAATGGATAACTACACTAGCGACGGACACGAGAGCAAACAGTATTACAAGAACGACGGTGATGTTAAAGATCAGGCGCTCGACGCCGCGGCGTGTCTTAAAGACCGAGCCAGCGCTGCTGCCACCAAAGACGCTGCCCAGGCCAGCACCACGCGCCTGTAGTAGAATAAAAACAATCACAGCTACCGCGATAATAATCTGTATGATGCGCATAGCTGGAATCCACTGTTGGAGCAAGAGCTTCTCCTCGCTTTCAATTCCTCAGTAGGGATGGGCCTTGCGTCCATCCTCTTGCCCATCACATTCACCGGGCCGGATGGACGCAAGGCCCATCCCTGAGGGGAGACAGTACAATTTCTGCCAGATTATACCATAGTCGCGCCAATCCGTCGAATCTGTTTTGCATACGGGAATAACTCCGAGGAACGGTGTGTTTTCTTAAGTGTATGACATCAAAAATACTTGAATTGCTTCTGTGAGAAAATGTTTCTACGAGCGTCAATGCATTGAGAGATGTCACAGGAGCAAAAAAACATGAGACTTTACGTTGGGGGACTCCCCTATCAAACAAACGACCAGGATCTGAGCTACTTCTTCGAGCAGATCGGACCAGTCACCTTTAGCACAGTCATCACTGACCGCGAGACGGGACGGAGCAAAGGCTTCGGCTTTATCGAGATGAGCGATGAGGATGGACGGACGGCTATCGAGCGCCTGAACGGCACCACGATGGGCGAACGTACTATTACCGTGAACGAGGCACGCGAGCGCCAGGCTAACGGCAATAGGGGTTATCAGAGCCGCGACCGCTCTTCTAACTATGGCGGAAATCGTTACTAGTTTTCCGCTATGGAGCGTGTGCGAAAGAAACAGGAGATGGGCAGCACTGCCCATCTCTTTTTTTTTGGGCGTCAATCGGGCTACGCCCTTGTAGATCGCCTATCCCTATGGTACAATATCCATCGGGCGAGGACATAGGTCCCCGCCCGAACTTATGTGAGAAAAGCGAAATATCAGCTATGGAAATCTCTTGGCTGGGCCACGCCTGCTTTGTACTGCGTGGCAAGAATGCGACAGTAGTCACCGACCCTTTCTCTCCTCAGCAAAGTTCTCCCTCGGGAGATGCACTCCGCTTGCTGAGCAAGGTCAACGCCTCCATTGTTACCATCAGTCACGACCATCCAGGCCACAACAATGCCGCCGCCGTCGGCGGTAGTCCGCGTATTGTGCGCGGGCCTGGTGAGTACGAGATCAGTGATGTGTTGATCACCGGCATCGCCTCTTACCACGATACGAAGCGCGGGCAGGAACATGGGCGCAACACGATCTACGTCATCCATATGGACGACCTGGTCATTTGCCACCTGGGAGATCTGGGCCATACTTTACAAGAAGAACAACTGGAAGAAGCTGCTGACGCCGATGTGTTACTCCTACCTATTGGCGGCCAGCATACAATTAACGCGGCTCAGGCGGCGCAGATCATCAGTCAGGTAGAGCCGCGCATCGTGATTCCGATGCATTACCGCGCCGCGAGTGATGAAGGACCCGATCCTCTCAGCAAGTTCCGCCGCGAGATGGGTGTTGAACCCATTGAGCCGCAGGCGAAGCTGAGTGTCACGCGCTCGAATGTTCCCGCCGAAACGCAGATTGTGTTACTTACGGCAAAATAATAATATGGCATTGAAATGCAGCCAGAAACACCGTCGCGCTACAGGCGGTCCTTCTGGCTGAATAGTATGACGTAAATCTTAGTAAGCGTTTTTTACATGTATAACGGTCAGGCTCCGAATAAAGGAGGATTTTTCATGTCAAAATTTATCTTTGTGACAGGTGGTGTGGCTTCGTCGGTGGGAAAGGGTATCAGTGTCGCCTCGCTCGGGCGTCTCCTCAAGAATCGCGGAGTCTCCGTCTCGCTCATGAAACTGGACCCCTATATCAATGTTGATCCTGGCACCATGTCTCCCTATCAGCATGGCGAGGTCTTTGTGACCGACGATGGCGCGGAGACCGATCTCGACCTGGGGCACTACGAACGCTTCACCGACGAACCGGCGTACCAGGCCAATAATGTGACGACCGGGCAGGTCTATGCCTCGGTTATTGGCAAAGAGCGACGCGGGGAATATCTCGGCGGGACCATCCAGGTCATTCCACATATTACCAATGAGATTAAGGAGCGCATCCACGCGGTGGAGCGGCGCTCGGATGCCGACGTGGTGATCGTCGAGGTCGGCGGCACGGTCGGCGATATCGAGGGCGAGCCGTATCTTGAGGCCATTCGCCAGATGCGCAAGGACGTTGGTCGGCACGATGTGCTCTATCTGCACGTCACGCTGCTACCCTACCTGGGCGCGACACACGAACTGAAGACCAAGCCCACGCAGCATAGCGTCAAAGAGCTGCTGCGCGTCGGCATTCAGCCCGACGTGATTCTGTGCCGCTCGGACTATCCCATGACCGACGATCTGCGCGAGAAGATCGCCCTGTTCTGCAATATCGAGGCACGCGCCGTCGTTCCCCTGCTGACCGCGGATACCATCTACGAGGTGCCCCTGGTGCTCGAAGAGGCTGGCCTGGGCGAGTTCCTGGTGCAGGAGCTTGGCCTGAAGCAGCAGGAGCCACAGATGCGCGAATGGCACGATCTGGTGGCGAAGATCAAGACGCCACGCCCAGAGGTGATGATCGGCCTGGTCGGTAAGTACGTCGAGCTACACGACGCCTACCTCTCGGTTGCCGAAGCCCTGGACCACGCCGGTTGGTTCCACGATGTCGATGTGCGCATCAAGTGGATCAATTCGGAGGCGCTGGAGAAGATGGGTGAGGCATATACTGAGGTGCTGGAGGATGTGGCGGGAATCGTGGTGCCGGGCGGCTTCGGTCATCGCGGCATCGAGGGGAAGATCAAAGCGGCTAGCTTCGCGCGCCGCCAGCAGATTCCTTACCTGGGTCTGTGCCTGGGCATGCAGGTCGCGGTCGTCGAATTCGCCCGCAACGTGCTGGGCATGGCCGGGGCGAATAGCACCGAGTTTGATCCCCAGAACCCCTATCCCGTGATCGACCTGATGTTGACACAGCGCCAGATCGCTGATAAGGGCGGCACGATGCGCCTGGGCAACTGGGTCTGCTGCCTCACGCCCGGCACAAAGGCATATGCAGCCTACGGCGAGGCCATCGTCTTTGAGCGCCACCGTCATCGCTACGAATTCAACAATGAGTTCCGCAAGCGCATGGAGAGCCACGGCCTGGTCGTGAGCGGTCGCTCAGCCGATAACAGCCTGGTTGAGGTTATCGAACTGGCAAACCATCCCTGGTTCGTCGCCTCGCAGTTCCATCCCGAATTCAAAAGCCGTCCCACAAATCCACATCCACTCTTCCGCGATTTCATTGGGGCAAGCGTGAAGAGTGGTCGGGCACGACAACAGGACGCGACCTTTCGCGAACTAGAACCCAGTACTGCGTTACCCGATTCGCATGTTGAGATGTAGAAAGCATGTTGTATCTGAGCCAGTTGCCCGGCACGCCTGTAGAAGAGCAGCAAGACACGCGCCTGGGCAAACTTATCGACGTACTGCTCAATCCAGAAGACGTGGGAAGCAGCGCAGCAGTCTATCCCTACGCCCTGCTGGTGGAGGATGAAGAGGACCGGCTCTGGCGCGTTCCTCTCGCCGCGCTCACGTGGCAGGACGAACTTCTACAGCTGCGCGTTCCCGCGTCCGAGTTGACGCCGTTTGCGCCGAGCGATCAGGCTATACGCCTGGTGCAGGACGTGTTGGACAAACAGGTCATCGATATCGAACGCAAGAAGACCGTGCGCGTCAACGATGTGTGCTTCACCGACGACTGGCGGCTCCTGGGCATCGATAACAGCAACCTGGGCCTGATCCGCCGTATAGCACCCGTCTGGCTGCTGGGCAAGGGACGCAACACGAGCGGCGTGCCTACGAACCTGATCCCCTGGGAGCGTATTGAGCTGCTCAGGCAGGAGCAGGCTTCGGCCTCACCCCTCTCGCGCGTCTCAGGCGGACACCTGGGGGACCTGCACCCGGCTGATATCGCCCAGATCGTCCACCAGCTCACTCCCAACCAGGGTGCGCACCTGCTCGAAGGATTGGATGACGAGACGGCGGCTGACACGATGGAAGAGATCGATACGGACCTGCAGCGCGATATCCTCGCCAACCTGCCGCCCGAACGCGGTGCCACTATTCTCCAGGCCATGAGCCCCGACGAGATCGCCGACCTCCTCGCCCGCATGCCCGAAGAACGCTCCGAGGAACTGCTGCGCCTGATGAAGCCCGAAGAGTCCGAGGATGTACAGGATCTGCTAGAGTACGAGCCAGATACGGCTGGCGGACTGATGACCACGGATTATGTCGCGCTCAGCCAGGGGAAGACGGTCGCAGAGGCGCTGGAGGCGGTGCGCGTCAATGTGCAGAAGAACGATATCCGCCTGCCCTACATCTACTGCGTCGCCGATGAAACGCAGGAAGATTGCCAGGTGCTGGGGGTCATCGAGATGTGGGACCTGCTCATCGCCGCGCCCACACAGAAGCTTAGCGAACTGATGGATACCGATGTCACCACGGTCGAGCCAGACAGAAACGGACGCGAAGTTGCCGAAATTATGGCAAAGTACAACCTGCTGGTCATACCCGTGGTAAGCAAGGACGGTATTCTCGCGGGCGTCGTCACAATCGATGATGCCATAGACATGCTCCTGCCCGCCGAGAGGAGGCGCAGGCCCGGCAGGATGTATTAATAAATGTCAAGGTTATTCTTCACGCGTGGTTAAATAGGTAACTCTTCAAGTCCCCCTCCCATCCCTACTGATGAGTTACTCAAGCGGATGATACGAGACGCTGGCATCCAGAGCCTCAAGCACGTGGAGAATATCCTGGCACACCTCGACGAGAACCTATGGCAGCCAATCCTCCGGGCGCGGATTGTCGGCGACCACCTCTTCATCCTCCCTTTCCTCATCGGACCCGTAGAAGCGGCGCTCCATCCTGCGCGGTGTATGCAGATCATCATGGAGCCCGCGCATGCCATCGGGATGCCAGATCGGCAGCTCCACCCGTTGCTGTAAGGTGAGCGTCTCCGGTCGCAGACGGTTATCCTGCAAGATCATGCTCACACCGGGACGCGTCTCGATTGTGCGCTGGCTATGTTCGCTCGCGCGCAGTTTGAGCATCTGCGTCAGATTGAGTAGCGTCTCTTCTGAGATGCTGGCCTCGAGCAGAGAAAGACTATACGACAAATCGAGCACAAGCGGAGGAATGGCATCGGTGTGTAGATGCAGACAATCGGGATCAGGCTCGCGAAAGAAGTCACACACGCCAGTCGGACCCTCCAATGACAGCACCGTGTCGAGAGGACCCCAGGAGAACGAGATGTTGCAGGAGCTGCGCTGCTCCACATCCTCGCATCCTCCGGCGTGGCAGGTACAGGCAAACTCGCGTTCGAGCGAGCGCGTATTGTTCCAGTACTCGGGATGGGCTGTCAGCGCGAGGCCACTTGCCGCCTTCAGGAAATATCCAGTCACCTCTTCAAAAGTTAGCACGTAAGTAGCTCCTTAACCATATTCTTATACAGCACAGACTCCCCTGGCTCTCCTGTTATGGCGTTCCTCTATATTACTGTTGCGAACGGAAAGTGTCAATCATTTCTTTGCGTTCAGCCCTGCTCGCTCACCTATATCTGCCAGCTTGCTTGACAAACATCCCTCCACCATTTATACAATGGAGAACAGTTCTTCGGGTGCCGATGGGTATCTTCCCCTCGCCTGCTAGAAAAGCACGCGCAAAGAAATGATTGACGCTGGGCGTGAACCAGTCAGCTTTGCACTGGGATATGGTCTGCGACCTGCGCAGCGGCAGCGAGATCCGTGTCGATGACGAACTGTTCTGTAAAGATGGCGTCTTTGTCATCCAGGTGTTTCAATCCCGTCAAACAGGTCGAGACAGGACAGGAATCCTCGCCTTCCCCAGTGGGGAAAGTATACGCTTAAAATCTCTCAGGGCAAGTGCCAATGCATCAGGCAGATCACCCTTCTATGATGCCTCAGCGCGTGAAGTGCGTACGCAAAGAGAACCAGGGCAGATAATTGCCCTGGTTCTTTATTGCCGGGGGTAGTGTTAAAGCATAGGACGGATAGAAAGAATAGTATAAGAAGTGACTCCGCCAGGAGTGGCTACGCTTACTTCATCGCCAACGACATGATTCATCAGCGCCTTGCCCACAGGCGACTGATCGGAGATCAAACCGGTTTTCGGATCGGCCTCGAATGTTTCGACGAGCTTGAACGTGCGTTTCGCCCCGCTATCGCTCTCAACCTCTACCTGCATACCGATACGTACAGCAGGTGGACCTCCTACCTCGTCATGCATGTCTGGCGTCATAATCTCGGCCAGGGCCATGAGACGATCAAGTTCGAGAATCTCGCCCTCGACTTTGGCTTGTTCGTTCTTCGCATCCTCGTACGCGCTGCTCTCGCTGATATCACCAGCCTCCTTGGCCTCGTGAATATAGTCAGCAATCTCCTTGCGCTTGATCGTACGCAGATATTCCAGACGTTCTTTTTTCTTGGCAAAGCCCTCGGGGGTCAGGCGGTAAACCTTTCGATCGGACCTTGCATCACTCTGTCCACCAATACTCATTGTAAATTTCCTCCTGGTAGTGAGACTCGCGACTTATTGTTGGCATCCTTCAGATATCTGCCTCCATTTACGTCTACCACTACATCCATTCATTCCTCTTTTACATGTATATTTCGCAACCCCTGACTGGAAGTTTTCTCGGTGAAGAAAACTTCACATGTACCACTTCCATCAACCTCTTCTCGCGCGCATAGAGAAAAGAGGAAGAACACCTTGACCGGTTGCAAAACAGGCGTCGACGCCTGGAAGCCGCTCCCGCTTGCCACCGCGTAATTTGAGGCTGCGTTCTCCCGCGCCCCTGGCGTTTCTGACGCGTTCAGACGCCCGCGAAATGCAGGTGTTCAATACACATGAGGGTGATTATACGTTGTGAAATACGGAACGTCAAGAGATTTTCCTCCAATTTCACGCGCTCTTGTGTATATTCGTCAGTACTTACCCTTCTAACACCGCAGCACCCTGCATTATTCCTCATTCTCCGCGCCATCTTCTACTAAAGAACGCCGCCAGCCAGCAGATTTAGCGGGTGTCTGCTGAAACACGCCGCGTAGTTACTGAAGCGCCGATCCCAGAAGCATGGAGCGCCACCAGAGAAAGAGCATCAGGCACGTCAGACTCTTTATAATAGAGGTGCCGATACGTCCATTTATATATATGCCCATCACCCGCCAGGGCGCTTGCCAATGGTTGGAGAGTTTGCAAAATATGGCGCATCAAAACAAGCAGTCCACCAAGGAGGCTCAGACTCAGCAGTTTTACTGACCGCCCAACTCTATACATATCAGGTCTCCTTACGCCTATTGTAAAGCGTATACAGTAGTATAGCATGTTACCGTTCCAGGTGCTATACGTTATGCACACTACAACAACCAATAAATTCTGTTTGTTTGCCCAGTTGTGTAATTTTTTCGATGAATTTTTTTTAATGTATAGAGAGAGATAAACGTTGCAGATTTCAGGCGTTCTCATGGAGAAGAGGCTATGCGCATTATCGAGAACTTGAAAGAGATGACCGAGACCGCTCGCGGCTGGCTGGTGAGCGGCACCGTTGGCTTCGTGCCCATCAGAAGTACTACGCTGCATGATGGGCATAAAATGCTTATCCAGGCGGCAAAACGCTCGTGCGAGATCACCGTTGTAGGGCTGATGGGCAATACCTGTCCGCCTGAGACGGACAGAGAAAGGGTCCTATACCGACAACACCTGGAGCACAACTTGCAGCTGCTCGATACTTACAACATTACCATCGTTTTCACACCACGCCTGGAGGATATGTATTCCTCCAATTTCGCGACCAGCGTGACTCCCACTGGAACAATTATAGAGCATCTGGACGGGATTACGCGAGAAAGTATACAACGCTTCGCCACTCTCGCCGTTAAGTTGTTCCATCTCGTGCGTCCAGATGTAGTGTATTACGCACAAAAGGATGTGCAACAAGCTATGGTTGTGCAGCAGTTAGTGCATGATCTCAATATTGATGCACGTGTTAGCATCCAGCCGACCGCGCGCGCTGGCGATGGCCTGGCGATCAGCAATCGCAACGCCAGCCTCTCGCTTCCAGAACGGCAGGCCGCTGCGCTTATCTATCAGGCGCTCTTACATGGCAAAGCGCTGATCGAGAAGGGAGAACGCCGTTCTGCCGAGATTAAACAGGCGATCGCGAACCTGTTACAGCTCAATCCGCTCATCACTCCTGAGCGGATCGATATATGCAGTCCCGATACTTTTGTAGACATGGCAGACACACGGCCCGGTACGTTGTTGCAGGTCATTGTGCGCATCGGCACGACACGTTTTACCGACAACATTCTCTGGCAAACGAATGGGCAATGGAGTTTTTGACATCCTCCCCATGCCTGGAAGGGCAGGGGATTCCCACCCTCACGAGTGGGGCTTACTGCTTCGTCGGAACGTGCGCGGTTCGGGTTTCCCCTTGCCGTGTCTTACCTCCCCTCCACAGTCGGTACGCCGCTAGCCCAGCGGTATGGTCTCAATCTGTGGGTCATCGGCCACGTGGTTTTTGTGACCGGCAAAAGAAAGAGCGTGTACAATGCGTATTTTTACGCAAGGAAACGATGTCCCTTGCAACCTGTACGCACTCTTCTGTTGTTCCATGTCCCGTACAGACAGTATAGCAGAACAGAGAGAAGAGAACAAATCATGGGACTCTTGGGGCATTCTCGCCCCATCGCGCCACCAACAGGAACGCCGCTGCTCACTCCCCAGGTCTCAAGGACACGGGGTTTTCAGCGGCGGGAAGAGATAAACATCTTCTGTTTCACACGCCTACCTACCAGCTGCCTCCCCACCCTGGACCCTTGCACGCGCCCAAAGTCCCCCTGTTGCATTTCCACTTGACGTGGTAGGTTTTCATGAGTATACTTTCCTCGCTGGAAGCGGCAGGAACTCGTGTCCTTTCTCGATCCGCTTGAGGATACTGAAATGAGGATACTGAAATGAGGAAACTGTAAACTAACACAACTATTGTTATCGTCGGCAAAAACGTCTATAATGGGGCCAGATGACATAGCACGAGTCCCTGACGAGTCTAGATTGGCTTTGCCTCTCTATGGGGCCGTCATGCGAAGAAGGAGGCTACGATGCCTGCAACTATCGGTTCACTCTTGCTCACCGCTCTTATCGCTTATTTATGGGGCTCTATTCCCTCTGGCTACTGGATGGGGAAGCTGCTGCGCGGCAGAGATTTTGATATCCGCGCGTACGGCAGCCATAAAACTGGCGCGACGAATGTACGCCGCAAGCTCGGCAACGGACCTGCCCTGATCGTCTTCCTGGTCGATCTCTCAAAGGGCATCGGGCCTGCCCTGATCGCTACGCTGATCCCTTTCTTCTATAATGGCGGCTGGGGACCCAGCCTGGCAGGATTGGCGGCGTTGCTAGGTCACTGCTTCCCCATCTTTATCGGCTTCAAAGGCGGGCGCGGCGTCTCCACAGGCGCGGGTGCGGTGCTCGTACTCTCGCCGTTCACTCTCTTGATTGCCGCTATTACGACCTTCAGCACGATGGCTATCTGGCGCTATGTCTCGCTCGGCTCTATCGTGGGCGCGCTGACGATTATGCTCTGCGGCGTTATCTTCTATTTCATCGGCCTCGCCGATCCCACCTTCTTCGCGAAGGTCAGCCTCGCCCAGTTAGCCTTTATGTTGATCGGACCGGGACTGGTGATCTTCTTCCACTCCGATAACATCCGTCGCCTGCTCGCAGGCACCGAAAGCAAGCTGGGGCAGAAGGCGAGCGTTCCACCTACCGCCGAGCCAGCCAGTGCCGATAAATCTATCAGCTAGGCGTTCGATTGCTTCGCTCCCTGCCCCTGGAAGAGTGGCAGAGCGCCGATGGTGTACTCAACACCCGAGAAAACGGTCCAGATCGTCGCGAGAATGAGCAGCACGTCGGCAAGCAACTGCAGCAGTTCGGGGAGGGTCAACGTCTGGCTATTGAAGGTAAGCATCAGCGGGAAGAGCGTGAGGAGATGCGCGCCCAACCCTCGGGCCAGCAGGAGCGCGCCCATCGCGACCAGCGTGATAAACGTTTTCTGCTTGCCCCACACTCCCGCCGGGATGACCTTGCCCAGCGCCGCCGCCATCGAACGCAGACCCGTGACCAGGAACTCGCGCGAGACGATGATGACGACGATCCAGGCTGGCACCAGATTGATCTGTACCAGGGCAATGAGGATCGCGGAGACAAATACTTTGTCGGCGGTGAGATCGAGAAAAACACCAAACGAGGAAACAACCTTCAGTCGGCGCGCCAGGTAGCCGTCCAGCAGATCCGTAACCGACGCCAGGAAAAACAGCAGCGTCGCTACCAGAAAAGCCCATGGCTGATTGATCAAAACTAATATGAATACCGCCGCCGTGGCGATGAGCCGACTGATACTTAGTATGTTTGGGAGATTCTTCATACTCTGCTCCTCATCATTTGCGCTACCAACTGACCTCTGGTAACTGCAAGTTGTTATGACATCGCAGACGACACTGTTCTACGACTCACTCCGACAACCGGGCGTCTTCGCTTATATTTGACAGCAAAAATGCGCACAGGGTCACTAGTATTATATGCGAACAGAACGCCGTTGTATAGGCGCTCTACTATTATATGGAGCGTAACAGCTTTCTTACCTCGCAGCGCGCACGGCGATGATGATATCGCGCTTCTTGATGACGCGATCCACGGCGTGGGCGAACTGCGTATAGGGCGGCTCGTCGCGCACGCGCAGGGAGGTGCTGCGCTCGATCAGTTCGATCATCTCCGCCCGCTCGATGCGCGTCGCATTCCAGGCCAGGGCCAGCGTCCCGCCGGGCAGCAGCAGCTTCTCCCACTCTGTAAGGGCCGCGCTCAGCCATGACGCCAGCTCGCCGAAGTGCTGGATGCCGTAGGGCAGATCGCCGACAATGGCGTGGAAGCGTGGACCGCCCGCTATCTCGCGCATATGCAGCCCGGCCTCGCGCGTGTCGCCGTGCGCCAGGGCGAAATAGCGCCTGTTGTCTTTAGGGCCAATCTCGAACTGATAGCGCCGCCCGGCCCTGCGTCCCCGCTCGTCCAGCTCTTTATGTGAAATGCGCTCGCCCTCCAGATACTGTCTGACGAATACAGCGGTCGTTTCGACATCCTGCCGCTCAAGCTCGATGCCGAACGCGTCGTAGCCGTATGCCAGGGCGAGAAAAAGCGTCGTCCCGCCACCCGCCAATGGATCGAGTATGCGTAAGCGTTCTGTAAACTCGCCGACGTAGCTACTGGCAAAGAGCGCGACGTTGAGCAGAACGCGGGTAAATACCTCGTTGGTCTTGCCCTTATAGCGCCGCGCCTCGGCCATCTCCAGCGGCACAAACGGTGTGAAGAGCGGCTCGACCGGTCGGAGCAGCGGTCCTGGCACGGTTCCGATCTGCTCAAAATATTCGTACATCTCGCTGCTCGCCCCAAACCTTGAGAGCACCTGCAACGTGTTAGAAGATGAGAGGACTTCCTCTTCGCCATCAACCAGCAGGTAGTGCTGTCCCGCCAGGGTGATCGGCACAATCTCGCGTAGCGACGCGGCGACGGGACTGGCCAGGAGCTCGGGCGCAGCCAGCGCGGCGGTCATATGCGCGTACTGCGTACTGCGCTGTGGTGTGATTTTTAACGCTAATTTCATGCCAATGAGTATACCATACACGCGTATGCTGGAATAGAGGTCCACTAAGTTGATGGCCTTCCCTATTCTCGCCTATAGCAGGTAAAATACAAGCGTACTACATCTCACATTCTACTGAAAAAGTCAGCCGGGAGGATCTTTATGTATATCGTTACTGTCAATGAGATGAGAGAACTGGAGGCACAGGCCGAGCGCCAGTATGGTCTCTCGTCGCAGATATTAATGAAGAACGCGGGCAAGAGCGCCGCCGACCTCTTCGAAGCCCATCTCTTGCCGCACCATACCTTGAACGGCCTCGAAGTGCTCTTCCTGATCGGTCCAGGCAACAACGGCGGCGATGGCCTCATCATGGCTCAGCATCTTGAGCAGGCGGGTGCATTTGTGAGCCTCTATCACTGGAAAGAGCGCCAGCTTACTGTGCACGGCGAGACGGTGGATGAGGAGCGGGCCGCAACCGAGCTGGAAGCGCTTATACAAAGCTCCGACTACATTCTCGACGCACTGCTGGGCACGGGTCATTCGCGCCCGCTGCCCGACGATCTGCGCTCCCTCCTGGCACGCCTGCAGCAGGAGCGCACCAAGCGCGGCGACCTGCGTATCGTCGCGCTCGATCTGCACACCGGCATCAATCCCGACACCGGCGAGGTCGATCCTGGCACGCTCCACGCCGATATCACCATCACGCTCGCCGCCCCCAAGATAGGATTTTTCTTCTTTCCTGGGCGCGACTACATCGGCGATCTCTACATCGGCGATATCGGCCTGCCATCCGAGATGGGCAGCAACCTACAAACCGAGATGCTGACGAGTGAACTCGTGCTCAGCTTGCTGCCCGAGCGCTCGCTTGAAAGCAACAAGGGGACATTTGGCAAGGTGATGCTGTTCTGCGGCTCGCCTCCCTATCCCGGTTCGGCCTATCTGGCAGGTTCGGCCTCGGCACGCGTCGGTGCCGGTCTGATCACCCTGGCGGTTACGGAGAAGATGCTGCCCGTCTACGCCAGTTCCTTCCACGAGGCGACGTTCCTGCTTCTGCCGGGAGAGGATGTAGAAAGCTTCGAGCGCTCGAAAACGCTGAAAGAACACCTCGCGGGCTATCGCTCGCTGCTGATCGGGCCAGGATTGGGGCAGTCGGCCAATACTCGCGAAGTCCTGCTGCAAGTCCTGGAATACCTGCGCAATGCTCCCCACGAAGAGCGGCCCAGGCTATTGATCGATGCCGATGGACTGAACAACCTCTCGGCGCTGGAACACTGGTGGACGCTGCTGCCCCCTGATACGGTGATTACGCCGCATCCCGGCGAAATGGGCCGTCTCATCGGCGGCCAGAAGGTCTCAGGAGGCAATATCGACCGCCTGGAACTGGCGCGCAAGAAGGCGCAAGAGTGGCAGGTGACGCTGGTCCTCAAGGGCGCGTGTACCCTTGTCGCGCATCCCGATGGACGCCTGCGCATCAACTGGGACGCCAATCCGGCCCTCGCCACCGCCGGGACCGGCGATGTCCTGGCAGGCATGATTAGTGGCTTCCTCGCCCAGGGTCTGCAAACCTTCGAGGCCGCCAGCGCGGGCGTCTACCTGCATACCGCCGCCGCAAGTAACGTCAGCGCCGAGATCGGGCACGCCGGACTGCTGGCCTCCGACCTGCTGCCACAGATTCCCCGCGTTATGGCAAGGCTGTGAGGAAGCGGCACATGCTCATCAAGGCCTGCCTCAATGGAAGCCGCGAGCCGGGAGCGCATCCAGCGCTCCCACTTTCGCCAGATGAACTGGCTGGATGCTAGTAAACAGCCCGGTATTTTGAAGCGCTGGTGAACACCTACGCTTGCCACAAGAAATATCGCCCTTGGGCTAAACTTCGCTATGGTGCAGTAATTGAGCGCATGTTTGGGACCACCAATACCAAATTTGTCTTCAATCTACAAGGAAACACCCACCCACTTTTATTGTATCACCTCCTGTCTACTCGCACACTGCCTTTTTGGACGATTTTTTTTGGCGTCTTTTACCCTATACTCAGGTGGAAGCGACGCCACTCTGGCGCACCCATGGTGAAAGCTCTCCTTTGAGCAAAGATACCTCTCGTGTTGGTGCTCAAAAAGCACATGCTTCAGCAGGCGTATGCCAGACCCTCGTCGTGTGCGAAAGG